>Ga0307373_10009011_pt1 | contig 15035 bp, 15 predicted proteins | sample OX2MG_FD_202534 | JGI IMG/M metagenome (GOLD analysis project Ga0307373, IMG submission 202534) | Soil microbial communities from Risofladan, Vaasa, Finland - OX-2 | ecosystem: Environmental > Terrestrial > Soil > Coastal area > Acid sulfate soil | place: Finland: Risofladan, Vaasa | collected... | reverse complement strand
GAGGGCCGCGTAAAATGAGATCGGACTTCCCCACCGCGTCGCGCGCTCCTGTGCGTGGCTTGCGCCACGCGCGCGCCGCCGTGGATAAGTCCTCAACCGCCTCATACACAGAAATTCGGACACTGCCACCCAGGCGGGCGAAGAACTCCCGAGCGAGGGCCGCGGCGTGTGGCCCGATGCGCGCGGCGCGCTCGATGAGCCGCGCGCTCTCGCGCGAAGGATTGAACAGCCGGTCGGAGTCCTCGAGCGTGAAGCTGCCCTTGCGGGTCGACTTGCCGTGTCGGCGAAGGAGCTCGCCCGACGGACCGAAGATCTCGATCTCGTGCTCATACAGGCGCACGGTCACTTCGCTACGCGGCACGGCCGGCAGCGCCGCGTAGTAGGAGCCCTCGACCTGAACGAGTCCCCCGTCGTCGACGGTGCGCGTCGCTTGGCGGAAGTACCGGAAGCCCTCGAGCCGCGCAGGCCGAAGCTGCGGTTGCTCCTCGCGGTACATCTTGAGCACCTGGCGCTTCTTGCGACCGTGGATGCGAAGTGCGGCCCAGCGCTCCTCCCAGTGCGCGAGCCAGGCGTTTTGCGCTTCGATCGAATCGAACCGCCGGCCCTTCAACGCCGTGCCCTGGGTGTGGCCGATCGCGTTCTCGACTGCGCCCTTTCGATTCGGGTCCCTGACCCGGCACGGGTCGGCCACGACCCCGTGGTGCGCGAGCATCGCCGCGTACACGGCATTGAGCTCGGGCTCGTAGATGTCGGGCCGGATCACGCCCTCCTTGAGGTTGTCCAGAACGACGTACTTCGGGCAACCGAGCGCCCGGAAGGCCTGCTCGTGCAGCTGCGCCCAGACCTGCTGGTCGGTCTTCCACACGACCTTGCGGAAGCTCTTTCCCGAGTAGGCCAGCGTCATCACGAACAGGTACGGACGCCGATACCGCCCGGGCTTGTACAGCGTCAACGCCCCCAGCCCGTAGTCGACCTGGGCCTCTTCGCCGGCGAGGTGCTCGAGCACGTCGAAGCGCTCGGGCTCGCGTGCCTTGAGCCCCGCCACGAAGCGCTTGACCGAGTTGTAGCGGTGCGCAAAGCCGTGCGCCTCGACCAGGTCCTGGTAGATCGCCACGGCGTTGCGCCCGAGGCTCACCTGGGCTTCGATCCAGGCGCGGTGCGGCTCGCAGGCCGAGGGCGTCACGCTCGGTCGTGTCGCCGCGCCCGCAGCCGGTGGCCGGGGTGGGGGAATTTGACCCGCGCTCGCCCCGGAGCCGGTGGCCACCCCGGGGGAATTTGCCAGCGCACGCGCGTAGCGCCGGATGGTCTTGCGATCGACTCCCGTGCGCCGTTCGATCTCCCGATGTGGCGTGCCCCTCGCAAGCAGCGTGTCGATCGTGATGCGTAGATGCGGCTTCAAGACGTCCACCCTTTGCTCCCCGGCAATTGCTCCGGGGCGAGCGTACGTCCCGCCGTCCGGCGCCTCCTCTCAGGCGCCGCTACAACCGATCAGGTGGGGGATTTTGGGGTGACCACGGGTGGGGAAATTTGGGTGGCCGCCGGGGGTTGCCCAGAAAACGCTTTCCCTTTGAACTCAAAATCCGGGAGCCCCTTAGGCGGAGCGGTTGAGTTACGAACTATCAATCGGATGGGCAACTCTGACTCGAAAGCGTCCTCGGTCTTGCCCAATGCACGGAGAAGCGCCGTGCCACTGTGCCAGCCGATCTCCGCCATCGGAAAATGCACGGTGGTGAGTGGCGGGTTTCCTAGCTCTGCAAGAGGCATGTTATCGAACCCAGTTATGGATAGTTCACGAGGAATGGCGATCTTTCGTGCATGAGCCTCGCGAAGCGCCCCTAGCGCCAAAATATCGTTACCGCAGACGATGGCTGTCGGCGGTCGATGTCGTGAAAGAAGCAATGCAATGCCCTCGGTTCCGCCATCCAATGAGTATGGGCGTTCAACGACCAGCTCTGGAGAAAGTTTGAGGCCAGCGTTCGCCAGCGCATGACGCACGCCTGTCAAGCGATCGGCCGCCCGGTCATTGCCTTTCGTAATGCCCGCAATCATTCCCACCCGTTGATGACCTAGGCGAAGCAAGTGTTCCGCGATGAGGCGACCCGCGTAGCGGTTGTCGAACCCTACTGCCGGCTTACGAGCTAGCGGCCGTGTGCTCCAAGTAAGCACATATGGAACGCGGCTCTCGCGCAGGAGCTGCATCGTTTCTGGAGCGTGTGCTAGCCCTACCAAGACAATGCCGTCAACTCCTCGGCTAATGAATGCGCGCACCGCGCGGGTTTCAGCTTGAGTGTTAAATTCGTGGCAAGCGACGAGTAACAGGTAGCCGGCTTGATCGAGACGCCTTTCAAGACTTCCGGTGCTAACCGCATAGATGGCGTTTTCCAAGGTCGGGATTACCGCACCTATTGTTTGAGTAGTGCCCGTAGCCAGTGCGCGCGCGACGCCGTGTGATACGTATCCAAGCTGCTTGGATGCACGCGTAACGCGCTCAAGGGTGGCCTTGCTTAGCTTGTCTGGTCGTGTAATCGCGCGCGACACGGTCGCCTTACTGACGCCAGCTTTTCGGGCGACGTTGTCGAGCGTGATGATCGCGGATCTGCTCCTTGGACGCCGCGGGAACATTCGAGGCTTAAGGTAGCGACGCCTGCCGAGCCATTACGGCCATTCTCAATCGTCGCGTCCGCTCGGCAACTTCGCCCGGAGCATATCTGCGCTGCGCGAGTCCAAGCCGAATGAGGGACTGCGCAGTCGCATCGGCCGTTGCGGGATACAAGGAGTCCGAGAGTGGCGTCGGCAGAATATTTCTGGCATTGAGCATAGATTCGGGGACATCTTGAGCGATTGCGACTGCGGCGTCCAAGCATGCCTCGCGGGGAACCCGAAGCGCTTTCGTATCTAGAGCGCCACGCATAAGTCCCGGAAAGGCCAATACATTATTGCACTGATTCGGGTAGTCAAAACGTCCTGTAGCGATTACGGCGGCGCCTGCCTCTCTTGCCACTTCCGGCATAATCTCCGGTACGGGATTTGCCATCGCGAATACGATGGGGTGGGGCGCCATCGATTTGACCATCTCTCCGCTAACAATTCCGCCCACAGACAGCCCGACGAAGGCGCTGGCGCCTTGCATTGCCTCCGCCAGCCCTCCGCGCAAGCCAGCGCGGTTGGTATTTTCGGCAAGCCGATTCCGGTGGTGGTCCGGATAAATATGATGCCGACCGATGATTCCGGGCAGTCCAACTACCGTGATGTCTTGAACTCCGAGCCCAAGTAACAAATCGACCGTAGCCGTCCCCGCAGCCCCATCCCCGCAGACGACTACCCGCTCCCGTGAAGGATCTCTCCCAAGAACCTTCCAAGCGTTAATAAAACCAGCGGCTACAACGGTAGCGGTACCGTACTGGTCATCGTGAATTATGGGCACGGTAAGGCGCCCCGTGGATTTTTCCATTACGTCGAAGCAGATCGGTGCCGCAACGTCCTCGAGGTTAAAGCCACCGAAGTTCGGCTGGACGGCCTGCAGCAGCGCCACAAGTTCATCAGTTCCCTGCGTCGAAACGCATAGGGGTACCGCGTCGATCCCCACGAGGAGCTTGAACATGGCAGCTTTGCCTTCCATAACAGGAAGTGCTGCGTAGGGGCCCACATTTCCCAAACCAAGCACAGCGGTACCGTCCGAAACGACGGCAATGGTGTTGTCACGCCCAGTGAGTTCGCCAAGGGTTTCGGGTCGCGCAGCTATCTCCTTGACTAGATAGCCAACGCCAGGCGTGTAAAGAGCAGCGATCTCTTCAAGGCTTGACACGGTAAAGCGCGGAAGGACCTCAAGTTTTCCGGCGCCAATGCGCCGCATTAGCCCAAGGGCGGCAGCGCGATCGCGAGCAGCCAAATCCGTGCTACTCAAGGTAGGTGCCCCTCATCCGGAGCGATGCCGATTCTAGGATTATAGATGTCGAACAAGGTCGCGCAGGATGGAATGGTCAAATGGTCTAAATGCTAAGCGTATCGGGACTTGCGTATGTCCGCTGTGGCCTTGTGAGCCAACATGCCCTCCGCTTCGCAAATCCGGGCCACAACTGGCGCAATATTTCGGCTCGCATCGCGGCTCAAGCGCTGGTAGGTCACGGTCTTTATAAACTTCCCAACCCATAGGCCGCCCGTGTATCGTCCGGCGCCGCCTGTCGGCAGCGTATGGTTAGTGCCGACGCCCTTGTCCCCATACGCGACCGTACTTTCCTCGCCCAAGAAGAGACTTCCATAGTTTCGCAGTCGCGCCAAGTAGTAATCGTCTCGCCGAGTTTGCACCTCAAGATGCTCCGGGGCATATCGGTCACTAATAACGATGGCCTCGTCATCGTCCGAGGCAACCACTACCTCACCGTGTACACGCCACGCAGCCTCGGCAAGTGATCGGGTCGGCAAGACTGGTAGTTGTCGTTCAATTTCGGCCATCGTGGCTTGCCCAAAGGCGCGAGAGGTTGTTACAAGCCAGGCGGGGCTATCGGGTCCGTGCTCGGCTTGTCCCAGCAAATCGGTCGCGACGAGCGATGGATCGGCCGAGTCGTCCGCAATAACTAAAATCTCCGTAGGGCCAGCCAGTAGGTCGATTCCGACCTGGCCAAAGAGTTGTCGCTTTGCCTCTGCAACGAACGCATTGCCCGCTCCAGTAATTATGTCCACACCGATCATGCCTAGGCAACCGTACGCCATTGACGCAAACGCCTGAACTCCACCCAGATGATAAATCTCGTTGGCCCCCGCGGTGTGCAGAGCATATAACGTATGCGGGTACATACCGCTTGAATCCCTGGGCGGAGCACACGCGATAACCCGTTCCACCCCTGCGACTCGTGCCGTACCTACGCTCATTATCGCTGAGCTGATCAAAGGGTACTTTCCCCCGGGCACATAGCAGCCGACAGCCGAAACCGGGATGTGCTTTTGTCCAAGGACGATACCTTCGCCATTTTCGCATTCAAATTCATGCATGCTCTCAAGTTGGCGTTTCGCAAACTCCGTAACTTGACGTCGGCAGTATTCAAAATCCTGCTTAAATGTTTCTGGTAACCGCCTTGATACGGTCTCGATTTCATCAGTGGTAACGCGAAACTCCTCACGTTCCCATTTATCGAGATCGCGGGCGTATTTTCGAACTGCTTGATCGCGATCCTTCTCAATGCTGTTGAGCATTCGTCGAACTGTTTCCTCCAACTGGCTCCGATCCTCGGGAGCCTTTGGTTGAGCGCGCTTCAGATATTCGGCCATCTTGATGACTCCTTACGGTGTTGCGACGTGCCGCAACGTCATTCGTCCACAAGCCCGCCCAGATAGGGCGTGGCGATTGCTTTCAACCAGAGATGTTCGGTGACGAAGTCGAGAATGGATTCGGCAACAAAGTCGGGTCGCTCGACACCCGGAAGATGGCCTGCATCCTCGACCAGTTGAACGCGAACGGGTGCATTAACGATGTCATTCTTCAGTCGGAAGCGCGTTCGCGCTCGCAGAAAGATGCCCCCAGACCCCACACGAGCATCGCGGGCGCGACGATTCGAGAGAGGTCCAGATTGAGCATCCAGTTCGGATCCATGGAAGCCGCTCGTTTACATAGTGCGCGCACGGCTTCCAACTTTAGCTGTGCGTATCCGGCATCGCCATTAGTCTGGGAGCCGCCCTTCGCGTCGTCAGTGGTCAAGTATGGCTCAGGGTACTCACGCTGGTCGAGCGCAGTCAGCTTCCACGGCTTGGCGGTCATGGTCCGAAGCTTCTGCATGACTCGGCGACCAAAAACTCCTCGTCCCTACCGATAAAATGTGCGCGATCTATCGCTTCAATCCCGGGCGCCGGCCAGATGCTATAGCAGACCGAATCGATAGAGACGCACAGCTCAATTCGTTTCGGATAGAGCGAGGCGAAGACGAGCGCGATGCCACCGCTCCAGTCGTCGCCGCAGATGACCATCTTCTCGTAGCCGAGTTGGTGCATCAGCTCCGTTATCATGTGCGCGTCGGTGACGAAGGTGTAATCCCAATTCTGCAGGGGCGTGTCACTCTAAGCCGGGACGATTAAGGGTCATGATTATGATGAATCCTCGCAATCGGATAGGAATGCAACCGTTTGCAGATGTTAGTGATGCATAGGAAATACTGTCAATCCTGCACTGCAGCATGCGTATACGTTGACACCGGTCCGACACCTCGTGCATCATCTTTGTGCAACCGATTGCACACAATGCATATAAGTCGACTGTGAGTACTTTAAACCGTACGCACTGTCCACCGTACTAGGCGAGTAAGAGGGTGCGCGACACCGTGCGAGGGCTTCCGTAGAAGATCTGCGGGACCGATGCGTCTGAATGGTAATGAGTGCGTTGAATCGCGTGTCACCAACCAGCGAAAAGAGGAGGCACTTGTGAACGACGAATGGGAAGTGGGGAGCGAAGGTAGGCGCAATTTTCTGAAAAAAGCAGCGGCTGGCGCAGCGAGTGTCACGGTTGGGCCGGCACTGGCGCTTGCGCCGGGAATTGCGCGTGCGGAAAGGCTTGGCTTAGCAGATGTTGCTCAAGAGGCGGCGTCGGCTGCGAAGACGTTGGCCAACGGGCAACAGGTAACGCTAACTATCCTCGAGCCCTCGGGATCGTTGGGGAACATCAAGCCGGTCGCGGAGCGCTGGACGGCCGATACGGGAATTCAAGTCAAGTATATCGAGGTCCCGCTCGATCAAATCAATCAAAAGGTCCTGTTAGAGGCCGTGTCGAAGACGGGTTCTTTCGACCTGGCGTTGCCGGCGAGCTTCGGAATTCCGGATCTTGTCGGGGCAGGAGCAGTAGTAAATTTAGATCAACTTGCCGCCAAGTACGAGCCGACTAACTACCAAGCCGACTATCTGTACACGATCGCCAACTATTATAAGGGCAGTCTGTATGGGTACGAGACTGATGGCGACGCGTACGTCATGTTCTATTTGAAGGATTGGTTAGAGGATCCGGCAGAAGACAAGAAGTTCCATGCGAAGCACGGCTACCACCTCAAAGTCCCGGAGACCTGGGAAGAACTGGACGCGATGATGGCCTTCTTCAATCGCCCATCCGAAGGAAAGTACGGAGGTGCTCTGTTTCGAACGCGGTTCTTTATCGCTTGGGAATTTTGGGTCCGCTTTCAGGCAAAGGGCTACTATCCTCTCGATAACAATATGAAACCGCAGTTTAATAATGCTTCTGGGGTGAAGGCACTGGAAGAGCTTATGGCGGCGTCAAAGTCTCAATACCCCGGCGCTCGGTCCAACGGTTTGTTCGAAAACTTCGAGGCATTTGGTGCGGGCGATAAGTTCTGCGATATCGGTTGGGGTGGAACGCAGAAATTCCTGAATGGTCCGAAATCTAAAGTGAGCGGGCGTCTCGCGTTCGGGCCAATGCCGGGCGGCAAGGTGAAGGGAAAGTTGCTCCAGACGCCCTACTTTAATTGGGGATGGAATTACGTCGTATCTGCCTTCTCAAAGCAGCAGGAAATTGCGTACTTGTTCAGTCTGTACGCGTGCAGCCCCAAGATGTCCACCATTGCAGTGCGGGATCCCGACGGTTACTTTGATCCATTTAGGAAGGTTCATTATCAGGATCCGGCGATCATCAAGTTGTACTCAGAGCCCTTTCTAAAGGTTCACGAATTTGCCATGGGACACAGCATTCCGGACTTGTATCTCCGTGGCCAAGGGGAGTATTTCGACGCCCTTCGAGTGGGTGTACAAGCGGCGGATGTCGGCGAGAAGACGCCGAAAGAGGCGCTGGACGATGTAGCTCATAGATGGGAACAAATTACGGATCGCATGGGACGGCAAAGCCAGATCGTGCAGTGGCGGTTTCTTAAGGACAATTATCCGGCGGCCATTCGGCATCGTCTAATTTGATCAGAAACCTTGTACCAAAACCCGCGGTCTGAGCCATGGCTTGGCCGCGGTGAGCGCGCGTGATGGTGTAACCCGGATTTATGGCCGATGAAACCGTGAAGATGGAAGATGTCGACATGATTAGTCGACGGCGAGCGAAGCGTTGGATCCCGTTTAACGTCGCTCTCGTACTGCCCGCGCAGCTCACCGTAATGGCGGTGGTGCTAATACCAACGCTGATTATTCTGTGGCTGAGCATTACAGACTGGCAACCGACGCAAGGCATTCCCTGGTTCAAGGCTTACGTAGTTGGCCTGGATAATTTTCGTGAACTTCTGCACGACCATCGCTTTACGGCAGCTGTTCTACGCACGCTGTTTGTAGTGATTGTGTGTATGGCAGCGGAATTCGTTCTTGCCATGAGTTTAGCGCTGCTCTTTTTAGATGAGTGGCCGTGGCGCAAGATAGCAGTTAGCGCAATTATTCTGCCAATGATGGTTGTGCCGGTCGATGCAGCGAACGCGTTCTTCATGCTCTTTGGTGACCGGGGCCCGATCAACTATGCCATCTCGCTAATCATCGGTCGTAGTTTCGAATTCGGATGGCTCGAAAACCCGAACTGGGCATTGCTGCCGATTATGTTGGCCGAGATATGGCAATGGACGCCACTAATGTTCTTGTTGATTCTGACTGGACTTATGAATCTTCCGGAGAATCAGGTGAGAGCTGCCTATGTGCTCGGAGCGTCACGGACTAAAATCTTTTTCAAGATTATGCTGCCTCTTTTGACGCCGGTAATCATCATCGCGTTGCTCATTAGAGGAATCGAGACATTCAAAATATTTGATCCCGTCTATATTTTGACTCACGGCGGACCTGGATCCTCTACGGAAACGATCTCGATGTTTATGTATGACAGTGCATTTGAATTCTTCCGAATGGGCTATGTTGCAGCTGCAGGTCTTCTAGTGTTGGTTGTGGTGGTATCCATATGCGTCGCCCTCGCGCGGCCGCTAAGGGAGCATCACCGTTAAGCCGCATATGACATCGAGATTCGCGTTTATTGGTTTGTGGCTCAGGCGAGCGGCGGTTATCGCTGCGATGCTAATCGGGTTATTCCCGATCTTCTGGCTCGTGTCCACGTCGTTCAAACCCTATGACGAATGGCAACACTGGCCGCCGGTGTGGGTGAGCTCCAGCCCCACACTCCAGAACTATAGAATAGTCTTTGCTCCGCAGGCGGCGCAGACGTTCGCAGCAAAGCAGAAGGGTTCCATCGATTACAAGGTATCCGCAAGTGCCTGGAAGGCATTTCGCGATTCGGCGATCATCTCCGTATGCGCCACGCTCCTTTCCATAATATTTGGCACGCTCGCGGCGTATTCCATCGTCCGATATCGTACTGGCGGAAGAAACTACGCCTTCCAATTTCTGATGGTTAGGATGTTCCCACCGATCGCGGTGGTCGTTCCTATGTTGGTGTTCTTCTCCTTGCTCCGTCTAATAGATACTTTTCCAGGACTGATTCTCGCCTATACCGCCTTCACGCTTCCATTTAGCATTTGGATGATAAGAAGCTTCATTGAGGAAGTTCCGGAGGAATTGGAAGGCGCGGCAATGATTTACGGGATGAGGCCGCTTCAGGCGTTCCTGCGAGTGACGTTGCCGCTGATTAGGGGCGGAGTGCTTGCGACTGCGCTTTTTGTATTCATTCTCAATTGGTCCGAGTTCTTGTTTGCGCTAACGCTGACCACCGGAGGCATTGTCACTGTCACTTTGCAAGTCGCCAACTACGTGTCGGCAAGCTCTGGAAAACTCTACGGTGTACAGGCAGCGATGGGGACCATCTCTACGATTCCGGTAATTATTTTTGGGTATCTTATCCAGCGGCATCTCGTACGCGGACTCACGTTTGGTGCGATTAAACGGTAAGCCGATGGAAGCTAAGTTAGAGCTCAAAGAGCTTACAAAGCGCTTCGGTACTGTCGGCGCGGTAAGCGGGCTATCGCTTATAGCTAGAGAGGGCGAATTTCTTTCACTCGTTGGACCGTCTGGATGCGGCAAGTCGACGACGCTGGCGATGATTGCGGGGCTACTCCAAGCAGACGGCGGCGATATCGTGATCGATAAGCGAGTGGTGAACGACTTGCCTGCGCAACAAAGAGGTGTCGGATTGGTGTTCCAAGATTATGCCGTCTTTACGAGTCTTAGCGTCGAAGCGAATCTCGCCTTCGGACTGGAAGTAAGGGGTGTTAGCCGTGTCGCGCGCAAGAAACTTGTGAAGGCGTTGGCGGAACAGCTCAATCTCACGTCGCTACTCAAACGACGGGGGGGGAGCCTCAATATGAGCGAGATGCAACGGGTGGCACTGGCGCGTGTGTTGATTGTGGAACCCAAGTTACTGCTGCTAGATGAACCAATGTCGAATCTGGATGCTTCCGTTCGCGCGAGCTTGAGGGGGGAACTGCGGCAGATTCAGCGTGCTCGGGGCCAAACAGTATTTTATGTGACGCATGACCAGGCCGAGGCGCTTAGTATGTCCGACCGCATAGCGGTCATGCGTGGCGGCAAGCTGTTACAGATCGGAACGCCTGAGGAGATTTATCAGCGCCCGTCTAATCGCTTTGTCGCGGAGTTCATCGGAGATCCACCGATTAACGTCATTGCGTGCGACGTGCGCCGTGACGGCGGTTCGATTGCCGTTGATGTACCGGGATTTGGGAACGTAGCGGTAGGGCGCGGGATAATTGACGAGGGTCGTCATCTAATTGGTGTGCGACCCCACGACGTTATCGTGGGCCATGCGAGCACTCCAGGTGCAATTCAGACGACCGTCCGCTTCATTGAGAATTTTGGAGCTGAACACGTATTGCATCTTGAGTACCTCAACGAACTCATCCGCGCCACAACTGTTCCCGGTTTCGCCCATGTTGGTGCGAATGTGTACATGGGATTCGATATGACGCACGCCCATCTGATTGAGGCCGGGACAGACCGTATCGTGCCTATAGACGCGTTGAGCCCGAATGCAAAAGATCGTCATTAATGCACTAGGAAAGAGCTTCGATACAGTAACTGCTCTTGACGACGTTTCGTTTGGAGTTGAAACGGGGCAGCTGTTTTGCGTCTTGGGGCCCACCAACGCCGGGAAATCGACCCTGCTTAAGACTATTGCAGGTCTCTATCGGGCGGACAGAGGCGAAATTGTCATTGACGGGGAGACTGTCAACTACCTTCTGCCGCATGAAAGGCGGGTGAGTCTCCTATTTCAAAATATGGCTCTTTTCCCAACGCTGACGGGCTTTCAGAATATTGCATTTCCATTGCGCACGGGTGGCCTAGCAGAGTCTGAAATTAAGGAAAAGGTTGGGGCCATTGCGCGTCTGCTAAAAATTGAACAAATCTTGGACCGACGGCCAGCAACATTCTCTGGCGGTGAGCAGCAGAGGGTCGCGATAGGACGGGCTTTGGTTCAACCGGGGCGGGTACTTATGCTGGACGAGCCGCTCACGAACTTGGACGCACGCTTACGCATTGAACTGCGCATTGAGTTCAAGAAGCTTCATAAAGAACTTGGCCAAACGATTATCTATGTAACGCACGATCAAGTCGAGGCAATGAGCCTTTCCGACAGAATTGCGATATTAGATAGTGGGCGACTTCATCAGGTGGGAACGCCAAACGAGGTGTACCACACTCCCGCGAATCGCTTCGTGGCGGAATTCATTGGTTCTCCGCCGATGAATCTGATGAACGCGGAATTGAACAAAAATGATTCCACACTCTATGCAATTGGGAAGGGCTTTGCCGTGCCGATCTCAAGTCGGCACACCGCATTGCTCAACGCTTCGCCGCCACGAAACGGCATTGCAGTGGGCATACGTCCCGAAAATATAGAGGTTAGCGGTGCTGAGTCACCGCGAAATCCAATTGCTGCGGATGTAATTTGGGTGGAGTCTCTCGGTAGCAAATCGATCCTGTCGTTACAAGTGGGTGACGCCCTAGTAAGGGCTGTGGTGAAGCCAACTGATCCGATTCAAAAGGAACGCCGCGCATGGATTGGGTTTCCGCTACAGGCACAGCACATTCTCGATCTGGGGACGGAGTGCTTCGTGCGGTAATGTAAATTGGGAATTTACGAGCGGTACATCGCCGAGAATTATAGGAGGGGCTAGGTCATGCCAAGAAAAGTCGAACGAAAATCCACGTCAGGGTCGGAGCTACCGGGTAAGTATATTTACTCGGCTTTTTCCAGAGATCTGGATCTTCCTAGTACCAAAAGGCTACGCGACGTCGTCGACATGACTCCGGAGGAGATGGCGCGAGCTTCCCGGCTAGTTATGGCCGCTTATAACGAGCTACTGCAGGTTGCCGCCAGCCTGGAAGATGCCAAATACAGGCAGCTCATGACGGAGTGCGTCGCGAAGCCAAAAGTTACCTTTCTGGAGATGTATCCGCGAGACCAGGATCGCCGTCGTCTCTTTGACGAAATGGTGAAATTGGGATTCTTCAACAAAGAGGATTCACCGGAGCACGTGTGGCCTTCCGGACATATGACCCCGCAGACGTATCTGTCGGCACCATCAAGCCATAACGAGTTTTATAACGCGCACCCGGGTGGGCTGGCGCTAACGGTGGCGTACAACATTCGGACGGCAGATGCATACACCACGAATTACCGTCAAATGTTTGGTGTGCCCATTAATCGCGATCTTCCGGCTGCTGCTCTGTGTGTGCATGAATACCCGAAGGTGTGGCTGTACCAATGGCAACAGGACGGGTCGTGGCTGGAGGAGCCTCGAACCGTCTATGACGATACGTGGCATGCGCACTGCATATACGTGACAGCGGAGTTGATGCATCGGAGATACGATTCACGGATAGTCATGGCGATGGCTGCCGCGCATCAGCTTTCGATGCTGGATGCATCGATGGACGGAAGGCGAGTCGTGTGTAAGTGGTGTGGGTTAGACCGAGTCGCGCATTTCATTAAGGCAGCCGCCGTGATGGCCCAGGTCGACCCAGTTGATTATGGACTGCTCGAGCGCAAGGGTGGCGCGTTGGTATTGACCCCCCAACCAGCTGAACAATGGGTGACACACCTGGCAGACATGAACTGGCCCTACACAATGGGAGCGGCACACCTTTATACATATCCTATGCTCCAGCAAATTGCGCGCGACAACTTGGGTATGTCGGCACGGGATCTAAAAGGGCGGCCATTTACTCAACTAAAAAACTATGTTTGGTCCCAGCTCGGGCAAATTGCGCTCTACGAAATCTTGATTCGCGAAGGATTCGACGCGGCTCGTGACACAGTCAAGCGACTGGTAGCGAAGTAGGCAGACGAGGCGCCGAGCTAACGCGATCTTAATCTGACTGGCGTGTCCCCGATATAGTACGCAGTCGAAGCAAAGTCTTCGGCTAGGGAATTGCTAAATATTGGCGCGAAAGTCGCGCATAGCTCTTCGTCGCGTGGCATTTGACACGCCCTGAAGGGCATAATGACGAAATGAATACTCGACCTCTCGGCCGCTCCGACCTTCGCGTCACGCCCTTGGTCTTCGGCGCCAACGTCTTCGGCTGGACTGTGGATCAGCCGACGACCTTCCGACTGCTCGATCATTTTGTTGAAGCGGGCCTCAATGCCGTCGACACAGCCGCCGTTTACTCGAGCTGGATCGAGTTCGGGTGCAAGGGCGGGCGCTCGAGGGATGTCCTGATTGAGGATGTGGCGCAAATTGACGTTCTAGCGAGGGTGGCGATGCTCGCGCGTCTAGTGCGCCAAGTCCGAAACGGCGCCGCGCCGCGGGTGTCGGAGAACGGCGCCGAGGGCGCGCGCTTCACGACGAAGGGTGTGCGCTCGCACCGCGCGCGGCAGGGCGTATCGGCGGCCGACTTCGGCAAGCTCGTCGGCGTCACCGGCCACACGGTCTACAAGTGGGAGCACGGAGCAGCCAAACCTCGCAAGCGTCAGCTCGCGGCGCTCGCGTCGTTGCGCGCCGTGGGCAAACGCGAGGCCGCCACGCGCCTGGAGAAGCTCGTTGCGAAACCCGCCAAGCGCAAGCGCTCGAAGAAGTGATGACGTGTGCGCTGAGCGCCACGTCAACGGAGCGCGCCGGGCGCTGCCGAGCCCGTTGCACTTCGTGTAGACGCTGATCTACGTTTCCACAATGACTGTCTCGTACCGACCCTGCGCAGTCCTCAGCTAAGGCGTCGCGAGTGGCCGCCCCTCTCGGCCTGATCGGCCGTTCGCACTTTGCTAGGCCGCAGAATCCTGACCGTCCCCGTGAGCGACCGTGAGCGACCGCTCCCGGATCGCTGAGCTCACACTCCCGACCCTGTGCAGTCCTCAGCTAAGGGGTCGCGAGTGGCCGCTCCTCGGCCTTCTGCTCTTCTTTAGGATTGTTCGATGCCTGTCCTCACGCGCAGACTGACTGAGCAGCGTCCGGGTGCCGCATAGAGCGAGCGCAAGTACGCGGCAAGATCCTCGAGGACGAAGATCCGGCGCTGGGGCGGTCTTGCGCCCGGAAGCTGACCCAGGCGGGCGCGGCGCCGCACTTCCTCCGGGTGCATCTTGAGGAGCGCGGGGGCATCTTTAAGATTGAGCGTGATCATTCGATCCAGCCCTCGGGGTTCTCGAGCCTCGGGTGCTGTACCCTCGATTGCCCTTTCTGCATCGGCGCCAAGGCGCCTACCGGACAAAATCCGTTTTGCCGGAGCGGTTGCTAACGCTTGCCGCTATTAACGTATAGCGTTAACATAGGCCCGTGATCAAGTCCTTCGCCGACAAGGACACCGCCCGGGTCTTCGCCCGGGAGTACGTGCGCCGGCTGCCGAGCACGCTCCACCCGGTGGCGTGGCGAAAGCTCGCGCAGCTGCACGCGGCGACGCGGCTCGATTCACTCAGGATTCCGCCCGGCAACCGGCTCGAGGCGCTGAAGCACGACCGGGCAGCGCAGCACAGTATTCGCATCAACGACCAGTGGCGCATCTGCTTTGTCTGGAGGGACGGCGACGCGCACCAGGTCGAGATCGTCGACTATCATTGAAGGAGAACGACATGGCCAAACGGAAATTCGCCCCGGTACACCCCGGCGTGATCCTCGCGGAAGACTTTCTCAAGGGGCTGGAGATCAGCCAGTACCGTCTCGCCA
>Ga0307373_10009009_pt1 | contig 15036 bp, 14 predicted proteins | sample OX2MG_FD_202534 | JGI IMG/M metagenome (GOLD analysis project Ga0307373, IMG submission 202534) | Soil microbial communities from Risofladan, Vaasa, Finland - OX-2 | ecosystem: Environmental > Terrestrial > Soil > Coastal area > Acid sulfate soil | place: Finland: Risofladan, Vaasa | collected... | reverse complement strand
GCGGTGGTGAGGGTGAGTCCGACGGCGAGCACGACGAGAAAAATCACGCTCCTGGTCATCCGCGTGAGGTAGTTGGGTCGGACTGCGCTTGGAATATTCCAGATCTGTGCCATTGAGTACAGACCAGCTTGGGCAAGACCAGTCGAGCCATAGACGAGACCACCGATCCCGAAGACAAGTCCGAACACCGAGCTGCGTTTTATTGCGTGGAGATTATGGCCAAGCTGTTGACCGATGATAGGGAACTGGCCGAGTGCCGAGTTCAATACCCGACTTCGATCTGATGGATTGTCAGCAAGCACGATGCCGAGGATCGTTACAAGTAAGAGAAGTAACGGGAATATGGTCACGAACATTGTGTAGGTGATCTGTATCGTGAGATTGCCCGCATTGTCGTCGCCGAATTTTTTCACGACGCCAAAGAGAAATGCCGACGAGGTATGGCGCTGTTGTAGTCCGTCGATACGCCGGATCGTGCCCTCAATGATGTTCATTACCTATGTACTCTCCGATCAATATGGTGGAGGTCGTCGGGTATCAAACCAATCGTGGACGCGTCAGGGATTCGAGCGACAATCGAGCAAACATTCCCACCTCGAACGTGGCCTATCGCTGATTTTGACGAGGAAAGGTCACCTCTTCGAGTAGCAGGTGAAGGGTCGCCGCCACCGGGATTGCAACGAGGGCACCAATAAGCCCAAGAAGGGTTCCGCCGATGAGCGTGGCAATAATGGTCAGTCCTGGTGTGACCTTGACGGTGTGCTTCATCACCCGAGGATTGAGGAGATAGTCCTCAAGGTAGCGGTAGACGACATAGAAGGCCATTGTGGCGATCCCCACCGGAAGGCCCTTGGCAAGTGCAAAAAGGGAGACGATGACGCCGGCGATCGTCGATCCCACCATTGGAATCAGATCAAAGAGCGCAACGACGAGCGCCAGTAGGAGGGCATAGTGGACATGAAAGATAAGTAGCCAGACATAGGTCCCGATCCCGGAGATCACGGACGTGACAAGATTCCCCAACATAAAACCACCAACGCGGCTGAACACCTCGTCTGTGAGCAGACCAACTCGCTCGCGGCGGCTGCGCGGGATGAACGAGAGCCAAAGTTTCTTCACTCCAGGAAGTGCGATCAGGAAATAGATCGTCAGCGCGACAACGCTAATCGTCGCAATGCCAAGCGAGAGGAGCAGCTTTCCAGCTCCCAGTACTCCACCGATGGGAATTTTCAACTTTGACTTGCCCTTGAGGTAGCTCGTCAGATGGAGCTTGGCCACAAGTTCACCGCCCCAACCTCTCCCGGAGGCGAGGTTCGCTTTGTAGCGGGGATAGTTCTTCACGAGGCTGTGTACCTCGTGAGAGATTGGCGAGACCGCAGCGAGCACAAATGCCACGATGGCCAACACAAATCCGAGTGTCACGATGACGACTGCCAAGCCACGACGAAGGCCGTGGTCGATGCAGAACTCCAGTATGGGATTCAGCCCAACCGCGATGAATAGGGCAAGTCCAATAATTACGAGCACGCTCGTGATATCAGCAAACCCGCGGGCGAACGCGTAGGCAACCGCTACACCGAGTGCTCCGGTAAGGCCAACGAAGAACGGTGCCCGATGATCAAACGGGCGGCCTAGGACACCGAGGGACTCATCGGACTCTGCGAGTTCCCGCTCGGCGCTCGCTGGCAGGATGAGAACATTCGGAGGAGGCGTCTCCTCAGAGGAAGTCTCCGTTCCTCGAGTCGGAGATCCGCTACTCCCATCTTCAGTCGTCATCTATCCCTCCGGGCTGTTCTTCTACACTCCAACAAAGAGAGACGGCAATCTCTGTTCACTGGCCGATCATCCAACCCGTATCGGGGGTCTGGAGGTGGATGCCCGGTCCTGGTCGGGCTGTCTCAAGGACGGGTCCACTTTAGGGCGGTTCGATTCACGCCAAGAGCGAGGATCGGTGTGCCGTCCAAGCGTCCAGGAGGCGGGTGGTCAACAGACCGTCGAGATAGGCAAGTGCCGCAGCTCCAAATGCCACGTCGGGTTCGATTCCTGCCTCACTTTCTACGAGTCCCCCAAGGAGTTGTTCAAGCGCGATTACTTCATGGGTCGCGTCAGCCACAACGTGTACATCAAAAAATCGAGCCGCGTCATCGGGAAGGCCCAGGCGGCGGAGGCCCTTTGCGTAGCTCGTATTTGGTTTCGTTGAAACCATCTCGAAAAGCGCCAAGTGCCCGACGAGCGCCCCGCGCCAACGGCGATGAAGCCCGAATAATGAGACCAGGTTGACCGTGCTCAGCGTTATCCCAGGGATGCAGTCGATGTAGTGCCCATAGTCGCTATTTAATCCGAGAGCGTCCATGGTTTTCGCAAAGAGAATAGAGTGCATCTCTTTTAATTCACCTTCGCCGTATTCCTCGTTTTGAATGAAGACCAGGGCCGCTTTCGAGCGACCGGTCAGGCGCGGAATAGCCCAAGTATGTGGGTCAGCCTCTTTTAGTTGATAGGCGGAACGATGGATCACGAACTCTCGAAGCTCCTCAATTGTTCCCTGTTCCTCGAAGTATTTCGATAGAGATGGCCCTGACGCAGTCGCGAGTTGCGAAACAACTTGGCGGGCACGGAGATTCTGAGGCATCGGTGGTATGTGTTCGCGTAACGCATTGAGATACCGATGTTCGAGGACCTTTCGCAGTTCAAGGAGACTCGGCTCCCACTCCCATTCTGGATCGCAATCTGGAACTCCCTGATAGCAAAGTTCGTAACAGAGGTAGAGAGCCAAAGCTTCATCGTCATTTGTCAGGGGATCGGTTTTGGAAAATGAGGGCAAATCTACCCATCCTGGTGGCCTGGCAAAAGCATTCAGAACCGCCGCGGAAACAGGGCCCCGAGGACTCGGAGGTGACGCCGGGACGAAGGGAAAGCTAGCTTCCTCTCTAACTTCCAAATCTGGTCCAGCCATCTCGAATATTTCGTGCCTTGCATCAGGAAGTTGGTCAGCGACCGTCACGTTATTCACAGACCGTTACGTGCCACATCTACGCCAATGGACATCGAACTAACCGATACATCCCACACGACAATGGCTGCGAGAGAATTGATCATGACTTGCCTTCCATGGGCGTTTCGATATCTGTGAGATATCTATGAAAGCTGACCAACGAACCAATTGCGTCAGTCATGTCGAACGGCACTTGCTTTTCGCGCAAATACTCGATTTCTGGCCCTGTGGTGAATGCCACAAATTGAGCAGTATGAACCGATGGGTTGATTTGCGTTTCGCTCCGCGCAGACGGCGCGGCGTTCGGCGGAACAAGGTCGGGAAAATGGCGTCGCGTCCGGTAGAACACTGGACCTCAGCTGACTCGCCTCTGCCACACTTAGCAGAAGCCACCACGGTTCCGAGCGGCTGCAAACGAGGAGAGCGATCAACCTCGGCAAACAAGACAGTATCACCGATCGCCAGCGAGCAGCGTCGCTGACCTGTCTCCTATTTCCAGCGACGTACCTACGGATTTTACAGTCGGCGGTCAGTAGAGGTGATGTCCTTGGTTCTCTTCGCTTGAGCATAACAGCTTTCATATCCCGAGACCCCGGAAGACGTCGTCACGATATTCGAGCGTGGCGGAAGAGATCCGGCCAAGAGTCCTCATGGCAACCTTTATCCACCATGGCAATGATGAGTCTCATTGTGACAATCGATGAAGCATCGGCGAAAGGCGCCGAACATCATCGATGATCGCAAAACGTGGCACAAAAGCGTGAATATGATGACGAGTCCTCGCCTGCAATCGCCACATGGGAACCTTGGCCAACGCGAACGATTTATTTCAACGCGAGACAGTGCGGTACCAATGCGCCAAGCAACCCGTCAGGTCACACGCTCATCACTCGTCAACGTAGTCGTGCCACTGGAGGAGCCAACCGACGTTCGGCGGCTCAGGTCGTCAGCGTCGAACGACAGTGAACAACCCCACGGGAACGACGACTTCGATGACGAGTGATGAGCGTGTGTGCTGATCTGCTATACGATGCTTCGGTATCGCGCTTGGTATTTCTCCGTACGGCTTGGTGCTGTCGGGAAGGGAGATGCTCATGACCAGTTCTAAGGAAGATCCCACCGAAACTAAAACCTCTGAAGAACAGCAGGACCAAGAGGCCGAGGATCGCTTTGCCGATGAGAGCCCTGCTGAAGATCCCCAGTTCGAGGCGATCGAGGAGAGTGATCCGGACGAAAGTCCCGAACAGCCAGGCGACGAAGCTTGAGCAGATGCCAGGCGACAGAGTCCAATGGCGGTTGAGAAAGGCCTCCAGCAGGTAAGCGCTATATTCGAAGTCGCGAAGCTTGGTAATCGTCGAGGTTCGTCATCGGCCCGGCACCCGCGGCCTTCTCTCGGGCAGCGGACCCGCCGACAGAGGAGTCGTCTATGCGCATCGTTTCAGTGCTGCTCGTCATCTGGTTCATCATTGGGGCCCTAGCCGCTTACCAGCGGAACTACTACAGCGGGCCGGAGGCGAATTGTGCCAAAGCAGGAACAATCGCGGTCACTGTCCTCGCTGGTCCTCTCAACTACGTCGGCGTGAATCCGAAAATCGCATCTTGCCAAGTGCCTGTTCCACAGCCGAGTAAGTAGTCGAGCAGCCCGGATACCGAACAACTGGGCTGATCCGGTGGTGATGGCGTCTGCGTGTCTTCGTTCGGTCGCGAGCTGGCTGAGTCCTTGCGTCGCAAAGATCGGGACAAGAACCCGAGATTCCTCGACCGATAGGTGAGACTGGTTCCATGCCTGAGGGCCCAGAACAAGAAGCAGGAGTTGACGCATCAACGCCCGGCTTAGGTGCCCCAGCCTCTGGTCCCGTCGACGGGCAGAACATCGATCTTCTCGATTCGCGGTCAGCTGGCTGGCGCGCCTACCTCCGTGCGCTCGGTCCGGGTCTAGTCACTGGGGCCTCCGATGACGATCCGTCGGGCATTGCCACCTACGCGCAGACGGGTGCGCAATTTGGGTTTGGGATGGTCTGGGTGGCGCTCATCACCTTTCCGCTGATGTTCGGCGTGCAAGAGATCTGCGATCGGACCGCGCTCGCGACCGGAAAAGGACTCGGCGAGCTCATTGTCGTGAGGTTCGGTCGCCTGTGGCGGGTCGCTGTCGGACTGTTGATCGGCGCGCTCATCATTGCCAACGCGCTCAACATCGCCGCAGACCTCGTTGCGATCGGTGCAGGTATGCACCTCCTCCATGCCGGACCAACAGCACTCTGGGCGCTGTTGGCGGGGATCATCATCATGGTCCTGCTCGTTAGCGGATCGTTCAGCATGATTGCTCGCGTATTCAAGGTTCTGTGCGCCGCGCTGCTTGCTTACGTCGCAGAGTTGTTCTTCGTCAAGATTCCTTGGGGCACGGTCTTGTTCAACACGATTGTGCCGCACATTCGTTTCAGCCGCGCCTATGTAGGGCTCCTCGTCGGTGTCCTTGGCACAACGATTTCGCCGTACCTGTTCTTCTGGCAAAGCATGCACCGCGTTGAGGAAATGCGCGAGGAAGATGCCGGAGGAAGCCGACCGCTTCCGTTACGCCGTCGCTCTCGCCTCGACGCGGCGGGAAAAGAGTCCAGAAGCCGTTTCGATGTCTTCACCGGCATGGCGTTCTCCAATGTCGTCATGTTCGCGATCATCGTTGCGACGGCGATCACCCTGACTCCGAAGTCCGGCCAGCACCTCACCATTTCCTCGCCAGCCCAGGTGGCGTCAGCCCTTCGCCCAGTGGCAGGTCGCTTTGCCTCGATCATCTTTGCCCTCGGATTCATCGGTTCGGGCATGTTGGCCGTTCCGGTCCTTGCCGGCGCCGGGTCAGCAGGAATGGCTGGGCTCCTCGGCAAAGAGACGGGCTTTTCCAACTCGCCGCGGCGCGCTCCCGTTTTCTACGGACTTTGCGCGGTGGGAACCATCGGTGGAATGGTGATGAGTCTTTTGTCGGTGAACCCAATTACGCTGTTGGTGTTCGTTGCCGTCGTCAACGGCGTCGCCGCTGCGCCATTCATCGTTATCACTATGTTCATCTCCTCCAACGAGGCGATCATGGGTGAGTACGTAAATGGAAAAGCCGCCAAGAGTCTCGGATGGCTGGCAGCGATACTGATGGCTGTCGCGGCAATAGCGCTCTTTGCAACGGGAGGCGTTTAGCGAGACCAAGATCGCATCGTTTCGCAGATCACAGTGACATTGCACGAGGGCCTCGTCGTCATCGGTAAGGCGATTGTCGACGGTACCTCTGTCGTCTTGTTCGCGCTGCTTGGTCAGGTGTTGCACCCAAAGCGGTTTTCGGGGCTAATTTCGGCGGATCCATCGATCGCAGTTGCGGGATTCATCATCACCGTGGTTGACAAAGGTGACCATGAAGCGACCTTGAGCGCGATCGGAATGATGTTCGGTGCAGTTGGTTTTGTCGTCTTTGCTCTCTGTGTTCGTATGTTTCTTGTCCGGTACAACGCCGAGGTGACTTCATCTCGCGCTTGTATAGAGCGGGCAGTCGTGGCGATCGGTGGCTACTTCGTGATACTTCGGTGATCAAGAGGAATGAACCTCTCGTCGGAGTCTCGTTCGGTGCTGTGCGAGCAGTTCCGCGAGGCGACCTTGTCATCCGCGTCGTATTCGGCGCGGGAATCTCCGCAATCGCGGCGATCCGTCCGATTGGGTGCAGTTTTCGATTATGCATCCAATCGGACGGCATAAAGCCCTCGCAGCCAATCGAGATCGCTGACATGGCAAGATGTAACATCACTGATCTACGAACCGGCCTTGAGATACCGTGGCGGACTATTGATACCGCACGTGGAATTTTCCTGAGCCATAAAGCCCTGTTCGATCGTGTGACCGGTACCGATACAGGCGCCTACCGAACCGAGCATCTCAACAGATGTGTCGAGCGTACGACCCGCTCCTTTGGAATGTTGAATATCGAACAGTTGCTTGAAGAACTTGAACACGATCGAGAGGTCACTCAGCGTTTTCGCAGATCGTTTTTCATCGGCGTGACCTCGGTCTTCCGAGATGTCGACGAGTATCGCAATTTGGAGCGCATCTTGCACGACCAGAATGACAGAAACGAGGCGGTCGCACGCGTCTGGTCAGCTGGATGCTCCTATGGGGACGAACTTGCAAGCGTCTATGAACTGATGTCTTCTCGGCCAGAAGTCGTGAATCGGGAGTTCATTGGCACAGACGTGTCTGTCGAAGCAATCACGCAAGCCAGTCGTCGATGCCTAGGTGATCCGTGCACAATCCGCGAATCATCATTGAAATTCATGATCGGCGATCTGCTAAAGGAAGAGGGTCCAGATGGTGAATTCGATCTCATCTTGTACCGGAATGTCTCGATCTATCTAAAAAGAACTCATCGCGACGCGATTATCTCGTTTCTGAGTGCCCGACTTAACTCAAATGGCCTCCTCATGCTCGGCAAGTCAGAATCTATTACCAAGCCCCGTGAGTACGGCCTTGAACGGCTGACTCGGTCGCTTTACCAAAGAACTGTCTGATGAAGCGGAGCCTGACCATCCAATGGCTAGTAGTCAGCATCATTAGTTCGGTATTTGTCATCGGCGGATTCGTGGTGCTTACGAGCGCAGTTCAAGGACTTCGCAGCGCCGGTCGATCCGCTGTTGCGGCTGAGCAGATTCTCTCCTCGGCGCATCTCCTTGAGATCGATGTGCTTAATCTCGAAGCAGGAATTCGAGGGTATCTGATCTCCTCTCAGTCGAAATTTCTTCAGCCTTACAACGACGCACTCAGCTCCTATCCGAAAATCTCAGCACAACTTGAATCTCAGGTCTCCTCCAACCCCGCCGCACATGTCAAGGTCGAGGCTATCGTCAAGAACGTAGATTCCTACGTCAACGACTGGGCGACAGGGCTGTTGGCGCTGGCAAGGAGAAGTATTCCTGCGGCTCGTAATTTGGCTGCAACCGGGGGAGGAAACCAACGCATCGCAACAATTCGATCGGAATTCTCCTCGCTCGCGACAAGCGAGGGTGCGATCGCATCCCAACAGACTGACCGCGCGAACTCACGTGGCGAACTTGGATTCATTCTTGCACTAGTCGCACTTGGTGTTTTCCTCATCGTCGTTCTCGCAGTCTCCCTGCTTCTCCGTCGCAAGATCGTGCTCCCAGTACGGAATTTGCGGGATGTCGCAGCGCGTCTTGAGCGGGGTGAACTCGCAATTCGGGCCGACTTCAATGCGACTGCCGAAGTCGGCGAACTCGTTGCAAGCTTCAACTTGATGGCCGAGAGTCTTGAAAGGCAACGCGACACCCTTGAGGCACAGAACGTCGAGCTCGCGGCTCAACAGAGCGACCTCACGAGAGTACTTGACGAGGTTGAGTCCGAGCGTAAACACGCGGAACTTATGAGGTCGTACGGAGATGATCTCGCAAATACCGATGGTCTCGAGGCGCTTTCAGACAAGGTACTCGCGGGTCTCGCCCAACGGGCGAATGCCGATTTCGGTGCAATCTATGTGCTCGACCAGAATGGGCGGGCGTACCAATTGGCGGCGAACCGCGGGTTCAATAACGACTCTCTCCCGCAACTCCTCGTCGCTGGCTCAGGATTTGCTGGAAGGGCGATCACGGAACGCGATCTCGTCGAGGCCACACTCGATTCCGTAGATACTGAGTTCCTCGCGCTCTCCGGGGTTGGTCGACCCAAGAGAGAGCTGCATTTCCCACTGATCCTGCGAGATCGCGTACTTGGAGTCGTGAGTCTTGGCCTACTTTCCGAAAAACCAATTCCGTCTGAGGTGATCTCAACGCTCTTTACGATGTCAGATCGAGCGGCGGTCTCAATTGCCGAGGCTGTCATCCGACGAGACCGCAGAAGTGCGGCGAGGGAGATTGAGTTGATTCTCTCCTCAATGGACGAGGGGATCTACGGTATCCAACCCGATGGAATTGTCACCTTTGTCAACCGCGCGGCGCTTGAGCAAGTTGGATTCACTCGAGACGAATTCGTCGGCAAAGATGCCCACCAGCTCATCCACCACAGCTACCCGGGGGGCTCCCCGTATCCCACAAGCGAGTGCCCCATCTGGAGAGCAAAGCGGGACGGGAAAGGGGAGCGGGTCTCAAACGAGGTGTTCTGGCGTGCTGACGGGAGCTCATTTCCAGTCGAGTACTCGTCCTACCCACTGCTTGACGAAGGCGTTGCCATCGGTGCGGTAGTGACGTTTATCGATATCAGTGACCGCGTCGAGATAGAGCGTCAGCGTGATGTCCAGCAAGTCATCAGTAGCTCACTTGCAAAGGCCGAAGACGCCGAAAGCTCACTTCCAGTCCTGCTGAGCGTTATCTGTCGAGGGTTTGGTTGGGACGCTGGAATTTCATGGCGAATCAATGGACGATCAGCTCCTCTGGAAGTTATAGCGACGTACGAGAATCCAGAGGGCGATGGCTTACTTGAGAGATATCTTGCTCTTCCGGCGGAGAGACGCACGGCCGCCACAGAGGCTGCGGACACCTCGACGATCGTTGTCCGTACAGATAATCGTTCACTTGAGCCGATCCGAACTGAAGATCAGGGGATTAAGACCAACCGTAATGTGATTGCGATTCCCATCGTGGGATCTCGAAGAAATGTCATTGGGGTCGCGGAGTTCCTCGCCTCGAACTATTCATTCAAAAAAGGTCTCCACGAGACGCTGAAATCAATTGGAAGTCAGGTGGCGCAGTTCATCGAGCGAAAGCGAGTTGAAGCGGAGATCGTGAGAGAAAAGGACGAGTTCGTTGCGACCGTATCCCATGAACTTCGGACTCCCTTGACGGCGATCAATGGCTGGATTCATATCATTCTGGGAGGTGAACCTGGACCACTTACACCAGAACAACTCCACGCCCTTACAGTCGTCCGTCGTAATAGCGATCGTCTGATGAATCTCGTTGAGGACCTGCTTCTCGTCGGGCGGATCGATGCCGGCCAATTTGAACTTGAGCTGACCAGGATCGACCTTGCGGAGCTCGTGGGGGAGACGGCCGAACTTCTCAGCCTCAGCGCCTCTGAGAAGTCGATAAAGATCACTGTCGCGATCGAGTCTTCTGGCGATGTACTCGGCGATCGAACGAGGCTCGTTCAGTTGTTCACCAATATCTTGGGGAACGCCATAAAATTCACTCCGCCCTTGGGAGAGGTGCGTTTTTTCGTTCATCGAGATGCGCACGACATGGTGGTGGAGATCTCCGATACCGGAATCGGTATTCCAGAGGAAGAGCGGAGTCGACTCTTTGAGCGATTCTTCCGGGCCTCATCGGCGACAGAACATGGAGTGGTCGGCACGGGACTTGGGCTCTCTATTAGCGCAGCGATCGCAGAGCGACACGGAGGATCGATCACACTTGGAGCGCACGAGGGATCAGGAACTACCGTTGTAGTCACAATTCCACTGGCGAAAAACGAGATCGGGGAGAGATGACAGCTCCACTTGACGGCACCGTCGCTGACACCGATCACAACGATCACATATTCACTGTCTTGGTCGCCGATGACGAGCCCGACGTTCGCGAGCTCGTGTCGTACCGGCTCTCTCGTTCGGGGTACACAGTCATTGAGGCAAAAGACGGGGAGGAGGCGATCAGGCTGGCCACCGAACACTGCCCTGACTGCGCCGTCATCGACGTAATGATGCCAAAGATCGACGGATACGAGGTCACTCGAGCGCTTCGATCCGACGAGAGAACTCGGCTTATGCCAATTCTTCTGCTTACGGCGCGCGCGCAGGAATCAGATATTCAGACCGGTTTCGATGCCGGAGCTGACGATTACCTCAAGAAACCCTTCAATCCTGACGAACTGGTAGCGCGCGTTCGAGCGATTCTCAGTCGTCGCTGACACACAAATTGAGAGATTTCTGCATCGCCGTCATAGTTATCGGGGGTGCGAGCACCCTCCTATTGATAGTGCTGGTTCTCCGAAGAATTTGGATCTCAACGACCGAAAGAACTGAGGGTCGGATCGAGACTCGAATCCGACCAACGGTACTTGGATTTCTCGATGGAGACATTCCCGGGATACGAGATCTTACGCGACGTGACCGAGGCGTCTTCGATCGACTCCTCATCCGTTACTCGAACCAGATCTCGGGTTCAAAGCTCGACAGCGTCTCTCAATATTTCTCCTCCACCCACGAGATTGATCGAGAGATTGCGACGCTTTTGAGCGCGCGTCGAGCGTGGAAGAGATATCTCGCGGCCCAACGTCTCGGGGCGATCAACGCGACGGTTGCCGGACCTGCGCTCATTGTTGCTCTTCGGGACAAAAACTTTGAGGTTCGAAGGGCGACGGTCCGGTCACTCGGGCGGCTCGCCGTTGCCGATGCCACTGCTGGCCTCATCAGCGCTCTTGCGGAAGGGCGTACTCCGGACTCACTTACGCTTTGGGCACTCCTGCAGATGGGTGCACCAGCACTCGAAACAGCCCGCGCTCACCTCGCGAACGGCGACGACCGTATGAAAATCTACGCGATACGTCTTGTCGAGCTACTTGGGTCACCACGGGACAGCGTTGCAATCTCCACTCTGGTTCATGATCTGTCTCCAGGTGTGCGCAGTGCCGCCGCATTGGCTCTTGGCAGGTTAGGCGGAGCCAGCAGCCTCACGCTCTTGCTTGAGCTCCTTGAAGACGAGGAGGGTTCGGTGCGCCGAGATGCCTGCAAAGCACTGGGAAGGTTACGTGACAAGACAGCCATCGCTTCGCTTCTTCTACACGCTGATACAGATGAATTTGATGTTGCAATGGCCTCATCCGAGGCACTCTTTGCAACAGATCCGAGCATCCTGGTCGATCTCGATCCGGGTGCGATCTCCTCTGCGCTCATGGAATCTCGCGATCTCGCGTTCATTGAGAGATCCTGATGCATTACTTTTTCGATGTCACCGCCATCTTCACTATCACCTATTTTGCGCTGCTCAATGGGATCTACGTGTTATTTACTCTCATCGCCTGGCGGTCACTTTCAATGAATTTAAAACGTCGAAATCTGCAGGGTTTTGAGGAACCATTCGACACTCCCTTTATACCCGGCATCACCGTAATCGTTCCTGCCTACAACGAGGAGACGGGAATTGTCGACAGTGTCAGGTCTCTTGTAGACCTTCGTTATCCGAAATTTGAAATCGTTGTCGTCAGCGATGGATCCACTGACGCTACGGTCGAGCGACTCAAGGATGAGTATGACCTCGTTCCAGCCCATCGTGCAGCCCGAAAGATCCTCAAAACAAAACCGATCATCTCGAGCTTCGTATCTCGTCACCACCCAAATATCTGGGTAATCGAAAAGGAAAACGGCGGAAAGGCAGACGCGCTGAATGTCGGGATTGACGTGGCTCGCTACCCGTATTTCTGCGCTATCGACGCGGACGCGCTTATTGAACCTGATGCACTTCTCCAGGTTGCTGCTCCTATTCTCAGCGATCCCGACCGTGTTGTTGCATCCGGAGGAATCGTAAGGATCGTGAACGGCTGTACTGTCGATCATGGCCGCGTCGTTGAGGTGGACCTGCCAAAGAGTCGTATCGCAGTCTTCCAGGTCATCGAATACTTCAGGGCCTTTCTTGTCGGACGAGTTGGGTGGACACGGTTCAACTCGTTACTTATCATCTCTGGTGCTTTTGGCCTTTTCCGCCGGGACCTCGTGACGAAACTGGGTGGCTACGCTACTGATACCGTCGGCGAGGATCTCGAGCTTGTAGTGCGCATTCACCGGTATCACCGCGAGCGCAAACTTGACTATCGAGTGGTATTTGTCCCTGGTCCTGTCTGCTGGACAGAGGCTCCTGAGGACCTCTTGACTCTGTCCCGTCAGCGTCGACGTTGGCATCGAGGACTCGGTCAGACGCTCTGGAAGCATCGGGCAGCGCTACTCAGACCGAGTCTCGGGGCACTCGGTCTATTTGCCCTGCCATACTTCCTTTTCTTCGAATTTCTCGGTCCGGTCGTTGAAGTTGCGGGTCCACCGATCACGATCGTTGCTTTCGTGCTCGGATATCTGTCGGTTCCATTCCTGGTCGCGTTCATTGTCATCGCATTTCTCCTTGGCGTGACCCTTACGGTCGCGGCATTGACCATTGAGGAATTCAATTTCAGAAGACACCGTCATCCCCGCGACATTGTGCGCTTGTTGGCCTACTCAATAACCGAAAATATCGGCTATCGCCAACTCACGGACCTGTGGCGGACTATGGCCTTTGTCGATCTTGTGAAAGGAAAGACAGAGTGGGGCGCGCAAAGGCGTAGAGGTTTTCAATCGCGCAGTTCCTAAGGACGAAGGTGATGTCTACGGACAAGGTTCGGGAGCGGCAATCCACGGTGTGTTCCCCTCCGACCGCATGGGTTTTGAGAGCCGCGAATAGCATGACCCTAACGTCTGTGGTCAACTCGAAGGCGACCGTTGTGCCCACACGGGCAAGGCCATTGCCAATGACGATCATGGCATTGTCAAGGTGTGTGCACCAAACAAGTCCCATGCCACAGAGCCTCAGAAAAAGGTCACTATTGAAGTAATCGACCAAGGGGTGAGCACGAGCACTCGGCGACGATCTGTAAAATCGACCGGAGCGGAAAAACCCCGTCAATCTTTGCCTTTACGGCACCTCTACGTCATCTTGAAGGTGTCGTAGAGGGTGTGAGCTCCTTCGTCGTATGCGACAGAGCTAACGTTAGGAATGACGCATTATCATCTCGTCTACCGACAATCAAAATTGCTCCGAAGTGCCAAATGGAGCGTGGCCATGGTGTTCGTTCTTGGCACACTCGCAGTTCTGTGGCCAACGCACCGGGCATTGGCCAGCACGACACCGAAGGTCTTGCTTGCGCTCGGTGACTCACTCGCCGCAGGCTATGAGCCGAGTTTCGGAACAAGCCTTCCGCCGATCAATCCGAGTTCGGGTTACCGCGACCATGGCTACCCGGGGAGCTACGCAGCGGACTTGGCCGGCGCGCGTGGGCTCAGACTCGTCGACCTCGGGTGCCCGGGTGAGACCACAGCGTCGATGCTCGGCATCCCAGCGCAACGCCAGTGTGCACGCCTTTACTCGACAGAATTTGCAGCCCAATCCCAACTTGTCGCTGCGGAGACCTTCCTGTCTCACCATAGGGGCCAAGTCGCTCTCATGACGATCGACATTGGCGTGAATAATCTCTTGCACTGTGTCTCGGCCTCTCAGGTGAACCCAACCTGTCTCCAAGAGATCAACGTTTCGACGCAGAGAAATCTCGCTGGGATCTTGCGTTCGATCATCGCTTCGCTGCGTCGGGCCGACCCACGAGCTCGCGTTATCGCGATGAACTATTACGACCCATTTCTCGGACTGGTCTACTCTCCCGGTGGTACCCAAGGTGTGAAGCTCGCTCTGGCCTCACTTGTCGCAACCAATGTCTTCAACACTGAGCTTGCGAACACGTACCGTACGTTCGCTGTGGCTGTAGCGAACACCGCATCGGCCTTTCAGATGAATTCGCCATTCCCCTTGGCCCACTATGGCGGCAAGACGCTCCCAATCGACGTCGTCTCGACCTGCTCGCTGACGTGGATGTGTCCAGTTCAATCCCAAAGGAGTCGCGATATTCATCCAAATCTCACTGGCTACCGCACGATAGCAAGGGCCTTCGAGCAGAGGCTCGGCTCCTGATCGGAAATTGACAGGTACTTAGTACACGAATGCGGGTGCTCTGGGTATCAATAAGTATGCCTCTGGGCTCGGTTCGTCTCGTGGGGGAGGAGGTCTCATGGATATCGTTCGTAACGCCGACGGCACACTCGTAGTTCCCGTGCAACATGCGCGGCCAGATGTCACCGAGGACGATGCCGGTATCTCGTCGAACGGTGCTGAGACCGCGGCAACGCGGACGGATGCGCTGCCACAGACGCGGGTGCTCCATCCTGGCGAGGGCGGATACGACGAGGCACTTGCCGAATGGGACCTTCAGCAGAACCCCGATCGCGAGCCAGTCGTATCAACCGCCTCTGGCCGCGAGCAAGCTATGACGCTTGTACA
>Ga0307373_10009008_pt1 | contig 15037 bp, 13 predicted proteins | sample OX2MG_FD_202534 | JGI IMG/M metagenome (GOLD analysis project Ga0307373, IMG submission 202534) | Soil microbial communities from Risofladan, Vaasa, Finland - OX-2 | ecosystem: Environmental > Terrestrial > Soil > Coastal area > Acid sulfate soil | place: Finland: Risofladan, Vaasa | collected... | reverse complement strand
GAGACGTAGCCGGCGGCGCGCTCCTCAGCGGTGAACGCGTCGGTAGAGGTGACGTTCACGATCGCGCCGGCGATGCCCCGGTCGATCATGGCCGCGGCCGCGGCCTTGGTCATCAGGAACGGGCCGAGCAGGTTGACCGCCAGGATCTCGCTGAACAGCGACGCGCTGTGCTGGAGGAACGGCGCGCCGGCACCAGGTCCGGTAATGGCGGCATTGTTGACCAGGATGTCCAGGCGGCCGAACTCCCTGATAACCCGGCGCACGGCGGACTCGGCCGACTGCTCGCTCGCGACGTCCAGATCCCACAGGTGGCAGCCAGGGGGGGCTTCGTATTCCGCACCGCCGATCTGCCCGATGACCACCTGAACGTCCTGCGCGACGAGGCGCTGGGCGATGGCGCGGCCGATACCGCGCGCGCCGCCGGTCACGATGGCGACCCGGGGCGCGGGGCGGTCTGTCATGCCGGGTCCCGCCGGTTCTCGCCCTCGATCGTGACCGGGTGACCGGTGCGCAGCGACTCCTCGATCGCGAGCGCGATCACGACAGCGCGCCGGCCGTCCTGGCTGCTCACAAGCGGTGGCGTCCCGTGCACGGCCGACGCGATGAAATGCTCGAGCTGCAGGCGAAGCACCCCGAATCCGACGCCGTCGACCGTATGGCTGAACATTGTCGACGGGTAGCTGACCGTGCCGTGCCGTATGTCGGGAGCCGGCCCTCCTGGCGTGCCCTGGGCTGGGACGCCGCCGTAGATGGCCACGCCCTGCGACCTGATCTCGACGTAAGCCGATCCCCTGGTGCCGATATAGGAGAACTCGAAGTCCCCTGACGCGAATCCGGACTCCGCGGGCAGCGCCCAGGAGACCTCGTGCGTCGCGACGGCGCCGTTGGCGAAGCGCATCGTGGCGGCGACGGTCTCCGGGCCGTTGCCTGGCAGGACTCCGGCGGCGGATCCCTCGGCGAAGACGCGGACGATCGGCGCGCCGGTGATCCACTCCATGATGTCGATGTCGTGCACGGAGAGGTACATCGCCAGGGAGGTGCGCCCCGCCAGCCTGGACCCGTAGACGATGGAGTTATTGCGCCGGGTCGTGACATGCACCGGCCGGCCGAGCGATCCCGAGGCGACCGCGTCGCGCACGATGCGGTAGCGCGGATCGAACCGGACGATATGACCGATCGCAAGCTTTCCGCTCGACGGGCTCTCGGCGCGCATGATGGCCTCGATGTCGGCCAGGGTATGGGCGACGGGCTTCTCGCAGAGCACGTGCAGGCCGCGCGCCAGGGCCTGGATCACCGGCTCGGCGTGAGCATCCTCCGGAGTGGCTACCACCACCCCGCTCAGGCCGGGCTCGTCCAGGGCATCGGCGAGGCTGGTGGTGAAGCGGGTTCCCGCCGGGCAGTGGTGCCGACGTTCCTCACTGACGTCGCAGCACACCGCCAGCTCTACCCCCGGCAGGCGGGCGAGTACCGAGGCATGCTGGGCGCCCATGTTTCCCAGGCCGACGACGGCGCACTTGAAGTTGCTGATGGTCATGACGGCAGTCCTTCGTTCGCCAGCGTGTCGAGGGCGGTCCAGCCGCTGGTGAAAGCCTGCTGGCTCTTGTAGGAGGCGGCCTCAAGGAGCAGCCTGGTCTGCGGTGACTCCGGGTTGCTGAAGAGCGCATCCGTCGGCTGGCTTTCGATGATCGCGCCGTCCCACATCACGATGACGCGGTCCGCCAGGCTGCGCACGACCGCGAGATCGTGGGTCACGAAGATGACCGCGAGCTGCCGTTCCCGGCGCAGCCTGGCGATCAGGCTGAGGATCCCGGCTTGCACGGACACGTCGAGCGAGGAGGTGACCTCGTCGCACAGCAGCACGGCGGGTTCGGCCGCGAGCGCCCGCGCCAGGTTCACCCGCTGCCGCTGCCCGCCGCTGAGCTGCGACGGGTACGCCTGGATGACCGCTGCCGATAGCTGAACCTGCTCAAGCAGCTCCCTGGCCCGGGCCCTGCGCCCGGCCCTGGTAAGGCCGGGCTGGTGACAGGTGATGGCCCGCACCATGCTCCGGCCCACAGTGTGCCTGGGGTTCAGCGCGGCGCCCGCGTCCTGGAAGACGAGCTGGATCTCGCGCCTGGCATCCGCTGTCCTGGCCTCGATCCGTGGTGGCAGCGCCGCTCCGCGATAGGAGAGCTCGCCGGCCGCCGGCGGGTGCAGGCCGGCTATGGCACGCAGCAAGGTGCTCTTGCCGGAGCCGCTCTCGCCCACCAGCGCGACGATCTCGTCTGCCGCGACGCCGACGCTGACGCCGTTCAGGACCACGCGGCCTTCCTGTCCGCCGTAGCTCGCGACGATGTCCCGCGCTGCCAGCACAGGATCGCGCTGGACTGCTGCCCCGGCATCGGCCCGCCGGGCCGCTGTTCCGGCGGGAGACGCCAGGCCGAGTTCCTCGCCGGCTCGTACGCATCGCACCTGGACGGCGCCGGCGGGTACTAGCCAGACCTTGCCCTCCTCGCACCGAGGCTCGGCATGCGGGCAGCGGGCCGCGAACGCGCAGCCCGCTGCGACCACGGCGTCGGGCGGTTCTCCGGGCAGCGCCTTGGCGATGCTCGGGCTGTCGATGGTGGGAACCGCGGCGACGAGAGCCGCCGAGTAGGGGTGGCGCGGGCGCGTGGTGACATCGGCCGCTGGGCCGTACTCAACTATCTCGCCCGCGTACATGATCGCGATGTCGTCGCAGAGCGCCCGCAGCAGCGCGAGGTCGTGGCTGATATAGAGCGCAGCCAGCTGCCCGCGCGCCACGAGCTGGCGGATCTGCGCGAGCACGGTCTCCTGGGTCGTCGGGTCGAGCGAGGTGGTCGGTTCATCGAAGATCACCACCCGGGGGGCGCAGAGCATCGCCGCGGCGAGCGACAGCCGCTGCAGCTGCCCGCCGCTGAACTCGAACGGGTACCGCCGCCGCCATGCGTCGATCCCGGCCATGCCTACGCTGGCGAGCGCTTCCTCGATCCGCGCGAGCCGGTCAGCCGGAGCGAGCCGCACGTGCGCTTCCAGTGCCTCGTCCAGCTGCCGCCAGACCTTCCGTACCGGGCTGAATGCTCCCGACGGCTGCTGCGGCACGTACGCGATGTCCTTGCCCCAGATCTTGCGCAGGTCGCCCGGCTGTTCCGCCAGCAGGTTCTTGCCGTCGAGCAGCGCCTGCCCCGTGCGCCTGGCCATGCCAGGAAGGGCGAAGCCGGTGCTGGCCAGCGCGGCGGTCGACTTGCCGCACCCGGTCTCGCCCGCTAGGCCGAGTATCCGGCCCGCGTGCAGCTGGAAGGTGACGCCGGAGACTACGAGGCGTTCGGCGGCCGCGCCCTTGTAGCTCACGCACAGGTCAGAGGCCGCGAACACCGGCGGCTCTGGCTGGGAGGATACGGTCATCGGCTACCTCTGCCGTTCCGCGACGGCGCGCTGCAGGGCGCCGGAGAGCAGGTTGAACGCGAGCGCGAGCAGCATCAGGGCGACTGCCGGGCCGACCAGGGTCAGCGGCTGCAGCACCACGATCTGCTCGCCGTCGGCGATCATCAGTCCCCAGCTCGGCGACGGTGGCTGAGCGCCCACGCCGAGGAAGTCCAGGGTTGCCAGCAGGAGCACCGCCTGGGTGCAGCTGAGCGCCAGCTGCACTGCTACCGTGCCCGCGACGTTCGGCAGGACTTCCCTGACAGCTATCGACGTGACCCCCTCGCCCCGAAGCCGCGCCACGTCGACGTACTCGCTCCGCCCGGCGGCCTGCGCTGCGCCGCGCACGATCCTCGCTATCCCCGGCGCATAGACCAGCGCGATCGCCGTGACGATGACGGCCGGGCTGTCCTTGCCCACGCCGACGAGGATCAGCACCACGAGCAGGGCAGGCACCGATAGCGCGACGTTGACGACGGCGGTGTACACGCGGTCGGGCCAGCCCCCGCCGTAGCCGGAGATAAGCCCCGTGACCCCGCCGAGAAGGAACGCCCCGAGGATTCCGGCGACCGGCAGCAAGACGACGTCACGCCCGCCGGCCAGCACCCGGCTCAGCACGTCCCGGCCGAGCTCGTCCGTGCCGAGCAGGTGCGCCAGGGACGGGCCGGACAGTGGGATCCCGGTAGTCGCGAACGGCGAGTCCGGCGCGATGAACGGTCCGCCGATCACGATGAACGCGATGACGATCAGCAGGGCGAACCCGAATCGCCCCTCGCGGTAGGAAAGGACCCGGCGCAGGAGCGGCGGGACCATCGAACGGGGACTCCATGCGCCCCGGCGTGGCGCGCGGCTTGTCACGCTGGCCATGTCACATCACGCCAGTGCGGCGGAGGCGGGGATTGAGCGCGATGACGAACAGGTCGGCGGCTAGGTTGAGCATGATGTAGCCGGTGCCCATCAGGACGACGCAGAATTCGACGACCGGCGAGTCGTTGTTGCCGATCGAGGTCACCAGCAGCTGGCCCACCCCCGGGTACCCGAAGACGGTCTCGACGACGACGACCCCGGTGAAGAGCGCGGCGAGCGTGAGCGTGAACACGTTCACCACCCGCCCGGCGACGGCCGGGATGATGTATCTCAGCGCGACCCGGCGCGGCGCGATGCCGCGCAAGACGGCCGCGGACACGTACTGCTCCCTCGCGACCTCGCTCGCCGTGATGCGGACCTGGCGGGCCATCTGCGGGACAACAACCAGCCCCAGGCTCGCGGCCGGCAGGACGTAGGCCAGCAGCGGGTTCCCGTACCCGGTCGACTCGATCGCCCCGCTGGTGACCGGCAGCCACCGCAGCTCGACCGCGAAGATCACCAGCAGGGCGACCGCGACGACGAACTCCGGCAGCGCGGCCAATCCCACAATGCCGCTGGAGATGGCGAGATCCAGCCGGGAGTCCGCGCGCGCGCCGGCCAGGTAGCCGAGAGGTATCGCGATCAGCGAGCCGACGATGAAACCGAGCACCGCGAGCAGGAAGGTCTGCAGCAGGCGGGGCAAGGCTAGCTGCACCACCGGCGACTGGCTGAGCAGCGAGGTTCCCCAGTTGCCGGTCAGCACGTGGCCAAGCCATTGCAGGTAGCCGGCGAGCGCGCTGTGATCGAGGCCCTGCTGCACGATGAACCGGTGCACCTGGGCCGCGCTCGCCGTCTTTCCGAGCGCGGCCCGCGCCGGGTTCGCCGGCAGCAGCCGCGAGGCGAAGTACACGACGGCGGACAGCACGAGCAGCGTGAAGACCGCCACAATGGATCTTCGCGCGAATAGCCAGGTCGTCCGTACCATCGGCCCTTGCCTAGCTGGCGAGGAAGGCGGTCTTGAGGTCGACCACCGTCTGCCAGCTCGGCGTGATGCCGAGCAGGTGCTTGCTCTTCGGCCAGGTGAAGTCCGCGTAGCACGGAATCACCTCGGAGGTCCTGGTCGCTATCAGGTGCAGGGCATCGCCGATCAGACGCTGCTGGTCGCTCTTGTTGGGCTTGGCGAAGGCGCTGGCGAAGGCGGCGGCGATGTCGCCGTTCGGGTAGCGCGTCTCGTTATAGGGGCTGCGCGGGGTGAACAGCAGCGGCGGCAGGATCGCCGTGGACTGGCGGAGCCAGATGTCCATGAAGGACGGCTTGGCCGACCAGACCTGCGACAGGTACGTGGTTTCGTTGACGTCGACCACCGAGACGTTGATCCCGGCCTTGGCCGCCATCTCCTTGTACAGCACGGGCACTTCGGCGATCCCTGGCAGGAACGGTGACGTGTAGATGGTCACCTTGAGCCCCGACTGGCCGGCCTTCTTGAGCAGGAACCGCGCCTTCTCGGGGTCGGCCGCGGGAACGGGGAAGTCCTTCGGGTACCACGGGTCTGAGGGCGGAACCGGGATGTCGGCAACCGGTTGCGCCGCGCCGAAGTAGGCAAGCTGCGCCATCTTCTGCCGGTCCGTGACGAGCCGGAGTGCCTCCTGCACGTTCGGGTCCGCGTACGGCGCCTTGTTGTACAGGAAGCAGATGACCGGGTACTGGCCTCCTGGCGCCTGGAGCAGGTCCGTTGTCGATGAGCTCAGGAAGGCGTGGTTGTACGAGGCGTCCATCGCATCGCCGAGCTGAGCGTTGCCGGTGAGCACGGCCTCCACCTTGGTCGGCTGGCTTTGCTCGGTCAGGAAGCTGAGCGAGTCGAGATACGGAAGGCCGGACTGCCAGTAGTTCGGGTTGCGGCGGAACGTATAGGCCACGCCCGGATTGTAAGCCTCGACGATGAATGGTCCGCTCGTGGCGGGATTCTTCCAGTTCGTGGTGTTTGACTGCGCCACCGGAGCGTAGGCGCAGGCGACGACCTGCGGGAACAGGAAGTTCGGGCGCTTCAGGCTGAACTGGACGACATCCGCGCCCTTAGCCACCACGTTGCCCGGGCCGAAGTAGGGCTGGAAGATCGCCAGCCCCGCGCCGTTCCCCTTCGGGTCGGAGATGCGCTGCATGCTCCAGACGACGTCCTCGGAGGTCAGCGTCTTGCCGTCGGAGAAGGTGACGCCCTTGCGGAGTTTGAAGGTCCAGACCGTACCGTCGGAATTCGGCTCCCAGGACTCAGCCAGGCCGGGAAGGATGTTGAAGTTCTGGTCGATCTGGACAAGCCAGTCGTAGACGAGGCCGTGCGTCAGGCCGTCCATGGTGTCATCGAGATAGGCGATGTCGAGCTTGTTCAGAGACGACGAGTCGCTGATGACGCCGTGCAGGGTTCCTCCCCTGCGCGGCTTCACGCTCGGCGTGGCCTGCGGGCTGCCCGAGCCGCTCCCGGCGCTCGAGCAGCTGGCGAGCGCGCCGCCTATCGCCAGCCCTGCCGACGCGGCGAAGCCTGCCCTGAGCAATGACCGCCGGCTGACCTCAAGCGGGCGGCGGCTGAGTGACAAGTCGACCGCACCGGCCGCTCGCTGCATGTCGAAATCACGGGGGTTAGTCATTGCGGGTTCGCCTCCTGGTCGTGGCCACGATGGGAAGAGGGCAGGTGAGCTGCGTGCTCGCTGCCTGATTGTGCGAGAGAGCGGTCAGTCCGCCCTAGGTGCGCCCGGATCTCGGCCAGCGACGCCACCCGTCCCGTGCCGCCCTGGCCGCTGAGGGACAGCGCAGCGGCGGTCATCGCGATTCGCAGCGCCGGCGCGAGGTCGTCGCCGAGAGCGAGCCTGGCCGCCAGCATCCCCGCCAGCGTGTCGCCACTGCCGGTCGCATCGACCGCAGCCGGAGCCGGAATCGGCGGGTAATGCACGACGGAGCTTCCGTCGTCGACCAGCGCACCCTGCTTGCCCAGGGTGACCAGGGCAATGGCTGCCCCGGCCTGCCGCGCCGCCGCCGCGGCCTGCGCAGGGTCGGCCTTGCCGAAGAGAGCCTGGCTGTCGTTGGGCCACGACGGCTTCACGATCGTCGACAGCGTCGCCATGGCGGCGAAGACGTCTCGGGCGGCGCGGGGCGTCATCAGCTTCCGCCTGAAATTCGGGTCATAGATGACCAGGCGGCCTTGCTGCCGCATGAGCTTCGCCGCGTGGTGAACGGCCGCGGCTGCCGTGTCGGAGATCGCGCAGGCTACGCCGGTGACGACAAGCGCTCGCGCGGCGCGGACGGCGTCGGAGTCGACATCCGCCGGTCGCAGGAGGCTGCCGGCGCTCTCGCGGCGCAGGTACACGAACTCCCTGGCGCCGACTGGGTCCGCCCCGAGGAGATACAGGCCGTTCGGCCTGTTCACGAGCCGGATGAGCGACGTATCGATATCCCGTTCCTTCAGGTGCGCCAGCAGGGCCTCGCCGAGCTCGTCGTCACCCACTGCCGCTATCACACCGACCCTGGCGCCGCCGGCCGCCGCGGCCGCCGCGGCGTTCAGGGTGTCACCCGAGAACGACAGCTCGAAGCGGCGCGCATCGCGAAGAGGCGTCGGCGCTGACAGCTCGACCAGCAGTTCGCCGACCAGCAGCACGTCGTAGTCGGCCGTGACGCGCGCGCCATCGGCTGCGTTCCGTGCGACGGAACCCCGTTCCATGACCTGGTACTGTAGTTACGTACTGATTCGGGAGTCAAGATGACTGTTCGGATAATGTTCGGCAGGATCGTGCAGGCAGCGCGTCGGCCGGCGGCTCGCGGAGGATGTCGCGCCCAGGCACCGCGCCGTGGCCGGGCGGCGGCTCACCGCGAAGCGTGGTGGAGCGGCGCTCGTGATGCGTACTGTTTGATCCGGCCTAATGCACGCGGCAAGGAACAGTTCGGATGACACTGAGCCCGATCGGAAAGACGCTGGCCGTGCTCGAAGCTCTCGGGAATTGCGGCCCTGAACCCAGCCTCGCCGAGATCACCGCGATCGCGGGAATGCCCAAGACCACCACTCACCGCGTGCTGCAGGAACTCGCTCAGCTCCGGTTCGTGGTGGCCGACGGTCACGGGAGGTACACCATCGGACCCGGCTTCTTGGCGCTAGCAGGGAAGGTCCTTAGCCAGAGGCAGATCGGCCGTCAGGCGCGCCCCTTCATCAGTGAACTCTGCCAAGCCACCGGCCAGACCGTGCACCTGGCCCTGCGCAATGGCGACAAGGCGATCTACATCGACAAGCTCAATCCTCCTCAGCCATACCAGATGGCCTCGCATGTCGGCATGAGCGTCCCGCTGCACTGCACCTCGATCGGGAAGGCCATCCTGGCCGCGCTGCCCCCTGAGGAGGCGGAAAGTTTGCTGTCGTCGGCCGACCTGGAGCAGCGGACTCCGCACAGCATTACATCGTTGCCGGCTTTGCGCGAGGAACTCGCCGCCGTCCGGCAGCGCGGCTTCGCCATAGACAATGAGGAAAACGAAGAAGGTGTGCGCTGTGTCGGCGCCGCCATCTACGACAGCCTGGGGGATGTGATCGGCGCCGTCAGCATATCGGCGCTCAAGTTCACCCTGACGGAAGAGAACCTCGGCGAGGTAGGGGCCGCCGTGCTGAAGACCGCGGACGACATCTCGCAGGCACTCGGCTCGTCCGTACGCAGGCAGCCCATCGCCCATAGCGCCCCGCAAGCCGGGCGTGATTCCCGATGACGAGTCGGCCGCCCATCACGCCGCCGCTCCTGGAGTCTGGGATCGCCGCGATCCTGCGCGGGCGCACCGCCGACCATGTTGACGCAGTCGCCGGGATCCTGATCGAGGAGGGCCTGACCTGCCTTGAGCTGACACTCACGACGCCCGGCGCGGTGCCCGCCTTGAGGCGGCTCAACGAACGGCACCCGTCGATCGCCTTCGGCGCCGGCACCGTGCGCACGGTCGAGCAAGCAGGCGCGGCGCTCGACGCCGGGGCATCCTTCCTCGCGAGCCCTGTGTTCGACCGCGATATCCTGTCGATCGCCGCCAGCACGAATATCCCGTGCTACCTCGGCGCCTTCACGCCAACCGAGATATGGCACGCGTGGCAAGCCGGAACCGCCGCGATCAAGCTATTCCCGGCAAGCACAGGCGGCGTCGCCCACCTTCGCGAGATCAGAGCTCCGCTACCCGACATAGCGTTCTTCCCCACCGGCGGTATCTCGCTGGATGACATATCCGGATACCTGGCCGCCGGCGCCGTCGGCGTCGGCATCGGGAACTCGCTCATCGGCGATGCGCTGCACGGCGGAGATCCGTCGCAGCTGCGGAATCGGGCGCGAAGAGCCCGGGAGGCCGTCGCCGCCTTCCAGGCCCGCTCCTGCGACAGTCCGTTATCTGGACTAGGGCCTGGCAGCGACGACGTCGATCTCGACGAGAATGTTCATCAGAACGGAGTCGACCGTCGTGCGGACGGGGCGCGGCTCGGGCATGAGTTCACGGTACACGGCGTCGAAGGCGGCGAAGTCTCGGTGCAGATCGGCGAGGTGGACCGTTGCCTTGGCGACGTCGGCTAGGCCGAGGCCCGCTTCGCCGAGCACGGCGGCGATGTTAGCCAGCACCTGGCGGGTCTGCGCGGCGACGTCGGCGCCGACCACCTGTCTCGTGATCGGGTCCGTGGGCCCGAACCCGGCTGTGAAGACGAGCTCGCTCGCGCTGACCCGAACTCCTTGGGAGTAGCCGCCGGCCGGGCGCGGTGCGGCATCAGTCGTGACGATGGTCCTAGTCATGGTGCGGTCCTATCAGAACGAAGCTCCGAGGATCTCGGCGGGGTGCCGACCGCCTCCGCCGACGCCGATCCACGACCGGGACTAGGCCGGAAGGATGGGTGAGGAGATCGTGGCGGTCCGGTCGAAGCCGGAACTCGGCTCGTGTTGTGTCAGGGACGCGGCGGCCCATTCGGCGTAGAACTCGGCGACTTGGTCCGGGGAGTACTCCCGGCCGGGCCTGTACCAGTCAGCAATGTGCACCAAGGCATTGAGTATTGACATGGCCGTGAGGGTGACCGCTGGCTTGCCATTGATTGCCGGCACGCGGAAGGCTCCGTCGGCGAGGCCGTCAGTGATGATGTCCTCGAGTCGTCCGCGCAGCCGCCTGCGCCGGGCGATGATCGCCTGAAGTTGTGGTTCTGGCAGCGCCCTGAACTCCCGATTCGACAGCATTGCCAGGTCGGTCTGCTCCGCGTGGAAGCGGGCGAGTTCTCGGGTGATACGCGCTAGGCGTTCGGCTGGAGTCAGCCCGGGGGCTGCGAGCGAGGCTTCCACCCGATTGTTGATCTCGTCATGGCCCCAACCATCCCCGGCCCGCCTGGCAGCTCAAAGACGCATCCTCCCCGGAGCGAGGGTGACATCCGGCAGCACGGCAGGGTAGAACGGCATCAGGAGGCTCCTGGGACGAAAAGGTTGCTCGACACTTCCTCTTCTACCGGGAGCTTCCCCTCCCATACCCGCACCCGCCGGGCGTGTCGCCTGGCCGGAGCGACGGCACGGCCATCGGCGTCACCGCTCGGGCCCCGTCACTCTCGGTTGAACGTCACGGTGATCGCCTCCGGCTAGCGCGGCGACCGATCCGAACACCCGGCCACCCTGAACTAGATGGCATGGAGTCTTGGGCTGGCCGCAGTTCTGGGAGGATTGACGGCCTGGCGTTGTCATGCCTCTCCCCAGGCACGCCCTGCCGATTTTGTGCAACTGACAGCTATCGCGGCTGCACGTGCAGCGGCGAGCAGATCATTTAGATTCTCATGGCCCGTGACGGGCCGCCCGCGGTGGATGAGACTGGGTGCGTGCGCGCTGTCCGCCGACGTCGTTGTTGCCTGGCCCGGTTGAGGCCGTGCTATAGATTGACGCTGGAGTCCCTTCTTGCCCGGGTGCCGCCCGGTTGCCGCCATGAGCGCGGGTACTAGTGTCTTCGATTCCCGGGGCTCCGCGGGCAGCGCGCCTGTCTGATCACGGCGAGTGGCGAGGGAAGGTGCGCGGGGTGCAGGTCTTATATCAGCGGTGCGCGGGGATCGACGTTCACAAGGACCAGGTCACGGTAGCGGCCCGGCTGCCGGGTACTGGCCCGGGCGGCCGCGAGACGGTGGTCCGCAAGTTCGGCGCCTTTTACGGGGTGCTGCGGGAGATGGCCCGCTGGCTCGCCTCGCTCGGCGTGACGCACGTGGCGATGGAGGCGACCGGGATCTACACGATGCCGGTGTTCCACGCGCTGATGGAGCCGGGGTGCTTCGGGCAGGTGCTGGTGTGCAATGCCGCGCATGTCAAGAACGTCCCGGGCCGCAAGACAGACCTGTCGATGCCCGGTGGCTGGCGGAGCTGCTGGAGTGCGGGCTGCTGCGGGGCAGCTTCATCCCGGAAGCGGACGTCAAGGCGGCCCGTGATGTCGTGCGGTACCGCAAGAAGCTGGTCCAGGCCCGGGGCTCGGAGACCCAGCGGCTCGGGTCCGTGCTCCAGGACGCCGGGATCAAGCTCGACTCGGTCGCCTCGTCCATCGACACGGTGTCCGGGCTGGCGATGATCCGGGCGCTGATCGACGGGGAGCGCCGCGGCGAGGTCCTCGCCGCGGCGCGGCACGCGGCCGGATGCGGTCAAAGATCGGTGACCTGTCCCTGGCGCTGGAGGGCCGCTTTGGTGACCACCACGCCCTGATGTGCCAGCTGCACCTGGACCACATCGCCCAGCTGAACGAGATGATCGCCCGGCTGGACGCCCAGGTCGAGGCGACGATGGTCCCTTTCGCCCGCCAGCGGGACCTGCTGGCCACCATCCCGGGGATCGCCCGGATATCGGCGGCGGCGATCATATCCGAGATCGGGACCAGCCCCGGTGAGTACTTCGCGGCCAGCGGCCACCTGGCGTCCTGGGCCGGGCTGTGCCCCGGCAACCACGAGTCCGCCGGGAAGCGCAAGCACGGCACGCCCCGCAAGGGGAACCAGCACCTCAAGCCCATCATGGTCGAGGCCGCCTGGTCCGCCATCCGCTCCGACGGGCGGCTCAGAGCCCGCTACCACCGGCTCGTCCTCCGCTTCGGCGGCTACCGCAACCCCGCTGCCAGGAAACGCATCGTCGCCATCGCCCACACCCTGATCGTGATCATCTGGCACATGCTGACCACCGGCGCCCCCTACGCCGACCTCGGACCCGACTTCTACGCCCGCCGCATCGACCCCGACCAGGAAGCCCGCCGGCTCATCTCCCGGCTCGAAGCACTCGGCCGCAAGGTCACCCTCGAACCAGCCGCCTGAACAGACGGCCAAAACACCTCAAGGCTGGGAACCACAGCGATCCGCAATGAGGCTGATGCGATGAAGGAGCGGAGCCTCCCGCTCCCTGGCGCATGCTGGAAGTTGCAAGCGTCCGTCTCCGCCAGGTAAAGGGAGGCCCCAGTGGAGACAGCGTATGACGGCCGGCAGGTCGTCGGAATGGACCTGCACCGCCGCCGCAGCGTGCTGGTGCGGATGACCGAGGACGGCAGGCGGCTGGGCACGGCAAAGATCACCAACAGCCCGGCGGAGCTGCGCGCGCAGATCGCCAGGGCCGGCAAGTCCCCGAGGGTGGTGCTCGAGGCAACATACGGGTGGTACTGGGCCGCGGACACCCTCGCCGCTGCGGGAGCTGAGGTGCACCTGGCGCACCCGCTGGGGGTCAAGGCGTTCAGCTGCCGGCGGGTCAAGAACGACGAGAGGGACTGCGCTGACCTCGCTGACCTGCTGCGGATGGGCCGCCTGCCGGAGGCGTGGATCGCCCCGCACCACGTGCGGGAGCTGAGGGAGCTGACCCGCTACAGGATCAAGCTGGTGCGCCTGCGGACCAGCTGCAAGGACCAGGTGCACGGCGTGCTCGCCAAGCTCGGCGTCGAGGTCACCTGCACCGACATCTTCGGCAAGGCCGGGTCGGCGTGGCTGGACGGGCTCAGGATGCCGCAGCCCTACGCCGGGAAGGTAACCTCGCTGCGGCAGCTGGCGGGCGCTCTCACCACCGAGATCACCCTGCTCGGCGACGTCATCGCGGACCTGCTGGCCGGGGACCGCGGCTACCAGGTGATCCAGCAGCTGCCCGGCATCGGCCCGGTCCTGGCCGCGGTGATCATCGCCGAGATCGGCGAGGTGAGCAGGCTCAGCAACCCCGGCCAGCTGTGCTCGCGGGCCGGCCTCACGCCCCGGCATCGAGAGTCCGACGTCAAGGTCTCTCGCGGCCACGTGACTAAGCAGGGCTCGCGGCTGCTGCGCTGGGCCCTGATCGAGGCCATCCAGCGGATCCCCCGGGACTGCGTGATCGGCGGGGTCAAGGAAGCCATCATCGCCCGCCGCGGCAAGGAGGCCAAGAACATCGCCAAGGTCGCCGCAGCCCGCCGGCTGCTCACCCTGGTCTACTACGGCATGCGCGACGGGCAGATCCGCTGCCTGTCCGGGTCTGCCCGGGAACCTTCCGCCGCCCGGACGGCGCGGGCGGCATGAACAGATCTGCCCTGGCCAGCGGCCAGGCGCGAGGCCGCCAAGCATTCTGCCCCCGCCAGGCGCGAGGCCGCAAGCTATTCTGCCCCCGCCCCCAGGCGGCAGGGCGCCAATCTGATTGACCCCGCCTGACCGCTCCTCTGACGCGGACCCGCCCCATGCCCCCCGGCCCCGGCCGGGGTCACGCGAAGGGAGCAGCCCCCGGCCCCCGGCCCCCGGGCAGCCCCCGGCCCCCGGACGGCCCCCGCCAGCGGGCGTCACCCACCCCGCCGTCGCCGCCCGGCTCCGCCAGCTCGCCGCCCAGGCCGAGCACCGCCGCGCCATCGCCGAATTCCGCACCCGCCGCCCAGCAAGCCCGCATAAACGCCCAGCTGCCCGAAACGATAGCCGCGCCCGCCGAACTGCCCGGCGCGCCGCCTGACCCCCGGTCCGGCTGACGCAGCAGCCGGAATTTACACCAGGCCCGGGTAGCCCCGCACACCACTGCGGCAATTTCCCCCTGAACAGGAGCCAGGCCAGTCATCCTCACCAAGCCATGCCGACACGTCAACACCCAACGTGGCCGGACCATGCGCAAACAGCGTGGCCGCTAACAGGCTACCTCGCCTGGATCTACCAGGGAGAGCAGCGGCCAGGCGAACTCATGCTCTCGCTGTGCAAGCTCCCGCGAGCGCGCTTTGCGAGTCAGCTTGCCACCGACGATCACAAGTCTCTAGGCTCGGGGGGCCATGCGTTGAGCGCCTCGCGAGTGCGCCTGATGTGCACCAGCGAGATTATGGCCGCGTCCTCAGGCTCGTTGCGCTCCAGCGCGTCGAGGATGAGACGGTGCTCGGCAACGGAGATCTCGTAAGACGCGGTGAGTGGTTCGTGAAGAAGATACGAGCGACGATACTGACGTGCCGAGTTGGTCAAGCTCTCCACCATCTTTTGCAGGCGTGGCCGGTTGGAAGCAGACATCAGCAACGTGTGGAAATTGTGGTCGAGCTCTAGGTAGCGCTCCACATCGGCACTATTTGCGTGCTGCTCGCTCTCCTCCAGAATCTCACGAGCTCTGCGCAGGTCTTCCGGGCCGATATGCCGTCCGCTCTCGCGAACTGCGAGCGGCTCAAGATGCTCCCGCAGCAGGAATACCTCGTCCAGGTCCTGGGAGTTCATAGTTGTCACGCGGGCCCCGACGTCCGGCTGAATCGTGACGAGTCCTTCGCTTGCAAGGACTCGCAATGCTTCGCGTATCGGGATCCGGCTACTGCCGTATCGCGCCGCGAC
>Ga0307373_10009007_pt1 | contig 15037 bp, 16 predicted proteins | sample OX2MG_FD_202534 | JGI IMG/M metagenome (GOLD analysis project Ga0307373, IMG submission 202534) | Soil microbial communities from Risofladan, Vaasa, Finland - OX-2 | ecosystem: Environmental > Terrestrial > Soil > Coastal area > Acid sulfate soil | place: Finland: Risofladan, Vaasa | collected... | reverse complement strand
CCGAAGTTACCCCCCACCGCCAGCGCGAATTCCGCTTGATCACTGAGGTTCCCCGCCCGGGTAGCTGTCTCGTTCGTGTCTACGCGTGCTTGGGGATGCGCTCGAGCAGCTCCAGCGCCCGAGCCTGCACCGCGCTCGGCTCCGATAGCCGCTCAAAGCCGGCCTCAGAGTCACCGAGGCGGATCGTGTTGCGGGTCCGCAGCGAGAGCTCGGCGATCAGGCTCTCGAAGCTGTGGGGTGCTTCACCACGGGAGGTGCGCCTGGTGCGTGCCTTGGCGCTGGCTGAAGTCGAGCGCTTTGCCTTGGCCACGGGGTCGGGCTGGGTCGGCGGGCACTCGTCACGGAAGGTGAGCTCCGCCCAGGCCTCGCGCAGGTGGAACTCCAGGTAGTAGGAGAGCATGCAGATCAGGAGGTGGGCGCGGACCCGGTCCTCCAGCCGGTGGTGGATCGGCCTTACCTCAAGCGGCCCCTTGAAGGTGCGAAAGGCCCGCTCCGCCCACTTCAGCTGCTTGTAGGAGTGGACGACGTCGGGGGCGGTGAGCTCGGAGTCGGGGACCGAGGTGCGCAGCACGTAGATCCCGTCAAGCGCCGCCTCGGCCTCGATCTGGGCCTCTTTGCGGGAGAAGCTGAAGCTGGCCTCGGTGATCGCCACCGCGAAGTGCTTTTTCACCTTGTGGCTCTTCAGCGCCGGGCCGACCGCGAGGCCGATCTCGGCCGCGCCCTCAAGGCTGCCCGCGCTGACCCGCTCCGCGATCGCCTCCAGCTCTTCCTCGGTGGCGGCGAGCAGCTCCTCCCGCTTGCGGGCTCGCTCCTGCCCGAGCAACGGGTTGCGGCAGACGATCAGCCGCTCACCGGGATAGGCCTCGGAGGAGATCTCGGCCAGGTTGGTCTGGTCGAAGAGCGAGAGCTGCAGGTCGCCCTCTTTGACCAACTTCTTCACCGCCGGTGCTTTCAGCGCCGTGATCCACTCCATCCCCTCGGTCTCACTGATCGCCTCCAGGTTGGCCTTGGTCGCCATGCCGCGGTCACAGACGACGATCACCGCCTTGAGCCCGAAGCGCTGCTTTAGCTTCTGCACCTGGGCGGGCAGGGTCTGGTGGTCGAGCAGGTTGCCGGCGAAGGCCTCGATTGCGACCGGGTGTCCCCCGAAGTCACAGAGCAGGCCGTAGGTGACCTGCAGGTAGCCGCGGTTGCCGTCGCGCGAGTAGCCGCGCGCCGCCAGCGGGCAGGTCCGGCCCTCAAAGTAGGAGGAGGAGACGTCATAGAGGACCAGGGTGGCGTCTTTTAAGTGGCGCTTGGCGAGGCGGCCCTCGATTCCCTCCTGGCGCGAAAGCAGCCAGTCCATCGCCGCGTAGAGGTCGTCCTGGTCGGCATCCTCGACCCCGAGCTCTGCCCCGAGCGTGGACTGGTGAAGGGCCCGCACCGTGGCGAGCTTTGAGCCGGGGGAGAGAACCCGCTGGCAGATCATCGCCAGGGCCAGGTCGCGCTGGCGTGAGGGGGAGCGATCGAGCAGGCGGGGGAGGCCGAGGCGCTTTGCGGCGCTGAGCAGCGCCTCGACCTGCCCGGCGGGGAGGGAGCGCTCGATCCGCAGCGACTCGACCCCTCCCGTCACCGTCTCCCCCCGCAGCGCCGCACTCAGCGCCTCGATCGCCGCCGGCGGCAGCTTGGAGACGTTGGCGATCGTCTCGTGGCGGACCCGCTTGCCCTCGCGGACTGAGCGGCGGACCAGGTGGGAGATGTAGACGCGGTCGCCGTGGCGGCGTTTGATCTTGGCCACGTGCATAGCGCCTGGCTTCTGCTTCATGAGGGAAGTATCCCCCATTCGCCGGACGGAAAAATGGCCAAACTCTTGGCTACATATGAGCGGCTGCAAAAGCCCCCTACCCCACATCGGGAGCGGGATCGGGGGCGATCAGGGGGCCGCTATTCGGGGTAACTTCGGTCTAGGGCGGTTAGTTCTTCCCCGCTGAGTCAATAGCCGAGCGGCGACAGGGAGCAGCAGTCCGGCGATGCCGGTCGCAAATTGCGAGAAGTCACTCAGCTCGACCCGATTGAGGCCGATCGGCAGACTGATTAGGCGCCGTCGTGCGGCAGGTTCTTCTTTGCGCCGTAGGAATGGCCGACGCGGACGGGCGGCAAACTAAGTTGCGCCCTCGTGGGGCATAGTCAGAACGCCGTCACCGCCCGCGCCGATGCCGAGTCCGAACGTAGCGCTCCTCGTCGAATGGTTGTTGGCTTTGAAGCATCCGGTGGCAGAGCCGGCAGGCATGCCGGGCCAGGGCGACCCGCGCCTCGATCGGGCGCATGCCCCGGCCGCGCAGCTCGCGGTCGCGCTGCCTGAACGCCGCCGAGTGCTGGGAGAGGCCCCAGGCGATTCCCATCAGCGCGTCGCGGCGCTCACCGGGAGCCTGCCGGGAGATCCCCCGCGCCTTGCGGATCGTCGCCGACTCATATCGCGCCGGGGCCAGGCCGGTGAAGGAGTAAAGGTGCTCGGCGGTGGGGCAGCGCTCGATCGGCAAGGCATGGACGGCGAGGGCCGCGGCCCGAGTTGCCGCGACTCCCGGCAGCGTCGTCAACACCTGGCCCGGCGTTTCGGCCAACAGCATCGAGACCTGGTCTTCGACGGCGAGGACGTCTGCTTCCAAGGCCCGCCAGCGCTTCACGTCGCGGCCCAGGCGCTCGGCGCGCAGCTCGGCGTCGGCGGGTGGCGGCAGGCAGCCGCGCCAACGCTCAGACCAGTAGGTGGCGCCGGCGCGCGAGAGCCGGCCTGGGGCCCTGGCGGTCAGCGAACGGGCGGCAGGCGCCCTGCCGGCGAAGTCGACCGCGCAGGCCAGCGCCGCTTGGCCCGTCGGGGTCTCGAGGCCGAGGACACGCCCGTGGCCGGCCGGTGCAGAGAGCCCCGGGCAAAGCGCGTTCAGCTGGTGGTGCAGGTGCTGGCGGGCGACCTTGCGTTGGGCGATCAGGCGACGACGGTGGCGGACGGCGTCAAGCAGCGCATCGAGGGTTCCGCTCTGGGCCGGCCGCCCTCTTCCCTGGCGAGCGAGAGAGACGAGGGCGGCGCAGTCGCGGTCATCGTCCTTGAAGCGGCGCGAGCCGAGCTGGGTGCGGGCGGCCTGGGTCTCTGACGGAGCGAAGAGGCGGGTCGACCCTGGCAGTCGGCGCTCGATCTCGGAGACCCACGGCAGGTGCAGCGAGCCGGTCGCCTCGATCGCGATCACCGTCTCGGGCGCAGCCTGGGACTCGATCAACTCAAAAAGCCGCTCGACCCCCTCACGCAACGTCGGTAGCGAGACGGGCTCTCCGATCAGACCCTGCTCGCCGTTTGCCAACAGCACCCGGTTGGTGACCTTTCCGGGATCGATCGCTACCACGAGCGTCTTTGCAGGAAGCTCTGCGTTCACCAGGTCCGTCGAACAACCTCCCTCGGTAGAGAAAGAGAAAGACCCTCCACGACCGGCGGAGAGGGCCTTATCTCAGGCCGGTTGTTCGACGGCTATCAGTCATGGCCTCCAAGGAGATTAGGGGCGGGGACCAACGTATGTCTAGCGACGAGCCCTTCGTCTTTGTCGACCGCCTCGTGAACGGCGACGTCGATTCCTCAATGGCACCTCGGCGTTCTCCATGCTGATTTCGCTCGGGGGTGGACCGAATCGCCCCTCCACTCCGTCTTGCTGACGATGGCCTCGAACCACCACCGCGAGAAGAGCCGCGAGCTCCACGTCAGCGCCGATATCGCGCAGCACCTCAGCTCCGCCCAGATCGCCCAGCTTGAGGCGACGGTGGATGACCCCGACAACCGGTGCTGCGCCTGCGATCGCCTCATCTCGGGCCCCGCTGCCGACCTGGTCGTCTTCGTCGATCGGCGATTCGGCCTCGTCAAATTTGCCCACCCGACCTGCAAGCGCTCGGCGGTCTACCACCTCCCCGGCCTTCGCCACGGCCTGAGGCAAGCGCTTGCCGACTCCCAGGGCTTCCATATGGCGACCTTGCTCGGGCTGCGCTCCACCAAACCGCGCGCGCTCCTCTTTCTCGAGCCGTTTCCGTGCTGGTTGCCGGGGTCGGCGAGGATCCGCTTGAGGCCCATGCACACGAGCTCGGCCTCTCACCAGTATCCGGGGAGATCGAGCGACTCGCGCCTCCGCTGGCGGACTCCCTCACTGTCAGCCGCACCCAAAGCGGTCTCGCCCTTCGCCATCCGCTCGGCACCGACACGGTTTGCGCCGAGCCCGCCGAGGTGGACGACTGGTGGCGCGCCGCCGAAGGCGAAGCGCTGGTGGTGACGGCCCGCGGCCTCGGTCTGCGTCGAGCCGAGCGAGCGAATGAAGAGGCTGTGCGACTGCGGCCCGCCTGGGCCGCCGTCGCCACGCTGGAGGACTTCGCCCCGCAATCGCGCGTGCGCGGAGCGGCGCAGCGCTTCGCCCGAAAGCTGCTCCGGCCCGCTCCGCGATGACACCGACCGAGCCTCGCTCGGTAGACCCGTGGTCTGCCGGGCAGTGGTCGTATATCCGCCGGTCGGGATCCACCGGCGGCGGCCTTCTACGATCCAACCCGATCGCAGGCGTCATTCCTGCCTGAGCAGCGGCAGTACGCCGCCATGGGACCGGTGACTGTTCGTTTCAGCTGATTGAGGTCTCAGGCTGTCCGAGCGACGACGCGTAGCCGATCGCCTACGCCGCGATTGTCAGCCGCCCGCTCGACCAGCTCCCTGGCGCGCTCCGGCGCGTCGTTGACCTCCAGCGCCTCGGCTTCTCCCAGTTCCAGGATTTGTTTGACGAGCTCGTCAAGGAACGATGGGGTGCCAATGATCATCCTCGAACAATCCAAGCTGACCGTCTTCCCCGAGAGCTCGCCCCCGACAGGCTGAATCAGACTCCGAGCTTGGTCACGGGAGCCAGCGTGCTCGGGTGTCTCGATTCGCATCATCGTCCTCTACCCAGGGTACAGGGGCAGGCTCAGCGCCACGATCACTCCCTGCAGCACCGGCACGGCCTCTGTATGCCTTCGACCTTCTGCGAGCGAAACCTTTGCCGACCCACTGCGGATAACCATGCGCCCCTGCATCCCGACCACCTGTTCCATCGTGGTGGAGAGGCCCTGACCACGCCCCGGGTCATCTGCAACGGAGCTGACGAGGTACTGCAGTGCGAGGTCGATCGCCTCCTTGTCATCCGCCGGTTTCCTTGCCCCGGTTGCCAGGAACGAAGCGCGAATCCCTCGGCCTACGTCTCCGATGACAACCTGGACTCGGTCGTTGTGATTGGGGCCTTACCTCCGCGCTTGGACAAGTAGACCTGTCCCATCACCATTGCGTCCGATCCGGAGTGCTCAAGTGCGTTTCCGACCATCTCCCACACTCCCTCCGTGATCGTCGCCAGTACTTGGGGATGGACGTGGTCCCTCAGTTGCTCCCACAGCAGATGGGACAGCGCTTGCTCCCCGTCGGAATCCGCAGCGCTTCGTAGGGGCACAACGACGTCGGATGCGTCGAATGCGGGCTCCGGGCGAAGCAGCGAAGCATGCCCCTCCTCCGAGAGGAAGTTCTGAAATCCCATTGCGGCCAGATGGGCCTGCATGTTCTTGCTGGTCGGCACTCGAACGGGAAGCCGCGGATCATCTGCAAGCGCGATCCGCAGCGCACACGCCGTACCCACTAGCCCGTAGGCGTCTATGAATTTCAGAGGCGACAGGTTGCACTCCGCGGCCTCTAGCGCGAGCGTCGAGTCAAAGTCACTGATCGTAAGCTTGCGAGCGCCATTGGGAAGCGTTGGCATCGATGCGATCTACTTACACGTTGCTCGGATCGACAAAGAACTCCGGCAGTACCTCGACCTCTTCAACCGTCCGAGTCGTTGTCTTTACGCCGAGGTGGTGCTCCTTCAACAGGTCGCATAGCCTCTCTCCGTCGATCAGGTCGATCGGGGGGGCGCCATCTCGGGTTGCCTCCCTCTTCGCTTCCGCTGTGAAGGTTCCCGTGGTGATCAGCAGGCCCCTTGTCCCCGCGCCCCGCCATCGCGCCGCGGAAGTCTCGAACCTTCTCCGGGCCAACCGTGCCTCTGTATCGCTTGCACTGAAAGAAGACCGGAAAGCTGACCAGAGAGAGGCGATACACGCCGACGCCGTCAATCCCTCCATCGCCGCTTCGCCCAGTCACATTCGTATTGATGAAGCCAGCTCCACGCAGCAGGCGCTGCGCAAACTGCTCGAAACCTGACGGCGACATGGCGAGCATCAGCTCGTTCCAACCTCGGCCTGGGAGCCGTGGAGCACCATGCAGTTGTCAGTCAGCCCAGTCCGGCATTCGAGAAGCCGTTCGAACGCTCCGGCTCCAGCGTCTATGCGGCTCGCGCCAGTCGGTAGCGGCCGCTGCGGCGGCCGATTGGCTCGATCGCCTCAGAGCGATTGATCTGGGCGAGGAAGGTATTGATCGGCTCCTTGCCCCCAACCAGATAGCCGCGAGCGCGAAGCAGTGCGAACCAGTCGCGATAGTGGACGTCGGCCTCGGTGCCGATCTCTTCGGCCAGGACCTGGGTCGCGACCTCCTCCAGGCGGCGGCCGCGAAGCCGCAGGTCGGCCTGCTCAAGCCGCAGCTGCGTCTCGGTGCCAAACAGAGACTCGACCTCGGCCAGCATGTGCTCGTCGCGGGCGAGCTGGTCGTTGATGCCGGCGATGATCGCCATCAGTGCCTCTCGCTCTTCCAGATGCTCCTCGACCCGGCTCGACAGCCGCCGACGCTGCGCCAGCAGTGCATCCACAGAAGAATCCATAGGCACCGGCGAAAAGCTACCCCGCCGATCGGATGAACGTGTTGTCGGGGCTTCTCCGATTTTGCCGCCGCTCGGCCGTCCATACTAGTTCCAACGCGTAGCTACGCAAGTGAGGGACCGATGCCGAAGGCAGGCCCACAATTGAAGCTGATGGATGCCGCAACGGCGGCGAACACGCCGTGGCGGCAACTGGTGCCGGTCCAGCCGGTGATCGGATACGCCTCCTACTATTACGCCGACGAGCTCGCCCGCCTGCCGGTGCGGGCGATCACCCGGATCAAGGACAACAAGAGCGACCCCAACCTGGAGACCGGGACCTACGGGCTCTTCTCGACCTGCCAGGAGAAGATGCGCTCGGGGATCGTTCGGAACTGCCCCCGTTACATCTTCTTCGTTACTAAGCCGAGGCATGGCGGGCGGCAGCTGACCGGGATGTACGAGCTCGGTTGGTGGGCGCCTGGCTCGCTCTCAAACCGAATCAGGGACTTCTCGCTCGCCGCCAGCTCGCTGCGCTTCGTCACGCCAGAGCCTGTCGATGAGCTGCCAGGAGAGCTTGCCGAGCTCCTCTCCGGCCGCTGGCGGCTAGTCAAGCGAGTCGGCCCCGAGCACGCCGCGCAGCTCGCTGCCCACCTACGAGCAAAGCGTGACCGCACCGGCGAGTATCTGCTTGAAGTCGATCGGATGGAGCGCATCAACAAGTTCCATTCTGGCTATCGCTACCCGACCTGGCGGCGCTCTGATTCCTGGGACTGGGCTGATGCCGGTCGCTACTTGAACACGGGGCCGATCGTCATGGGGGAACCCCTGAAGATCCTCAACTCCTCGCCCAGCGGCTGGTGGCGCTGCGTTGAGTGCGGCGAGGAGATCGAGAACCGGGCGCTACTCAAGGCCTGTCCGGCATGCCGGGAGATCGGAACCCTGCGGCCGTCACCCCCGGCGCCTGTAGGTGCGGAGGCTGCCTGATGGTGCGGCGAGTCTTCCTCTCCTACCAGCATCGAAACCACGGCCGCGCAAAAGGCTTCAACCTGCTTCGCCACGCGCCGAACCTCAATCTCGAGTACTCGGTGCGGCATCTGCTCAAACCGGTCGACTCGTCTCGCGACGTCTACGTCGGCAGCGAGATCCGCAAGCAGATGAAAGGCACCAGCGTCACCGTGGTCCTGATCGGAAAGGGAACCGCCGCCAGTGATTGGGTCCGCAAGGAGATCGAATGGAGCCTCGCCAAGCAGCCGGCCAACGGCCTGCTCGGGATCGTAATCGAGCCAGGCGCCACGATCCCCTCCTTGCTTGAGGGCTGCGGCGCAGAATTGATTGATTGGACCAAGCCGGCAGACGTCGCCGAGTTCGAAGATGCGATCGAGCGCGCGGCTCTGCACGCAGGTCGCGGCGAGCTGATCGCCGCAGCTGCCGGATCGAGCGCAAGCGGCTCGTGCGGTCGTTGACCCGCAGCAATCGGGATCAGCTGGGATGCTGAGGGCGATGCTACCCCTGCCGCGCCAGCAGGTCTTCGACGCCTACTGGCAGTTTGCTGCCGAGCGCCAGCGAATCTATCTCCGGCGCCTGGCCGGGCAGCCGGCGCCCTGGACGGAGGATCCGATCCTTGTCAGCTACAAGTTCTGCAACCCCTACCGGGCGAGCGATCGCGTCTCTCAGTATCTGATCCGTGAGGTCATCTACTCACAGCCGCCCTCGCAGCCTGACGAGCTGCTGCTTCGGATCGTCCTCTTCCGCCTCTTCTCAAAGCCCGCGACCTGGGAGCTGCTGGAGGCTGGCGGGGGAGTTAGCCTGACGGCGCTCAGAGAGGGGCGCCTGACCGAGATCCTCGACTCTGCGGCAACCGCTGGCCGAAAGCTCTATACCGGAGCCTTCATCCTATGCGCCACCCGCGCCTATGGGTATCAGCGAAAGCATCGCAATCACCTCGCGCTGGTGGAGGAGATGATGCGCCCAGGTGGCCTTCCTCGGTCGGTGGCACAGGCCGCTTCAGTCGGCGAGCTCTACGAGGCGCTCCGCCGGTATCCACTGATCGGCCCCTTCATGGCGTATCAGCTCGCGATCGACATCAACTACAGCGAGCTTTGCGACTTCGATGAGAACGAGGATGTCGTCGCCGGGCCGGGAGCGCTGCGGGGGATCGCCAAGTGCTTCTCCGATCGCGGCGGCTGGGATCCTGCGCGGGTGATCTCGTGGACGACTGAGCGCCAGGGGGAGGAGTTCGAGCGGCTGGGGCTCGAGCCCCCGACGCTCTTTGGCCGGCCGTTGAAGGCGATCGACATCCAGAATCTGTTCTGCGAGGTCGACAAGTATGCCCGAGTCGCGTTCCCAGACTTGAAGAGCAATCGCACTCGGATCAAGTCGAGGTTCTCCCCCAGCGGCGTTCTTCCGCAACCGTTCTTTCCCCCGAAGTGGGGCCTTGACCCGCAAGTGCCGTTGCTAGGCGGCGATCAGGTGGCGCAGATCGGCCGCTGACGACTGCCCGGCGAGTGGCTTCTCGGCCAGGGATTTGCCAGTTACGGTCGCCAACTTAATGCCAAATAGCAGAAGGTCGGGAAGGCGTCGGTCACGGAACTCATTGGCCTTGGCGTTGCCACGTGCAACCTCAGCCAACGCACCGGCAAGCTTGGATGTGTGCAGCGCATAGTGCAGTAGCTGGTCGAACTTGGAGAGCCCGATTACATCTGGGTGGTAGTGGCGGTCATGTTCGGACTGAGCGAGCTGTAGGTCGCGCCATGTTGTCGCCTCCGCCACCCTCGCCTCCCCGTCGAAGCTGCCTGGATGAGAGAGCGGATTGCGATCCTCGATGGCCCGTAGCCTCGCCGCATAGAGCGCCAGCAGGTCATTCTCCTCGAGGCTGGCGATTTCGCAGGCCATCTCCCTCATTCGGCGCCCGGCGCCGGTGATCCACTCACGGTCCGCCGACTCGTTGTGGTCTACGTGGTCGCAGTAATTCGAGACCGCGGCGGCGCAGACCGCTAGATCGAGCGCCCAGGAGACATATCGTGCTTGAGCTACTGAGCCCATAGCCTGGAGAATTTCATTCCGATAGGACGTCGAATCCGTGATCGATGTTCCAACTCCTTGTCCAGCGCCGCATTCAGCGCCTCGAGGTGTTTGCGCGCCTCCTTGATCGCCGCCTCTCCAGAGCGAGGCTGATCGGCGAGGACATCGTAGAAGCCAACCAGGTTCCCCAGCATCTTCGCGACCGGATGTTTCTCAGCACCCAGCCATTTCAACATGTCCCCGATGTGGTGCAGGCCGCGGTAGGAGATCTGGATATCGGAGGAGGGTGGGGATGTCGAAGGGTCTAGATCGGCGAGATATCGGCTCCATGTAGCTCGGGTCTGCCGGCGGCCGCGGCGCGAGCCATGCACGACGCTGTAGGCCATTCGCCAGAGATCTTCAGGATGTTGATCGATCGCCCGGTCGACGATGGCAAGCGCCACAGTCGGTAGTTCCTCCTCCACGGCAGCGAAGGCCGTGATCGTCCGTAGCACCCCTGCCCGCACCGGATGCCGTTCAGCGACTTTCTCCAAGACCGCGCCGCGCACGCGCTCAAGCTCCGCCACGTTGATCGGCCACCAGTAGCGCATCTCTTGCTTGCGAAAGTAGCCGGTGCAATCCAGGCGCGGCGTCGCCTGATTCCAGACGAGCTGGAGCTGGACGAAGACGAACGAGGGGAAGTCGCCTTTTACGCCGCCGTCGTCACGCGGATCGATCAGGGTGATTATTCCCCGCGTGCTCTGCGCTCGGGCTGAGGAGGAGTCCGCCAGCGCCGAGGCCGCCCGCTCCACTTGGTCGCCGAAGCGGCGGTAGATGCGATTTCCATGATTGAAGGTCACCCGTTGCAGGAGTTGCGGATCGGGCAGCTGCCACCAATCGACCAGGTCCCGCATCCAGGCATCGAGGTCCTCGACCCCGCTTGGTCGACTGTAGTCGGTCGGCACCTCTACCGAATCGGAGGGTTCGGTTACTTCGCAGAGTAGATCGTGGATCGGCTCTCCATCGCGCCGGTCCTCAAACAGGGACTGGATCTTGGCGTAGGTCTCGCTGACCGAGCGGCCGCGGATCACTGTTGCGGCGGCTACCGAGTCGGGCTCCGGCTGCCGCCATAGCCGCGCCCAGCTGTGAGAGCGTCCCAACGCCGCCGCGGGTCCTGGGGCGGCGCTCACATCCTCGATGCGAAGATCGCGTGCATCGGCCCGGTCGCCAATTTGAAAGAGCCGCAGCGCCACTTTGCGCGGGCCGAATTCACCGGGAGCGGCGCTCACCAGCATCCGTCGCGGCGCTTGATCTAGTCCAGTTCCCTGAGCTACGTAGTCCCAATACAGCGTCGACTCATGCTTGTGGCCGTGCAGGACCACATGGATGTCGAGGGCCATGAAGAGTGCCCGCACCGCTCCCAAGTTGGTCAGGCTCTCGAAGGCCTTGAACTCCTCCCGTGTGCTGACTGGAAGCAGCTGATGGTGCAGGACGGCGAACCGCACTCGAGGATCGTCTCCTCGGCCGGCCATCACGCGGGGCTCGCGCTGATGTAGCAGCGCCTGTACGGCGTCGATCTGAGCATTTGAGATCCGCGGTACATCGTGCTGGCGCAGCTTCTTCGCGGCTTTGATCACCTCTTCATCGTTCGATGCTGTAACCAGATCCTCGAGGATCGAGCCATCGAACGGTTCCGTTCCCCAGCAGAAGTGACTTGAGTTGAAGGGGATGACCAGGAAATCGTCTCCTCTAACCAGGTGCGGATACTCAAGGGCATTGTCATTCAGCTTGCCACGCCGATCAAAGTCCTCGCCATCGAGCAGGGGCGTCACAAAGCTCGCTTTTCGGGTGACATCGAGGAAGTCCGTATAGCGGCTCGGATCGCCGGGCTCGCGATCCTTTGGAACGTCGTGATTTCCCGGCACCACGACGACGTTCTCCGGGCCAACCAATTCCCGCAGCGGCTTGACGAAATCGCCAAACTCGGCAAAGCCCTTTGGAGTGCTGGCTTCACCGTTGGCCAGATCACCACTGATCACCACCACATCGACATCGTTCAGAGCGTCGTCTTCAACCAGCGAGGCGATCGTTTCTGCGAGGACGTCCTTTTCCGCCCTGCGATCGAAGCTGGCCATCCCGCCCTTGTGATCGTCGAGCTGCTGTGCGGCGTTCGGCGGCCCAAGGTGAAGATCAGAAAGGTGCAGAATCGTGCTCATGTGCTTCCGGCCTTGTCGTACTCCAGTTCATCGGCGGCTGTCTCGATCCAGGCGGCCTCATCAACGTCGCGCTTCGCCATCTGTGGCTGCAGCCGTCGCAGATCTGCGGCGCTCGTCCTCCGCATCCACTCCTGCGGCTCGGTGTCGAACATCGCGCTCAGCGCTCTTCGCCCCAGAGTCTCGTCGCCCTTGATCACAGCCAGCAGGAGCACCGAAGCGAGAGTCCAGTAGTCGCCGGAACCGATCCCGCCCTTCCTCCCGACAGCAAAATCCACCAGCGGCACCATACTCTGCGCCCGCTCGATATCACCCTCACCGCCACGACAGACAAGCAGTGTCACCAGATTGATCCCTGGATAGAAGTCCCGCGGGTCCGCTTCGAAACCGTCTGCATATGAGTCGATCGCCTGATCGAGTGCATCTCCGGCTCCGGGGTCCTTGGCGCTCACCTTCTCTGACCAGCGGTCCTTCAGGCAGCGGCCGAGGATCCCTTGACTCTCAGACGAACGCCCCTGCTCGGCGATCACCCCTTTGATTACTTCGATCGCGCTCCGACGGTCTCCACTCGCGTTGCGTCGATTTAGAGCCAGCGCAAGTTGCTCACGAACGGTGGCCACCTCCTGCAACGCCGGCGGCATCTTCTCTACTAGCCCCACCATCTCGTCCCAGCCTTCGATGTCTCGGTATGCGAGCAACAGGCTGACCAGGAGCTGCTCCTCGGTTTCGGGCAGGCCGAGCGCTGCGGATTCCACCTCGCGGAGCTCCGCCCGAGCCTCGCTATGATCACCATTCGGCCTCGCCGCTTCGTGGGCACGCACAGTTAGGTCCGAGACGAAGTGTGCCCGCGCCTTAAATGCATCCGTCACATTGTGGGCGAGTTCAATGCCTGGGTAGTCCTCAAGCAGTTGAAAGAGGGGCGAGTCGACTGCTTCTCCCTCGCGGGCCTCGGCTATTCGCTCGGTGAGGTTCTGAATGAGATCATTAGCATCGACTATCAGTCCGTCGTCCTCGATCTCATACGAAATCGCCCTCACGGGAGCTACGTCAAAGGGCAACGCTGTCCCGATGTCGGCGTAGATCAGAATCGTTGATCGCGGTCTGGCAGCATGACGGACCCCAAGCTCGTAGAAGACATTCGCATTCGCAAATGTCAGATCGGCAATCACGATCTCAGCCAAGAGCAGTCGCTCGTACATCGGCTTGTGTATGAAGCCGCCGAGTGTCTCCTCGTCGGCACGAATGACCTCCACCGCACCAGCTTCGGCCGCCGGCTGGACGCAATGCTCGTAGAGCGCATCGAAGTCTATTCTTCGTGATCCGCCTGGTTCGTTCTTTTCACCAAACGGCATTGCGACGAAAAGGAGCGGCTTCGAGGGATCGAAGTCGGATTTACCTGCCATGGCAGGATTCTATACGGCGCACACGGCAAGCCATGCGCTATTCGCCAAGCACGTCAGCACCGTTTAGAGAAATCGCGCCGATCACGGCTACAGGGCGCCCTCTAATCCCGCGGCAGGTACAGCAGATTGTCAGTGGAGAGATTCCGTCCGCGTAGGTCCGGATATATGACGGAGTTGCGTTGACGACACTCACGGGCACGTCGTCTCCCGAGTCGTCCTGCACACAGGCTTCGTTGCCTTCTCGGATCCATTCGACCATTTGTTGGCGAGTGGAGGGACCTGTAGCTCCAGTCTGAGGGTTGCCCATCTGACCGCGGCTATGTGCTTGTGGCCCGTGTTCCCGCTGCTCATATGTACTTCCGTGATGTAGACCATTTCGAGCTCTTATCTTACCGCCTAACCAACCTTCCTTCCGCATCGCAGCGGAAACGAGCCTTCCGATACGCCGTTGCATACCCCGGCTTATGCGAGCAGTACTCGCCCGGCCCGAGGTATTTGACCCCGCCCGGCGTCCGCACGTTCTTGTCCCCGAAGTGTTCTTCGGCATATGCCGAGCAATACTTCGATGCAGTCGCGACGGGTTGCTTCGCCGCCGCCCCTCCAACCAAGCCGATCGCGCCGATTGCCACGACGGCCGTCACAGACGCAACACGCTTCTTCAAAGCAGCTCCTCACGACCTAGGCGGACTGGGCAGCGCGATGGCCATTTATATACCGAACAAGGAGAAAATCAACTATCAGATTGAAGAACCAATGGTCTGGTTTGCACCAGTGTGATCAGGAACGTTTCCGTTCCAGCCCGGTCTCCGCCCGCTCAGTCTCTACCTCGCCCCAACCCCTCCGGGATCTCCGCGTCTTCGCCTCAACCCTTCAACTCTAGGCAACGGCTCGCGCCAGCTCCCTCCACGGCCCCACGTCCCAAAACCTCCGCGCTGCACCCGACGTCGACGGCAGCACCCACACGGCCGCCCCGCCAATTCGTTCCGGTTGAAGCCCGTAGTCGACGCCACGCTCAAGAGCCCCGCGGGCCGCGTATTTGGCTCTGATTCCGTAACGCCTCATCTGGTCCCTCCGCCTGAGGGACCACCGATCCAGCCCGTCTTTTCAGTCTTCCCTTGACTTCAAGCGGGAGGTCACTGGTTCTTACTCTTGACTGACTACCGCAACGAACGTCAGGACAAATGCCACGAACCAGGTCGAACAAGTACACCACGACACCGGCCTCGTAGATGATCGGTGCCGTCTAGATCGAGAGCGTTATGGCGATTCCGCGCCTGAGTCCGATGTCGTGCGCTCAAGGGCCCGCTGGCGGGCGGGCCGCTGCGCGAGCCGCGCTAGGTATTCCCTCAGGTTCGCAGGGAGCTCATCTGCCAAGCCGATGCGCTCCGTAAAGGTCAGCGTGCCCCCGACGAGCACGTCAGCCACGGTGAAGCGCCCGCCGACGAGATAGTCGCTGCCATCAAGTGCGCTGGACACCGCGCCCGCAGCTTCATCAAAGCGCCGTCGCGCGGCGGCGGCGCGATCGGGGTCGCGCTGGGCTTGCACGGCGGCTTCGACCAGCGGTGGCTCAAGCTCGGCTGGCGCGAAGATCGTCCACTGGTAAAGCAGCGCCCGCTCGTGGGTCCCGGGTGGCGGCGCTAGGTCTGCGTTGGGATGCAGATCGGCGAGATGGAGGCAG
>Ga0307373_10009006_pt1 | contig 15037 bp, 13 predicted proteins | sample OX2MG_FD_202534 | JGI IMG/M metagenome (GOLD analysis project Ga0307373, IMG submission 202534) | Soil microbial communities from Risofladan, Vaasa, Finland - OX-2 | ecosystem: Environmental > Terrestrial > Soil > Coastal area > Acid sulfate soil | place: Finland: Risofladan, Vaasa | collected... | reverse complement strand
GCGTGCCGGTCTACTTCTGCGACCCACACAGCCCGTGGCAGCGAGCCACCAACGAGAACACCAACGGCCTCCTGCGCCAGTACTTCCCGAAGGGCACCGATCTCGCCCGTCACAGCGCCTCTGACCTTGCCGCCGTGGCCGCCGCCTTGAACTCCCGCCCGAGGAAGACGCTCGGCTGGAGGACCCCCGCCGAGGTGCTCGACGAGCACCTGGCCGCCCGCTGAACCCGACACGAGAACGAAGACGATCTCATTCCGATCCGGCAACTCGCCGGTGCGGGCCGGCCACGTGTGGGTGTCGTCGCTACGGCCGCCCTCCGGGCGAACCTCCACGACGACACCCACACGACGTTCTCTGGCCAGGCTTCCGACCTACCGCTACGGTTCGTTCACTAATAACCCAGTGTTGCGAGGACCGGTTGAGTTCGGGCATGACAAATCCGGTTATCTCCGAGGAGAGAGGTGGGTGGAACTCGATTCCGGGGTCCGTAGGCGCCACAAGCGCCTCTGGATCGCGTCGGTTAAACGCATCAATGAACCCACGTCCTATTTCGTTCGCCGAGGCCCCAGTCGCCAACATGAAGCCGCGTAGTGCCACCCCTGGGTCGCTGACTCCACGCTAGTCGACTTCGCGGCCCTGACTGAGGCGATCGGAGTGCTGTGCGTCGGATAGCTCCGCGAGCTCGCGGGGGGGGTCGCCCGACAATCGCCAGCCTTGCGGCGTACGCACGACCTTGTTTTCCCTCGCTAGAACAGCCAGAGCAGAGGAGACAGTAGGGCGGCGGGCCGCGACCAAGTCGGCAAGGAGCGCGTGGGTGAGCGGCATGTCGAAGGTCACTCCCCCTGGCCTAACTCGCCCCCAACGGTCGGCGAGGTGCCAGAACAGCATGTGAAGCCGGGTCTCGATCCGTGGTTGTTGCACGATCGCCATATTGATCGCCAGGTAGCGAGAACGCAGCAGCGCCCGCCCGACCAGCTGGGTTGCTACCTCGGGATAAGGCGAAGCGCGTTGGGCGAAGTCCTCGCCCAGAACGGCAACTTCGGTGTCGGTGATCGCGGTCCAGGCTGGCTCGAAGGGAATGCTCGCCACCGCACCCACGTTCTGCCATGGACGAAGCAGATCGCCAGGGCCGAGAAGCTCAGCGCCGAAGCGACCTCCCTGGCCAACCCGGCGGACCAGGGACCCGAAGAGCATCAGTAACCCGTAGCCACCGGGGTCTGGGCTCTCAAACGCCATGGAATTCCAGCTGCCGCGACCGATCTCAACGACCGCGGCGCGGCAGTCGACATGAGCCGATCCCGGGCCGGACCGATCCAGGCCCGCTGCCAACTCTTTGTCAAAGGCCAGAACATCAATCACGGGCGTCCTCATCGAGCCAAGTGTGACCGACGCCTGAGATCGTCGGTGGATTCGCTCACTCGGACGGCCTGCGCTGGTTGAGCGCGTAACGGACCGAGCGCTCGAAGGACTGAACGTTGAAACGTCCTATGTCCTTCCCAACCCGAGGAGTAAATCGATGAAAGCCACGACTCGCGTCGGCACGGCATTTACTGCCGTGGCAATTGTGCTTGCTTGCATATGTTCATCAGCGAGCGCCTTTGGCGCCCGCCAAGGCCATCCCTTCGGCCATCCCTTCGTTCCCCGATCAGATCATCCCGTCTTCGTCCAGACCGACAATACGTCGGGCAATCAGGTCGTCGCCTACGATCAGGCCGGCGATGGCAGCCTGACCCAGGCCGGCGTCTACAACACCGGCGGACTGGGCGGAACGCTCACCGGCTCCGTCGTCGACCACCTCGCCTCGCAGGGCTCTCTCGCCTATGATCGTGAGGACGGCCTGCTCTACGCCGTCAACGCTGGCAGCAACACGATCTCTGTGTTTGCCGTCTTTGGCGACCACCTCGCCCTGCGCCAGGTCCTGAGCTCAGGCGGGTCATTCCCGGTCAGCGTTGCCGTTGATCGCGGTCTCGTGTACGTGCTGAACGCCGAAGAAGGCGGATCGGTACAGGGCTACGCGGTCTATTCGGGCCGCCTCGTCCCGATCCCCGGATCTAGCCGAGCACTGGGCCTCAATCCCACCGAAACACCCCAGTTCACCCACACGCCCGGCCAGGTCGCCTTCTCGCCGGACGGGTCCCAACTGATCGTCACGACCAAGGCCAACGGAAGTGACATTGATGTCTTCGGTGTGTCGCCGTTCGGGCGCCTGTCCAAAACGCCCGTCGTCAACTCTGAGCCGGGCGCCGTCCCGTTCGCGGTGACCTTCGATCAACAGGGGAACCTGGTTGTGGCCGAGGCAGGCACCAACTCGCTAGCGCGTTTCGCGCTCGGCGATAACGGGACCATCACCCAGCTTGACTCGGTGCCAACGGGTCAGGAAGCCACCTGCTGGGTCGCTCGGGCCGAGAGGCATTTCTATGCTTCGAATGCCGCTAGCGCGTCGATCAGCAATTTCCAATCCAGCGAGGGCGGGCAGCTGCTCACGCTCATGGGTAACTCCGAAACCGACCCCGGTACGGTCGACGCTGCGGTGTCGGGCGATTCGCGCTTCCTCTACGTACAAACCGGTGGCGCCGGATTAGTGGATGAGTTCGCGATCGGCGCGCAGGGAGCGCTGAGCAGAGTCGGGGTGATAACCGTCCCCGGAGCCGTCGGCGGCGAGGGCATCGTCGCCCTTTAAGAGCCAGTCCAGGTGGGCTACGGCGTCTTGTGACGGGCGCCGTAGCCTGCTCGGCGAAGCATGAACCCCATGGAAATTGATCCCTATGCTCGCTCTCGCTTCTCCGCAAAGGAGTCAGATTGACCCCGGTCAATGCGGTCATGAGACGATTGCGTCGGGGCGGTGCGGAAACCGACGAGGATCACGAGCTGGTCGCGCACCTGCGTGCGGGGGAGGAGCGAGCCTTCGTCGAGTTGGCCGCACGCCATCACGCGGCGATGTTGCAGCTTGCCTCCTCGTTCGTGTCGAGTCCGGCGATTGCAGAGGAGGTGGTGCAGGACACCTGGCTGGCGGTCCTGCGGGGGATCGACGGGTTTGCCGGGCGCTCCTCTTTCAAGACCTGGATGTTGCGGATTCTCGTCAACCGAGCTAGGAGCACGGGCGTGCGCGAGCATCGAAGCGTCGCGGTCGGTGACGCCACACCGGCCGTCGATCGCTCTCGCTTTGACGCTTCAGGGGCATGGATGGCTCCCCCGCAGCACTGGATCGAGGACAGCGAAGATCGAATCTTTGCGCAGGGGTTATCGGACAGACTCCACCGAACTCTGGAGCGGCTTCCCGCGCGCCAGCGCGAGGTTCTGTTGCTGCGGGACGTCGAGGGGCTGAGCAGCCGGGAGGTTTGCGAGGTGCTAGCGATCAGCGAAGGCAATCAAAGGGTCCTGCTGCATCGCGGGCGCAGTCAGCTGCGCCAAGCGCTTGAGGAGTTCGTGAGCGCATGAAGATGATGAGACGAAAGAACGAGCTGGTCTGTCAGCAGGTGGTTGAGTTGGTCACCGACTACCTGGAGGGCGTGCTGTCCCGGTCGCAGCGGCGGCGCTTTGAGGCCCATCTCGCCGGTTGTGAGAATTGTGCGGAGTACCTCGAGCAAATGCGCGCCACGATCAGACTTACGGGTCGCCTCGGGGCCGAGGATCTCACTCCGGAGATGCAGGAGGATTTCGCAGCTCTTTACCGGCGCTGGCGCTCTGACGGAGACTGACCCTTCACCCAGAGCTCTTCGACGCCCAGCCAGTTTCGGCGTCGGTTCTTGTAGACGCGCTCGCTACGAGACGCTCGCTACACAGGCGCACCTAAGAGCCCCTCCCTTAGCCAAAATGTCAGCTTTCTGACGAAATCGGGCCCGATGGAGCGTTGCGGTGCGCCCTGGATCTCGCCAGTTCCTAGGTTCTATCTATGACAAGCAGGCCTGTGAACAGGATGAGGCTCGGCGAGGGCGAAGCGAAGAGCGGATCTTTGCGATCCATCTTTGGAGGTGAGTCCGGCCTCTTGGTCGCACTCTCGCTGTTGGTCGGAGCGGGGGCAGGACTCGGAGCGATCGTCTTCCGCTACCTGATCCTCGCCTTCACTGAGTTGTTCAGCGGCCACGCCGACCCGAGCGATCTTGGGCACTTCACCAACCCTCATCTGCCCCTGCTCGGCCCTTACGTGGTGCTCGTCATCCCGGTCGTCGGCGGGCTGCTCTACGGGCCGCTGGTCTACCGCTTCGCGCCGGAGGCCCGCGGCCATGGCGTGCCCGAGGTGATGCTCGCAGTTCATAGCAACGAAGGGCGGATTAGGGGGCGCGTGCCGGTGGTGAAGTCGCTGGCCTCAGCCCTTTGCATCGGCGCCGGAGGTTCGGTGGGGAGGGAGGGGCCAATCGTGCAAATCGGCTCCGCCATCGGCTCGGCGGTCGGGCAGCTCAGCCACCTCTCCTCCCAGGAGCTGCGCCTGCTGGTCGCCTGCGGTGCCGCGGGGGGCATCGCCGCCACCTTCAACGCCCCGATCGCCGGCGTCTTCTTCGCTCTAGAGCTGATCCTGCGCGACTTCCAGACGCGCTCCTTCGGGCTGGTGGTGCTCAGCTCGGTGGTGGCGACGGCGGTCGGACGGCTGGCCTTCGGCTCCGGCGCGTTCCTGCACCTGCCGGCCTTCCATCTGGTCTCCGCAGCCGAGTACCCACTCTACGCGCTGCTGGGCCTGTTGGCCGCATTCGTCGGTGTGGCGTTTATCCGCACCCTCTATGGGGCTGAGGACCTGGCCGATCGGATCTGGCGCGGGCCGGCCTGGCTGCGGCCGGCTGCCGGGGGCCTTCTACTCGGCACGCTGCTGCTCGTCTTGCCGGAGATGTACGGGGTGGGGTATCCGGTGCTGGAGAACGCGATCACGGGCCAGTACGCGCTCGGGCTCCTGGTGGCCTTCCTCATCGGCAAGGTCGTCGCGACCAGCCTCACGATGGCGATCGGCGGCTCGGGCGGAGTGTTCGCCCCCTCGCTCTTTATGGGTGCGATGCTGGGCAGCGCCTTCGGGCTCGGCGCCCACGCTCTCTTACCGGCAGCGAGCGCCGGGGCGGGCGCCTACGGGCTGGTCGGCATGGGAGCCGTGTTCGGAGCTGCGTCGCGAGCGCCGATAACCGCGGTGCTGATCGTCTTCGAGCTGACCGGGGACTACTCGATCATCCTGCCCCTGATGTTGGCGGTGGTGATTGCCACGGGGCTCAGCCATCGCCTCTCCACCTCCTCGATCTACACGCTGAAGCTGAAGCGACGGGGCATCGACATCGAGCGCCCGGTGCAGGTCGGATCGCTTGCGGGGGTACGTGTCGCAGATGGGATGCGACCGGCGCCCGAGCCGGTCTTGTCCGATGCGGGTCTGCCCGTGCTCGCCGACCGTTTCGCCTGCAGCGACGAGAACGCCCTACCGGTCGTCGACGAGGGCGGGTTGGTCGGGGTGGTCGCAGCCCGCGACGTCGAGCGAGCTGGCGCGTCCGGTGCACAAGCTGATGCGGCCGCGCTGGTCCTGGAGGTGCCGGAGCTCTACGCCGATCAGGAGCTTGCCGATGCGGTCAGGCTTCTTTCCGACGGCGACCGCGAGGCGCTGCCCGTCTTGGAGCGCGGATCCCGGCACATCGTCGGCTGGATCGATCACCGTGACGTCCTGCGGGTGTATGCGACACGGCTTGGTCGCCGTCCTGCATCTGGCGAGGAAGCGCGGCCCACCGCCCCCAAGATCCCGAGAACTGTTGGGACATCGTGACTCCACATACGGTCGCGACTCGATCCTCGATCCCCGCCTGAACCTTCCCTGGGGGTCCGGCATGCCAAGTTCCTGGGATCGAGGTCGAGTCGCTTACCGCCGGCCACCGTCGTGCAGGGGTGGGAATTTAGCTTCATGGCGGTGCTGACCAAATCGGCTGTCAGAACGCTGACATTCGGGTTCCCGTAAGGCCCATTGCTCCGTATTGTCGCCGGCTCCCGCTCATACCGAGCGCGGTAACTAATACACACACGGCAGCTCATGAAGCCTCGCGACAAGCAGAAATACCTTGAGGAGTACGAGCTATTGAAGAAGAAGGGTAAGCCCTTCTTCCCCTACGCGGTGCTCAAAGACTCGATAATGGCGCTGATCGTGGTCGCCGTGATCATGGCTATGTCCCTGATCCTAGGGGCCCAGCAAGGGCCGACGGTCAATCCGACAACCACTACCTACGTACCGCGGCCGGAGTGGTACTTCTTCTTTCTTTTCGAGCTCTTACGGATCCTCAAAGGGCCTTACCTTGTGCCAGTGGCGACGATCGGAATCGCCACTGTCTGCATGGTTCTTCTTCTCCTCCTACCGTTCTATGACCGTGGACCCGAGCGACGACCCGAGCGTCGGCCGATCGCGACCACGGCGGGGGTCTTGACCATCCTCGCGATGGCCTATCTCACTTATTCCGGTGCAGTCGCCGGTTCACCAACCGAAATCAGCATGAAGGTTGCACCTCGATACGAAGCCGGTAAAGAGATCGTAGCCGGATCCGGCTGTCTAGCCTGCCACCGGCTGGGAGAAGACGGAAATAAAGGCCCGGGACCTGAATTGACCCATATCGGCGCTCGGATTCCGCGTGCAGCGATCATTCGCTCCCTGGAAATCGGGCCGGGCATCATGCCCTCCTTCCGCGATCTGCCGCCAAAACAGCTCAAGGAGCTGGCTGACTTTCTCTCCTCGCTCGACTAGGTAGCGGCGATCGTATCTTGAGCCCTGCAGCCCGACCGCTCTTCGGTCTGCGAGCTCCGGGTGCCGGATGGCCACGGCGTCCGCGTTCGTCTCGATAGGTCGGTTGATCGAACCTAATAGGGAAAATGCCGCCGTTCGGAAGGCGGCCCGGAGTGTCAAACACAGCCAATCAAGCCATATGCACCCCTGGCGGTGAGATGGGCCAGTGGCGCCCGCTCTGTCGGGGAAGCAAGCGGACCTCCTGCCGACAAATGGTCAGCGCCCCTCAGTGGTGGGGCGAACGACCTGAAGGTGTGACACGGGAGCGTGAGGACGTGAAGGGTGAACGAGGCAGTGGAGAACGGCGGGATCTCTATGCGCCGCCAGCCCCGCGCGCTCTCTCCAAATCCTCAGCTGGCACAAGACGATCCTGCTCAGAAAGCTCGATCCGAACAAAGCCGCTCGCATCAAATCGTTCTGGCAGTTCGTTGACTGCCACCACGATTTGGAGCTGATCCGCCAATTCCTCGTGCAGCCTCAGGAGTTCCCCCCAGATGTTTTCGATCCGCGCGGCGTCGTAGTCAGCACGGCCGATATTCGCCGTCATTCCGTCGATCAAGAGAATGCCTGGAAGGGGCACGCCCCTCGCCGGAGCGACGACGTGATGCGCCAACAAGTGGGCAACGTTCACCAAGACTCGCGTTCCGGCGCTGAGACCTTCAATCTTTCGGCCATTAACGATCGGTTGGTAGTCGTTGCGATCGATCGCTGATCGGGGCTCGCCATCAAATCGAGGAACCTCGATTCCTTCGACGAAGGATCCAAATTGCTCCTCTAAAGCCGCGAGATGATCTCCAAGGCTGGCATCGCGCGCTTCCGCCTGCTCAAGGGCAGTTTCGATCTCGTCCCGCTCCGCAATAGCGCTGGTCAAACGCTGCCGGAGCTGCTCCTGTCGCTCAAACAGGCCGACGTACTCCCGCAAATGGTCGGCGTCAGCCGCCAGTCGAGATATCTCAGCAGCTCGCCGAGTCGCCGCCTCGGCCCTGTCTGACACGAATCCCGCAGTGGCCTCGTCCAGACGCTGCCCAGTGGCTCGGCGATCGACAGACCGCTCCTCGATCTCACCGTAGATGTCCGAAGCTGCGCTTTCGTGTCCAGCGATCAGTTCCTCGGTCTCTGCGATCTGCGTTGCGAGCCTTGCCTGCTCTCGCACGAGATCCTCTCGCTGCTGCACAGGTGGCTCGGGCTGCGTGCAGAGATAGCAGTGGTCCTCCCCCACTCGGTCCTGTGCCACGGGATTGCCGCAGCGGGGACAAACGAGAAAGTCGAAATCGAAGAATGCCTCCCCAGCAACTATTGAGCGAGTCAGTCGAGCGGATTGGGTCTCTAGCTGATTGCGCAGCTCCGTCAAGGCCTCGGCAGCTTCCTTCTCGTTCTCGTAGGAGATCCGGAGACGAGCCAGATCTGCGTCAAGTCGGGCAGCGAGTTCCTGAAGCTCTTGGCTTTGGCTACTCGCCGCGGCCTCCTTGGCTTCATCCGTAGACTCGGAAAGCAGCGACTCCTTTTGAGCCTCAACCGCGGCGAGCCGTTGGTCAACTGCTGCCCGATTCTCGAGGGACGTTCCCTGGAGAAAAAGGTCGGCAGCAGCTTCGCTCCCCTCTAAGCGGCGTATCTCGGTACCGAGTTCCCGGAGGCTCTGCTGGAGCCTCGCGACCTCATTGTCGTAGGAACCGTAAAGAATGCGAAACACGACCCGGCGCTTGTAGTCGGTGGCCCAAGTGGATGAGCCCAACACGTCGGTGTCGATCTGCTCTTGCGTGAGTCGGCAGTACCTGAGGTAGTCGCTAATCGACACCTTGACTGGCTCCGATTCATCAGGACGAGTCGGCGCCGAGGGCACCCGCAGCACCGGAAGCGTCAACTTATTGATGAGCCAGTCTCCGTAGCTCATTTGCTCCGAACCGCCGGCCATTGCGGGGAGAGAAAGCACCTCGTCATCCCCACCGGCAATCTCTACCGAAGCAGTAGGAGTGGTGACGAGCGGTCGGCGGATCGAGAACTCTTGGTCGCCTAGGATCAGCCGGCCTGCCAAATCCGAAACCGTGGCTTTGACCTCTGGCATCTTTTTTGGGGTGTAGCTGCCCCCCAAAAACACCCGCATCAATCCCATGAGCGAGGTCTTGCCCGTCGATATTGGCCCAAGGATCACGTTGAGTCCCGGCTCAAGCTTGACTTCCCGAGACGTTCCTACGAGGGCCAATTGCTCGATTCTCAGTCTCAAAGTCGCTCTCCCCAGGTGGCACGCGAGACCTCAGGAAAGTGCTCGTAGATGAACTTCATGATGGTGGTCCCAGTCGTGGTGCTAAATGCAGCCCGCAGCTTCCGGGCGTGCTGAGCCATCTCCTGCCAGGCAGGCGCCTCGGACAAAGATGCGGCTACCTGTTGACCAACTGCCGTGGTGCGGAGGCCCGTATAGCGGCCCTCCGGAACCGTCTCAATCAATCCACGGCCGAGGAGACTTCCCAATAACGCGTAGTACGCGGGGTCCCACGGTCCATACCGATAGCGGATCATCCTGCCCTCGATGTTGTTCTCGGATACGTCTCCCTCCTCTTTGATTTTTCGGCCTTTCGCCCGCAGGGCTCGCCGATAAAACTGCGGATACCGGAGGAGGAAATCGAGCTTGGCCAGCTTCACCCGGCCCTGCAGCGAAAGGTTCGCTTGGGTAAAGGCGTCAATAAGAAGAAGGAGCCGTGCTTCGCTCTCTTTACTTGCTCGGAACAGCATCGGATCCATTTACTCGGCGCCCCAGCCAAAGCGGCATTTATCTGAAAGCTCACAAACCCGACCGAACAAAAGCATCCCGTCCTGGGCAAGGAGACCGCCCGGATCCACAGCTGCCGGGCGTTGGAGAAACTGGTCGAGCAGTGATTTGAAGACCTCTGGGCCCGGTGGTGCAGCCGTTGTCGCACCAGCCGTGGCGCTCGCGACGGTGAGAGCGCGAATATCGAGGTCGGCGAACTTAGCGTCTGGATCTGAAAGACCCGAACTCAACTCATACGCCCGCCGGCTGGCGTTTGCTCGCAGAACCTTGGCTTGGTGCCGCGACTCTTCCGAAACACCGGCAGCCAAGAGCTTCCGATCCAGTTCCGAGGCAGCCAATTGGTCCGGGTCAGTGATCTGCTCCAGAACGGCCGAATCCCCCCCTTCCAGAGGCTGAAATATCTCGCCGACCGATGCGCCATTCAGGCGCTTCCCGGCGATCTTTGCGGCGAGCGCCTCATCAACGCCATCGGGTTCCATGACACATTGAGGGAACTCGTCCTGTAGAAGCTCCGCCCGCATCGCTTGCTCTACAAGCTCGATGACCTTTTCGTAGATCTCCTCAGTCGTTGCAACGGGAACAGCCGGGTTGTACCGCTGCAAGTTTCGGATGTTGAAGTCGCGAATCAGATCGCGCGGCGGCAGCGGCGCTCGGATGTAACAGCGATTGAGCATCGCCGTCGCAAAGGGCTCATCCACTTTGAGACGCTTCGCGCACTGCTCGATCATCTCGCCGTCGGGTCCAAGCCACTTCTGGATAAGCAGGCGCTCAATCGGGTTAGCGCTCCTAGCTCCCAGCTCTAGCCAGATCTCGTAGCGGATTTCCCGACCGTCGTCGAAATCCAGAATCGCTTTGTGGGTTCTGGCGACGCTTCGCAGCGCGCCTCCATCTCCGAGCAGATCGGCAAAGGTGAAGGCACCGAGGCCGGGGTCCCGGGTCTTGACCTGAACGAAGCGCCAACGATCGGTTTGCTCGATCAGCAGGTCCTCGATCCTCTCTGGCGTGATCGACAACACCGTTCGGATCAGGGCGAGGTCGAGGCAGGACATGAAAGCGGCCTCCGCCTGATACCGATAGCGCCTGTACGTCCCAGATCCCGTGTCGTCCGGATCGGGTATCTCGTCTATGCCGCTACTGCCAGGATCAGCAACCAACTCGTCTCCCCACCTCATTGAGCTCTCCGGCGAGAGCCTAACCGCGCGAAGTACACCCGTGCATTCAAGCCGCCATAGCTCGAACGGGCAAGAGATTCCAGGTAGCCAATCACAGCGCTACCGTCCGGAGTGAATGAACTTCCGCGTCCAACTAAATCCGCAACGCGGCGGGCGGTATCTCGGGGGCCAAGAGTCGACCGTCATCGACTCGACAGAAGCCGCGATCGAGCCACTCGGCGCACAGCCCGGAGACGCCCAGTGGGTCGAGCCGTTGGAGTGCGACGTGCGTTGGGTCTTCCTCGTGGAGCGGGACACGGGCGGGCTCTGCGCCGTGCCTGCCTGACGGGGCAGGGTGGTGCAAGGCCGAGTGCCTGTTCGCCAATGGTGCGCCAGTGCGCCCCTGAAAGGCCCCGCTTTCAGCCGGAGACAGCCGGAACCGACTTGGCTCTACGGGCCGTTTTCCGCTCTAGCAACTTCCCCCGGAAAAAGTCACCCCTGAACTGACCGGTTCCGTCCGCCCCAAGCAGGAAGATTATCCCTGCAAACCATGGATGAAGTAATGAATGGAAGGGGTACGGATGCTGCGCTTGGAAGGTGTGCAGGCCGAGTGCCTGTTCGACGAGGTCTTGCCGGCGGAGGTACGCGAATTGCCCGAGGAGCTGGCTCGCCTGGACGAGTTGCTGACCGACCCGGCGCTCTTGGCGCCGATCGAGAGGCACTGGCGGGCCGAGGCCGAGCAGCGGGGTCGATCCTTGACCGACCACGGGCGGCCGAGCATCCCGATGTCCACCTACGTGCGGCTGATGGTGATCAAGCAGCGCAGCGGCTGGGGTTACGAGACGCTGGTCAAGGAGGTATCGGACTCCCTTCACCTGCGCCGCTTCTGCCTGATCGGGATCACCGAGCGGGTGCCCGAGGAGTCGACGGTACGCAAGCTCACCCGGCGTCTCGGAGCAGAGACGGTTGCGGAACTGACCCGGGCGCTGATCGCCAAGGCGGTGCGCGAGCGCCGCTTCCGGGCGGGCGCTGCCCGGATCGACTCAACCGTGGTGGAGGCCGACGTCCGCTACCCCTCAGACGCGATGCTCTGCCTGCAGGGAGCCAGAGCGCTGGCGCGGCAGGGCCGCCGCCTCGCGCGGCGGATCGGCGAGCGCGGCAACGCGGTCCGCGACCGCTCGCGGGCGGTGGGGCGGCGGGTGCGCCAGATCTCCCGCACCCTCGCCCGCCGCACCGGGCAGGCGCGCGAGCAGGTGATCGCCTTAAACGCCGAGGCGGGGCGCCTCCTGCGCCGCTCGGCCAAAGAAGCCAGGCGCCTGGCGGCGCTGGCACGCTCCAAAGCACGCGGCCACGGCGCCCGGGCCAAGCTGCGCTCGGTGGAGTCGATCGAGGCCTTGGCGGAACGCTGCGAGCGCATCACCACGCAGACCGCCCAGCGTTTGCGGGGCGAGAAGATCACCGACCGCATCGTCTCGATCGCCGACCCCGATGCACGCCCGATCCGCAAGGGCAAGGCGGGCAAGCCCAACGAGTTCGGCTACGTCGCCCAGATCTGCGAGGTGACGCGAAACACCAAGCCAGGGGCGAGGGGCTTCGTCTTACCGGCCGCAAGCGGTGCCGGCAACCTGGGCGAGAACACGCTGCTGCCCGAGACCGTCGCCGAGTTGGCGACCCTCGAGCTGCGGCCGCGGGAGATCGTCCTCGACGGCGGTTTCGGCCACCTTCGCTCCGAAGAGCAGCTCGCCGAGATCAAAGTGGACCGCGTCTTCGTCTCCGGTCGCCAGGAACCGGGCTCGGCACGAACCAAACGACGCTTGCGCCGTTACCGGACCGGGATCGAGGGGCGGATCTCCCACTTAAAGCGCGGCTACGGGCTGCGGCGGTCGAGGTTGAAGGGGTTGGAGGGCCAGCGCACCTGGACCGCCTGGGCGATCCTGGCCTATGACCTCGACACGTTCGCCGTCCTACCTCGTTGAGAACATCTGGAGGCTCGAAAGAGCATCCATGATTTGCAACGAGAACGGCCGCGCCGGCACTCCGCGCGGCCGTTCTCATACCTCAGAGTTTTTCCGGGGGAAGTAGCAAGGGGCGCCTGGCTAGCTTAAGGGCCTTGTGGGCTACAAGCTGCTAAACGGCCTCTCTCTAACAGGCGGCGCCGCTTCGTCAGTTGGATCTAGCTCGACAGCGAGGCCGCGAACTTCCTCGTACATCTCGTCGTCCACGGACGGGCGGCGACGGTACACCGGCGCTTCGCGGTCCGGCCGCAGGCCCATCGCCGCCGACCAGCCACCGTTCAGCAGAGCCCGCAGATGGTCAGCGCGTTTTTCCGAATGGAGGGTGAGGACGACTGCATCGTCCACGCCGTGGCGCCTATAGACCCGGTAAGAGCCCGGGGTGCCCAGTTGAGGTGCCGCTGCCCGCACCGCCGCGGTCACGCGATGGGCGAGGTTGTCGATGTCGAAGCATTCCCAGCCCTCTCGGCCTATCGCGATATCGAGCATTATCGGCGCACCCGCGAGAATCTCAGAGACCCACGGCCACCGGGCAAAGTGATCGGCGATGGCTGCAGCTGCGATGGACGTCCAGCTGCCGCCTCGCCCGGCGGCCGGTGCAGGAAGGTGCAGCCGGGTCGCTCGGGGAAATGCGTTGTGGTCGAGAGACAACTTGCCCTGGACCGTCTGCTCTCCCGGACGATCAGTCGGCAGGAACGGCTCGCTCAACAGTCGCGCCAGCCGCATCTCGCGCACCTCGCGCCGGTTGAACTCGATCATCCGTGCACGAAGCTCCTCCTCTTCCCCCGACAGGAACCCCGATTGCCAGTCAGCTAGATGTTCTTCCGCTAGTTCAAGATCGTGGTCGTCGCCGAGAGAGTCCCAGTTCCACGCCCATGGATTTGGGCCGAGGAGGTCGTCTCCCTGGTCGTCGTAGTCGAACCCCTCCTGCCGATGCCGGCTGGCACCTCCCAAGATGTCGAACGCGTCCGTGTACCGGCCCTGGGAACAGGCGCCGATCTTCGCTCGGAGCGGACCAGGCCGGAAGCGGACATCCAGCAGAGCTACCTCCCGGTCATCTGCGTATAACGGCCCCTGCAGGCTGTCGAGAATCGCCTTGACGGTCCGCCGCGCCCGATCGTGCTGCGACATGGACACGCCGCTCAGCTCAAGGTGGACGGCAGTATGCCCACGGAAGCGCCGCCGGCTGGCCGCCGTGAGTTCGTCGCGAACGGTGTCCCTCAGCCGCGCTTCGGCAGCCCGGCACCGCTTGCGAGCTAGCGAACTGTTGCCCTTGGGAACGACCAGCTCTTCCGGAACCTCAACGTTGATCGTCTGCCATGGCAGGCTCGACACTCGCTTGTAGTCGATAGGCGAGACCTTTGCCATGGCGGCGATTATCCCAAGGCATAGGGCAACAGCGATGTCACTCCGACAGCCGTGCCACCGTCCGTGCCCCTCTGTGCCACCCAATAACCGGTTACAGCCGAAATCACCGGAATCGGGCCGCGTGCCCAGAGGCCGCTCAAACCCCTCTATCAAGCCACAAACCGCTCATCAGAGCGAAAGGCGCCTACCGGAATCGAACCGGTGTAGACGGCTTTGGGGGGCGTTGGCTCAGGCGGCGCTGGGGAAGAACGGATCGTAAGAAAGACCGCTACGGATCTGGCGGTGGAGACCCGCGAGCAGTGCCTTCGCCTCGATCGGGTCGTGAGCGACGGTGACCGGCCAGCCGTACGCGCGGGCGACCGCCTCGTCGAGCTCACGGTGCAGGTCAGTGATCTCCGACCAGGCGCCTTCCTCGACGCGGTTGTAGAGAACGGTCAGGCCGATCTCCTTCTCGACGCAGATTGCCTGCCGGTGCTCGATCAGGGACTTCGCGATCTCGCCGATCTCGGCTCGCGCCGCCTCCTCTGACTGCGGCCAGGGGAAGGTCTCGAAGCAGGAGGTGGGCGTGTAGCGAAGATCGACCCTCAGCGTCGACGACTCCGACCGAGCCCAAGCGCCGTGAATTGACGAGGTTAAGACCCCCATCGAGTAGTCGTCGTCGAAGGCGAAAACGTTCGTGAGGTTGCTTGGGCAGACGTGGGCATCGACCCAACAGAAAAGGTATTGAGTTAGCGCGTCCCGGCAGGATTTATGTCAACCGCGGTGAACGCGGCCCCGATGGCCCGTTTCGCCACGCTCGACACTGAGGACCCCCCTGCACACGCCCGCGATGACGAGCTCGCCCGCCTCGTAGGCCGAAACGACCAGCTCGAAGCCGAGAACGCTGGCCTGCGGGCCCAGAACGAGCGCCAGCGGGACCGCATCGCCGCGCTCGAGCGAAAGGTCGAGGAGCTGCGGCGCAAGTCAAAACGCCAGGCCGCCCCGTTCTCGCGTGAGAAGCGCAAGCGCGATC
>Ga0307373_10009003_pt1 | contig 15038 bp, 15 predicted proteins | sample OX2MG_FD_202534 | JGI IMG/M metagenome (GOLD analysis project Ga0307373, IMG submission 202534) | Soil microbial communities from Risofladan, Vaasa, Finland - OX-2 | ecosystem: Environmental > Terrestrial > Soil > Coastal area > Acid sulfate soil | place: Finland: Risofladan, Vaasa | collected... | reverse complement strand
GCGATCTGGAGAAGATACTTGCCGTAGATTCGCAGGAGGGATCTTCGTTTTCAAGGGCGGCGCTGCAGGAACGCGCCCGCACTATCACACCCGAGCACCTGGAAGCGGTCCGGACTGCCATCCCGCGGATCGACCCCATCCTTTCCGCTGATTATGTGATCTCGGGCAGCGTTGGATTGTGACCGTCGAAACGACCGCTATTCCGGCTTGCCATCGTTCCGCCAGAGCAGGATCGGGTTGGCGTCGTTACACCAGCCGTGCAGCGACGTGACAATGCTGGGCAGCCGGTCCCGGCCGACTATACCGACCTTCGAGTTGAAGCCTCCGGCGGCCGGCTCGGGGTAGTGACTGAGTACCTGCTCCTTCCATGACGTCCCCTTGCCGCCGACGTTATAACATACGACCAGACGAGGGCTGGGGACGCCATCGGTCCTTCCGGGGCCACAGCCTGGCGTTGGCCCACTCTGATCCTGCTCTGCATAACAAACATCCAGGTTTCGGTCGCCATCAAAGTCGGCGAGTTGGATCGACGAGGCGTGAACCCACCCGGCGGTGCGGTCGATAACATGCTTGATCCAGGGGCCAGCCCGGCGATCAGCCGGCGCTTGATACCACACCAGCCCGTCACCGATCTGATGAGGATCATTGCTCTTGTCCGGTCCTTCACCCATGCTGGCGGCGATGATGTCGGTCCTGTGGTCGCCGTTGATGTCGCCGAAAGCGAGCGCCATGTCGTCCATGTCCCGGTTGGATCCCTCGGCGCCGCCGGGATCAGGATCAATGACGTGGATCGCCCAGTGGCCGGTTACAGGATTGCCGCCGGCGTGGCCGGGATTCTCAAACCAGGCTATCTGGTTGTGTCCGTTGGCCTGGTACACGGCAATCACGTCGTTGTAGCCATCGTGGTTGTCCAGAACATTGCCGGCGACAGTTCCCTGTCCGCCCCGACCGATGCTCACGAACTGCCAATCATCCGGCGTGGCGCCCTGGAAGTAGAGCCCCGAGGTCGTCGCGACGTCAATCTTTCCGTCGTGGTTCAGGTCAGCGGCGCAAACCTCGTGGGAGAGACGCCCGGCCCCGATCAGGTGCACGCGCCACGGTGTCGTATAGGGATCTTTGCCCTGTCCCGCCGGGTTCTCAGCCCAGATCGTCCGGCTGCCCCAACCTCCGAGCACAATGTCCTTCCAACCGTCCCCGTTGATGTCGGCCGTGACGGCGTCCTCGAAGTCGCCCGGATTGCCGGGATGGAATATGACATAGGGTTTCCAGTGCTGTGTGTACCGGTAAAGCTTGAATCCCTGCCGATCGAGGCTCCCAATATCGTTGAATCCATCCTTTGAGAACCGGTCGAACACCTTGGGCTTGTGAGAGGAGTTCTCAACGGTTGGATCGATCACGATCCGCGTGAACGATGGCAGGGACCTCTTTCGGCGGGGCGTCGCGCGCGGCGCCGCGAACCCGCCGCCTGTCAGCACAGTTCCGAGAAGAGCTATCCAGAGCCACGCTCCTCTCCCTGCCAAAGTCCTCGTCCACATCACCCGGTCTGACGCCGGACGCACCCTCATGACTCGTATCTCCCAGCGACCTGCGGAACGGATCTGGCGCGGAAACCAGAAATTAGACGCCGCGGTCGGTCTCAGGATACGGCTGCGCAAAACCCGCCGGGTCACCGGTCATGATGGCTGGCAGAAATAGCGCGCGCTGGCGATCAACCCATCCACAGGATGTTCCATGCTCAGATCCTCCAGACAGGTTGATAACGAGCATTTAGATTCAATATACTGATTCCCGTTGGCGTCCTGGCGGCGGTTTGCTTCGGGCATGGACGCAATTGGCTGCAGCTCAAGGCACGACGCAGCAAGGAGATCTAAGCAACTTGAATCGCATTCAAGACCATATCGTGGCAGTGTCCAGAGAGAGCGCGGACGAGTTCTTTCGCTATGCGCTCGCAGTGGCTGAGGACCGATTGGACTGGCAGCCCGAGCAAATCGGACAATCAGTGCTGTCGATGGCCCGAGAAATCGCGGTGACGCCCGAATGGGCGATGAGCGTCCTCACGGACAAAGCATCAACGGATGAGGAACGCAGCGCCAACGCAGCTCTGATGAAATCATGGAAGTCCATTGAACAGTGCCAGGCGGAGTTTGGCCCCCGGTTCGAGGTATGGGCCGAATATGTCGCAGCGATTCCCGATGAAGAACTCAGTGGCACGAAGTGGCTCCCTTACAACGGGGGCCGCGACCACACCATTCTGGAACTGCTGGAGTATGTACGCTGGAACTGCACTTACCACGTCGGTCAGGTGGCGTATATCCAGACGCTATATGGCGATAAGGCCCTATACTGAGCCGCTTTAGCGGTCGAGTCCTGCGCTTCACTCCGGTCAAACCCTTCCAGCAATTGCCTCCTCGAAAGATGCGGCGGTGGCGGCGCGGGTAATCTACCGGTCGAGAGCGGCGGTATCCGTGCAGGCGGCGATGCGCGCTCGTATTTCGCTGCTCACCGCAATCCCACGCGCTTCGAACACCGCCAGTATCGAGCTTGCTATACCCGCGGCTATACCTTCCGTACGCTGCGCCTCGCCCTATTCCCGCGTCCGCTGGATCTCGTCCATCACCTTCGGATACGCATCCAGATCGAGCTGGGTGAACGTCGCTCTACATCCCCGGTGCAATTGTTCCACAAGCCCGAATTATCAATGTTGACATTCTCCGTTTACCATGGTAAACTACACTCAAATCTACCACGGTAAACGGAGACAAAGAGATGGCAAAATCACCGGCTCGGCTTGGGAAAATGCAGCTCCGCATCATGCAGATTCTATGGCGCGAGGGCCAGGCGACGGCCCGGCAGATCACTGATGAGCTGAACCGGTCCGAACCGGTCTCTCACAGCACGGTCCAGACGCTGCTGCGCAAGATGGAGCTTAAAGGCGCCCTGACACATGAAGAGAACGATCGTGTTTTCCTCTTCCGTCCGCTCTATCTGCAGGAGGAGGTGGCGCAAACCGCCGCGCACGACCTGCTGACTCGGGTGTTCGATGGGTCCGTCTATGGCGTAGTTTCACACTTCCTGAAGCACGAGACGCTGTCCCCTGAAGAAAAACAGAGGTTGCGCGAGTTGATCGAGCAGTCGAATGAGGAAAAGAGGTCACGATGAAAGGCCACATTCTTTACGCGGCGATAGCATTCTGCCAGGACGCGGGCCCGTTGGCGCTCCTGATTCTGATTCGCTCCACGTTGGCGCTCGCGCTGGGGCTGCTGCTTGCCCGGGCGGTGCGCGACAGGCGGCCGGCGTGGACATCTCCCGTTCTGCGCGCCACGCTGGCCTGCTGCGCCGTTGTCGCCGCCGTTTCACTGCTGCCCGCCGGGACCGTCCGATCCATCTGGAGTCTTCCGCCCGCTGAGCCGGCGGCTTTGCAGGCTGCCGGCGATCTGTCCATCGACCAGACAGCCGCCCCGGCTGCGCTCCGGCAGACTTCCCCGGCCGCGGTCCGGCGCCCGGCGGTGAGTCAGGTTCCAATGAGAGAGCCTGAGGCCCCGGAGCGGCCGGTAATTCCGGTGGCGGCCTGGGCTTGCCTGCTCGCGGCGGCGGCCTGGGTCTCGATTTCATTGGCGCTGCTGGCAAGGCTGGTCGCCTCCCACCGCGTGCTGGCGAGGCTTCACCGGGATTCGTCTCCGGTCCCTCGAGAGGCAGGCCGCATCCTGGCGGAACTCTGCCGCGCGCTGCGGATCGCCCCGCTGGAACTGCGGCAGAGCGAGGCCGTTGGCTCCCCGTTCCTCGCGGGCCTGCGGCGGCCTACCATCTACCTGCCAGCCGACCCGGATTCCGACGATCTGCTCCTGCGGGCTGTTCTGCGGCATGAATTGGCGCATTACCGGCGGCGAGACATTCCCTGGCGCCTGGCGTGCCAGATTCTTTGGGCGGCCATCCCGTTTCAGCCGCTCCTATGGCTGCTCCGCCGGGAGATGGAAAGAAGCAGCGAGGATGCGTGCGACCGCGAGGTGGTGGAGAGCGGCTGCCCGGCCCCGGCTTACGCGACCTGCCTGCTCCGGCTTGCGGAAAAATGGCTCCCATCGGAGCCGCAGCCTCTGCTCGCCGCCGGAGTCGTTCCCATCCGTTCGAACCTGGGACAGCGCATTTACACGATCCTGAAGGCGCGGCCCGCGGCGCGCTTCTCCACCCGGGCGCGCATCACCGTTTTCGCCGGCGCGCTCGCTGTTACGGCAGCGGTGGCGCTCCTGATCTCAACGGGATCGGGCGGCGGCTGGCGTGTCCCGCATGGCTATCTCCAGCATTTCACGCTGGCGCAGCGGGAAGGCTGGAGCATCGGCCCGGTTGAGGACGCGACAAAGGCCAGGACGTGGCTGGGCCGCCCCTACCCGTGTATCTCCCCCGCTCAGGCGGCGATCATCCGGGAGTGCGTGCCGTCGTTCGCGAGCAGCCCCCGGGCCGATTGGCCGCCGGACAGCCGCCGCATCCTGCTCGATCGGCTCGTGAAGTCGCATCCTCACGCCTTCTACCCCGAATTGGAATTGGCCGACTGGTATCTTCTGCGCCGTGACACGGTCCACTATTGGCAGTGGCTCGATACCTCGCTGCGCGATGCCCCGGCGGTACTGGCCGGACGTGTGCAGGATAATGATGGCCGGCCGATCGCCGCGTACCAGGTAGACTCCATCATCAAGTTCCGCCGGCCCAAGCCCGCGCCCCTCACCGGCCGGCTGCCGGGATTTCCGTACGTTGTCCACTTCTCCATGACCGATTCCGATGGCTGCTACTACATTCCGACTTATCGCGTACCCTGCTCCGAGCCGAAATCGCTCGAAATTCTGGCGCCAGGAGGCGCCTGGGCCGAGGCGAACCAGTACGGGTTCTTCGCCCAGAATCCGCCCGTCGCCTGGCCGTTTGTGATCCCAACGAGAGTGGGCGTCCTCCCGCCCCAGGTCGCCCGGCCTCTCGTCCGACTTCATGCGACACCCGGCATTCTCTCGAGCTCCTGGCTGAAGCCGTTCCCGGTCCGGGGCGCCATGCTTCATCTCTCCTGGGATCCGTATCGGGGGGCGACCAATTATCACGTCAGTGTTCAGGAGTGGGGCATTCGACAGGGGGTCATGAGACCGCTGCGGTCCCCCGTATCCGGTCCGTTGCTAGGCTCCGGCGCCCCACGCCTCTATCTTGATCTTCCGCTTTCCGGCCTGGATCCGGTCCTGAACCGGAACCGCGTCTACATGATCAGTGTGTGGGCGGACCGGGGCAGGGGTACGGAGATGGTCTCGCTATCGCGCTCGGTCTTCATTCGGACGGAGGATGCTCTCGCCCCGGCTCCGCCCACAATGGCGGCCCTGAACAAACTCCTCGGCCCGGACTGCCAGGTCACGAGCCTGAAAAGGGAAGGCGGGCAAATCGTCGTCAGCGGAACCTGCACGGTGGCGGCCGCTGCCAGAGCATCCAGCATCCCGGCCCTCCTCGCGCGCCGCGAGATAAGGGCCTGGTTTCCTCCGGATAAGTCCCACCCCGGCTGGAATCTATTCAGAGAGCGGTTGGGGGCGCAGGAGTGAACTGTTACTCTTCGGACCGTAATATCCGTCCGGCCGCTGCAAATGTCAGGTCTCCACGATTGGCCGACTGCCGCTCTCCAGCCGATCAAGGATGGGCATGAGGTTCCGTTTCCGGCGGTGCTGCGCCCGGATGCTGCTGAGGTACTCCCTCCACTCAGGCTCTCGCTTCTGTCGGATGAGCAGGTCCCGAAGGGGACGCAGGGCGTTTCCGGCGGCCTGGTAGGCGCTGTTCCCGGTGCCTTCAAGCGCGTCTTCCGTCAGCTTTTTCCAGATGGCGATGGCCCGATCCGGGTACCTGTCACCGACGACGGCGGCCACCTGCGCGTGAGGAATTTCTGGAAAACGGATCGCGGTCCATCGGGGATGGTCGTACCATTTCAGGACCTCGTCTGGCTGCTTCTCGCGAATCGCGATATCCAGGAGCGTACGGACCATTGGAACCGGCGGCGGCTCGGACTCTTCGCGTTGAGGAAGGTTTGGGTCCGGCAGGGGCCAGAGTGGGAGCTTTCCGGGTGATTTCTTTGCACCCGCAGCATTGGTTTCTGCAGTGTCGCCGGCGGCTGTCCGGGGCCGCTGTCCGGTTTCCAGATAATGTCGAGCCCAGGCTTCGACTGCAGGCCGGACTCCGAGACTCTCGGCCTCCGCGATCATCTCGCCAAATGTATCGGCGCTCGCTTTTCGGAAGAACTCTTCAGCGACAATGGCGGCCCCGAGGTCCTTCCGATCCATATTTTCGTAGATCGTACGGAGCCGGTCCTCGATCGTTGGCGCTCCCCAAAGGGGTCGATCGCCACCGACCTGAATGCCCCGCCGGCACCACTTCTCGGCTTCCGTCCAGCGGTTCGCGGCGATGAGCCGATCGACAAGGCGCATGTAGCACCTCGTTCGCTCAGCTTCTCGCTCGCAAAGGGGAATGATCTCCTGCATCCGTCCCGCTGTCTCCAACGCCTCTATCGCGCGATCGACGAGACCATCGCGCATGGACCCGGGAATAAGATCTTCATCGGGGTCATTCAGGGCGTCCAGCAGCGCCGTAACCAGGACGTCCCGATCCTTCGGTGAGCGCTCGGTTTCCCAAAAGGCGTTCTCGCCCATGCCGGTAATCTCGTACTCGCTGCTTCCGTGAAACGTGAAAAGGCGCCGCAGCTGGTGAGCGGGCGGAAGGTCGCTCTGCGCCAGTCCTTCGAAGACAACGGCGAGGCAGTCCTCAATCTCGGCAGCAAACTCGCCTTCCTCATCGTAGGATTCTATCAGCTCGTCGCTGATGCCGAGGAGCTCCTCTCCGAGCTTGAGCAGTTCGCCGGCGCGGCCCGCCTGCAGCAGGGCTATGAGACGCGTCTTCACCGGCTCGACATCCGGAACGCCTTCGTACTGGCGTCCCCACCCGCGGCCGCGTCGACCAATGTCTGATCCCAGCGCCGCTATCTCTCGGCGCGCCGCGGTCACCATTTTTCCGACCTGGCCGGTTTCCACCTGAAACTGGCTCTGAAGCATGTCGCGTACGGCCGTGGACAGGGCAGCGGCTCCTTGCAGCAGCTCCAGCAGGCGCTCTCGGGGCCGCTCGGCCAGGTAATCCCACACCGTAGCTGGGGCCGCGGAAGGGTGAGAACTCCGGGTCGGCGCGTCATCCTGGTCTTCGTCCTGTTCATCGAACTCGTCCGCATCGTCTCCAGAATCGGGCTTATCCGGACGTCCGCCATCGGTTGCGCCCAGCAGAAGCAGGCGTTGGTCGTCGGGTCCGGCTGTGGGAATCGGGGCGAGTGACTTCAGGCGCTCCAGGTATTCCAGGATCAGCGCGATAATGTGCTTACAGATTCCGGGGTAGGGACAGTCGCAGTCTCCTCGGAGGAGGTTATCGTCGTACCAGACCATCGTGGCGTAGCGCTGACTTCCCTGCACCCGTGCAACCACTTTCCCGTCCGGCGTGCGACTTATTTCGGTTACCCGCCCGTTACGCTGGTACGTCGCTCCGCGTTCCAGCGTGCGACTGTCAATCCACTCCTGCAGGTCATCCCAGGTAAGCGTCCGGAAACGATCTTGCGCCATCTTCATGGTATCTGATTCGGACATGTGTCCAATCTCCTCACGACACGAATCCATTAAGGTTCGACCGATTGGGATCGGCCGCCCGCTGCTGCGGATTGTCACCGAACCCGATCGCAGAGCCGCAGGCGACCAAAGCTCCGATTACGGCACGTTCCTCGCGCACTCGGCGCAGACGTATTCCAACGCGCCCAACAGTTCCGGCAAGCCCTTCATGCCGTACTGATCAGTTTCATAGACGTCGCCGCTACGCTCTAACTTGTAGAAACGCCAACCCTGCCCGTTGCTGACGATGCCGAATACGTCTGTCTCATGGCCGCGCTGCCGGTTGTTCCACTGACAGGCGTACATCTCCGCCCGGCACTGCACGCGTCCTCTGTCAAAGTCATCACGCTTCGCTTCCGTCACGCACAGCAGCGGTGTCGCCAGATACGCCCGGCGCCGTGCCATCAAGTAGTCCGCCACTCCGGTTAGCGTGTCAGTATTCAAGACCGCCGCTTTCCAGATCTTCAGGTTCGGGTGTTCCGGCACGATCTCGGTGAATAGCGCGTCAATCAATAATGTCTTCGCCTGTTCCGATGTTTCCAGGTCAAAGACTTCAAGGCGGCGCATATCCTCCCTCAGGAAGTCGCTTGGCGGCCGCGGCGGAGCGTTCAACTGCCAGCGAATCAAAGTGTCTCGCCCGATCAACAGCATCGCCTCTTCCAGCGTGATGGCGGAATAGTTACGTTTTTGCTTCTGCACGCGATTCATGCTGTTCTTTCCGGCGCACGTCTGGCATCTGGAATAAGCTTATCTCTCGCTTCGCCCCGCGCTGCTTCGATCCCTGCTCGAATGCCCGGCGCGGCGGTAACCGGGTACCCGTAAAGGTGACCGGCGCGACCGGTTTGCCCATCATGATACACCCACCGACCGGAGCAAGTCCCCGTCGGTTGCGCCCTGCGGATCATGCCAACTCCGCAGGGCCCGGCGCTTAGCCTACGCCGGTTACGACTTAGTTGGCGGGACCGACCCGGCAGTGGTTGGAGCGGATGTCGTGATTGCCGTAACAACGGCGTTCGAGGCGCCCGGTGGATCGGCCCAGCGATAATTGGAGTGGACGTCGTAATCCATGCCGTAAATCTTCTTTAGTTGGGCGATCCTCTCAATTGACTCGGGCATGAAGGCGTTTGCTCCGCCGCCCTCGAACGAATGCAGCACAATATCCTCCAGCAATTCGCCGAGGGTGGTATCGTGGTACTCGGCGATGGCCTTCAGGACCTTGACCATTCGCTTTTCGAGCCGAACCCCGACCTGCACTCGATCAACCGGGATCTTTCCCTGTGCTTCTATCGCATCCGGCATCATATTTCCCCTGATTTGTTACCTGGGTCCTTATGGACCTGGATAACAAATGATAGCGCCCGAGCTGCGTTTATGCCAACAACCCGGGAATTAATCGCACGTCGGACTGACAGGCCGCCGGAGCATTAAGGTCTGAAGCTGATGGCTCCCTTCGGGATACCCTCAACTTGGCGCAGGCAGGGGCGCCACGAGCGCCGACGGGGATTGCTGGGCGGAGTATAATACATCATTGATTGGCGGAAGAGCCAGGCCAATCAACCGAGCCCATGGTAGGGGGTAAAGTATATGGAAAGGGAGGACGAATGCTCCACTCACAGGTATTGGAAGGCACCTTCGATGAGGTCAGCGCACAGCTCTCAGATCGGGCTGAGGAATTGCGATCAAGCGGTAAACTCCGCCTGATTATCGTTCAAGGAGATTCGCCCCAAATCGACTACGATGCCGTCCTGGCCGAGCTGTTCGACGCGGCTGATAACCTCGTCGCAGAGCCGGGCAAACCTCTCTCCGATCCGGACGAGGCCAGGGTGAGCGAACTGATCCGCGAGAAATTCCTTAAGCAGGGCCTCGATCTGTGACGCTTGGAGAGGCGGGACCGCTCGTAGCTTTGGTAGACAGTAAACAGAGGGCGAGCAAGCAGTGTCGGACGATTCTGGCAGCGCTTTCGAAACCGGTGATTACCACCTGGCCCTGTTTCACGGAAGCAATGTACCTCTGTCAACGGGTCGGTGGCTGGCCAATGCAGCGGCTTTTGTGGACCTACTACGAGCAGAGAATGATCCAATTCTATACACTTGCTGACTCCGACCCAGCGCGGATGACGGCGCTCATGGCGCAGTACTCAGATACTCCGATGGATTTGGCGGACGCTTCTCTGGTTGTGGCGGCGGAAGGCTTGCAATTGCGTCGCATCTTCACGTTGGACGGCCACTTCCGCGCCTACCGTATCCACGGGAGACACGCTTTTGAGGTTGTTCCTTAGCGGCCCTGTGGCGCTACCGCACCTACGCGCCATCAAAACCCGCGAGATAGCGCGTCCAACTTCGCGGATGGTGAGGATCTTCAGAACGCCGGCTTTCCGGAACTGTTTGACACCGCTTCCCTGGGCCTCCGCAGATCCACTGGCTTTCGTCAGAGTCGACGGCGCCTCAAACGATCCCGATTTGGGTGAGATCCTGGATATGTGTGGCGCCGATGACCCGGCCGGTGTCGTCTACGACGGGGAGAACGTTGAGTTTGCGCGGGGGCGCCTGCATGATGGCGACGGCTTCCGACGCCAGCCGGCCGGAATGCACTACCCGCGGATTTGGCGTCATGATGTCGGAGGCGTGGTACTGCTTCAGATCATGAAGCTCGAACACTTTCCGGCGAATATCTCCATCCGTAATGATTCCCAGCAGTCGGCGGCTCTCATCCACCACGATGGCCGCTCCGAGTCCCGCCCGGGTCATGCTCCAGAGCGTATCTAACAGCGGCGAGTCAGCGGAGACCAGGCAGTTTTCATTGTCCCGGCGCATCACCTCATCAATGGTGAGCAGTTTTCGCCCGAGGCTGCCAGCCGGATGATAGAGCGCGAACTGCTCCCGGGTGAACGCCCGCGCGTGCATCACCGCCATCGCCAACGCGTCCCCCATCGCCAGCATGGCCGTAGTGCTCGCCGTGGGCGCCAGACCCAGCGGACACGCCTCCCGGTCGACCGTCACGTCCAGCGTAATGTCGGCCGCGCGTCCCAGTGCGGAGTCGGGTTCGCTCACCAGGGCCACAATCGGAACGGGAATGCGCTTGAGCACTGGCAGAATCGCCGATAGCTCGCCCGTCTCGCCCGAGTAGGAGAGAGCGATCACCAGATCGTCTCGCGTGACGGCGCCGAGATCGCCGTGGACGCCTTCGGCCGGATGGAGATAGAACGACGGCGCCCCGGTGCTGCTGAAGGTGGCGGCGACCTTGCGGGCGATTAACCCTGATTTTCCCATCCCTGTCAACACCACTCGCCCGGAGGTATCCAGGACCAGGCGCACGGCGCGGGTGAACGTCTCGTCCAGGCGAGGAATAAGTCCTTCGATCGCCGACGCCTCAGCGGCCAGCACTTCACGCCCGACTTTGATAGCCTCAGAGAGGCGGTCTTTCATCGTCTCGGGGATGGCTTCCGGCGCGGACGCGACTGAATCTGTGTGTTCGGGATTGCTCATGGGCGAAATTGGATCATTTGCCGCCAGCGGCGGCGTTTCAACCATACGGCCAGAAGTGCCAGAAAACGTCCAGCGGCCCAAACGACGTAGGATAATTTCGCCGGATTTCCCAGAAGGCTTCGTGTTTAAGGCCGCGGACGTGGCCATCGGCAAAGAGGCAATTCAGGATGCCTTCGGGCACGTGAGATCCATTGGGCAGCACGAGATCAGGCTGCCGGATATGGCGCGGCGCAGGATAGAGAAGGTCCCCGTCCGAATCTGAAATTGTGAAGCCCCAATCAAACCACCGGTGATCGCACAACACAATGGTATCCGCCGGGCGCGCGATCTCCGTCTCACGGCGGCCCGCTGAGGGGGTGTCGAATAGCCCGACGCTCGGCCCGTAAAACCCGCCCAGGCCATCCCATGCCGCCGTGCCAAACGGACCGGCCGAGAGCTCCAGGTAGACTTTTCCATGCGTGCGGCTCGCCGGCGCGTACCCGTAGTTTCTCAGGATGTCGCAGTTGTCTCTGGCATCATCCGAAAGATCGCACCCGGTGTTATAATCCAGATTATCATGGGTGGATGAGGGGCAGACCAGCGCAGCTCGACTTCTCATATACGGCTGGATCAGATGCTCCCACGACATCAGGTACAGGTTGGTTTGGCCCGGTTGGCGTCCCACGGCCGGCGCATAAGTATCGTCGTAGTCCTGGTTGTACATCGACATCGCCATGCCTAGCTGCCGTAGATTAGAAAGACAGGCTGTCTGGCGCGCTCGCTCCCGGGCAGTTCCAAAAGCGGGCAGCAAGATAGCGGCTAAAATCCCGATAATCGCGATAACCACAAGAAGCTCAATAAGGGTGAAGCCGAACTCACGCCCCCGGCTATCTTGCATTCGCCTCACTCCGCCGTTTCACCCTCGATCTTACCGCTGGTCTTCATCACCGGGAGACCGGGCTTCGGGCCACCCGGCTCGGGCATTGAACGCTGCGCCCGGAGCTGAATCGTGCTCATCTCGCGCGGCAGCGCCCGCACAAAGATCGTGCAGGCGATATCCGTCGGCCGCACGAAGTCCACCGGATCCCGCCCCAGATTCTGCGGACAAAACGTGAGGAAGGCGCACTCACCGCAGGTCGCCCGCGAGGCCGCCGATTCAACACCCGCCGAAAGGCGCGTCAGCGCCCGCTTATCCGTCGCAGTACGTCGCAAGTCACTCACTCAGCCACACTCCTCCCAAAAACTCGACGGAGGACGAAGGACGAAGGACGGAGGAGGATTCACCGCGGAGAAGCGGAGTTCCGCAGAGATTCGCGGAGAAACAGTAGAACCGGAAAAGAGTGTGACGAATGTCAGGATCAGTTTCTTGCCGATCCATTCTTCGAGATCTCTCCCCAACCCCAGAACCGGATCGGATGAGCCTCAATTGGACTGCATCCCCTCGTCATCCACCCTCGGCGCCAGTTTCCCAGTTTCCCCTTTAAGACTCCGCGCGTCCGCGGTGAGTTATTCCTCCGTCCTTAGTCCTCCGTCCTCCGTCCGCGGTACCATCTCTCCATTCTCGTCCCGAGCCGGGCCAATATCTCGTGGGTGATGCTGCCGGCTCGTTCGGCGAGTTCTTCCGCTGTAATGCGCTCCTGCCCCTGCTGGCCCATCAGGACGACTTCATCGCCCACCCGCGCTTCAACGCCCGCCGGGACTTCAACCAACATCTGATCCATGCAGATTCGCCCCCGGATCGGCGCCCGTTTGCCTCCGAGGAGCACTTCGCCCACATTCGAAAGCGCCCGGGGATAGCCATCCGCGTACCCAACCGCAAGAGTCGCAATCCGGGCTGGAGATCGCGTCTCATAAGCGCGTCCGTACGATAGGAATCGACCGGGCGGGCACTCCTTCACGAACGCCACGCGCGTTTTCCAGCACGCGGCCGGCTCCAACGCCAGCGGCGCGACTGCCTCAAGCGGATTCAATCCGTATACCAGCAGCCCCACGCGCACCGCATCCAGCCGGCATTGCGGCAGGCCCACCGCGGCGGCGCTATTCGATAGATGCCATCGCCATCGCGGATCACTGCAATCGCACCGCGCTTTCAACAACTGCTCTAATTGATAGAGAGAATAAGCGGGATCGGCCTCTTCGGCGGCGCTGAGGTGCGAAAACACCCCCTCAACCACCAACCCCGGCAATGATCCAGACTCTTCCAAAAACGATGGCAGCCGATCGGGCGGAATGCCGACCCGCCCCATTCCTGTATCTAACTTTATCTCAACGCTCGCACGCCGGCCCTGATCCACCGCGGCCGTGGAGAGCGCCCGGGCCACGTCGGCCTCGCAGAGCGCGCACGTCAGCCCATGCCGAACCGCTTCAGCCGCCTGGGCCGGCTGAATGGACGCCATCACCAAAGTCGGGATGCGAACTCCCGCTTCCCGCAACTGAACGCCTTCGTCCACCAGCGCCACACCGAGCGACGCTGCGCCGGCCCGCTCGGCCTCGATCCCGACCGCTGCCAGGCCATGACCATAGGCGTTCGCCTTCACCACCGCGATCACCGCGGCGCCCGGCGCGACTTCTTTCCGGATCAACGCCAGGTTGTTCCGTATGGCCGCCAGATCAACCTCAAGCCAGGTGGACGGGAAAGAACTCATGCCACAGACATTGTATTCTGTGCACTCAACCGGTCAGGCCGCTTTCAGAGCGCCCACAGGTCGCATCCCGTGCACAATGAGACCGGCGCGGCCGAGCGACTGTCCCGCAAGCTGTTTGTTCATCGGATCCCGGTAGCCCAGGCGCACCAGGCGCCGCCACCGATCAGATTGATTGATCTCTGAGCCATGCACCGTGTAAATACTGAACGCCACCACGTCACCCGCCTCTGCAGGGCAGGGAACCGCGTCCTGCAGTCGATACTGGTCGGTGGGCAGGTGTGGGGAGCAGTTCTGGGTAATATGCTCCAGGTGGCCGTTTTTATGGGTGCCCGGCAGAAACTTCAGGCAGCCGTTTTCCAGGTTCGCGTCATCAACGTGCACGATGGCGTCAACGTATCCGAAGCCCTCGTGCTGGTAAAACGGCGAATCCTGGTGCATCGGGAACGGCATTCCCGTCTCGGGCGGCTTGCAGTGGAGAGTTGTATGGTGGAGCTCTACGTTTGGCCCGATCAAATCCGCCAGCGCCTCAGCCAGGCGAGGATTCGTTACCGCCTTGCACCAGGCCTGGGAGTAGAAATGGAGATCGTGCAGATGAGTCAACATCGACCGCTTCTCGACATCCGGACTCATGTAGACCTGCCGCCACGGACCACTCCAACCCATGTTCGTCGTAGACCAATCCTGGATGAGCCGATCCAGCTCGTCACTCATCGCCCGAATCTCGTCCGGCGTATAAACTTTCGGAATACGCACGTAGCCATTCTCATTGAAGAACGCCACCTGTTCCTGCGTAAGCATAAGCCGCCTGTCTCCTCAACCCCTTTTGAAGCCTGGCTTGCCCCTGTGGCAAAGCCCATCCTGATTGCTATTATACCTCTTGACCTACGATCATCGCCAGTGCGCTGGAAGAAGGCGCGAGGCGCGGGGTACCGGGCGCGGGGTGCGGACGGGTGCGGGTTATGGTGGCGTCGGCGCGCTTGACTTTATGCGGCGCCGGAGCTATACTCAACAGAACCGGTCGCCCGAGCCCACTACAGCACACAAGCTGCCCCTGGCGCCCTGACTTACGCGGTCCGGCAATCTGGACCCCGCTGCGCGACGCCCGCATAGGCGCCCCACACAGCCACGATGGCAGGACGGTTACTCGCCCCGCAAGGAGGCTTATTCTGTTGGACGGTTCGACTCGCGCTCTCCCTCTTGTTTGCGCGCTGTTAGGTGTGTTTCCCCTGGCGATCACAGCGCCAGCTTATGCCGGCCCGAGCTACGGCACGGTTGCGGTT
>Ga0307373_10008998_pt1 | contig 15039 bp, 15 predicted proteins | sample OX2MG_FD_202534 | JGI IMG/M metagenome (GOLD analysis project Ga0307373, IMG submission 202534) | Soil microbial communities from Risofladan, Vaasa, Finland - OX-2 | ecosystem: Environmental > Terrestrial > Soil > Coastal area > Acid sulfate soil | place: Finland: Risofladan, Vaasa | collected... | reverse complement strand
GAAACCGACCCTGCCGAGAGGTACTTCGCGGCGACCGCCTGACGGCCGGCATGCAGTTGCTGGAATAGCGGCTTCAGCGTGCCGAACTCCGACTTCATGATCTGATGAATCTGCTCGTGCTGCGCCGAGGTCAGATTCGCCGAGTGCAGAATTATCGGCATCGGTATGCCGACCGCGCTGCCGGGTGCGCCGTGGCCATGCATGCGCGCCGCGGCCGGTGCGGCGGTTATCGCGAGTGCGAATATTCCGGCGGTGAGTCCCATCCATCTTGCTTTCATTTCGTTTAGTCTCCTTCCTTTCCGAAGTTATTCGTTCACCAGAGCGAGGATTCGGACTTCCGGCCGGCCCGGAAAGGCGGGGCGGCAGCTCAATGGCCGCCTACGAAGCCTGCGGCCGGGAACATCGTCGTTCCCGCTCTTGATAAGGCAGACGCGGGGCGTCGTAGCGAGTTGCGCGCGCGGGTGCGCCCGGTGGTGTAAGATACCCAGTGTGGCAGAGAGCGGGCGCACGGATTGCCCGGGGTGCTTCCGGACCGCAACTCGGGAAACCGCGCCGCGTCTGGCTCGTATAGGAATGTCGTGGGAAATACTTGCCTCAAGCACGAAGACCCGGTTGCGATAGTGGTTCGCGCGCAATCCGGCGACGACGCCGCGCTCGAGGAGCTGGTCGTGCTCTACCAGCAACGAATTGGCGGGTTCGTCTATTCGCTGATCGGAGATCCCGATGCGATCGCGGATACCTGCCATTCGGTGTTCCTCAAGATGATCACCGGGCTCAAGCGATTGCGCGAGCCGGCGAGCTTCGAGCCGTGGCTGTTCAGAATCGCGCGCAACGCGTGCAATGATTTCCTGCGGCGCAAGCGGATGCGCCAGATTTTCGTCGCGTTTGAGCGCAAGCATGAGCAGGTCGCCGCTCCCGCGCGACCCGAGCGCGACAGCAGGATCGACGCGATGCGCCGCGCGATTGCCGGGTTGCCGGCGCGCCAGCGCGAGTTGATCTCGCTCCTCCAGGACAATGAATGGAGCTACGAGGATCTGGCGCGGATCACGCGGACCACGGTCGGCTCGGTCAAATCGCGGCTGTTCCGGGCGCGCGAATATTTGCGCGAAAGAATCACCGCGGAAGAGCTCCGCGAAATCCGGTCCGAACCGCCGCGCGCCGTGGTTACCCATATCTCCCGAGAGGACTCGAATGACTACTAGATTTGGCTACTCACAACGCCGCGAAGCGGGCCGCCGCCTGCCGCCCGGCTTTTCCGGCCGCGTCGTCGCCGACGCGCGCGCCGCCGCGCGCGGCGCGGGCGAGCGGCGCCTGATGGCGATTACCGGCGCCGCCTGTATCGCGCTCGTGATCGCGGGACACTGGGCGATCACGGCGGCCACCAGCCGCGCGAATCTCGAGCAATGGTCCAGCACGGCGAACCAGATCGTCGCGCTCGAAGAGACCCCATGAAAGATCGCCTGCAAACAATCATCATAACCGTGCTCCTGTTCGTCAGCGGATTGCTGGTCGGCGTGTGGACCCAGCGCAGCCGGCCGTTTCCGCCGCCGCCGATTGCGCTGATGGGCGAGTTCCAGGGGCCGCGCGTCCTCGGCGAATTCCCGCATCATCATTTCCATCACTTCGGCGCTGAAGGATTTTTCGGCGGAAAGCATCTGTCGCCCGACGAGATGCGCCGCAGGCTCGCCGCGCTTGAACCCCACATCAAGGCGTTTCAAGCCAACCTCGCCAATATCGAAAGCGACTTCCGCCGCCAGTTCGACGCGATTCTGACGCCGGTGCAAAAGAGCAAGCTCGACGAAATCACCGCTCGGCACGACCGCCGCTTCGGCGACGGTCCGATGCCGGGATGCGCGGGCGAGCTTGGTACGCCGCTCATCCCGATCGTGATCTACCGTCCGTTGCTCGACCGGATGACGGAGATGCTGACGCTGACGCCCGCGCAGCACGATCAGCTCGAGACCCTGCTGGCGGAGCGGCGCGCGCGATTTCTGAAATTCGTCGATGACAACCCGCCGCCGAGCTTTCACCTGCGCGACATGATGAACCACACTCCCGCGCCTAGCGCGGCCGCCACCGGCGCCGCGCCCGCAGCGGCGGCGAGCGACTGATCCGGTGCGCTCGCGGCGCGCCGCGCGCGGGGCTATCTTGTGCTGATGGAGCGACAAGACAAGATCGCGCCGTCGGTGCTGGCCGCCGACTTCGCGCGGCTGGGTGAAGAGATCGCGCGGGTCGAGCGCGCGGGGGCGGACCTGATTCATTTCGACGTGATGGACGGGCACTTCGTGCCCAACATCTCGATCGGTGTGCCCGTGCTCGAATCGCTGCGCAAAGTGACGCGGCTGCCGCTCGACGCGCATTTGATGATCGAGAATCCGGAAAAATATGTCGAGGTTTTCGTCAAAGCGGGCGCCAATTCCGTGTCGGTTCACGCCGAGGTCTGCAAGGATATTCCCGCGATGGCGAAGCGGCTGCATGATCTCGGCGCGCGCGCGTCGATCGGCATCAATCCCGAAACCGACGTCGAGCGCGTTCTGCCGTTCGCCGAGCATCTCGACATGATCCTGATCATGAGTGTGCATCCGGGCTTTGGCGGACAGGGATTTATCCCCGAGGCGCTCGACAAGCTGCGGATCGTAAAGCGCGAGCTCGACCGGCGCGGACTCGCGCTCGATATCGAGGTCGACGGGGGAGTGAAGCTCGACAATATCGCCGACGTGAAGGCGGCGGGCGCCAACGTGTTCGTCTCCGGCTCGGGAATCTTCGGGCATCCCGACTACGGCAAAATCATCGACGAGATGCGCGACAATATCGCGCACGCCGGCTCTTCGGCGCCGCGCAAATAGTCGCTTTTGGCGGGCGCGGCGGCGCTCTCGCGCGGGATTGGTGGCGATGCTATAACAATCGTTCCGCGCGGGCCCGGCATGGAAATTCGGAATCGGGGTGTAGCTCAGCCTGGCCAGAGCACTGCGTTCGGGACGCAGGAGTCGCTGGTTCAAATCCAGTCACCCCGACCATCCTTTTCCCCCGCAAACTTGAGTCATTGTGCTTAGCCTCATCGTCCTGATAATCGGCGCGTACCTGATCGGATCGATCCCGTTCGGTGTGATTGTCGGGCGGATCCGCGGGTTCGATCCGCGCGCGGTCGGTTCGGGAAATATCGGGATGACGAACGTCGCGCGTGCGGGCGGCACCAGCGCCGCGATCATCACATTCGTTGGCGATATCCTCAAAGGAGCATTGCCCGTCCTCTTCGCGCGCGTGGCGGGCTTTGGCCCCGCGGCCGTCGCATGGACCGCGATCGGCGCATTCGTCGGCTCGATCTGCTCGGTCTTTCTGGGGTTCAGCGGCGGCAAGGGACTTTCAGCGGCGCTAGGCATCTGGCTCGTGATTTCTCCGCTCGCCGTGCTGGCCGCGGCGAGCGCATTCGCAATTGTAGTCGCGATCTTCCGGATCATGTCGCTCGCGTCCCTGACTGCCGCGATCGTGATGCCGCCGGCCGTCGCCTTGCTGCACTTGCCGAGCCCGTACCTGCTGCTCGCAATCGTCATAACCGCGCTGGTAATCCTGCGGCATCGCGCGAATATCGCGCGCCTGATTCGCGGAGAGGAACCGGTGTTTCGGCCCAAGGGAAAATCTGACGGCGCCGCGGCCTGACCGCCCGGCGATGCCTGCGAATTCATCGTTAGCCCGTTCGATGGGCATAATCACCCGGGAAACGCGGCTTTCACGGCGCTTTCGCGCTATTGGCGATGGCATCGCGATTGCCTGTCTATAGATGGGACTGGCGCCTGCGGCGGGTACTTGCGTAACCCGCCGCGAAAGGGAAAAGGTATGAGAGCCTTGCACTGCCGCCTTCGCGGCGCGGTGGACCGGTGACGGACGGAAGAGGAGTCATTTGAAAAAGGTCGAGGCGATCATCAAGCAGTTCAAACTCGATGGAGTCAAAGAAGCGCTGTCGAGTATCGGAGTGCAGGGCCTTACCGTCAGCGAAGTCAAAGGAATTGACCGCCAGAACGGTCGTTCCGAGCTCTATCGGGGCGCCGGGAACGTGGTTGATTTTCCGCCAAAGGTAAAGCTTGCGATAGTCGTCGCCGACGATATGGTCGCGCAGGCGGTCGAGACAATCGAGCGCGCCGCGCGCACTGGTCAGGAGAGGGATTGAGAGGAGTCATATGAAGAAGGTTGAGGCGATCATCAAGCCGTTCAAGCTCGATGAAGTCAAAGAAGCCCTGTCGAGTATCGGAGTGCAGGGCCTTACGGTCAGCGAAGTAAAAGGCTTCGGCCGCCAGAAGGGGCATACCGAGCTCTATCGGGGCGCCGAATATGTGGTTGATTTTCTGCCCAAGGTGAAGCTCGAAATTATCGTGGCCGACGAATTGGCGGCGCAGGTGGTCGAGACGATTGAGCGTGCTGCGCGGACCGGCAGAATCGGCGACGGCAAGATTTTCGTGATGCCGATGGAAGAGGTCGTGCGTATCCGCACCGGCGAACGCGGCACCAACGCGCTCTAAGCGCGGGCGGGCACGTTCAGCGATAGCCGACGCGGGCCGCAACAAAGCAAGTAAACCGGCACGGTGGTTGGACCTCCAACCGCCGTGTTTTCATTTGCCCCGACCGCGCGTAAGGGCAGGTTCCCAGCCCCTTTCGCTCTTCCGCGTCGCCATAAGCGTTCCTCGCGATTTCTAATGATATCGCCTGCCAGCAGTCGCTGGCAAAGCGGCGATGGCTTAAGCTTACGCCTCGCGGAAGGTTTTGGTTTTTACGCCGCGGGCGAAGTCCCATTTGCGGCCCTTTTTGAACTCGCTCACGATTCGCCGCGATACCACCATCCGATGCACCTCGTCGGGGCCGTCGTAGATGCGGGCGAAGCGCGCGTGCCGGTACATCCGGGCAAGGGGAGTATCCTCTGACACGCCGAGTGCGCCGTGGACCTGGATTGCGCGGTCGATCACGTCGTGCAGGACCTTGGCGCCAAAGAACTTGATCAGCGAGATCTCGACGCGCGCCTCGTCGCCCGCATCGATCTTGGCCGCCGCGTCCAGCGTCAGCAGCCGCGCGGCCTGAATCTCGGCCGCGGAGTCGGCGATCCAGTTCTGCACGGTCTGCTTGTCTGACAGCGGTCCGCCGAAGGTCTGGCGACTCAGCGCCCGCTCGACCATCAGCTCGAAGGCGCGCTGCGCCTGCCCGAGCCATCGCATGCAATGGAAAATCCGTCCAGGCCCGAGCCGCTTCTGCGCGATCTTGAATGCCTGCCCGCGCGGTCCGAGCAGATTGGTCAGCGGCACGCGCGCGTCGGTGAAGCGAATCTCGCAATGGCCGCCCGCAGTCTCGCCCATCACCGGAACAATGCGCTCGATTTTGAGTCCCGGAGTATCGATCGGAACGAGGATCATGCTGAACTTCTCGTAAGTCGCCGCGTCGGGATCGGTCACGCACATCACGGTGGTGTACGCCGCGTGATTGGCGCCGCTCGAAAACCATTTGTGCCCGTTGATTACCCATTCGTCGCCGTGCTGCACGGCGCGGGTGCGCAATCCGGTCGGGTCGGCGCCCGATACCTCCGGCTCGGTCATCGAGAAGCACGGATAGATGTCGCCATTGACGAGCGGAAAGAGCCATCGCTTCTGCTGCTCGGGATTGCCGTACATGTGCAGCATCGTGGCGTCCTGTGCCGAGTGCGTGCCGAGGCCGGCCATCGCAAACTCGCTGCGCCCGACGAGCTCGTTGACCAGGACGTAGGGCATGAAGCCGAGTCCGCCGCCGCCAATCTCCTTGGGCAGGCCGAGCGCCCACAGGCCGCGTTCTTTCGCCTTCGCTTGGATCGATTTCATCACGCGGCCCGACTCTTCGTCGTACTTCAGGAGCGCGGGTTCGTTGGGATAGATTTGCTCGCCGATGAAATCCGAAACCTTTTTGCGGAGTTCCTGGATTTCGGGACTGCCTTCGAGCTGAGATACGCTTTGCATCGGATACCTTCTCCTGTGCCGGCGCGGACGCGCGCGAGTCGTGCGGAATCGATCGCGGTACTATCGCGATGCTTAGCGCGCCGGCCGCCTGAATCGCAACCCCGGCGCACTTGCCTGCGAGTCGCGGCAGGCATACCGCTAGGTTCAGTATCGAAATGCAACTGAATCAGGAAGGAACCATCGCGATGATCGATCTCTACACCTGGACCACACCCAACGGCCGCAAGGTTTCCGTGATGCTCGAGGAATGCGCGCTCCCGTACGCGGTGCATCCGGTGAATATCCGCGAGGGCGAGCAGTTCAAACCCGAGTTCGTGAAGATTTGCCCCAACAGCAAGATTCCCGCAATCGTCGAGCGCGAGAGCGGACTTGCGATGTTCGAGTCGGGCGCGATCTTGCTCCATCTCGCCGACAAGACCGGCATGTTTATCCCGAAGACCGAAGCTGGGCGGGCGAAGGTTTTTGAGTGGCTGTTCTGGCAGATGGCGAATGTCGGTCCGATGCTCGGGCAGACCAATCACTTCGTCAATGCGGCTCCGGAAAAGATTCCCTACGCGATCAATCGCTACATGACCGAGTCGGCGCGCCTGGTCAAAGTGATGGACGATCAGCTTGGCCGCACCGAATATCTGGCGGGCGACTATTCGATCGCCGATATCGCGACGTATCCGTGGATTTCCGCCGCCTTCAAACTCGTCGCGAGCGCGATGCCGGAAGTCGCCGGCGAAGCGAAGAACGTCGAGCGATGGGTCAGCGCGATCGCCGCGCGTCCGGCCGTGCAGAGAGGGATGGCAGTCCCGAAACTCTAGCAAACAGACTCCCGGGGTTGGCGCACGCCCGCCAATCTCGCGATCAATCCGTCGTTACCCGTTGACCGACGACATCATCTGCTCGGGATAGCGCAGGCCGGCGGCGACGCCCTTGGGCGCGACCTCTTCGATTCGCTTCAAGTCGGCGGCGGTTAGTTTTACCTCGAGCGCGCCCAGGTTTTCCTCCAGGTATTTCCGGCGCTTGGTGCCCGGTATCGGCACGATGTCGTCGCCTTGCGCCATCACCCAGGCAAGCGCGAGCTGCGAGGCGTTGCATCCTTTCTCTTTCGCGATCGCCTCGACGCGGGCGACCAGTTCGAGATTCTTGTTGAAGTTTTCGCCCTGAAAGCGCGGCGAGAAACGCCGGTAGTCGTCCGCGGCAAGGTCGTCGAACTTGCGAATCTGTCCGGTCAGAAAGCCGCGTCCGAGCGGACTGTAAGCGACCAGTCCGATTCCCAGCTCGCGGCAGGCGGGCAGAACTTCGTCCTCGGGGTCGCGCGTCCATAGCGAATACTCGCTCTGCAAGGCGGTAATCTGATGCACCTTGGACGCGCGTCTGAGAGTGTTCGCGCTCGCCTCGGAAAGTCCGAGATAGCGGACCTTGCCCTGCTTGACGAGATCCGCCATCGCGCCGACGGTGTCTTCGATAGGAGTATTGGGATCGACGCGATGCTGATAGTAAAGATCGATCGTGTCGATGCCGAGGCGCTTGAGGCTCGCGTCGCACGCGCTTTTGACATACTCGGGCTTGCCGTTTATCGATCGCGTGCCCGGGTCGGGACCGACCACGATTGCGAACTTGGTGGCGATGACAAACTTGTCGCGCCGGCCCTTAATCGCCTTGCCGACCAGCTCTTCGTTGGTGTGCGGACCGTAAACGTCGGCGGTGTCGAGGAAGGTGCATCCGAGTTCGAGCGCGCGGTCGAGCGTCGCCATCGATTCCTTGTCGTCACGCGGTCCATAGAACGCCGACATGCCCATGCATCCGAGTCCGATCGCCGAAACCGTCAGGCCACTGCGGCCAAGTTTTCGCGTTTTCATCGAAGCCTCCCGGTACGATTTGTATGCTTCGAGGTATCGCACGATCGCGCGGGCTGATCCACAAACTACCGCATTTGACAGCGACGCCGGGTCTGCGCTCGAATGCGCCACAGAGAGCCGATGCGTTACCGCGCACTGAACGACATCAAGGTTGTTGACCTGACCCAGTACATCGCCGGGCCGTACGCGACCAAACTGCTCGCCGAATTTGGCGCGAATGTGATCAAGGTCGAGCCTCCGGCGGGCGAGGGCGGCCGGCGGGTCGGGCCGTTTCGTCCCGATACGCCAGCGGCGGATCGTGGCGCGCTCTTTGCCTTTCTGAATACGAACAAGCTCGGTGTGACCCTCGATTTGAAGCATCCGCGGGGCCGCGCGCTGATGCGCGCGCTCATCGGCGAAGCCGATCTGCTGGTCGAAAATTTTGCGCCGGGAACGCTGGCGCGGCTCGGACTCGAGCCGTCGGAGTTGCTCGAAGCGTTTCCGCGCCTGTCGATCGTGTCGATCTCGAATTTCGGGCAGGATGGCGCCGAGCGCGGCGGTCTGCTGAACGATCTTACGCTGTTCGCGCGCGGCGGATGGACTTTCCCCGTCGGCGAGCGCGATCGCGCGCCGCTGACGCCTCCTGGTTCGCTGGCGCAATACGTCGGCGGGCTTTACGGCGCGGTCGGCGCGATGCAAGCGATACTGGCGCGCGACCTGACGGCGCATCGCGGCCAGCACGTCGATATCTCGCTGCTCGAGGCGACGGTCGCGACGATGATCTATGAAACGGTGGCGTTCCAGTACAACGGAATTTTGCGCGAGCGCGCCGGGCGGCGCTTCGCGGTCGGCCCGTTTCTGATTGTCACGCTCGAATGCCGCGACGGATACGCTGGGCTTCAGTGCGTGACCGACAAGCAGTTCGAGGGTCTGTGCAACCTGATGGAGCGGCCCGAATTGCGCACCGATGAGCGCTTCAGCAGCGCGCTCAAGCGGATGGTCAACAACGATGCGCTGCTCGAAATCGTGGCCGCCTTTTTCCTCGAACATGATCGCAAGTGGCTTTATCGCGAAGGCCAGGCGCGGGCGATTCCGATCGTGCCGATTCCCAGCGTCGCCGAAGTGCTCGAATGGGAGCAAACCCGCGCGCGCGGTTACTTCGAGACGATTGACGATCCCGCGCTCGGTCCGATCCGGATTCCCGGCGCGCCATTGCGACTGCACTCGCATCGCGCCGAAGCGACCCGGCCCGCGCCTCGCCTGGGCGAGCATAATCGCGAGGTTCTGGGCGCGCGCCTGGGAGTCGGCGCGCACGAGCTCAAGTCATTGGCGGACGCGGGCGTAATCGCGGAGGCATGATGGGGACCGTCTTCGACAAAAAGATTCGCGTGCTCGACCTCTCGATGGGATGGGCGGGGCCGCTCGCGGGCCAGATGCTCGCCGAGATGGGTGCGGAGGTTATCAAGGTCGAGGACACGCACTATTTCGACTGGTGGCGCGGCTCGCTCTCGATGGGGCCGCCGGAGGCGCAGCCGATCGAGCGCGCGGCGACCTTCAACACCGCAAATCGCGGCAAGCTCGGCGTCACGCTCGATCTTTTGAATCCGCGCGGAATCGAGCTGGTCAAGCGGATCGTCGCGCACGCCGATATTTTGATCGAAAACTACAGCCCGGGCGTGATGGAACGCTTCGGGCTGACCTACGAGATTCTGGCGCCGATAAATCCGCGGCTGATTATGATCTCGATGCCCAGTTTCGGCTACGGCGGTCCGGAAACTTTCTCGCGCGGCTACGGCAACACGGTCGAGGCGATGGCGGGAGTGACCGGGCTCGCGCGCTACCACGATAGCCGGCAACCCTACACGCTATCGAACGCGCTCGGCGATCCGGTGGGGGGACTCACCGGCACGTTCGGAATTCTCGCGGCGATTTACGAGCGCGAGAAAACCGGACGCGGGCAGTGGATCGAACTCGCGCAGGTCGAAGGCGTGATCCCGTTGCTGGCGGGCCAGATCCTCGAGTATCAAGTCACCGGCAAGGTGCCGGCGCCGCGCGGAAACCGCCATCCCGATTTCGCGCCGCACGGGATCTTCCGATGCGCCGGCGGCGAAGCAGACGCGTGGATCGCGCTCGCCGCGCATCGCGAAGATCAGTGGCGCGGGCTCGCGCGCGCGCTTGGCATCGAGCACCTTGCGTCCGACCCGCGCTTTTTAGCGGCCGCGAGCCGCAAGGCAAATGAAGACGCGCTCGACGCCGCAATCGGCGCCGCCCTCGCCGCGATCTCCGCTGATGACGCAGTCGCGCGGCTGAGCGCGGCGGGCGTCTATGCCGCGCCGGTCAACTCGGCGCCGGCGGTGCTTGGCGATTCGCAGTTGCAGGAGCGCGGATACTTCGTGCCGATCGAGCGCGCGGTGGTCGGAACGCATCTGTATCCGGGCGCGGTCGCGCGGATGTCCGCCACTCCCGCCGCGCAGGAAGCTCCCGCGCCGCTGCTCGGTGAGCATAACGGCGCAGTCTTTCGCGGCCTGCTCGAGATGACCGACGCGGAGATCGCGGAACTGGAAGCCGCCGGCGTGATTGGCACCGCCCCGCGCACCTACCGCAAGGCTTCGTAGAACGCGCAGCGGAGTCGTCAATTCGGTCGTCGATGATTCGATGCGGCGCGGCGTGCCGATCGACCTCTCCCGGCGGGCGATGCCCGCCACCCTCCCCGCATCGGGGAGGGGATGGGAAAACGTGCGATCTCGCTAAAGCCGCTTGAGCCCGGGAATCAACGGATCCGTCGGCTCGAGTTCCCCTTCCCGATGCGGGAAGGGGTCACGGGTTAGGTCGATTCTTTGACCGCCCCGCGCACCTATCGCAAGGCTTCGTAGAACGCGGCAGAGCGAAGAAAAGACAATCCACAGATTTCACGCATTAAAAGATCAGAGAATGATTAGCGGGTGGCGCCGCTGCGGCGCCGCCCGAATAATCTGCGTTAATCTGTGAAATCTGTGGATTGCCTGATTCTTCTCTTACTCCAGATTCTGCTTGGCGACGAAACCCGACTGGCCCTTCATCGGTCCGTCGGTGATTTCGACTTGCGCGCCATTATCGTCGGTCGAGATCACCTTGACCGGCGTCTGATCGTCGATTTGCTTGGCGGCCAAGTTCTGTCCGACGCTGCCGATCATCCCCTGCACGCCGCCCTGCTGCTTGAGCTGCGAGAGCTTGGTGAAGGTCTGCTCGTCGGGATACATCGGGACCGACTTCTCGCCTTGCGCTGCGACCAGCTTATGGCCGCATCCCGCCAACGCGAGCGTGATCCCGATAGCGGCAGCCGCCGCGATAATCTGCAAGGGCTTCATAATTCCTCCGGCAATAGCGCCAAGCGCCGCTCTGGCGCATCCGCGATGGACCCATGCGCATTTAGCACGGCTCGCCGAGTGAAATTCAAGAGGCGCGGTCCCATTTTCGGTGTCCGAATTGTGACGCGGCGGCTGGAATTCGGCAAAATTGCCGACGCCCCCCGCCCATGATAGCCTTTACCCTTCGCGTTTCGGAGGATTTTCGCTCCGAACGCAGCATGATGCGTATCGGCCTGATTTCCGACACTCACATCCCCGAAGCCTGCGAGCATCTGCCCGCCCAGGTCTTCGAGGTATTTCGCGGCGTCGATCTGGTGATGCACGCGGGCGACGTCTATGTGAATCGCGTGCTCGACGAGCTGGCGATAATCGCGCCGGTTATCGCCGCGATCGGCAACGGCGACGAAGGCCTTGACGGCCATCGCTTCCGGCTCGATCCCGACGCGCGCGTGCGCGAGGCGCATCTCGTCGAACTGGAAGGGGTGCGAATCGGGCTCGTCCACGCGGTGCCGACGCCCGACGAAACCTCGGACGCGGTTTTCGCCCGCGCGATCGAACGGAACTTCGGCGGGCCCGTCGATGTAATCGTGCAGGGACACAGCCACGTCGAGGGTATCGTGCGCTACGGCTCGACCCTGGTCGTCAATCCGGGCAGCGCGACGCTGCCGCACAACCTGGTCGGAGTGCCGGGCACGGTGGCGATACTCGAAGTGTCGGGCGGCGTGGTCGTCGGCGCGGAAATAATCACGCTCGGTCCGGACTCGGCCGCACAAGACTGATCATCGCGTGGCGAATACTTGATCGATTTGGGAGGGTAGTTTGTCCGACGAAAATTCCGCGCCTGCGCGCAAGAACGCGGTCACGATGGAAAAGCTGGTCAATCTCTGCAAGCGGCGGGGATTGGTCTTTCCGACCAGCGATATCTATGGCGGCCTCGGCTCGACCTTCGACTACGGCCCGCTCGGCGTCGAGCTCAAGCGCAACGTCAAGGAAGCGTGGTGGCGCGAGATGGTCCAGTACCGCGGCGATGTGCTCGGCCTGGACTCCGCGATTTTCCAGCATCCCAAGACCTGGGAAGCGTCGCAGCACTTGCAGAATTTCACCGACCCGCTGGTCGATTGCAAAGTCTGCAAGCATCGTTTTCGCGCCGACAAGATAGAAGGCGGCAAATGTCCTGATTGCGGCGGCGAGCTGACCGAAGCGCGCAACTTTAACCTGATGTTCAAAACCTTCTTCGGTCCGGTCGAGGACAGCGCTTCGGTGGTTTATCTGCGGCCCGAAACGGCGCAGGGAATTTTTGCGAACTTCCAGAACATGGTCGATACCCAGCGCGTCAAGCTGCCGTTCGGCGTCGCGCAGATCGGAAAGTCGTTCCGCAACGAAATCACCACCGAGAATTTCATCTTCCGCACCCGCGAGTTCGAGCAGATGGAGATGGAATTTTTCCTCAAGCCCGACCCCGCTGAGGAAGCGAAGTGGTACGCCTACTGGGTCGATTTCCGCTTCAACTGGCACGTCAAGTACGGCCTGAAGGCCGAGCATCTGCGCCGCCGCGAACACGCTACCGACGAGCTGTCGCATTACTCGAGCGGCACCACCGACCTCGAATATCTCTACCCGTTCGGATGGGGCGAGCTCGAAGGTGTAGCCAAGCGCGGCAGCTTCGATCTCGATCAGCACGCGAAATTCAGCGGCAAGGATCTGACTTACTTCGATGAAGACGCGAAGACGCGCTACCGGCCGTGGGTGATCGAGCCGGCGCTCGGAGTCGATCGCGCGATGCTGGCGTTCATGCTCGACGCATACGACGAAGACGTGGTCGAGAACGAGGCGCGAATCGTGCTGCGTTTTGACCCGCGCCTGGCGCCGATCAAGGTCGCGATCTATCCGCTGTTGCGCAAGAATGGGCAACCCGAAAAGGCGAACGCGGTGCGCGAGATTTTACAGCGCCACTTCACGACCGCGTACGATCAGGCGGGCTCGATCGGCCGCCGCTACCGCCGCCAGGACGAAGTCGGAACGCCCTACGGCGTGACAATCGATCATCAGACGATGGAAGACGACACCGTCACGTTGCGCGACCGCGATACGACGACGCAGGAGCGCGTGCCGATCGCGCACCTGGTTGAAGTCGTGCGCGACAAAATCGGATGGACCAAATAGCAATCGAACTGCCGTAACAACGAAGTACGCAATATCGAACCCGCCTTGTGCGGGAACTGGAGACGATACCCGAAATGGCTCGAGTGCATCCTGAGATTTACTTTTTTGGCGCGGGCGCGGCGGAAGGCCGCTCCGCGATGCGCGATCTGCTGGGCGGCAAGGGCGCGAACCTTTCCGAGATGGCGTCGCTCAAGCTGCCGGTCCCGCCCGGCTTCACGATCTCGACGCGGGTCTGCAATTATTTTTACGCCAACAAAAACAAATACCCGAAGGGCCTGGCCGAGGGCGTTAAAAAGAGCGTCGCGCGGATTGAAAAGGCGCTCGGGCGCAAGTTTGGCGACGCGGCAAATCCGCTCCTGGTCTCCGTGCGATCGGGCGCGCGCGTCTCGATGCCCGGCATGATGGACACGGTGCTGAACCTCGGCCTCACCGATGAAACCGTAAAGGGACTTGAGGCGGTCTCCGGAAATCCCCGCTTCGCGTGGGATTCATACCGGCGCTTCTGCCAGATGTACGGCGATGTCGTGCTGAAGCTCAAGCCCGAGAACAAAAACGACGCCGATCCGTTCGAGGAATTGATCGATCGCAAAAAAGCAGCGCGCGGCGTAAAGCAGGACGTCGACCTTGGGGTCGATGACCTGCGCGAGCTGGTCGGAGAATTCCGCGATCTGATCCGCCGCCGCGTCGGCCGCGACATTCCGCAGGATCCGACCGAACAGCTTTGGGAGGCGATCGGCGCGGTGTTCGGCTCGTGGAACAACGATCGCGCGATCACCTACCGGCGGATCAACAATATCCCCGGCGATTGGGGCACCGCCGTCACCGTGCAATCGATGGTGTTCGGAAACCTCGGCTCCGATTGCGCTACCGGCGTTGCCTTCACCCGCGATCCCGGCACCGGCGAGAAGGGTCTCTACGGCGAGTTCCTGCCCAACGCGCAGGGCGAAGATGTCGTCGCGGGCGTGCGCACTCCGCGGCCCAACAGTCTCGTCGCGGGACGCAAGATGGCGGAAAGGGTCGGGATGAGCGAGGCCGAGCGCAAGCGCGATCATGCGACGCTCGAGGAGACCTTTCCCTCCGCGTACAAAGAGCTGGTCGCGATCGGCAACCGCCTCGAACGCCACTTCAAAGACTGCCAGGATCTGGAATTCACGATCGAGCGCGAACGCCTGTTCATGCTCCAGACCCGCAACGGCAAGCGCACCGCGATCTCGGCCGTGCGGATGGCGGTCGATATGGCCGATGAAAAACTTATCGATCGCAAAGTCGCGCTGACCCGCGTCGAACCGGAAACCCTCGAGCAGTTCCTGCATCCGCGGCTCGATCCCAGCGCGAAGAAGCAGGTGATCGCGCGCGGACTCCCGGCCTCGCCCGGCGCCGTGTTTGGCGAAGTCGCGTTCTCCGCCGAAGAGGCGGTCGCGGTCAGCGCCGCGGGCCGTCCCGTCATTCTGGTGCGCATCGAGACCTCGCCCGAAGACATCCATGGGATGCAGGTCGCGGAGGGAATTCTCACCGCGCGCGGCGGAATGACCAGTCACGCGGCGGTCGTCGCGCGCGGGATGGGCAAGTGCTGCGTGGCGGGATGCACGACGCTCGAGATCGATTACAACGCCGGTACTCTCAGCGCCGAGGGCCACGTCGTGCGCCGCGGCGAGTATCTGACGCTCGACGGCTCGGCGGGCGAGGTGATTATCGGACGCGTGCCGACCGTGCAGCCCGAGATGCCCGCGC
>Ga0307373_10008997_pt1 | contig 15040 bp, 11 predicted proteins | sample OX2MG_FD_202534 | JGI IMG/M metagenome (GOLD analysis project Ga0307373, IMG submission 202534) | Soil microbial communities from Risofladan, Vaasa, Finland - OX-2 | ecosystem: Environmental > Terrestrial > Soil > Coastal area > Acid sulfate soil | place: Finland: Risofladan, Vaasa | collected... | reverse complement strand
CCGGTATAGTGACGTTGGACATCTCGCGGGGGGTGCATCGATTGTCCAGGATTCAGTTGTTCGTCGTCGACGTGGATGGCACGCTGGTTGGCGCGTCCGGCGAGCCGACTCCGCGCGTTCGGGAAGCTGTCGCGGCAGCGCAGGAGGCCGGCCTGCGCATTGCGCTGTGCAGCGGCCGGCCGCTGGCGTCGTGTGGGCCGATTGCACAGTCACTCCAGCTACGCGGCCCGCACGTCGTCTTCAACGGCGCGCTGGTCAAGGACCCCGACCGGCCCGGCGCTGTTCTGAAGCAGCCACTGCCGTCCGCGGCGCTTGATCGACTGATCGAACGCGGACGCGGCGAGGGTCTCTGCCTCGAGCTCTACACCGAGGCAACTCACTTCGTCGAGCGCGATTGGCGGGAATCGCGCCTGCACGCCAGCTCGATCCGCGTCACCTACGAAATCGCCAGCTTCGACGCGTTTTTCGGACGTCCCGACGTGATCAAGGCGCAGATCATCACCGCCGACGAGCGCGCCCGCGAAGCCACGCGACGACTGGCCGACGAGTTCGCCAACCAGCTTAGCTTCAGCATCGCGATCCCGATGGCACCGTGCGAGGGCATGGAGTGCGTCAACGTCGTCGAGCGCACGGTCTCCAAGGGAGCGGCAGTCCGTGCCTTGATCGCCTATTACGGCCTGTCACGCTGCGCGGTCGCCGGCGCCGGAGACGCCAGCAACGACTTGCCCATGTTCGAGGAAGTCGGACTGCGCATCGCCATGGGGAACGCCGACCCGCGCATCAAAGCGCAGGCCGACCTCGTCTGTCCCGGCGTCGACCAGGATGGCCTGGCCGTGGCGATCGAACGAGTTAGACGAGTTGACGAGTTGAAGAGGACTGAGGACTGAGTGAAGACGATGTCGTTCCTCACTCAGCCCTCAGTCCTCTTTAACTCGTCAACTCGTTGCCGATGTGGCTGACGATCTCTTTCTTGTTCTCTTCCACCTCGATCACGAAGCCGCCACAGTTCGCGGTGGTGATGTTTCGCTCCAGCCCCAGCCATCCGCGCAAGATCGCATGGATCGTGCCCCCGTGACTGACGACGAGAACAGTCCCGGTCGGATGGTCCGCGACGATTCCGGTCAGCTCCGCGAGGGCGCGGTGCTCGAGCCCGGCCTCGGTTTCACCACCGTGCGGCGCGCGGTCCCGCGGGCGAGTCAGCCAATCGCGCCATGCGTCCGGGTCCAGCGCGGGGATCTCGTCGAAGACTCGCCCTTCCCAGCGCCCCAGGTAGCGCTCGCGCAGACGCGGCCGGCGGGTCACCACGACGCCGCGCCCCTCGAGGAGAATCTCCGCGGTCTGCCAGGCCCGTCTCAGATCGCTGGCGTAGGCGGCGTCGAAGCTCACGCCCGCCAGCTGCGCGGCGAGTGTGCGCGCCTGCTCGCGACCGGCGTGGTTCAGCGGCGGATCACGGTGTCCCTGCACGCGTCGTTCGTGGTTCCAATCCGTCTCGCCGTGCCGCACCAGGTACAACGTCGTCATGTCATTCCTACCCGGAGGTGCGGTGCGCTGGCTCCTGGAGTGGGTGCGCTGCACCCACTCCTCTCGGGTTGAATTAGTGGACCGTATTGTAATCGCCCATGATCCGCGGAATGTCCGAGTTGTCGATGTTGAACGCCTTCCAGTGATCGTCGTTGCTGTTGAACAGGCCAAAAACGGTCATGCCCAGCATGTAGGGGTCGTCGTTCATCTGGTCGGCGACCCAGGTGAAGTCCTGGGCCATCGACGTGTCGGTGGTCGCGTCCTTCCAGCCGCCGTACAGACCGATCTCGGTGACGATGAAGGGTCCCGACTTCACGCCCGCCGCCGCCAGCGCGGCATGGATCTTTCGATAGTAAAAAACCTGGTCGACCGCGGAAGGATCGCGCAGCGACTTGACGTTCGGGTCCGTGTAGCTGTGGACGCCGAAGTAACGGCTGGCCTGGATCGCCCCGGCGAAGTACTTCGGATAGTCGTCGGCCGGCACGCTGCGCGGTCCATCGTTGCCGGCGACCGCGGGAATGCCGTAATAGTCCTGGAGGCGGTGGGCGAAGGCCACCTGGAAGGTGTTGTAGGCAGTCAGGTTCGCCGGATCGTCGGCGTTGGCCACTTCGTTGTAGCTCATCCAGGCATCGACGACGCCCTTGAGGGGAACGGCCGTGGCCGCGACACGATCGGCGAAATCGGTCCCGCGCTGGGCCGGATTATCCAGCGGCTGGCTCGCGGAATAAATCCGTCCGATGATGAACGCCTTGGGAAAGTGCTGGCGGACCTCGTTCGCAAAGTCGATGGACGGGTCCATCAGGAGAATGACCGACGGCCGCGATTCGTCCATGGCCGGCAACATCGCGCCGCCGCTCGCGTAGACGCCCAGCCCGAGCTTGGTAATGCGAATCGGGCCGCGGGTGGGCAACGGCGTCGGCGGGGGCGGCGGCGGTGAGGACGTGGGCGCGGCGGTAGCGGCGACGGCCAAAGGCGCTGTCGCCGTCTCGGTGGGCGGCGCGTTCCCGCCGCCGTTGGTCACGAAGGGCAAGTAGATCGATCGAGGGCCGCTGCCAGGCGGCACCGACGTCGGGTCGGCGTTGGCGGCGGGACTCGTGAACGGGAGCCTGGTTGGCCGAACGGCCGTTGGTTCCGCTGACGGAATGCCAGAACCAGGCGAGACGGGCGTCCCAGGTGGTGGGCTGGGGCGAGTCCCGCAAGCGTACAGAAAGACAGCGATCAGGCCGACCACCACCAGCGCGGCGATCGGACCGGCGATGCGACGGAAAGGGACCAACGATCAAACGGCCTTAGGTCTGGAGGGTGAGAAATTCTTTCATCAACTCGTACAACTGCGCCCGATCCGCGGGATCGGCGGGCTGCAGACCGTAGTGGTTGACGAGCAAGACCGATTGGGCCCGCCATTCCTTCCAGCAGTTCTCACAAACCTGCTCCCACACGGCCTTGCCGAGTTCACCGGCGATGGGTGGCTTGGCGAGCCTGGGTCCAACCAAACCACAGCGCACGCAAGACACCGGAGTCGCGTCAGTCACATTTTTCCTCGTGGGATCGAGATCGGCGGCGCAAGGCATCGCGCCGCACTCATCCTATCACGAAACGAAGCCTGTCACAAATAACTTGCACTTCTGTCCAACATGCTGTATAATTGTGGATGGAAGTCCGGGTCGGTCACCTGGCAAGAAAGATGACGGTACGCTGGTGAGGTGCAGGGCACCTCATGTGTAGCAAGTCTCCCCGATGCTCCGCGACCGAGACGGTTCCAGCACTTTCTGATGACCCAAGGAGGTCGTTCGTTGCTTTCTTCCAATGAGGATCGGGTCCTCACCTGCAAGGATTGCGGGGCCCAGTTCGTGTTCACGGCCGGGGAGCAAGAGTTCTACGCAAGTCGGGGACTGATGCACGCGCCGGGTCGCTGCCAGAACTGCCGTGCCACGCGCAAGGCACGCGGCGGATCGGACAGCCAGGGCATGGGCTCGGACGGAGGTTTCCGTCGCGAGCGCACCCAGCGGGAAATGCATCCCGCGGTCTGCTCGCAATGCGGCAAGGATACCCTGGTCCCTTTCCTCCCGCGCGGCGACAAGCCGGTCTACTGCAGCTCCTGTTTCGAGCAGGTCCGCAGCTACCGCTAACGCTCGCTGCCAGCGCCCTGAACCGGCGGCGGGCCCTGACGCTCGCCCGTTCATCGCGGCAGGTCTTAAAGGGTGTGGAAAGGGGCAAGAGATTTGCGCAGCAAATCTCTTGCCCCTTTCCACACCCTTAAAAAAACTAGCACGTGTCAAAGTGAACGATACCACGGGCGATCAACTGGATACAATTCATCGTTTCTTGTGCAGATTGCACTGCTGACTCGCATATTTTTCTGTCACTTCTCCGTTGACGCTGTTCCGCGTGCGGTGTTACACTGCACTATGCACATTCCCTAAACAGGAACGGCCGAACAAGGACGTTTGGCGAACCCTGGAGTGCTCGGCAATGTTGCCCCGGCGATGCATCGCCGGGGCAACCTGTTTATCAAGGCCCGACGCACGCCGCGCGCCGAGCCGCGCGTGAAGCGCCGGTGCAGAGGTCTACGCACCGACCCACAGAACTGGGGGAACGGCCATGGAGAGCGATCACCGACGCGGTGACTATTCCCATACCCTCTACGATCCGTCGCTCGAGCACGATGCCTGCGGGACCGGGTTCGTCGCGGACGTCTCGGGTCGCCCGTCGCACCGCGTCGTCGAGCTCGCGATCGAATCGGTCGTCAACCTGACCCATCGTGGTGCGGTCTCCGCGGACGCGAAGACCGGTGACGGCGCTGGGATCCTGACGCCGCTGCCCCGACGCCTCCTCGTGGAGGAGGCTGCTCGCCTGGGCAGATCGATCGAGGCGGATCGCGTCGCGGTGGGAATGCTCTTCTTGCCGGCCGACCCCAACGCCCGGACGAGGGCCCGAGCAATCGTCGAAGCGGCGCTCGCCGACGAGCAGCTACCGGTCGTGTTCTGGCGCGACGTCCCAGTGGATGCCTCGTGCCTCGGCGACAAGGCCTTCGCGTCGCAGCCGACGATCGAGCAAGTTATCATCGGCCAACCGGCGGGTCTCGACGCGCTGGCCTTCGAGCGCGCACTCTACCACGCCCGCAAGGCGATCGAGCGCGCGGCGAGCGCGGAGCAGCTCGCCGGACTCTACATCCCGTCTTTTTCATCGCGAACGGTGGCCTACAAGGGCCTGTTCGTCGCGCCGCAGCTCGGGCGGTTCTACCTGGACTTGCAGAATTCCGCGTACGAGGCCGCGCTGGCCGTCTTTCACCAGCGTTACAGCACGAACACGTTCCCAACCTGGTCCCTGGCCCAGCCGTTTCGCCTGCTGGCGCACAACGGCGAGATCAACACCGTCCAGGGCAACCAGAACTGGATGCGCGCGCGCGAGCCGGAGCTGTCGTCCCCGGTCTGGGGTGACAAACTGGGCGACCTGACGCCGATCATCTGGGAAGACGCGTCGGACTCGTCACGTCTGGACAACGTGCTCGAGCTGATCGAGTTGTCCGGCCGCGACGTGCTCCACGGCATGATGATGCTGATCCCCGAGGCCTGGGAGAACATGCCGGACGTCGATCCGGACCTGCGCGCCTTCTACGAGTACCACGCCTGCCTGACCGAGCCGTGGGACGGTCCCGCCGCCCTCGCCTTCTCCGACGGCACCATCGCCGGCGCGGTGCTCGACCGGAACGGCCTCCGACCGGCCCGTTACGTCGTCACCGACGACAACCTGGTGATCATGGCCTCGGAGTTCGGGGTTGTCGAGCTAGATCCGGCCCACGTGGTCGAGAAGGGGCGACTCGGGCCGGGCCAGATGATCGCCGTCAACACCGCGACGCACGAGATCTTGCGCAACGACGAGCTGAAGCAGCGCTACGTGCGTCGCCAGCCATACGGCGAGTGGATTCGCAACAACATGGTCCGCATGGCCGACCACGTCGTCCAGACGTCCGAGGACCGCGCGAACAGTAGGGACAGCGGGGACGATTCCTCGCTACCCGGCGGCGTCGACGAGCTCACCCTGTATCGACAGCAGCAGGCGTTCGGCTTCGGCAACGAAGAGCTGAAGTTCGTGCTCGAGCCGATGGGCGTCGAAGGGAAAGAGCCGGTCTGGTCGATGGGCGACGACACGCCACCGGCCGTTCTGTCTCGGAAGGGCCGGCCGCTGCCCCATTACTTCCGACAGCGCTTCGCCGAAGTGTCCAATCCGCCGATCGACCCGCTGCGCGAGTCGATCGTGATGTCGCTCGACTGCTACCTCGGCCACCGACGCAGCATGCTGCTCGAAACGCCCGAGCACGCGCGGCTACTGCATCTGAAGTCGCCGCTGCTGGACAACGACGCGCTCGAGGCCATCGCCCAGTCGGAAAACCCGGACTTCAGCTCGGTGACGATCCCGGCCCTCTTCGACGCTCACCGTGGCCTCGAGGGGCTGGAAGACGCGCTTGATCTGATCTGCGCGGACGCCGTGCGCGCCGTCGACGCCGGCAAGACGATCCTGATCGTCAGCGACCGTGGCGTCGATGGAGATCACGCGCCGATCCCGATCGTGCTCGCGATCGCGGCGATCCACCACCACCTGATTCGCCAGGGCCGCCGGCTGAAGGCCGACCTGCTGGTCGAGTCCGGCCAGGTCTGGGACGTCCACCACTTCGCCCTCCTGCTCGGCTATGGCGCCAGCGCGATCAATCCCTACCTCGCGATCGAGTCGATCGCCGCGCTGGTCGCGGACGTGGACGATAACATGTCCTTCGAGGCGGCGTATCACAATTTCGAGAAGGCGATCCGCGACGCGCTGCTGAAGATCATGTCCAAGATGGGCATCTCGCCGCTGGCCAGCTACCGCGGCGCCCAGATTTTCGAGATCGTCGGCCTGGACCGGGACCTGGTGGCCCGCTGCTTCCCGGGAACGCCGAGCCGGATTCGCGGTATCGGCCTGGCCGAGATCGCGGACGACACGCTCGCTCGTCACGCCGCCGCGTTCGCGCCGGTCAACGGCAAGCCACGCCTTCCCGATTCCGGTCTCTACCGTTTCCGCAAGGACGGCGAGTATCACGCCTACAACCCGTTTGCCGTGCGCGCGCTCCAGAAAGCGGCGAACAGCGGCCAGTACGCCGACTACAAGGTCTACGCGGAGTTGCTGCGCAACCGCGAGCCGGCCGTCCTGCGTGATTTGCTGCGCTTCAAGGACCGCCCGTCGGTCCCGCTCGACGAGGTCGAGTCGGTCGAGTCGATTCGCCGCCGCTTCACCACCCAGGCGATGTCGCTGGGCGCGCTCAGCCCGGAAGCGCACCAGACGATCTCGATCGCGATGAACCGCATCGGCTCGCGCAGCAACACCGGCGAGGGCGGCGAAGACCCCTCGTGGTATCGGTGGGCTGGCGGCGGAGATTCGCCCGACAACAAGACCAAGCAGGTCGCCTCGGCCCGGTTCGGCGTGACGGCCGAGTACCTCGCCCACGCCCAGGAGCTCGAGATCAAGATGGCCCAGGGCTCGAAGCCGGGCGAGGGCGGCCAGCTGCCGGCCCACAAGGTCAGCCCGATGATCGCCCGGTTCCGCCACGCGATCCCCGGCATTCCGCTGATCTCGCCGCCGCCACACCACGACATCTACAGCATCGAAGATCTGGCGCAATTGATCTACGATCTGAAGCAGGCGAATCCGCGGGCGAAGGTCGGGGTCAAGCTGGTCTCCGAGTCCGGCGTCGGAACCATCGCCGCGGGCGTCGCCAAGGCCTACGCCGACTACATCCTGATTAGCGGTCAGGACGGCGGCACCGGCGCCTCTCCACTCAGCTCGATCAAGAACGCTGGCTGCCCCTGGGAGCTCGGCCTCTCGGAAACCCAGCAAGTGCTCGTGCTGAACGACCTCCGCGGGCGAGTCGTGCTGCGCGTCGACGGTGGGTTCAAGACCGGCCGCGACGTGGTCGTCGGCGCGATGCTCGGCGCCGAGGAGTTCGGCTTTGGCACGGCCAGCGTCGTCTCGATCGGCTGCGACATGGCGCGCCAGTGCCACCTGAATACCTGTCCCACCGGCATCGCCACCCAGCGCGAAGACCTGCGCCAGAAGTTCACCGGACGCCCGGAGCAACTGATCAACTTCCTGACGCTCGTCGCCGAGGAAGTTCGGGAGATTCTCGCCAGCCTCGGCTTCCGACGACTCGACGAGATCGTCGGGCGCGTCGATCTGCTCGAGTCGGTCCCCGACCGCACCGGCCGCCACGCGACGCTGGATTTGAGCCAGATTATCGCCGACGTCGATCCGTCGGGCGCGCGTCCCCGCCAGCACAACCAGGAGCGCAACAATCGCGCGGATACGCCGCTCGACGACACCATCCTCGCCGACGCGGCCAGCGCGATCGACCGGCAGGGCACCGTCCAACTACGCTACCCGATCCGCAACAGCAACCGCACCCTGGGTGGCCGGCTCTCCGGTGAGATCGCCCATCGCCACGGCATCGAAGGTCTACCGGACGGCGCGATCTCAATCGCATTCGAGGGAAGCGCCGGGCAGTCGTTCGGAGCGTGGTGCGTCAACGGCGTCCACCTGACGCTGGACGGCGACGCGAACGACTACGTCGGCAAGGGGATGTCCGGCGGCGAGATCGTGATCCGCCCACCGGCGAACGCGACGTTCTCCTGGAAGGACAACGTCATCATCGGGAACACGGTCCTCTACGGCGCGACCGGCGGCCGCTTCTTCGTCGCGGGCCGTGCCGGCGAGCGGTTTGGCGTCCGCAACAGCGGCGCGCTGGCCGTCGTCGAGGGCTGCGGCGATCACGGCTGCGAGTACATGACCGCCGGCACCGTGGTTGTGCTTGGGCCAACCGGCCGCAACTTCGCCGCGGGCATGTCGGCGGGCATCGCCTACGTCCTCGACGAGAACGATGCGTTCATCCGCAAGTGCAATCGCGAGCTGGTGAGCGTGGATCGGATCACCGCCTACGCCGACGCCCAGTTCCTGAGGGACGTCATCGCCGAGCATCAGGCCAAGACCGGCAGCCCCTGGGCCCAGCACCTGCTCGACAATTTTGAATGGTATCAACCGCTCTTCTGGAAGGTCGTGCCGCACCCGCCGGTGGTCAAGACCGAGGGCAAGGACGCCCACGGCGTCGTCGCGGTGGTGCATGCCCACGGGCACAACGGGCACGTGGCCAATGGCACCAACGGTGCGACAGTCCCCGTCCCGTCAACCAACGGCCGAACCGACGACCAACCCGAGAGGGCGCCGGCGCACTGACGAACGATCAGGGAGTCGGGAAAGGGTCAATCGGCAAGAGATTTGCGCAGCAAATCTCTTGCCGATTGACCCTTTCCCGACTCCCTCTATCCATCGATCTCGACGACGACGTATCGTCCATCCGTCGCCACCGGATACGTCTCGGCCAGGTACGGTCCTTTCACCCGCTCCGCCTCCGAAACGTCGTCTTCGGCCGTCAACACCGCCCCCGACTCGACGCTCACCCGGTAGCTCCGCGTCCGCAGGCGCCGCGGGTCGCACCACGACTGGCCGGTGCGAATGTCGAACTCCCAGCCGTGCCAGAGGCAGGTGAGAATCTCGCCCGGGCGGCCGTAACGGAGCTCACCGGGCACGGCCGCCTCCAGGCTACCCCAGAGCTTTCCTTCGCAGAGCGGTCCGCCCTGGTGGGGACAGCGGTTCCGCAGCGCGAAGAACTCCCCGTCCAGGTTGAAGATACCGATCGACAGACCGGCCACGTCGACAATTTTGCGGCCCCCCGGTGGAATCTCGTCCACCGACGCGACGACGTATCTCATCATCACGAGTGATTAGTGATGAGTGATGAGGGGATCCGACCCCTCATCACTCATCACTCGCCACACTCAGTCCTTTCCGAGTCCGTACAGCTTCGCGGCGTTCTCGTAGTAGATCTTCCGCTCGAGCTCCGGCGGGATCTGGACTGGGAACGCCTCGTCGGGGTCGTCGGCGTCCCAGTGCGGGTAGTCGCTGGCGAACATGAGATGATCGACCGCGTCGCCAAAGTGATCCAGGAGCTGGAGGAAGTGACGCGGACGGTGCGGCTCTTCCATCGGCTGGGTGCTCAGGTAGACGTGCTCGCGAATGTATTCGGAGGGGAGCCGCTTCAGGTGCGGCGCCTCGGCGTGCAGCAGCTTCCAGGAGCTGTCGAGCCGCCACATCAGCGACGGCAGCCAGCCGAAGCCATTTTCGACCGAGACGACGTTGAGTCCGGGGAAGCGCTCGAAGACGCCCTCGACGACCATGCTGATGATGTTCGCCTGCATCGCCTGCGCTGGCCCGACGTGCTCTTCGAGGTAAAAGGATGGCCAGCCGGCACCGGTGATCGGCTGACCATAGGACCCGAAGGCGTGCGACATCACCTGAAGATTATTCTCCACACAGGCCTCGTAAATCGGCCAGTACTTGCGGCGGCCCATCGGCTCGTGCGGCCGACCGGAGAACTGCACCTGGACGAAACGGCGGTCGCTGGCCCAATGACGAATCTCCGCGACGGCGGCCGGCGGGTCCTCGAACGGAATGGTCAGCGAGGCGTGCAAGCGCGGCTCGGGATCGAGCCACTCGGCCACCTGCCACTCGTTGACGGCGCGCGACAACACGGCGCTGAGCTCGAGGTTCTGCTGCCCGCCCGCACCGCTCAGCGGAATGAGAATCCCGTGGGCGACGTTGAACGGATCGAGATAATGGGCCCGGGTAAAGGCGACGTCTGAGCCGCTGCGCCGGCCCGAGGGCGGCCGCGCATCCTCGCGGTGGTCCATGAAGCGGGGATAGAAGCCGCCCGCCGGCGCGCGGGGGCCGAACGTTTCCACGTGCTGCCGCCAGCGCGCCGGCAAGTACGGCAGCAGGGCCTGCGCGTCGCCGTGCAGCTCGTTGTGCAGATCGCAGTCGATCAGCGCGGGTCTGGTCCGGTCCCGCATCTCCCACCGTGGCATCGTCGCGACCATGGTCCCTCCTTAACGAAGTGAAGAGTGATGAGTGATGAGGGGTACGAGGCCCCGGTCCCCTCATCACTCATCACTCTTCACTGTTCAGTGGCAAGCGATAGAACGCCCGCGCGTTCTCGACGGCGATCTTTCGGGCCAGCGGCTCCGGCAGGTGCGCGAGCAGGTCCTGCGCGGGATCAGCCACGTGCCGGTGCGGGTAGTCGGTGGCGTAGAGCAGCAGATCGTCTGAACCGAGCTGCTCGATAATCTGCACCAGGTGCCGCGGGTCCGACGGGGCGTCGAGTGGCTGGATCGTCAGGCGCACGTGCTCGCGGATGTAGGCCGACGGCGGGCGCTTGACCCAGGGCACCAGGCGGCGCAGGTTGCGCCATTCCTTGTCGAATCGCCACATGAACGACGGCAGCCAGGTGAAGCCGCCCTCGATCAAGGCGACCCGCAGCGTGGGGAATTGGTCGAAGACGCCCTCGCTGACGATACTGACGATCTGCGACTGGAACACCTGGGCCATGCCGGCGTACTCTTCCAGGTAGTAGCTGGGCCAGCCGGAGGGCGTTGGCGGATTTCCCGGCGCGCCGCCGAAGTGGATGCCCCCCACCAGATCGTGCCGCGCGATCGCCTCCCACAACGGATGAAAGAGTCGGCTACCATACGGAAGCTGCGAGCGTACCGGCAGAAAGACCTGCACGAACCCCGGGTGCTGGCCGACCCGATCGATCTCTCGCGCCGCGAGGGCAGGAAGCTGGCTCGGCACCACGATCGACGCGCGGAGGCGGGGCTCCTGGTCGAGCCACTCGGCGATCTGCCAGTCGTTGACAGCGCTGGCGAGCGCGATCGCCGCGTCGGGGTTGTGCAGGCTATCGATCGCGTAGGGGCAGTTCAGGATGCCGTACTCGACGCCGAGCGGATCGAGGACCTGCTCGCGGAGTAACGCCAGCTCCGAGCCGGCCACGCCGTCGTCCGCGGGCCGGCTGCCCGGCCGGGCGGTGGTCGGCGCGTTCTTCGGATACGACGTCTCACCCGCGCCCTTGAAGAGAGTCTGCGTGATGTGCTCGCGCCAGAGGGCGGGTAGGTACGGGAACAACGCCTGCACGTTCGGCACGTTGTTATGGAGATCGCAATCGATCAACAACCGCCGGGTCGGTCGATCGCCTGGGGTGGCAGCCGGCGCCTCGATCATCGCCATTCCTCTCAGCCCCCGCGGGCGCGGACGGACGCAAGCCCGCCAAGTCCAGTATACCCGCGGCCAGCGCGGTGTCAACGTGGGAAGCCCGCTAGCTCGCTAGTAATCACCACGCGGGACCACGTAGCCCGCCTGAGCCGCGGAGGTAATCGGGGCGAGCCATTGCTTCATCTTGGGGAAGACGCACGAGTCGATCACCGCGCGCACGGGCAGAAGGTCGCTCAGCGCCTCAGGTTCTGGCGGGCGCATGACTCTCCCACGGCTTCCTCCCGCGACTGTTCCTCAGCCACGGAGGGAATTCTCACCCCTGCGGCGTTTCACCTGGTAGGACGCGGCCAAAGCCAAGGTTCAGAATACGCTCTAACCCCCGCCCCCCAGTACGTCCACCGGCACGTCCAGGAGCACCCGGTCGTCGCCAGCGGTGGTCTTCAGCCGCTGGCCATTGCCCGAGTCGTAGAGGCCGATTTCCAGGCGATCGAAGCCCGGCTGGGTAGCGGGCTGCAGGACGAGGGTGTGGGGATCGACGATCGTTTCGCCGGGCGCCCAGGTCGTCGTCGGCCGCTGGCCGTTGTCGGGAATCGCGTCGTTCTGCGCCCGGACCTGGTCGTGGAGATCGAGGAGGTGCGTGAAGACGGTCCAGCCCTGGAGCACCGGCTTTTCCGCCTGCCAGTAGAGCGTCAAATGAATCGGCTGGCCGGGCCGAGCGCTGACGGGGTCCACGTCGTAGCCGAGCAGACGGATGCCATTCTGGAAGCTCACGTCAAGCGGATGAGAGATCGTGACTACCGTGGTCGCCGGGCGCGGCCGCGCCGTGATGGAGAGGTTGCCGATGGCAATCAGCGGCGATGCAGCGCCAGACGGGCGCAGCGGCTGATTGGCCGCATCGTGGAGTCCCACGGTGAGGGTGACCGGGCCGGACGCGGTCCCCGCCGGAATCAACACGCGCTGACGATCGACGACGATGTCGCCGGGTTTCCAGTCGCGCGCCGGCCAGACGCCTCCAGTTGTCGACTGGCTGGACCGCGCGGCGATGGCGCCAGCGGGACTCGCCGCCTCGATCACCGTCGTCAGGTCGCTCGACGGGGTGCGCACCACCTGCCAGAAGAGCGTGACGGCGACGGAATCGCCATCCTGGACCGTGGCCGGTGCAATCGAGACGCCGACGAGTCGCACCGCTCCCCCGAATAGAACGTTCATCGCCCGCCCGAACCCGAGCGTCGACAGCGCGGGCGGCTGCTGAGGACGGATCACCGAGACCGGCGGGCTCTGCCAGAACGTCCCGGCCGATTGTCCGGCCTGGTCCGTCGCCGCCAGCCCCTGGCCGTTCGCGCGCTCGATGCCGGCCTGCAGCACGTATGACCCGCTCGGCACGTCCGCGGGGATGGGCAGTGGACGCCGGACGAGCAGCATTTGCCCCGGTCGCCACTCCGCGGCGGGGTAGACGTCCTCGTCGTACTGAGCCCAGGTCTGGCCGGTCGCGTCGACGAGGTGGACGAAGAATTTGACCGGCTCTGGCGGCGGCTGCTCGATCCGCCAGTACAACGTCGGCGCGATCGACAGGCCCGCTTGCACCGCCGGGGGGACCTCCGCGCCGGTCAGGCGCGCGATCCCGGCGACGTCGAGGTCGGGCGTCGACGCGCTCGACGGTGGGGACAGGGAGTCCGGCGTCAAGACGAAGGCCTCGACGGCGGGACCGTGGTCGGGCGCGAGCACGTCGGCGACGCGATCGGCCGCCGGGAGCCGCTGGTACCAGTCGCTATCGGTCGCGCTGCGGGGCAGGACGTAGAGGGTTGGGCCGGCACCGGGCGGCGGGAGGGGCAGCGCCGAACGCCCGTCGAACCAGTGCAGCCGCGCGAAGAGATCGCCGTCAAGGAACGATTCGGTCGGGTCGGCCCCGTAGCGCGAGGCGACGTAGGTCGCGGCGTAGCGCGGCGACTGCGCGCGGATGACCTGGGCCGCGGCGGTCACGTCCCCTTCGAGGGCAAGGTAGGCCGCCGGGCTGGGCGCCCAGACCGCGAAGTACTGGTAGGTGGCGAAGGCCCCGGCGAGCAACGGCCAACCGTAGAGCAGCAGCGCGACGCGGCGGATCAGGGCAGCCGGCCTCTTCTGCCCGAGCCGAACGACGAGATCCAGGCCCCGCGCGGCGAAAAGCACGGCTGCCGGCGCCGCGCCCAGCGTGCGCATGAACTGCGGCGCGTCGACCGAAAGGAAGCCCGGCACCAGCAGGCATCCCCACCAGATCAGGCAGAGGCGGTTGGCGCGGTCGCGCCAGCGCCAGACGGCGAGCGCCAGTCCGAGGAGAAAGAGCGTGGCGCTGGCAGGATCGAAAACCGGGCGATTGGCGAGGTTGTACTTCCAATCGGCGTCGCCGTGCCAGACGAACATCCCCAGCGTGCGCGCGGTGCTCGACGCGAGGGCGGTCAGCGGCGACGCGCCGGCTGCCCGCACGTTCCAGACCGCGACCTCGTCGGCCCGGCCGAGAAAGTCCGAGGGTGTGTGGAGGAAGTGGAGCGCCAGCGGCACGGTGGCGACGACCGCGGCGACCACGACGACGGCGCCCAGAAGGACTAAACGCCTGCTGCTCAGCGCTCGGATCGTCAGCCCGGCGAGCTCGACGAAGCCGATCGCGACCAGCGCCAGGATGAAGCAGCGACTCGACGGGTAGGTATAGAGCTGAAGGCCGGCCAGCGCACCGCCGAGAACGGCCAGGCCGAACGAGCGGCGCCGGAAGGCGTGCCAGAGCGCGAGCAGCGCCAGCGTATCGAGCAGGGGGACCAGGATCGTTCGCTCGCCCAGCCGGCTGACGTGCAGGTGCCAGTAGAGGCCGGCGAGGAAGGCCGACGCGAGGATGCCCGCGCGGCGGTTGTAGAGCGCAGCACCCAGGAAGGCCACGGCGACGATGGTGGCCGCGCCGGCGAGGGCCCCGGCCAGCCGCAGCGCGACGATGCCGGGCCCGATCACCGCGCTGACCGCGGCGATCAGGTACATAAACAGCGCCTCGCGGCCGGCGTAGCTCGAGAAGAAGACCGGCCGCGCCTGACCGGTGAGGACCTGCAGCGCGAGCAGTCCGTTCGCCGCCTGATCGAAGTGCAGGCCCGGCGGAATCTGGTCCAAGTCGATCACGCGCACGGCCAGCCCGAGCAATCCGATCACCGCGATCAGCGCGAGGTAGATCGGAGTCGGCGGGTCCGCGCGGCAAGAATCAGGCTGGCGCTTTGGCAATCGCTGCATCATGGACAGGTACCATCGTAATCGGTCGCGACGCCGCCGTAAACGATCCGGTGTTGTGAAGTGTGACGACGGTATCACGCGGATTCGCGGGATCCTCGCCCGCGCGGCCTCACCCCCTCGTCCCCTCTCCATCGGAGATGGAGAGGGG
>Ga0307373_10008996_pt1 | contig 15040 bp, 17 predicted proteins | sample OX2MG_FD_202534 | JGI IMG/M metagenome (GOLD analysis project Ga0307373, IMG submission 202534) | Soil microbial communities from Risofladan, Vaasa, Finland - OX-2 | ecosystem: Environmental > Terrestrial > Soil > Coastal area > Acid sulfate soil | place: Finland: Risofladan, Vaasa | collected... | reverse complement strand
GACCCCGGCCATCAAGAAGTGGTTGCTCGCGCATCCCCGGTTCCACATTCACTTCACCCCGACGTCCAGCTCCTGGCTGAACCTGGTCGAGCGATGGTTCGCCGAGATCACCGAGAAGTCGATCCGAAGGGGCACCCACCGAAGCGTCAAGGAACTCGCCGGCTCCATCACACACTGGGTGGGAGCCTGGAACGAGAACCCCCGTCCCTACGTGTGGCACAAGACCGCCGACGAGATCCTCGAATCCCTCAGCGGATATCTGATGCGAATCACTGACTCAGGACACTAGGAACGCATGCACACCATCGGCAACGCTGCCACGAAGCTTGCCGTGCAAGGTCTCGACGACCGCACCCACACGCGCCACGTTACGACCTCTCGCAACCTCATTGCAGAGTCGAAGGTCCCGAAGCTCCAATCAGGCGTCCGCGAGGGGGGCGGGCATAGGCTGGTCGGGAGGCCCGGACGGTCTCTGAGCCGCAAGAGGCAAGCTCCGATCGTCGTGCTCGATGTCCTGAGGCCTTCGCTGCAGCTGGTGCCCTTGTGGTCGGGCTCTTCCTTGGCTACCCGGGGTGGGAGCTGCCAAGCTCCGGAGGCCGGTGGTGGACGTTCGTCACTGGGAACAGCGGTACCGGTGGCTGCCCGATCGGACATGAGTTCCACGGTGGTCCATGAGAGCTACCTCCCGCGGGTGGCGCTCAGTAGGCCGGGCGAATCCCGGTGAGCATCGGGAAATGGCGAACGTTCATCGTCAACAGGTCCGCGTCGAGGAACAGCGCGGTAGCTGCGATCAGGTAGTCGGCGTCGTCGATCCCACTGTGGGCACGCCGGTGCTGTCGGGCAAGCGCGCCAGCGGAGCGGGAGATGCCTTCGTCGATGGGGACCCAGGCAAAGGCCGTGAAGAACTGCTCCAGGGCCTCGGTCTCCTTGCCTCGGACGCCGGCGAGGAGCTCGAAGCGGACAACCTCGCTGGAGACCACCGGTTCGTCTCCACCGACGAGCCGCTCGAGAAGGTCGACGGCCGGTTGGACACCACGCAGATGATCGATGGCGACACTCGTGTCGAGCAGCTTCACCCGAGGCCTTGTCGGGTCAGGCGTTCGTTCAGGTCCCCACGGAGCTTGTCCACATACTCCGCGCCCGTCACCCGGCGACCGCGCAACGCCCCGGCACTCGCCTCGAGGGCTCGGAGCCGCTCAGCCTTGGTCGCCTCGCCGAAGGTGCTCCGTACCGCTCGTCGGATCAGCTCCGAGCGAGACGCCCCGGTCGCTCGGGCAACACGATCAAGAAGCTCGAGCTCGTCGTCGCCGAGGTAGATTTGAGTTCTTCCCACGACACCATTTTACACCGCATGGTGTCTCTGCAGAAAGACGCCGGCGAGGCGAGGACGATCAGCACTCGGGCGTTGGAGGCCCCCACCAAAGCCGACGGGGTCGTGCGGCCCTTCCTCGGTCGGTGGAGCGAGCGCTCGGCAGGAGGCAGACGCCGCTCCCCGAGGCCTTCACGCCGGAGGCGTCGGGAGGATCCGGTCGAGCAGCTTCGACATCGGGCACCAACCCGCGCCCACCATGAGGAGCTGGTTGGCGCCGACCAGGGCGGGGATCAACGCGAACCAGTGGTTCACGCCTGCGGCGAGTGCCGTGCCGGTCAAGGTGAAGGTGCCGGCAATGAGGAAGAGGATGCGCTGCTTTGTCCAAGGTCTCGCAGCCGAGCAGGAGGTGGCAGTGGACGTGGGCGTCACGATCTGGGTCTTGGTGGAACTCATGAGGGAAGGATACCCTACTGGGTAGGGTTAACGCACGCGAGCACCGGGCCCTTTTGGCGCCCCGGCCCGTCGCACTCCCCCAACGAGTCAGCTGGCCTCCGTAGTCTGAACAGGTGCAAGAGGGCATGGCTCGGCGTCGATGACGGTACCCAGGCCCGATTTCGATCTCGATCGCGACCAGCAACTCCGGGCGGCTGCCTTCGCCTTTCTCGACACGCTTGCGGCGGACGGAAGGTCGCTGGTACGTCAGGACGACCTGACTGGGTTCACCTTCGGTGGGACGAGTGTCCGGCTGATGGCCACCCAGCAGGGCATCTGGAAGCCACGCCAGCTGAATGCGGCGCTGAGCTTCCGCACGGTGTACGTCGAGGATCCGCGCCGCCGTCCGTACGAGGACGGGATCGGCCCCGACGGGTACCTCCGGTACAAGTGGCGGTTCACGGACCCCGGCGATCGCGGCAACTACGACCGACCGGACAATCGGGCGCTCCGGAACGCCATGAACCGGGGACTGCCTCTGATCCTGTTCGAGGGCGTCGCTTCGGGCGTCTACCTGCCGATCTATCCCGTCTGGCTGGCCGACGAGGAGCCACTGGCCCAACAGTTCGTCGTCTCGCTCGACGAAGAATCACTCCGAGTGCGACGAGACCTGGCTCTCGAGGATCCCGCGCTGGTGCGCTCCTATGCCGAGCGCGTTGTCCGGGCGCGGCTTCACCAGCCGATCTTTCGGCAGCGGGTCCTGCTCGCCTACGGAAACCAGTGCTCGCTCTGCCACCTTCGGCACACCCGCCTTCTCGATGCGGCCCACGTCCTGGCCGATGCTGACGGTGGCGAGCCGATAGTGACCAACGGGATCGCCATGTGCAAGATCCATCACGCCGCCTACGACGCGGACATCTTCGGCATCTCCCCCGACTACAAGGTCGGGGTCCGGCCGGACGTGATGACCGAGATCGACGGACCGACTCTCCGTCATACCCTGCAGGCCATCGATGGAGCGGTTATCGGACTACCCAAGCAGCGCTCGGCCAAGCCCAACCCGGAATTGCTGGATCTTCGATGGCGCCGCTTTCTCGAGGCCTGCTAGTTCAGAGCCGTCGGAAGGGAAAGATGGTCCTCGGATGGAGCTGACGGTCGTCGACGCGTTCACCGATCGGGCGTTCGCCGGCAACCCGGCGGCGGTCGCGTTGGTGGACGGGTTCCCTCCGGACCGGCGGATGCAGGCTGTCGCCCGCGAGATGAACCTGTCCGAGACCGCCTTCGCCGTGGCCCGGGGCGACGGTGCCTACGACCTGCGCTGGTTCACCCCGGCCGTCGAGGTGGACCTCTGCGGTCACGCCACGCTGGCCACGGCCCACGTGCTCGGAGGCTCGGCGGAGTTCCACACCCGATCGGGCCGGCTCACCTGTGCGCGGAGCGGCGACTGGGTGGAGATGGACTTCCCGGCGTGGACGCCGACCGCACGGCCGCTCCCCTCCCTCCCCCGGGGCCTGGGCACGCCGGTCTGGACGGGGGTCGCCGGGGACGACTGGCTCGTGCAACTGCCCTCGGCCGAGGACGTGATCGAGCTCTCCCCGGACCAGGCGGGCATCGCCAACGTCGGCCGGCGCGCCTTCGTCGTCACCGCCCGGGCCCAGCCCGGCACCGATGCCGACGTGGTGAGCAGGGTGTTCGCCCCGAACGCGGGAATACCCGAGGACCCGGTGACCGGGTCGGCCCACTGCGCCCTGGCCGCCTACTGGTGTCCCCGCCTCGGTCGCGACAAGTTGGTCGGGTACCAGGCGTCGGCCCGCGGCGGCACCGTGCGGATGCGGCTCGCCGGCGACCGCGTGGTCCTTTCGGGTCAGGCGGTCACCGTGTCGAAGGTGGCGCTCCTCGCCTGATCCCGCCGCCCTGGTCAGGATCCGGCCGGTGTGCTCCCCAACCCGGTGACCGTCTCGGCCGCGGCGGCGAACACGGGGTCGCCCGTGAGGGCAAGGCCGCGCAGGCACGCCTCCACCAGCTTCACCTCGTGCGGGTCGCCGCTCTTGGCCGCCGACCGCACCAGTTCGTCGGGCGGAACTCCCACGGGTCCGTGCCCTGCCGCCGGCCCGGTGCCGCGGTAGAGAGCGGCGTGCTCGGCCCGTACCTGGGCGAGCCCGGCGGCGGCATCGGGCACGGGGATGTGGTCGACGAAGAGGTCGACCGCCATGGCACCGGTCACGCCGTGCAGGCGGAGGATGTCGGGCCTGGCCACGAACCGGCGTGCCCCGTCGGCCGCGACCTCCGAGACGGCGAGCCGGAGGTCGTCGGCCAACACCGTCTCGTCGGCCCGCTGTCCGGGCTCGAACCTCGCCGCCCAGTAGCCGAGCGCCCTCGCCAGCTCGGCGCGCCGCGGCTCGGTGTCGGCCAGGTCGATCGCCCGGACGGCATGGGCGGCCCTGATGGAGCCGTGAAAGAGGACGACCGCCATCCCGGGGAGCAGGAGCGGCACCCACTCGGCGACCACCGGATTCCACCCGTCGTCGGCGATCATCCGCTCGAAGTACCCGATCCACTCCGGGAGCCGCCGGCCGTCGCCGAGGGCCTCTCGCCACTCGAAGTTCGCCGGCACCTCGGGCTCCACCGGGATCCCGCCCGAACGGGCGAAGCGGCGCGCCCAGAGGTCGACCTCGTCGTCGCACCCGAGCGCGGCGAGGGCCTCGCAGGCCATCGGGCCGTGGTTGACGAACCCGTTCGGCAGCTCGAAGCCGGATGCGGCGAGGCGCTCGAACGCCTCGTCCAAGGCGGTCGACGGGCCGCTCACGTGAGGTACTCGCGTTCGAGGTCTGTGAGGATCATACGGACACCCTAAAACCTCGAGTAAGATTGAGGTCAAGACCTATGGCACGAGCTCCTGTGGACGCCCGCGAGCTGAGCGTGGGCCAGCTCTCGGCTCGGAGCGGGGTGGCCGTGTCGGCACTGCACTTTTACGAGGAACAGCGGCTCATCTCGAGCCGGCGCACCCCCGGCAACCAGCGCCGGTACCGCCGGGACACCCTCCGCCGGGTCGCCTTCATCCGCGCCTCCCAGCGGGTGGGCATCCCGCTCCGCGCCATCGGGACGGCCCTGGCGGAGCTCGAGGAGAAGCGCACCCCGACCCGCGAGGACTGGGCGCGCCTGTCGGCACTCTGGCGCGACGACCTCAACCGCCGGATCGCCCAGCTCGAGAAGCTCCGGGACCGCCTCACCGGCTGCATCGGCTGCGGGTGCCTCTCGATCGACCGCTGCCGCCTGGCGAACCCCGACGACGTCCTCGGCGACGAGGGACCGGGGGCCCGCAGGCTGTCCACCTAGCCCGACCGGGCCGATACCCCGCGCGGGTCGGCACGGCCGTTGCTAGCGTTGGCCCCACGGACACGACCTGGTTTCCCGAGCCGGCGACGGGCGGCACCCTCCTCGACCGCGTCGCCGGCCACCGGCCGGAGTACGCGGCCGCCATGCGGGCGGTGGACGTGGCGATCTGGGAGCAGGACGTGCTCGACCCGGTGGTGCTCGAGCTGTGCCGCCTGCGGATCGCCCAGCTGCTGGGGGCCGAAGCAGCACTCCGCGAGCGCAGCCCGGCCGCGCTGGCAGCGGGCCTCGACGAGGCGGCCGTCGCCGAGCTCCCGAGCTGGCCGTCGTCGGAGCGGTTCGACGCCCGTCTGCGGGCCTGCCTGGGCCATGCCGAACAGGTGCTCATCGACGCCCAGGGCGTGAGCGACGGGCAGGCGGCGGAGGTCGTGGCTGCGATCGGTGAGGGCGGGTTCCTCGTCCTGACCTACGCCTGCGGGTTCTTCGAGACGACCCAGCGCGCCCGGATCGTGCTCGGCGAAAGGAGCTGACATGGCCAGCGTGCCCCGAACCACCGTCACCGAGGGCCGGCCGATGGCGCTCTCCGACGTCGCACCGGCACTCGGCGCCGCCCAGCTGGAGCTCCAGCGGGTCGCCTACCCGGGCGTCGTCGATCTCGTGACCCGGGAGCTCGTCCGGATCATGAGCGGCCGGCAGTCGCACTGCCGCATCTGCAGGAACCTGCGCCTCCGGGCGGCGATCGACCGCGGCTTTGAGGAGTCGATGGCCGACCAGATCGACGACTTCGAGCACAGTGACCTCCCCGATCGCCAGAAGGCGGCGCTCCGACTGGCCCACTGCTTCCTCACCGACCCGCGGGCGTTCGACGAAGCCGCACAGAACGACCTGCTGGAGCACTTCGGGCCCGACGAGATCGCCGAGCTGATCCTCGACCTGGTGCGGTTCCGCCCGGGCTCGAAGTTGACGGTCGCCGCCGGGACCGAGCCGGAGACCGAGGGGCTCGTCTACTGGTAGGCCCGCGGCGCCGCCTCACAGGTGGCGGTTGGTACCCCCGTCGACCGGGATGGACTGCCCGGTGATCCGGCCGGCCCGCTCGGACGCCAGGAACCCGACGAGCGCGGCCATCTCCTCGGGCTCGCCCATGCGCCTGGCGGGAATGCCCCCCGTGACCCCCGAGGTCACCTCCTCCACCGACTGGCCCCGCTCGCCCGCGAGCCACTGCCAGTAGGAGCGGTTGCGCTCGGTGAGGATCGAACCGGTGAGGATGTTGTTGACCGTGATCCCGTCAGGGGCCAGCTCACGGGCCAGGGACCGGTAGAGGCCGGCCACGGCCGGACGGACGGTGTTCGGGAGGACGTGGGGGAGGTCCTTGGTGGGCTCGCGGGCCACCCCGGATCCGATGTTCATGATCCGACCCCACCCGCCGGCCTTCATGTCGGGAATGCAGCGCACTGCCAACGCCCAGGCGGAGACCAGGAGATGGGCGAACTCGTTGCGGTACTCGCCGGGGGGCATGCTCACGAACGTCCCGGCCCCGGGCCCCTCCCCCTCCTTGCCGGCATCGATCACGTGACCGATCACGTTGCTGATGGCGATCTGAACGGGACCGAACCGCTGGTGAGCGGCATCGACGACCCGGCCGACCTCCTCCGGATCGGTGAGGTCCGCTGTCACTGTGGCCACCTGACCGGGCCGCTCGGCCTCGATGGCGGCCGCTGCCTGCCGGAGATCGTCCGGCCGGCGCGCCGCCATCACCACGTTGGCGCCTTCGCGGGCCAGCTCGGTGGCGATAGCCCGGCCGATGCCCCGGCTGGCGCCCGAGACAACCGCGACCTTGCCCTTCAGTCCCAGGAGCACGTCTGTCCCTCCGGTCGGTCGTGAGATGGGTTCGTCAAAGGGTCAGAGAGCCGGTCAGAAAACGGCCGGGCTGATCGCACCGTCAAGGCCCACGGCCACCCCGTCGAGGTAGCCGGCCCGGTCCGAGGCCAGGAACCCGACCAGCGCGGCCACGTCGTCGGCGGGGCCGTCGCGCTCGGCGAGCACGGCGTTGGCGGTCACGCCGTGGGGGGCGACGTCCGCGACCGCCGCCTTGTGCATGCCGAGCAGCCCCATGCCGACCAGGGCGCCGACGCTGTCGGTGCGGTCCGACAGCCACTTCGTGTCCGTCGTCGTCACGCAGACCAGACGCCCCCAGCGTCGCTCGAGCATCGACGGCAGCGCCGCCTGGTAGGCCGCGACGGTTCGAACGACGACCTCCCAGGCGTCGAAGAGCTCGGCAGCGCCTTCCACCTCGAGGACGGAGCGTGACGGCCCGGTCGGTTGGCACACCACCACGACGTCGACCCGCCCGTCCCGGGCACGGGCCTCGGTCACCGTGTCGCCGGCCGCCTGCAGGCCGCCGCGCAGCACCCGCACGCCGCCAAGCTCGCGGTCGGAGACCCCGGAGTGCTCACCCACCACGAGGTGCACGCTGGCGCCCTCGCCCGCCAGGAGGGTGGCGCAGGCCGGCCCGGTCTCCCCGTCCTCGCAGACCACGACCGCCGTGCGGCCTGACAGGCCGAGATCCATGTCGCTCCCCCAGACGTCTCACGCACTGACGGCGCCGACCGTGACACCGCCGGTGCTGACGGCACCAACCGCGACGGAGACTACGCGAGTGCTCGAGCCGGCGCACGGGGGGTGGGGCCGGTCGACCCGGAGCTGGCTATCGTTGGGCTGCCCAGGGGCCACCGGGCAGGTGCGCCGACGGACGAAGGGGAGATCCTGACCATGACCGAGACCCCTTCGACGGCGTCCGTCACCACCGTGCTCGGCCCGGTCCCCGCCGACGAGCTCGGACCGACCCTCATGCACGAGCACCTCACGCTCGGTTTTCCCGGATGGCGCACCGACCCCCGGGCCGCGGTGCCCGAGCGTTCCGACGTGCTGGCTCTGGCCGAGGACCGCGTGGGGGAGATGATGGCGGCGGGGATCACCTCGATGGTCGACCCTTGCCCGATGGACCTCGGCCGTGATCCGTTGCTCGCCGCGGAGGTCGCCGCCTCCACCGGGTTGAACATCGTCATGGCCACGGGCCTGTACCTCGACGCCATGGCCGCGTCGCACTGGAAGTACGCAGCCTCCTTCGAAGGGGCGCGATACCTCGCCGACACCTTCATCCACGAGCTCACCGAGGGCATCGAGGGCACCGACGTCCGGGCCGGCGTCATCAAGGTGGCCACGGGCCCGAAGAGGATCACCCGGTACGAGCGGCTGGTGCTCGAGGCCGCAGCGATCGCGTCGATCGAGACGGGCACAGGGATCACGACCCACACCGATCGGGGCCAGATGGGCGACGAGCAGCAGAGGATCCTCCTCGAGCACGGCGTGGCACCGGAGCGGATCGTCATCGGGCACTCCTGTGCCAGCACCGATCACGATTACCACCGGCGGATCGCCGGCACCGGCTCCTATCTCGGCTTCGACCGCTTCGGGTTGGAGTCCGAGATCCCCGACGCCACGCGTACCGAATCGCTCTGGCATCTTCTGCAGGACGGTTTCGGCGATCGCATCGTCGTCTCGCAGGACACGACGTGGTGCTGGTACGGAAAGCCGGCTTCGTGGGCGGACGAGCCGACGTGGCACGTTCTCCGGTTCGTGCGCGACATCGCGCCTGCCCTGCGCGACCTCGGAGCCACCTCCGCCCAGATCGACGCCCTCCTCACGGACAATCCCCGGAACTACTTCGGGGGGGTCCCGCTCCCGCCACCCGAACGACCGGCGCCGCTCGAGGCGGCCCACCCGTAGGCCGAACCCGCGTGGAACCGGCGTCGCCGCTGATCGCGGTGTACTCCTGGCCCTACGTGTCGAACCAGACGGCGGTGGTCGCTGCCGGTCGGAGGGCGTCCGACCGCGTCAGGCCCCCGGCGCTCCGGCGAACCTCAGGAGAAGCGAGGTCTCGGTGCAGACGAAACCGTACGGGATCAACCGCGGGACCAGCAGGCCCTGGTCCGGCCCGAGCGATGCGATCGGCGTTCCGCCCTCCTCGAAGAAGTCGGCGCCGCCTTCGACGACGAACCATATGGCGTCCTGGTCGTGGGAGTGGAGCCCGTTCTCCCCGCCCCCCTCGGGGAACCGTCGGAGATAGAGCCCGAGGCTCTCGGATCTCGCCAGGGCCCTGGGCTTGCTCGCGGCATCGGCGGCGCCGGCCGAGAAAAGCTGAAACGGTCCGCTCTCGACGGTGAGCGCAGTGAGCGGAAGGTCCCAGGCCAAGCGGTCGGGTATGACCCCGAAATTCCTCTCGCTCACAAGCTCCGCACGCTAGCACCGGCTCCCCGGGGCGGCGCCTGGCACCCGGCCGACCCGCCCTGTGGCGGCTACCATCTCGGAGGAGAGCGACCGCTTGGGCGGGGACGACCGCCAGAGAAGGCCTGGGGGCACCGGTCAGCCGGTGAGCGGGTCGAGGTCGGAGCCGTCGCCTGCGGACGATCCCTTCTTCCACAATCAAGTACCGAGGAGGCAACATGCCGGGTCGTCTCGAGGGCAAGGTGGCACTGATCTCAGGATCCACCCGCGGGATCGGGAGGTCGACGGCCGAGCTGTTCGCCGCCGAAGGGGCCAAGGTCGCCGTCACCGGCCGCACCGTCGACCGGGGTGAGAAGGTCGTCGAGCGGATAAGGGAAGCGGGGGGCGAGGCGGAGTTCTTCCGTCTCGACATCTTCGACGAGGGCAACGTCAGGGAGGTCATCGACGCCACCGCCGAGCGGTTCGGATCGTTGACGACGCTGGTGAACAACGCCGCTCCCACGACAGAGGTGTCGACGACCGTGAAGCCGCTGGTGGAGTACACGACCGAGGAGTGGACGCACATCCTGACGGGGACGCTCACGGGGAACGTCTTCTGGGCGACGAAGCACGCCTGGCCCCACCTCGCAGCCGGCGAGGGCGCCTCGATCGTGAACGTCTCCTCCGGCCAGTCGTTGTTCGGCATCACGGGCTTCGGTGCCTATTCGGCAGCGAAGGGCGGCGTCAACAGCCTCACGCGGGTGCTCGCGGTTGAGGGCGCGCCCCACGGCATCCGCTGCAATTGCATCGTGGTGGGGCGGGTCGTGAGCGGGCGTGGCGACACGGGTGTCGGGGTGGGGGAGGCCACCGGCGGGCGGTTGACGAGGCTCGGGAACCCGATGGACGTGGCCTACGCCGCCCTCTGGCTCGCGTCCGACGAGGCGGCCTTCGTCACGGGGGACCTCGTGTCGGCGGACGGCGGGTTCAGCATCAACGGTGACGCCATCCTGCGAGGATGAAGGACCGATCGTCGCCCCCGCCGGACGCCGGGCCACCGCAGTGCCGGCCCCATCCTGCTTGCCCGGCGGGAGACAGCGTGGTAGGCGTGGTACCCACGACGGCGTTCTGACCGGTCCCGGGACCGCCGCGGAACAAAGGGGGGCGAACATGGCAGGAATCGTCTCGGTGCCCGAGGTGGCCGAGCGGGCGGTGAGCCTTCCGGGGCGGTCGTCCGTGTGAGGCGCCGGGTCGTCCACTACGGCACCGGTTTCTCGGGCATTCACGGCCTGCGTGGCATCATCAACCATCCTGATCTCGAGCTGGTCGGGCTCGTCGTCCACAGTGACGACAAGGTGGGTCGGGATGCGGGCGAGCTGTGCGGCCTCGGTCCGGTCGGTGTGATCGCCACCCAGGACATCGACGAGGCGATCGCCCAGGAGGCGGACGCCTTCTGCTACATGGCCACGACCCAGGGCCGGCTGAAGGCGGCGATCGGGGAGCTGTGCCGGATCCTCGAGTCGGGCAAGAACGTGACCACCACCTCCTTCGGCGCTCTCATCCATCCACCGGCGGCCCGGCCGGATGTGCTCAGCCGCCTCCAAGCGTCAGCCGGCCGGGGCGGGGCGACGTTGTTCGCCACCGGCATCGACCCGGGTTTCTTCAGCGACTACCTGCCCGTCGTGCTGAGTGGTTGTGCCCAGCGCATCGATTCGATCCGGGTGTACGAGCTGGCCGTGTACGAGTCGGGCCACCAGAGCGACGAGGTGGCGTTCGACATCTTCGGCTTCGGCCAGCCGCTCGACGCGATGCCGCCGATCGTCGCACCGGCCGGGCTCCAGGGAAACTGGGGTGGCGTCGTGGCGTCCATCGCCCAGCAGCTGGGCGTCACCCTCGACACGATCGAGGCCCGGTACGAGCTGTGGCCGGCCGACAAGGCCTTCGACTATCAGGGCCGCCGGATCGAAGCGGGGACCATCGCCGCCATGCGGTTCGAGATCGTCGGCATGGTGGCGGGCAAACCCAAGGTGGCAGTGGAGCACGTGACCCGCACCCTTCCCGACCAGGCGCCCGGGTGGGCCCGCGGCCTCGAGGGCGACGCGTACCGGGTGGTCATCGACGGCTCGCCCCGGCTCGACTGCGAGTTTCAGTTCCGCGAGGGCGATGACCACCTCGCCGGGGGCTTCAACATCACCGCCATGCGGGCGGTGAACGCCATCCCGCTGGTCTGCGAGGCCGGTCCTGGCGTGGTGTCGGTGTTCGACCTTCCGCCCATCACCGGCCGGGATCGGGTCAGCCCGTAGGGAGCCGCCGGGACCGCTCCCTCGTCCGGCCTCTGGCAGCCCGCCGCCGGGCTGTCGGTCGGTCTGCGCTAGGCGGGGACCGTCCATTCGAGCGGGAGATACTTCACCGAGAACATCCCGTAGGGGTTGTAGTCGAGCGGCTCCGAGTGCTCGCGGACCCGGAAGTCGGGCACCCGCCGCAGCCACTGCTCCACAGCCACCCGCAGCTCGCGGCGCGCCAGGTGCGAGCCGACGCAGCGGTGAACGCCACCGGCGAAGGCCAGGTGGGGATTGTGCGCCCGCTCGAAGTCGACCTCGTCGGGCGCGTCGAACGTCAAAGGGTCGCGGTCGGCCAGGGTGAGAACCACCTGAACGTGATCTCCCTGCTTCATGGAGACGCCGCCAAGCTCGGTGTCGACCCGTACCGTGCGCGGCACGTTGACCCACGAGTGCCACCGCAGCAGCTCCTCCACTGCGGCGGGGATCAGCTCCGGATTGTCGCGCAGCTGCTGCTTCTTGTCCGGGTGCTCGGCCAGGTAGCGGAAGGAGTGGCCCAGCCCCGACGTCACCGTGTCCAGCCCGGCGATGAAGAGCAGGAAGCACATGTCCTGGATGTACTCGTCCTCGATCGGCTTGCCGTCGACGGAGGCCTTGGTGAGCTGCGACACCAGATCGTCACCGGGGTCGGCCCGCTTGGACTCGATGTGCTCGATGAGCATGCGCTGTATGTCGACCCCCACCTGGGCGCGCTCTTCGGGGGTCCCGCTGTGGAAGAACGTCTCCTCCCACGCGAAGCACTGGTCTCGCATCGCGACGGGCAGGCCGAGGAGCTGTATGAAGATGGTGCCCGGGAGCATGCGGGCGAAGGCGTCGACGAAGTCGCACCCCCCATCGCCGATGACCCTGTCGATGAGCTCGTTCGTCGTGGCCAGGATCCCGGCCTCGAGCCGGTCGACGGCGGCGGGGGCGAACAGCGGGGTGAGCAACGACCGGTACTTCTGATGGTCGGGCGGATCGAGCTCGAGAGGGATCAACCGGCGGGGCCAGGCGTTGCCCGGCGAGTAGTCGATGGTGGTGGTGAAACGCTTGTGCTCCTGAAGCACCTCGCGGCACAGCGCGAACGACGTCACCATCCACACCCCGTTGCCGTCGAGCGACGTCGGCGACCAGAAGACCTCGGGGGCGCTCTGTTGCAACTTCTTGTACGTCCCGTAGGGATCGACGGGAAAGTCGGGGTGAACCTCCTGAAGGAACTCGTACACGAGATCCTCGGGCACATGCGCAGGCACGTGCCCGCCGGACGCCTCCTGAACAGCGGTCATCTTGCTCCCCCTCCTTGCGAACGGCCGATCCAGCGCGACGGGCACCGTTTGGCAGACCGTTTGGCAGACCGTTTGGCAGACCGTTTGGCAGACCGTTTGGCAGACCGTTTGGCAGACCGTTTGGCAGACCGTTTGGCAGACCGTTTGGCAGACCGTTTGGCAGACCGGACCGGTTCGTCCGGGTCCCCTCGCTCCGACGGGAAAGCTTATCGCCGAGCACTCTTCGTTGCAGGGCCCGGTTTCGGGGGCCGAGGATCCGTTGCGGGTCGGTGGTTCCCCGGCCCGGGAGTGGAGCGTCCACCGAAGAGAGCCCACCGCTTGATTCCTGACGCGGGTCTGTCATAATCGGTTCTGAAACGCAATCTGTTCTGACTGCACTCGTCTCAACATTGGGGGGCACTTCAGCCTCTGGCAGGACGACGGGTACCGGCGCGATGCCGAGGTGCTCTTCGATCGGTGCACGGAGCGGCGGGTGGCCGTGCAGACCATCAAGTCGCTCGCCCGCAGGCGTTGGACCGACGACACCTCGCCGCACTTCAGCTGGTACGAGCCGGTCGAGGACGGGGCCTCGTTGGCCCGCGCCGTCCGCTGGGTGCTCTCCCGGCCCGGCGTCTTCCTCAACTCCTCGAGCGACGCCCGGCTCCTGCGGTCCACCCTCGAGGTGGCGGGCGGGCCGGGCTCCACGGAACGGCCGGCCGTCGCCGACATGGAGGCGGACGTCGCGGCGCTGGGCATCCGGCCCATCTTCGACGGAGGGGCGCTCGAACGGATCTGAGCCGTCGGGACACGAGCACCACGGCCCCGGGCGTGCCAAGATCCCGCCATGTCGCTTCCCACCACCACCCTCGGGCGCACGGGCGAGCAGGTCACCAAGCTCGGGTACGGCGCCATGGAGCTCCGGAGCCGCCGGCTCGACCCGGGCGCGGTGGACGCACTCCTCAACTCGGTGCTCGACGCCGGCATCAACCTGATCGACACCTCGCCGGACTACGGCGCGTCCGAGGAGCACGTCGGCCGGGCGATCTCGCACCGGCGGGGCGAGTACTTCCTCGCCTCCAAGTGCGGGTGCCCGGTCGGCGACGGCGTGGGCGAGACGCCCCCGACGAACGGCCCGAGAGAGCACACCTTCACCCGCGAGAACATCCGGGCCGCGGTGGAGCAGAGCCTCCGGCGCCTGCGGACCGACCACGTGGACCTCGTGCAGTTCCACATCAGCCCTTCCCCCGAGGTACTGGCCGAGCACGACGCGGTGGCCGAGCTGCTGTCACTGCGTGACGAGGGCAAGATCCGCTTCCTCGGGATCTCGGGCACGCTCCCGCACCTGCCCGCGCAGATCGCCATGGGCGTGTTCGACGCGTTTCAGATCCCGTACTCCGCGGTCGAGCGGGAGCACGAGGAGGCCATCACCTCGGCCGCGCTGGCCGGGGGAGGCACCATCATCCGGGGCGGCGTGGCCAGGGGCATGCCCGAGCCGCGGCCCGACTACCCCGAGCGGTACCAGCAGATGATGCGGGAGCGCAAGGAGCGGTTCGAGCAGACCGAGCTCGACGACCTGCTCGGGGACATGTCGCCCATGGAGCTCATGCTCCGCTTCACCCTCAGCCATCCGGACCTGCACACCACGATCGTCGGCACGAAGAACCCGGACCACCTCGCGGCCAACGTGGCCGCCGCCTCCAAGGGACCCCTTCCCGCCGACGTGTACGAGTTGGCCAAGCAGCGCTTTTAGCCACCTCGGAGGACCGATGGCCCTGATCCGGCGTCTCGATCACATCATCGTCGCGGTAGCCGACCGGCAGCAATGGATCCCGCTCATCGAGCGCACGCTCCAGCTCTCCCCGGGGCGCATGCTCGAAGGATCGGGCAACGGCGCCGGGGCGTTCGGCAACGCCGAGCTCGCCATCGGCTGCGCCGGCTCGGCATCGGCGTGCACCTCCAAGGGCCGGGCCGCGGGCCGCCATCGATCCCGGCGCGCTCATGGGGCTGCGCGTGGAGCTCGTCAGCGTCGACCGACCCGCCCCACCTCCCCGTCGACCGGGCCGAGTGCCCCGGACCGAACGCCATCGGCCGGCCGAGTGGCCGGGACCGAGTGGCCGGGA
>Ga0307373_10008995_pt1 | contig 15041 bp, 17 predicted proteins | sample OX2MG_FD_202534 | JGI IMG/M metagenome (GOLD analysis project Ga0307373, IMG submission 202534) | Soil microbial communities from Risofladan, Vaasa, Finland - OX-2 | ecosystem: Environmental > Terrestrial > Soil > Coastal area > Acid sulfate soil | place: Finland: Risofladan, Vaasa | collected... | reverse complement strand
TGCAATCGCACCAGCCAGTCGATCAGCACATTGAGTCGCTGACCGCTGGCCGAACCGGCGCCGTGGGCGGCGAGAAAGTCGCCCACATCACGATCAGCACGAACATCCAGAAGCCGAGCACACTGTGCAGGTCCCAATTAAGGCGGCGCCAGTTGACCTGCCGGCGCAACGTCATGCTGCGCCGCCAGCGTCCGATCCCGGGCCACCAGAGGATAGCGCCGGTCGTGCACATCAGCGTCAGCAGCACCGCACCGGCACCGTTGAAGCGCTGCCCGGTATCACCGCCCAGCAGATTATCGTGCAGGTCCACGGCTACCACACCTCGACGGCCGCGCCGGGCACGCGCGGCCCGCGCACCACAGCGCCTTGTCCAGCTCACGCCGGAACACGATCGCGCTGCCGGGCACGTGTCCGCCTAGCGCGCCAGCCGGCGGTAGGCCAGATAGGTTCCGCTCGCGCACACGATCGTCACTCCCGACATCAGCAGCCACGCGGTCGATCCTGGCGATCAGGGTACCCGTGACCGAGTCGATGTAATAGCGCGTTGTTGATGCGGATCCCGTCGACCAGCCATAGCACGTCCTCGGTGCGCGAGCCCTGCAGCGACACGTCGACGTAGTTGAAGGGTCCGTTGGCGGAACTGATGTAGATTCCCGGAGTCGTGGCCTGCAGCGCCTGCGATACGTCGATGTAGCCGCCATTCTTGATCTGGGCGGCCGAGACCGTGTCGACACGCGTGCCATAGAGTGCGAGCTGCTGCGGCAATTCCGGCTCGATCCCCCGGGCCGTGACCAGCACCTCCTGCAGCGGCGGCGCCTCCCCGGAGCTCGAGTCGGCCGTGGCCGCGGAATCGGGCGTTGCCGCCGCGGGCACCGAGGGTGTCGCGGCCGCCGACTGCGCGAATACCGGCCCTGTCGCCACGGCGGCCAGAGTGCAGGCCACCGCCACACCGAGCATCCCGTTCAGGCGGCCGTGCGATCCCTCACTGGTGCGCACGGCGCTGGACTATCATCGGGCATCCGAACATGCCTGTTCCCAACAATTCGAGGTCCGGCAGTGAACAACTCTCCTGATCCGGGTGCAACGCTGCGTCTGTACGAGCTCGTCATCGATAACGGCCGCCCGGCCAGCCCCTATGTCTGGCGCGTGCGCTACGCGCTCGCGCACAAGCGTCTACCGTTCGAGTCCACACCGCTCGGCTTTACCGAGATCGCGTCGGTCTGCGGCGGACGCTTCAAGACCGTGCCGATCATCGAGCACGGCGACACCGCACTGGCCGAGAGCTGGGATATCGTCGACTACCTGGAGCGCAGCTTTCCGGATCGTCCGGCGCTGTTCACCGGTCCCGCCGAATATTCGATGGTGCGGCTGGTCGATGCGTGGTTCACCGGCGAGCTGCTGCGCAAGCTGTTCGGCCTGTACGCGCTCGACATCCACAATGCGATCCGCCCCGCGGACCGTCCCTACTATCGCCGCAGCCGCGAGGCGCGCGTCGGCACCACGCTGGAGGCTTTCACGGCCGAACGCAGCGTGCGGCTGCCGGTCGTGCGCGAAGCGCTCGCGCCACTGCGTGTGGCGCTCGCGCGCGCGCCGTTCCTGGGCGGCGCGCAACCGAACTATGCCGACTACATCGCGTTCAGCGCGTTCCAGTGGGCCGGCAGTGTGGCCACGCTGCCGCTGCTCGCGCACAGCGACGCGATACTGGCCGCCTGGATCGAACGCGGCTTCGATCTGTTCGGCGGCCTCGGGCGCGACAGGCGCATGCAGCCGCTGGTCGAGGCCGCATAGGGGAAAGCACCATGTCACTGTACTCGAGGATGGCTCCGAGCGGACCCAATGGCTTCGGCTATGCATCGACCGCCGAACAGGTGACCGAGGGTCGCTCGCTGGCAGGCAGGACGATTCTGATCACCGGCTGCAATTCCGGCCTCGGCCACGAGGCGATGCGCGTACTGGCGCTGCGCGGCGCCCACGTGATCGGCGCGGCCCGCATACTCGCGAAGGCTCGAGCCGCGTGTGCAGCGGTGAGCGGCAGCACCACCCCGATCGCCTGCGAGCTATCCGATCCGGCATCGGTACGCGCCTGCGTCGCCGCGATCAAGGCCGGCGGCACGCGCGTGGACGCGCTGATCGGCAACGCCGGCATCATGGCGCTGCCCAAGCTGCAACAGGCCCATGGCTACGAGCTGCAGTTCTTCACCAATCACATCGGCCATTTCATGCTGGTCACCGGGTTACTCGATGTACTGGCCGACGACGCGCGGGTGGTGATGCTCAGCAGCGCCGCCCACACGATGGCACCCAAGGGCGGGATCGAGTTCGACAACCTGTCCGGTGAGCGCGGCTACAAGGCATGGACCGCGTACGGGCAGTCCAAGTTCGCCAACCTGCTGTTCGCGAAAGAGCTCGCGCGCCGCTTCCGCGGCAGCGCCGGCGGCAGAACCGCGAACGCGGTCCATCCCGGCGTCATCCACACCCACCTCGGCCGTCACATGAACATGGCAGTCGGCAAGCTGGCGTTCGGCATCGGCGGCGCGCTGTTTTTCAAGAGCATCCCGCAGGGCGCGGCCACCGAGTGCTACGTGGCGGTGAATACGCAGGCGGCGGGGATTTCCGGCGCCTACTTTGCCGATTGCGATGTACGCCAGCCGCGTGCCGACGCCAATGATCCGGCGCTCGCGCGCAAGCTCTGGGAGGTGTCGGAGCAGATCGTCGCCGGGCTGCATTGAAGGCGCGTCGGCCTATCGCGCCACCGGCAGCGGCCCGAACGCCTGCGTCACCGGCATCAGTTCGATGGTATTGACGTTGACGCGTGCCGGCAGGCTCGCCGCCCAGTGCACCGCCTCGGCCACGTCCTCGGGTGTCAGCGCATCGGCCCCCTGGTAGAGCTTCGCGGCCCGGCTCGCATCCCCGCCGAAGCGCACCAGCGAGAATTCGGTACCGCCGACCAGTCCGGGCTCGATGTTGGTCACGCGTACCGCGGTATGCAGCAGGTCGGCGCGCAGGTTCAGCGACAACTGGCGCACGAACGCCTTGGTGGCCCCATAAACGTTACCGCCCGGGTAGGGATAAGTGCCGGCGATCGAACCTATGTTGATGATGTGCCCGCGGTTGCGTGCCACCATGCCCGGCAGCAGCGCGCGGGTGACGTATAGCAGCCCGCTTACGTTGGTGTCGACCATGCGCTGCCAGTCATCCATGTCGGCCTGGTGCGCGGGCGAGAGCCCCAGCGCCACGCCGGCGTTGTTGACCAGCAGATCGATGGATGCGACGGCAGCCGGCAGGCTCGACAGTGCCGCCTCGACCGCGTGACGATCACGGATGTCGAGCGCGAGCGTGTGCACGCGGTTCGCGCCGAGCTCGCCGGCCAGGGCCGTCAGCCGCTCCTCCCGCCGCCCCACTGCCACGATTCGGTGACCCTCGACGGCAAAGCGCCGCGCGATCGCCGTCCCGAAGCCCGAAGTCGCACCGGTGACGAAGACGATCATGGACCTCGCTCCTGCTGCTGCTAATCAGGCGGCTGGCTTAAGATGCCGCCATGATCCCATTTTCCGTGCTCGACCTGGTACCGATCTTGGAAGGCTCAGGCACCACCGAGGCGCTCGCCGATGCCGTGCGGCTCGCGCGTCACGCCGAGAGCCTGGGGCTGAGGCGCTACTGGGTCGCCGAGCACCACAACATGCCCGGCATCGCCAGCGCCGCGACGGCCGTCATCATCGGCCACATCGCCGGGGCCACCCGCCGCATCCGCGTCGGTGCCGGCGGCATCATGCTGCCCAATCATGCGCCGCTGGTGATCGCCGAGCAGTTTGGCACCCTCGCGTCGCTCTATCCCGGCCGCATCGATCTGGGCCTGGGCCGCGCCCCCGGCACCGATGCGCAGACGGCGCGGGCACTGCGCCGGGACATGAGTGACGTCGATCGCTTCCCGCAGGAGGTCGATGAGTTGCGCGGCTACTTCGACGCCGACGCGGTCCGAGCGCCGATCCGGGCCGTCCCCGCGCTCGGAGCCGAGCTGCCGATCTGGCTGCTCGGCTCGAGCGTCTACAGCGCGGAGCTGGCGGCGTTATTGGGTCTGCCATTTGCATTTGCCGCGCACTTCTCGCCCGATTGGCTGATGCCGGCGCTCGCTGTGTACCGCGAGCATTTCTCGCCGTCGGCGGCCAACGAGCGGCCGCACGCCATGGTGTGCGTCAACGTCGTGGTCGCGGACAGCGATGAGGCCGCACGCCGGCTGTTCACCTCGCACCAGCAGGCCTTCGCGCAGCTGCGCCGCGGCCGCCCCGGCAAGCTGCCCCCACCGGTCGAGGCCATGGACCGCTACTGGTCGCCCGAGGAGCGCGCCATGGCCGAGCATGCGATGCGCTGCTCGTTCGTCGGCTCCCCCGCCAGCGTTGAGGCGCAGTTGACGCAGTTTCTGCAGGCCACCCGGCCCGATGAGCTGATGGTCCATGTGCTGGTACACGACCAGCCGGCCCGGCTGCACTCCCTGACGCTGACCGCACAGCTGCGCGATCGGCTCGACCGGCCCGCTCAATAGCGCGAACTCGCCGCGAAACGCAGCGCCACGGAATCGATGCTATAGCGCAGTACGCTCGGGGCCGGCCCATCAGCACTCACCGTTCCGAGATGACCCGCGCAGCGGCGGCAGGCCACCGCCAGACGATCGGTGCGGGCACGGGTGTCATCGCCGAGGCTCTCGGCCACGTTGTAGCGCGAGATGGCGCGCCGGAAACTGGGCCAGCCGCGGCGCGCATCATATTTGTCGCGCGAGCTGAACAGCGCGGTACCGCAGCCGATGCAGCGATAGACGCCCTGCCTGCGGTTGTGCAGATATGCACCGGAGTATGCCGGTTCCGTGGCACCGCGACGCATGACCTCAAACGCCAGCGGCGATAGCAGCGCGCGCCACTGCGTATCGGTCCTGACTATCCGCGGTACCTGTGAGGCGTACTTGCTGCTGCCGTCATCCCAGAATTCCTCGATCAGCACCGTGGCGGACGGCAGCGGCGCGGCGCCGGCCGCCGGGACCCCGAGCGCGGCGGCAACCACAGCGGTCACACTGCCCGTGAGGAAGCACCGGCGCGAAGACCGCGCATCCCCAGCGCGCCGGTCCATCGGCCCAGCCAAGGCGCGGTTCCTCATACCTCCAGTCCGCTGGCCACCGGCACGTTCTCACTCTGAAGCTGCATCCCGGCCTGTAGTGCCAGTGTCTGGATCAGCGTGGCGAAATCCTGCGCGAGATAGGCTTGTGGGTCCGGCTGCAGCATCGCCGTGCCGACGTGCGCCTGCAGCACCTCGCGCACGGCGGCTGTCACCGGCATTGCAACGCCGAGCGAGCGCGCCGCCGCGAGGCCCAGGTCCACATCCTTGCACAGCAGCTTGGCCGTGAAGGTCGGCTTGAACTCGAGGTTGACCAGCGCCGGCGACTTGTAGCGCGTGAAGATCGATCCGAGCGCGCTGTCGTTCATGAACCGCAGGAATGCATGCCGCGGTACTCCGGCCTTCTGTGCCAGCAGCGTGACCTCGATCAGGTTCTCGATCACCGCGGACAGGAACACATTGTGCGCGAGCTTGCAGATGCGCGCGAGTTCCCCTTCGCCGACATACGACACACCGCGCAGCGCATAGGTCCGGATCAGCGGTTCGACCCGCTCGAACGCAGCGCGCGGACCGGACACCACACTGGAGAGCTTGCCGGCCGCGACGCATCCGGGATTGCCGCTGACCGGCGCCGATAGCAGCGCCACGCCGCGCGCGGAGAGCCGCTCGCGCAGCTCACCCGACTCATCAGCCCCGATGGTGGAGCAATCGACGATGAGGCCGGGCAGCCGGCGAGCGTCCGGGCCGGCCACCCCGCCGCTGCCGAACAGCACCTCCTGCAGATCCTTGCCGGTGGCGAGCATCGTGAACAGCACGTCGGTGGCCGCCAGCTGTTCGCGGCGCTCGACCACCACGGCGCCGTGGGCGGCCAGCGGTTCAGCCTTGGAGCGGGTCCGATTCCATAGCTGCAGCACGTGCCCGGCCTGCAGCAACCGCAGCGCCATCGCAAATCCCATCCTTCCTAAGCCAATCCAGCCGATCTTCATAGAGCCGCCTCCGTGTGGCGCCGCGCGCCGTTCAATCAAAGTTGTTCTTCTTGCCGCGGCGCACGTAGTCGACGGTCGACTTGATGTGGTCCTTGCCGTGCACGGCGCGGCTCTTGGCCAGGTGCGCGAACATCTGCATGGCGAAGCCGCCGTCCAGGTCGTTGCTGATGCGCTGGCGCCACGGGCGGCGCACGATCTGCGTGGTCATGCGCCGCGTGGTGCGCGGCTGCGTCATGATGTGATCGGCGATCTGGTACGCCCGCGTCAACAGCTGCGCTCGCGGCAGCACCTCGTTGACCATGCCATACTCCAGCGCCTTTCTGGCGTCGATCGCCTCGCCGGTCAACAGCGCATACGCGGCGCGCTTGACGCCCAGCAGTTCCTCGAAGCAGCTGTGCACGCCGTCGCCCGGCACCGAGCCGATGTCGTAGTGCAGATCGAACAGCACCGCATCATCACTGCACAAAGTCAGGTCGCACATCAGGCAGATCTCAGTATGGAAGCCCGGGCCGTTCAGAATGCCGATGGTGGGGATCTCCAGGTCATTGATCAATGCGCTGACGTTGATCCGCCCGTCCTTGTAGGCGTATTCGTAGGCCCAATACGCCAGGTCGCGCTGCTCCAGCTCGAACCCTGTCGGATCGGCGTCCATCATGAACTCGGCGCCGGTCCCCGTCAGAATCAGTATCTCATTGTCCGGGTCCGCCCCCACGGTCTTGAGCATCTGTCCCAGTGCGCGGTGATTCTCCACGCTCAACTGCGTCGGACCGCCCTGGGTGTGCGCCTGGACCAGCAGCACCCCGTCGGCACGCCGCTGCATCTGGTACTGTTCCTTGAAGCGCTCCTTGTATTCGTCGAACTGCGCAGGCGGGACGAATGGGCTGAGCGACATGGCTGCTCCTTGGGTTGATTCGCCAATGGTGGATTCGGATTGCTTTACACCGGGGCGTAGGCGCCGGGTGCGCTTTCGAGCGCGAGTGCCGGCGGGGCGGGAGCGCCGGGTTGCAGCACACTCCAGGCCGCACGCACGATGCCCTGCGTGTCCAGTCCGTAGCGCGCGAATAGGTAGTCGCGGCTGCCGGCTTCGGCGAATACATCGTCAATGCCAACACGCCGCAGTGGCGTACCCACGCCCTGCTCGGCCATCACCTCGGCCACCGCCGAGCCCAGGCCACCGACGATCGAGTGGTTCTCTGCCGACACGACCACGCGGCTGCCGGCCATCGCGGCCAGGAGGGTCGCGCGGTCGAGCGGCTTGAGCACCGGGACGTTGAGCAGCGTGACAGTGCGGCCGTGATGCTCGAGCGTGCGTGCGGCGCAGGCGGCGGCCGGGATCATCATGCCGGCGGCGATCAGGCAGACATCACTGCCGGTGCCTCCGTGCAGCACCTGCGCGTGCTGCAAGTCGAAGTCATGATCAGTGCCGAAGATCAGCGGAATCTCGCCGCGCCTGAGGCGCAGGTAGACCGGGCCGGGATGATCAGCGATGGCGGCGACGGCCTGGCGGATTTCAGTCGCATCCGCCGGCTCCAGCACCGTCATGTTGGGCAGCGCGCGCATCAGCGCGACATCCTCGATCGCCTGGTGGCTGGGGCCGCCGGGGCTGGATAGCCCGGGCATGAAGCCGATGATCTTGACGTTCAGCCGCGGATAAGCCACCGCCATCGCGATCTGGTCATAGCAGCGGCGCGTGGCGAACACGCCGAAGGTATGGACGAAAACAATGTACCCGGCGCGCGCCAGCCCGCCGGCGATGCCGATCATATTGGCCTCGGCCATGCCGGCGTTGAAGAAGCGCTCGGGCAGTGCGTCGCGAAACAGGTCCGTCTCGGTCTGGCGGGTCAGGTCCGCTCCCAGGCAGATGATCTCGCGCCGCTCCCGTGCCAGGGCCAGCAACGCCTCCCCATAGGGCTTGAGCACCGTGGGATAGGGCGGCTCACGCAAGCGAGGTCTCCAGTTCCGCGATCAGCGCGCGCGCGAGCGTGGCGTCGATCTTTACGAAATGGCCGTCCACGCCGGCGGGCAGGCAACGCAGGCGGCCGAAGATGCCGGTGCGCGCGATGATCACCAACGGCGAGCGGTCCGCGGTGCGGGTCGCAAATGCCGCCGACAGGGCCTCGACGTCGTGGCCATCGACCTCGAGGGCCTGCCACCCGAACGCGCGCCATTTCTGCGCCAGCGGCTCGATCGTCGTCACGGAACTCACCGCGCCGTCGACCTGCGAGTCGTTGGCGTCGATCACGACGACCAGCCGGCCCATCCGCTCGCGGTGATGCGCGGCGAACATCGCGGCCTCCCAAGTCTGGCCCTCCTCCATCTCCCCGTCGCTGACGAACGTGTAGGTGTCGCGCTGCTCGTGCTGCAGCTGCGCGGCCAGTGCGAAGCCGATCGCTCCCGACAGCCCCTGCGCCAGCGATCCGCACACCAGGTCTACCAGCGGCGTGCGCTCGCTGCCGATCGCCTCGCGCAGGGCACCGTCCTCGCCATAGCACTGCAGCTGAGCGCGTTCGAGCAACCCTAACTCCGCGGCGGTCGCGTACAGCGCAATGGCATAGTGACCCGGCGACAGCACGAAGCGATCATGCCCGTGGCGCAGACAGCCGCCTGCATACAGCGTCGCGAAGATCTCGGCCGACGAGAGCGCCTGCCCGAGATAGCCGAACCCCTGCCGGGCCACCATGCGCACCGCGTTCAGCCGGATACGGGCCGCGAGCCGACGCATCGCTGAATGGGTTGGCAAGGGCATCTCCCGGCGCGGCCGGCATGCAGGTGCGGACGACCTTGCGGACTGTATGGGCGCTACCGGGGAGTGTCAACGAGGGTGTGGGCAGCGCTACCGGCAGTGCGCCGCGTCGTCAGTTGCCCGCGGTCGCCTCGACCGCCACCGGTCCCATCAGCGATGCGTGTACGTCGAACCCGGGCACATTGCGTGAGTGGGTATTGTTCAGTTGCGTGGAAATGCGCATCTCATTCTGGGAGATGTGCGCGGTGACCTGGTTGTGGGACGGCAGCGACCCCGGACCCCAATCCTCGTGCAGGATGTCGAACGTCATCGTGTCGCCCTGGATGTGGAAATCATCCAGCGCCGCCATGGTATAGGGATTATCGCAGCGTCCGCACACCATGCCGCGCAACTCGTTGCCGACCTTGCGGATGATGAAGAACTGCTTGTCGATGCCGGCGCCGAAGCCCAGCCACACCCCGACGACCTTCGCCGGCGTGAGCGGCTCCCACGGCCCCGGCTGCACATACGGCGGCGGCCTGAAGCGCTGCGGTCTGGCGCCCGCCGGCCGCGCCGGCACCGCGGCCGCCAGCACCGCCGGTCCGCGCGGCAGCTTGTTCACCGGGGTCCCCGGGACCGGCGACGGTCCACGCGGGTCCTTGCGCAGGGTCCACTGGAATGTGCCGCCGCCGGGAGCCCCGATCGTTCCGCTCACGAACAGCCGGCCATCGTCGAACTTCGCGGTCGCGTGATCCAGGTATGCGGTGCTGCCGTCGTCGCGCACGTGGGTGACGATGAACGACAGACCGTGATCGCCGAGTTTGCCATCGACGAACGCCAGCGTCGTGGCATCGTTACAGACCGTGCAATAGATGCCCCTGACCTGCTCGCCGCGGATCGAAAATTCATACACGTGCGGCCCCGCGGCGGCGCTTTCCGTCTCCCAACCGCCGCGGTAGTCGTCGGCATTGGCTGCCGCGGCCGTCTGCACGACCCCGAACAATGCCAGCAGCATCAGTACCAACCACGTTGGCTTCATATCGCGCCCGATCCTATCACAGCCCGCGTTGCCCGCCCCGGCGGGGCCGAATGGACCTCGCGGCAGCCGGTTCATCGCCCGCGCGCACGATGATCAACGGCACTACGAGCCGGTGCAACTGAAGCTCGAGGCCGCGTCGAGGTCGCCGCTGCCGCGGTACTTCGGCCACGCCGGATAGCGGCACAGCGGACGCGAGCGGTGCGCGTCGTGGTTGCCGTCGATCGCGGTCAGCGTCCCCGGGGCCTGCCCGCGGGTCACCCAGGCGTCCAGCACTTCGAGCGGATTCCAACGCGCATCGAAAATGCCGACACCGTGGCCATAGCCGGGAACCAGGTAGAAGCGTACGAACTGATCCAGGCCCTGTTGGCCGAATTGCTGCACCAGGCGCCGATAGTAGTCGATGGTGTTGTACGGCGTGATCAGCTCGTCGGCGGTACCGTGCAGCAGGATCAGCTTGCCGCCGCGGTTTCTGAACGCGCAAATGTCGGCATCGGCGTTGTCGAGCACGCGTGAGGCGGCCACGATGCGTTGCCGGTAATCCTGCGGATCGAAGCCGCTGATCGAATCGATGCCGAGATTGCCGGTGAAGATATAGCGCACCGTGGTGTCTTCGATCAGGTACTGAAACGCGTCAGTCAAGGCCGGCGGATGCGACGGCGTGCGCGAGTGCCCCAGGCTGGTGAGGAACTTCGCCCCCTCGATGATCGTCCACTTCGGGAAGGTCTGCTCGCCGTCGGCGAGCTTGAAGCCGAGTTTGAAGGGCGAGGCGATCTTCTCGACGGCCGCGATCTGAGCATCCGACAGGCAGTCGTCGCCGCTATCGGCACCGCCCGGACAACGCAGCCGGCTCCTGAGCGTGCCGAAGTTGAACGCGCGCTCGCACCCTGCGAGGTTGCTGATGATGCCGTCCTTGACCCCGTCCAATCCGTCGCAGGCTGCGTACACGGCATTCTGCAGCAGCGCGACCTTGTTCGGATCGAGCCAGCCGGCGCCGCCGTCGGCATACAGCGCCTTGGCGAAGGCGTTCGCCCCCAGGTGCAGCAGCGCCACGTTGTAGGCCGGGTACAGCGACACCACGCCATCGTAGTCGCGCGGAAAGCGTTGTACCGCGATCAACCCCTCGTGTCCTCCCTGCGAGCCCCCGATAAAATAAGAATGCGTCGGCGCGCGTCCATAGCGCATGCGGATAATCGCCAGTGCCACATCATGGGTCTTCTTGACCTGATCGCCGCCGAAATTGTGGAACGCCTCGGCGTTCTGCGCGAACGACGCGTCGAACACCGCGTGGCTCTCGTGGCCGGAATCGCTGCCCAGCGTCACGTAGCCTTGCGCGAGCGGCGTGCGCGCGCCGGGCTCGGCCCCGGGCGGCGGCAACAGGCCCGTCACCAGCGAGCCGTCGAAGCCGCCTCCTCCCAGTTGCAGCGTCTTGCCGTTCCAACTCGACGGCAGGTTGACCTCGAATAAGATCTAGAGCGCGGATACCGCGACGCAAGCCGCGTGGTTCATGGCTGGCTGGGCACCGCGACAACCCCCTGCTCGACGGTCCGCCCCGCAGGCTTGAGCGCCAGCGCGACCACGAACACGACCAACGCGCCGCCGGCCGCCAGCCACAGCGGCTCGCGGAGGCCGTGCGTCGCCACCAGTGCGCCGGCCACGATCGGCGCGGCGAATCCGCCAATCATCTCACCAAACATCGTGGTAAAGCCGATCGCGGAGGCCACCAGGTTCCTTGGCACACTCTCAGTCGGCACCAGCACGATGCAGATGGCGCTGACGGCCTGACCCCCCTGGGTGACGAACAGGATCGCGGCCAGCCACCATAGGTGTCCGTACAGCGGCTGCGTCAGCAGCGCCAGCGGCAGAATCGCGCACAGCACGCCCAGCACCGCCAGCACCATGCGGCGCCCGAACCGATCGGACAGCGCCGGACCCAGCAGCCCGATGAAGAAACTGCCGAGCCCCGCCGCTCCCATCAGGAATCCCGAGACCGTCCCGGCCTGGTGCTCGACCCCGGTGATATAGAGCGGCGCAAAGGCATTCACCAGGAACAACCAGGTCATGAAGCCTGCCGCACCCACGGCGCTGACCCAGATATTCCGATACCGCAGCAACGACAGCAGGTCTCGCAAGCCGACGCGGTGCGTCGCCCGCCCGCTGCCCGCGCCCGCGCCCGCGGTTTCGGGGATATACACAGTGATCAGTACCGCCATGATCAAACCGGGCGCACCGGCGAGGAAAAACGCCCACCGCCAGCCGAAGTGAGCGGCGACCTGGGTCGTGAGCACCGGGGCGATTGCCAGGCCGATGATCGCCGCGGCGCTGACGACGATGCCGATGTCGCGGCCGCGATGCTCCGCGCTCGAGCTCTCCTCCACCAGCGCCATCATCACCGACCAGCAGGGACCCTCGGCGATGCCCAGCAGCGCGCGCACCAGAAGCAGCTCGTCAAAGCTGCGCGCCAGTCCCGAGGCGGCGGACAGTACCGAGAACAGCACGACCATCGGCACCAGCACCGCCTTGCGCCCCACGCGGTCGGACACCGCACCGAACACCAGGGCCGATACCGCCCAGCACAACGCGATCACGCCCGCGAGAGATCCGACCTGGGCGCTGGACAGATGCAGGTCCGGGGCGATGTACGGCGCCAGGTACAGCACCGCCATCCGGTCGAGGAATACGATGCCCCAGGTCACGAAGATGATCGGGATCAGAGCCGGTGAGCGGCCGCCGGAAGGCGTTCTTATCGACACCATGGTCGTTCCCGTCAATCGCAGCTTCGAGAATTAGCGCACTATTCCGCGCCGTCGCTCACGTAGCGGCGCTCGCCGCTGCGCGGATCGTAGAACACCTCGATGGTCTTGCCGGTTTGCGGGTCCTCGAAGCGCTCGCCGGTGCGCTGCCAGCGCGCATCGGGCCGCTCCTCTTCCTGCCGGTAGCGCCAGCGCTCGAACAAGGTACCCAGACACACGGCCACCGCGACGACCAACAGGTAGATGCCCGGGCCGCGGAAGCCTTCGATGATCAATACGGCGCCAGCCACGATCCCGACGATGGTAGCCAGAACCAGGGCGGCTCGAAGCACGTCAGTCGACCTTCTCGAGCACGACAGCCGTGCCGTACGCGACGATCTCGCTCATCGTCTGGCCTATTTCCGCCGAATCGAACCGCATCATCACGATCGCGTCGGCCTGCATCAGCGTGGCGTTCTTCACCATTCGATCCACCGCATGGCGCCGCGCTTCTTCCAACAATTGGGTGTACTCGTTGATCTCGCCGCCCGCCAGCGAGCGCAGGCCGGCCATGATGTTGCCGCCGAGTCCGCGGCTGCGCACGACCACACCGAATACCTGGCCCTTGGTCTCCTTGACTCGGTATCCGGCCACATTCTCGGTGGTGACGACCAGCATGGTTCCCCCTGAAACAATCTTCTATTCGGTCCCGCCCGCATACGGCGGATGGTCCGATGGCATTCTACGCGCGTCAGTGGTCGCGAGTGGCGCCCCGGACAGGAGTTGAACCTGTGACCTCACCCTTAGGAGGGGTGCGCTCTATCCAACTGAGCTACCGGGGCATAGGCAGGCTGTGGACCGGGCGCCATTGTACCGCCCGATGCGAGCGCGGGGCGTCACACGGTGCGCCATGATGGAAAAGCCGGGCGGCACCTGTGCGATCTGTACCACAATTCCGCGCCGGAGCCGCTCCCGGCGCACCGTCGCCGGAGTCGCAGCAGTTCCCTGCAACGTCTGTGGCGCGCGACATCCGCGCCCTCAACGCCGCGGGTGTCGCGCGCGGCATCGCGGGCATCATCGCCGCGCCGATTCCGACTGCCTGTCGAGGCGCAAAGTCGCTCGCCGATCCCCGCCACCTGCGTTACAGTCGGCGCCGAATCGACATGTGTGACGCCGCAGCCATTCATCATCGCCTGATGCTGCCGCGCAGGAGGGCAATGCTGATGAGGTTTCCAACAAATGCATAGGCCTTGCGGCGAGGCCGCGTGCACTGCGGCACCGCGCAACCCGTTACGCACCGCCGCCGCAACGCTGGGACGCGTGCTCTCGGCGGCCGCGCGGATCGGGACAGTCATGCTCCTTCTGCCGGCACTCGCCGCCGCCCAGGATGTCCAGGCCCCGCAACCCGGGCACAACCCGCCGAACACCCAGAGTTCGTGGCTCGCGGAGCCGAACGTACAAAGCCAGCTGGCCGCCGGCAAGGTCGTAAGCCACAGTCAGCTCAACGGCGCGAATGCGCGTGCGCACATCGACGCCGCCATTCGCATCGACGCCTCCGCGCAGACGGTGTGGAAGCTGCTCACCCAGTGCCAATATGCGTCAATTTACATTCCGGGGCTGCGGCACTGCCATGTCGTCGATCGTGCCCCCGACGGCTCGTGGGCCGTGGTCGAGCATGACATCAAGTACTCGGCATTCGTGCCGATGGTACGGTCGGTGTTCCGCGCCGACTATCAACATCTGCATAGCATCGACTTTCACCGCGTATCGGGCGACTTCAAGAGCGAGGTCGGCGAATGGCTGCTGCAACCATCCGGTGAGCACTCCGTCACCATTGAATATCGGGTGTCGATCCAGCCAGGCTTCTGGGTACCGCGCTCGATGGTGCAGCACTCGCTCGAGCGGCAGCTGCCGGCGGCACTGACCGCGCTGCGCGTGCGGGCCGAGCGCATGACCGCGACCGCCGCCTCCGATGCCACGGCCTCAACAGCCACGTCGGCGGACCCTGCGGTCTCGACCGGCTCGCCCAATTGAGACAGGCCCCGACGGCCGCGACGGTCAGACTTCGACCACCCGGTTACGCAGCTCGCCGATGTGATCGATGCTGGCGGTCATTTCGTCGCCATCATGCAGGAACTGCGGTGGCGTCATCGCGAACCCGACTCCGGAGGGCGTGCCGGTAGCGATGATGTCGCCGGCCTGCAATGTCAGCCCGGCCGACAGCGCCGCGATGATGGTCGGAATGTCGAAGATCATCTGCTCGACGCGCGCACGCTGGCGCTCCTGCCCGTTCACGCTCAGCGACAGCTCGAGCAGGCGCGGATCGTCGATCTCGTCGCGCGAGACGATGCACGGACCGAGCGGCAACGTGGTGTCGAGTGACTTGCCCTTGAACCATTGGCCGTGTCGGCGCTGCAGGTCGCGCGCGGTCACGTCATTAGCGATCGTATAGCCGAATACGT
>Ga0307373_10008994_pt1 | contig 15041 bp, 14 predicted proteins | sample OX2MG_FD_202534 | JGI IMG/M metagenome (GOLD analysis project Ga0307373, IMG submission 202534) | Soil microbial communities from Risofladan, Vaasa, Finland - OX-2 | ecosystem: Environmental > Terrestrial > Soil > Coastal area > Acid sulfate soil | place: Finland: Risofladan, Vaasa | collected... | reverse complement strand
CTGATATGGTTTTTAGCTCTTGTTCCTTTGTCCACATATATAGTTTTTGATTTACGGCATAATTTCCTGGAAACGCGTTCTCTCTATGCGTTTATTTTTCATCATAATGCCAGAACGTTTAATCAGGTAACACCCGAACTTGTTGTTGCAAATAGATGGCAGGGGTTTCTTAATTCGTTAAATCTTGTTGGTATTAACAGTCCTCTCATTAATACTTTTTTTATCCTGCTTAATGCCGGTATTGCATATCTTTGGGCAGTCTCAAAAAAATCCGGACAGAGAACGGCTGTATTACTTATCTATTTATATGTTTTATGTTTTTGGCTAGTTACGTTTTTGTTTAAAGGAACTGTTTGGAATTATTATTATTGGGGATTATATCCGTTATTATCAATAGCACTTGGGTCTCTTGTTCTGAAATTGAACAGACGGGTCTTTGGTATATTTTTTGCAATATTTATGCTTTTTATGATAAAACACAGTAATTTGCTTGTCCATTCATGGCAGACAACTTTTTCAGGCAAGGATACATCTTCATGGATTGTCAACGAAGAAGTCGCAAAGTATGTTTATAATGACGCACAGCAAGACTTCGGTTATTATGTCTATTCAACAGATAATTTTGGCTATTCAAAGAAATATGCAATGAGCTATTTCGGCAGGACGGGAGTATATAAAGAGAAAGGCTATTTATGCACCAAGAAACCAATTACCTATCTTATTTATGAACAAACATCAGAAGGCACTCATACCGATCCGGTTTTTTGGAAGACCGCAAGTGTGAGTATTAAGACCCAACCAATTGCTGTCAAAACAATCAACACGATTAAAATAGAAAAATATACGTTGACACCAAAGCAAGTTAAAAATCCATCCGATCCGACCATGATCTGTGGATTAGAGTGGCGATAGACTGAATTAGCGTCTAGGACCTCGTCTAGTTGTTTTTCAACACATTTGATACAATATAAGAATGAAAGTACTTGTTACCGGAGGTGCCGGTTATATCGGCAGTCATATGGTAAAGGTCCTTTTGGAAAAAGGACATGAGGTGGTGGTTGTTGATAGCCTTGAGAGGGGGTTTCGTGATGCGATTGATGAGCGGGCAAAATTTGTAGAAGGAAATCTCCTTAATAAAGAGTTTGTTGAACAGGTATTTTCAGGCGATCATTTTGACGGAGTTATTCATTTCGCAGCATATATCGCGGTGGGAGAATCAATGGAACACCCAGGTATGTATTTTGAAAATAACGTTGCCGGAGCGTTGCATATATTGCAGGCAATGCAAAAAAAGAATATGAATAATTTCATCTTTTCCTCAACAGCAGCAGTTTATGGGACTCCTATTGCTATGCCAATTATCGAGGATCATCCCAAAAAACCTGAGAGCCCATATGGTGAGAGTAAATTAATGGTTGAAAAGATGCTTCGTTGGATGCATGATCGGAATGGTTTACATTTTACAGCGCTGCGGTATTTTAATGCTTCCGGTGCATCAGTTGACGCAAGTATCGGTGAGCGGCATGATCCTGAGACACATATTATTCCCAATGTGATTAAAGCTACATTGGGAAAAGGCACTTTCCAATTGTTTGGCAATGATTATGACACACCAGATGGTACCTGTATCCGTGATTATATCCACGTGCTTGATCTGTGTGAAGCACATATCCTTACGCTTGAAAAGTTAGCAAAGGATGGAGGAACATCCTATTATAATGTAGGTACAGGAAGGGGATATTCAAATAAAGAAGTTGTTGAAATGGTGAAAAAAGTAAGTGGTGTTGATATAGAGATAGAATATGCAGAGAGAAGACAGGGTGATCCAAATCAACTTATTGCAGATGCTTCAAAAATAAAGAAAGAACTTGGTTTTGAACCAAAATACTCGGATCTTGAAACAATTGTTAAGACTGCATGGCAATGGCACAAAAGAAGTATTAACGGTTAAATGGTTATAATATAAAAAAACCCATATAACTATATAGCCATACAGCCATTTTTGTTTATGAAAATTGCTATTGATATTTCACCACTTTCAACGGGACATAAGATACGCGGTACTGGATTTTATTTACATCACCTAAAAGATGCACTCCTAAAATACTTTCCTGAAAACAACTATACTTTTTTTCAGACAGGAGACACTTTACCAGAAAAAGCAGATGTTGTTCATTATCCCTATTTTGATCCATTTTTTCTGACGTTGCCTTCTCAGAAAAATTATACAACGATTGTTACTGTCCATGACTTGACACCCCTGGTTTTTCTGGAGCATTTTCCGGCAGGGCTCAGAGGGAATTTTAGTTGGCAAATCCAGCGGTTCCGTTTAAAACGAGTTGACGCGATACTGACCGACTCCGAAGCATCGAAAAAAGATATCATGAAGATTGCAGGGATTCCTGAAAAAAAAGTTGCTGTCGCGTATCTGGCGGCAGGAGAGGAATTTAAGAGATTAAAGATTGAAGATTTAAGATTAAAGAAAGTAAAAGAGAAATATGATTTACCTGAAAAATTTATCCTTTATGTTGGTGATGTGACATGGAATAAAAATCTTCCTCGACTTCTTAAGGCAGTTGAAAAAATTGATGTTCCACTGGTGATGGTAGGAAAGGCGTTGATCTCCTCAGATTTTGACAGAAGCAATAAATGGAACAATGATTTGGTTGAAGTACAAAAGATGGCAGAAAAGAATAAAAATGTTCGTCTCTTGGGCTTCGTATCGACAGAAGATCTGGTGGCATTATATAATCTTGCAACAATCTTTGTTTTCCCGTCGGTCTATGAAGGGTTTGGGCTGCCGATCCTTGAAGCAATGCAGTCCGGGTGTCCGGTGATTATCTCGCGTGAGAGTTGTATGCCGGAAGTAGGAGGCGATGCGGCTGAGTATTTCGATGGATATAACACGGACAATTTGGTGGATGTGATAAAGAAAGTTTATGACTCAAAAACATTACAAAAAGAGCTTTCGGAAAAGGGATTGCAGCAAGCAAAAAGGTTTAGTTGGAAGAAAACAGCAGAGATGACAATTACTTCATATAAAAAAGCTGTTGAGGATAGTAAGACATGAAACAACACGCAAAGAGATTAGCAAAACATCCTCTCATCCGCGGTAGTGTCATTGTACTTTCCGGTGGGATCATTGCAAATTTTTTAAACTTCCTTTTCAATCTTTATATGGGAAGGACACTGCCAGTAACTGATTATGGCACACTTGCCAGTATTATTTCACTGGTTACTTTTCCTTCATTGTTTGTAACAGCAGTTAATCCGGTTATTATACGCTTTGCAGGAGATTATTTCGTAAAGGGTGAACTTGCTCTTATTAAAGGTCTTTATCTCAAGTTTTTTAAATTTCTCCTAACCGTCGGATTGGTCGTTTTTATTTTTTTTACTATTTTCCTGAATGAGATTGGTAATTTTTTTCATATTACCAATCATATTATACTAATATTTGCAGGATTTATTATATTTTTTATCTTCATATCAGTTATCAATTTAGCATTTATTCAAGCAAAATTGGCATTTGGTTACCAGGTACTTGTAAATCTTATAAGCTCGACTTTCAAACTCGTTTTAGGAGTAATTTTTATACTTCTTGGTTATTCTGTGATTGGAGCAACAGGTGCATTAGTGTTATCAGGTATAGCAGGATATTTAGTGGGATTTATACCACTTCGATTTCTTTTTTTAAGCAAAACAAAAATACCGGAAATAGAGACAAAAGAAATTTTCAGATATGGATTACCTTCTGTAATTACTCTGGTTGGTATTGTATCTTTTATCTCTTCAGATATCATACTGGTGAAACATTTTCTGGATCCAGTCCAGGCAGGACAGTATGCAGGATTATCACTTATCGGACGGGTTATCTTTTATCTGACAGCACCTATTGGTACGGTTATGTTCCCAGTAATAGTGCAGAAGCACGCGAAAGGAGTTAACTTTAGCAATACATTTAAGATGGCAATTGTACTTGCACTAGTTCCTGCTCTCTGTATAACGATTTTCTATTATTTATTTCCGCACTTTACCATTTTATTCTTTCTTAAACGTCCTCAATACCTTGCTATTTCTCCATTTCTTGCTCTTTTTGGACTATATATTACTTTTTATTGTATTTTGTATTTGTTTGCGAACTTCTATCTGTCAATTAAAAAAACAAAAATTTATCTGCCGATTCTTATCGGTGCAGTTTTACAGATCATATTGATAACCATATACCATCAAAATTTTCTGCAGATAATAATGATATCATTTGTTCTTGTCCTTTTACTTATGATAGGTTTTTTGGTATATTATCCTTATGCCACGAAGAAATAGTTTTGAAATAAATCTTCTCTCTGTCATTGTGCCTGCTTATAAACAAGAAAAAACAATTGTTAAAGATATAAAAAACATAGAGTCTATGTTAGATGCTTTAGTATTTAATTATGAGATAATTGTCGTTTTTGATGGAATGGAAGAAAAAACATTTAAAAAAGTTGCCATATTGAAGTCTTCAAAAGTTAAAGTAATCGGTTATAAAAAGAATCACGGTAAAGGTAATGCGATCCGTTATGGTATGCTTCATGCCAACGGCGACATTATTGGATTTATTGACGCAGGTATGGATATTAATCCTGCAGGTATGAATATGCTCCTTAACCATATGATTTGGTATAATGCGGATATCATTGTTGGTTCCAAACTTCATCCCGTTTCAAAAGTTGATTATCCCTTTTTTCGTACTATATTATCATGGGGATACCGTTTACTTACTCGCATTCTTTTTGGATTTAAAGTAAGAGATACACAGGTAGGTCTAAAGTTTTTTAAACGAAAGGTGGTTCTTGATGTTTTACCACGACTTTTGGTTAAGCGGTATGCTTTTGATATTGAAGTCCTGGCCCTCGCGTATGCCTTAGGATATAGAAGAATTTATGAAGCTCCCGTTGAAATTAATTTCAAGCAAAATGTAATTGATCCAGGCAGTCTTATCAAAATTGTATCCTTAATGATTTGGGATACACTAGCGGTGTTTTATCGACTCCGAATTATTAAGTATTATACAAAAAAAAGAATAAAAAAAAATCCCATAAACACAGCATTTAGCTTTGAATAGTTTTAAGTCTAAAAAATACGGATTATTATATATATTGTTAATGTTAGGAAAAAATGTTATAAATAATTTTAAGGATAAACATGATCATGATTAAGAAAAATTCTAGAATTTATGTTGCTGGCGGTCAGAGTGGATTAGTAGGTTCTGCTATTGTGAGAGAGTTAAAGAGAAAAGGATATACAAATGTTATATTGAGAACAAGAAATGAGCTCGACCTCCTTGATCAAAATGCTGTTGAAAGATTCTTTAAAAAGGAAAAGCCTGAATTTATTTTCCTTGCTGCTGCTAAAGTCGGCGGTATTATGGCAAACAAGACGCAAAAAGCAGATTTTATTTACAACAATCTGCAAATACAAAATAACATAATTTACAACTCATGGAAATATGGAGTTAAAAAGCTTCTTTTTTTGGGAAGTTCATGTATCTATCCAAAATTAAGTCCCCAGCCAATTAAAGAAGAATATTTGCTTTCCGGTAAATTAGAAGAGACAAATGATGCTTATGCAGTTGCCAAAATTGCCGGTATTATGATGTGCCAGAGCTTCAATCAACAATATGGTACAAATTTCATTTCTGTTATGCCAACCAACCTATATGGACCAAATGACAATTTTGATCTTGAAACATCGCATGTCTTACCTGCAATGATTAGGAAATTTCACCAGGCGAAGAAAGAAAATAAAAAAGAGGTAACACTCTGGGGTACAGGTGAAGTTTACCGTGAATTTCTACATGTTGAAGATCTTGCTGATGCATGTGTTTTTCTTATGGAAAATTTTAACGGCTCTGAAATTATAAATATTGGTTGTGGTAAAGATATAACGATTAAGCAACTTGCAGAGCTCATTAAAGATGTCGTTGCGTATAAGGGTGAGATTGTTTGGGACACGACAAAACCTAATGGTACTCCACGGAAATTATTAGATATAACAAGATTAAAAAAGTTAAAATGGAAGCCGAAAATACAATTGAATGATGGTGTGAAAAGTACTTATGAGTGGTTCCTGCAAAGTTATAACGAATAATCAAATTTAAACAGCAAAGACTCAATCCTAAGAATACAGATATGTCCCATTCATCTTCTTATTTCAATATGAATATAATTAAAACATAATATATAATCTGACAGATCTTTTTTATCTAATTATCTTCTTTAAACTTTCCTTTTAATATTCGTTTTACCAAATGATATAGCCCAAAAATAGCTATGATATACATCATTGGGATAAGGATTACAAAATAACGTGCACTAGCATTCCCTATTGATAAAAAAGCGAGATACGAAATAATCCATGCAATAAAAATTTCTACTTCTTTTTTAGGAGGTATCTTTTTTAGCAAATAAGCAAGACTTGTTAGCATTGTTAATATTATGAGGATAGGCCAAGTCACACGCCATTGAGGATCAAAAATTGGAGGTTTTGACCACAAGATATACCATTTATTAATAAGTAAAAGTGGCCATACGGATAAAAGTGTGTGCACATGTCCCTGGTTATACCAAAAAACCCAATGTTGAATCCCTAAAAATTTATGAAATGGATATCCTAAAACTAGCACTCGGGAATAACTTAAAAGTAGTATTAAAATAGATAGAGGTAAAGTTAGAATTAATTTTAGCATTTTTTTAACATCTTTATTATAAAGAAGTACTAGAAATAATGAAATAACCACAGGTGCGCCAATCCCAAAAAATTTAGTAGAAATAATTAATCCAATAAACATGGCAGCAATGAAAAAATATAAGAAAGTATTTTTCTTTTTCGCAAGAGATTTATTAAAAAAATAAAAACATAAAAAAATAAAAAATAACTGGATAATATCTAGAAGTGGTGAATAATAAAGTTGGTTAAGAAATACAGGTTCTGAACTTAAGGCTGCTGGTGCGATTAATGCAATAAGTGTTGATGAAAATATTTGTTTTCCAAAAATAAAGAGGACTATAAGTGAAAATATGCACAAAAAGAGATTAATTATATTTTCATTGTCGAATACTAATGCTGAAAGTCCTATTAAATATTTCCCGAATGGAGGGACTTCTGGATTTACCAAAATAGGATTACCACCTTTTATAAGATATCCACCAGCAAATGAATATGTTTGCTCATCAGCAAGCCATAGTCCGTGTTTATTAACATAAATTGAATTATAATAGAGTTTTTTCATTTCAGGAAATCGTTGCCAAAAGTTAAAAGAAAAATATTTGGATGGAACCTGCGAGACTGTTTGAAATATATTGAAAAAAATAAAAGCTACCAGTATGAATTTTAAAATCAAAGAAAAGGTGGCTCTATGTCTATTACTATATCTATAAATTGAGGAATGAAAATGGCATATTGAAGATTTTTGATTATTCTTTTTCATTTTTATCTAATAAGAAAGACTTAATTCTTCATTGTCTTATCTCTAAATACAATATCAAACTCAATAAAAATAATCAATTAATGAAATGCTAATTAATTTCTACAATTTTGTGGAAATATGCTCTCCCTTTACAGTTTTTTATGGCTTCTCTTTTTAATAATCTTTTGTTCAGTAGGAGAAATAATTAACCTAAGCAGAAACTTTAGTTCTATTTAACCAGGACGATAATGAATATGACTTGTATCGATATTAGCCATTGCTAATGGTTCATTTCTTAATCATTATGAGAATGAACACAGCAATCAACATAATTTCCTTCAAAAACTTAGTAACATCGGCATTGAAATTTAAATCGAATTATTGCAAAATAATCTATAAACAGGTAAGATAGAAACTTATGTATGTTCTAAAAAGAAGTAAACTTGGATACAAACAGGATCCAACAAAGTTTTTTGAATTTAGTAAATATGAAAAGCAATGTGGAGACTTTGTCCTTATTGAAGCAGCATTTGAAAAAGCTCATCAGTGGGAACAATTTGGCTTAAATGAAGTAGAATTAAAAAAAATAAAAAAAAAGAAAATTGTTAGACTGGAGTTTGAGGAGCCCAATAAATTTTTTATAGGAGATTTTCAAGACGACTATGACAAGGAATTTTACCGAATATTTACTTTATGTCCTTATACTGCAAAATGGTTGAACAATAAATATAAGATAAAAAAACGCATACCAATTTTTTTCCCCTTTAATAAAGAATATATCCCTCAAAGAACAAAGAAACAATATGACGTTATTTACACTGGTCATATTGTTTCGGGTAGACTATTGGAAGATTTATATACGATAAGCAAGTTTAATTATCGGCTTGTTTCAAATTCAAAACATTCATTGGTTACAAACCATAGTGCTTCATATGAAGATAAAATGAAGCTTATATCTCAAACAAAAATGACTTTAGTACACAATACATTATTTCCAAAACCATATCACATTCTAAATGTATGGAGAATTCCAGATTACAATAAAAATGAAGCATTTAAATTATTTCCAAAGCGTTATCAAGTATGGCGGCTCTTTGGAGATAAAACAATTTATGCACCACAACTTAAATCTCGAGTCTTTGAAGCAGCGTTTGGACGGTCATTGATCCTTTGCAAAAGAGATCCATTTAATGTCATTGAAAATTACTTCATGCCAGACAAAGAGTTTGTGTATTTTGAAGAAGGAAAATTGGACGAAAAAATAAAAGAAGTGCTCGCAAATTTTAAAAAATACGAGCCAGTAATTGAACGAGCTTACCAAAGAGCAGTAAAGAATTATACAACTGAAAAATTTATAAATACTTTTCTAAAGAAACTAGATTAAACAAATGAACAAATTTATTATTATTACTTCTATTTTCCATCCCACGGATGCAGTTAAAAAATTTGCTAGATTAAAAGATTGGCAACTTATTGTCGTAGGAGACAAAAAGACTGTGGGTGATTGGCAATACAAAAATACAATATATCTCTCTCCAGAATATCAACTAAAACTATCAAATAAAGTTATAAAGCATTTACCTTGGAATAGCTACTCAAGAAAAATTGCAGGGTATGCCTATGCTATTAATCATGGAGCAGATGTTATTGCAGATACAGACGATGACAATATCCCATATGAAAATTGGGGTAAAAATATTAAATTTGAGGATGAATTTGATACAATAAAGGGCAACTCATTTATCAATATATACAAACATTTCACAAAAGAGCATATATGGCCAAGAGGATATCCGCTAAATAAAATTTTGGAAAAAGACACCTATACTATAGTAAAGAAATATGCAAAAATCGGAGTTTGGCAATATTTGGCAGATGAAGATCCTGATGTAGATGCTATTTATCGACTAACAAATAACAAACCCGTCTACTTTAAGAAACGGAAAAATATTGTTTTGGCGAAAGGGACGTTTAGCCCTTTTAATTCACAAAATACCTTTTTCCGCAAAGAATTATTTCCTCTTCTTTATCTTCCTGCCTTTGTCACTTTCCGTTTTACTGATATCTTACGCGGTTTGATTGCACAACCATTGCTTCAGCAAGAAGGATATGCACTCGGATTTGGCACAGCAACAGTTATTCAAAAACGTAACCCTCATAATTATTTAAATGATTTTGCATCAGAAATCCCTTGTTATTTAGAATCCGAACGCGTAATAACGATTGCTCAAAGAGCAATTAAGAAAAGAACAACTTTATCTGATAATATGCTTTTGGTATATGAAGCATTGGAGAAGGAAAAAATCGTAACAAAAGAAGAAGTTAAAACCGTCTCACTTTGGCTAGAGAATTTTAATTAGCATTTATGAATATTTCGCTCACTGGTTTTGTGTCGCCTGGATGGAATGGTTCTGAAAAAAATAATGCAGCTTTACAAAAATTTTTTCATGGTAATCCAGTTACTCGCTTTTTGAAAGGTATATTTGCATTTGCAAGAATGATAGAGATATAATCGCGTATAGTATTTCATTATATTAGCTTGACAAAACAAATATTTGCTGTAATAATCGATAAGAAATATTTATGAAAATTCTTGTTACAGGCGGAGCAGGTTTTATTGGTAGCAAATTAATAGATAGGCTTGTAGATGCCGGACATGAAACTGCAAGTTTCGACTCCTTACTCCAATTTATTAATAAGCCGCATTATTACAAAACTGCATTAAAGCATCGAAAAAAAATATTTAAACAACCAGCTAAAAATTATAAAGGAGATATCAGAAAAAAAGAACAACTGGAAGAAGCCTTTCATGATTTTAATCCTGAAGTTGTTGTACATCTCGCAGGTATTCCTATGGCAAGACCTTTACCCCAATATGCACTTGAAATGAGTCCTATTAACATGGTAGGAACAATCAATGTGCTTGATGTTTTTGAAAGAACACCATCTTCACGAAGAATTATCTACACATCATCAAGTATGTCTTATGGACATTTTATACAATCGCCGCAATCAGAGGATGTCCTCCTTAATCCAACAAATGAATATGGCGCTGCAAAAGCTGCAGGAGAATATTACACAAAATTAAGCAAAAAGGAATGGGTTATTGTCCGTCCAACCTCTGTCTACGGATACACAGATAGTGCAAATAGAGTTACGCAATTATTAATAGACGCCGCAATAACTAAGAGGAATGCATGGATAGTTCGAGGTGAAACGCTCGACTTTTCGTATGTAGATGATGTGGCACGAGGTTTTCATCTCTGTATTGAATCACACAGTGCGATGTATAATACATTTAATATATCGCGAGGTGAACCTCGTACAGCGCAAGATTATGCAGAATTAGTAAAAAAATACTTCCCAAAATTTAACTACGAAGTCCGTGAACCAACAGTTCAACAGGTATTTCGAGGCGCTCTAGACATTGCTAGAGCAAAAAAATTGATTGGCTTTGAACCAAAATACAACATAGAACAAGGAGTAGAACAAATTTTAGACATGATGGAACGATACAAGTGGGCGAATGAAGCATACAAAGACTAAGCATTTTCTAACAGGATCAATATTCTACAAAATTTACTCAGAGGTCGCTGCAAGTTGAAATAGCAATTATTTTTGTGGATAAAATCGAATAGTATGGTGTCGAATTGTAGTCCTTCCTAAGGATATCTTATTTTCGATTTTTTATGATAAGATCAATAACAATTTTTGCAACAGTAACAACATCTGTTTTACTCATTTTTGGATATAAAGGAAGAGAAAGAATTTCTTCAAAAACTGCTTCAGTTCGAGGAAAATCTCCTTTTTTATATCCGAAAGTGTCACGATAATAACTAAAGTAGTGAACGGGAATAAATTGTATATTGGTACCTACACCAGATTTTTTTAGTTCTTCAACAATCTCGTCTCTAGTAATTTTTAATTGTGATGTATTAATTTTTATCGTATATAGAGTATAAATATGTTCAACGTTATTAGTTGTTGGAATAGTTATCTCTGGAATTTTCGTAAAATATTTATCATATATTTCTGCGTAATATTTTCGTATTTTTATAAATTTCGGTAATTTTCTAAGTTGATGAATACCTAAAGCAGCTGCGAGGTCTGTCATGTTATATTTATATCCGGGTTCTTGCACATCGTATCGCCATGATCCTGTTGCAGTATAACGTTTCCAGGCATCCCGACTCATGCCATGTAGTCGTAGTTTTTGTAATTTTTCTGCATAATCTTTATTATTGGTTGTTATCATGCCGCCATCACCAGTACAGATATTCTTAAGTGGATGAAATGAAAAACATGCCATATCTCCTATACTACCAATATATTTATTTTTATATTTTGCACCTGCAGCATGTGCTGCATCTTCGATAAGGAGTAAGCTATATTTTTGGGTCAATTGTTTAATTGCATGAATATCAGCCGGCAAGCCCGCATAGTGAACTGGAATTATAGCTTTTGTTTTTTTTGTAATTTTCTTTTCTATCTGTGTTGTGTCAATAAGAAATGTTTCTGAATTAATATCAGTAAATACTGGTTTTGCTCCAACATGGACAATGGGATTTATTGTTGCCACAAATGTGAAAGGGGTAGTTATAACCTCATCTCCTGTCCCTATGCCAGCTGCAAGCAATGCCAAATGAATAGCAGCTGTACACGAAGAAACCGCTATTGCGTATTTTGCCCCTACATATTTCGCAAATGCTTCTTCAAACTGTTTTGTTCGTGGTCCAAGCGTTACCCATCCAGAATCCATCGCATCTAGGATTTCTTTTTTTTCTTCCTTTCCAAATAACGGCTGTCCTACTGGAATAAATTTATTCATTCAGATATTTTACTAATTATATACATTAATGATTAAGTTGCTTTATCGTCCCAAGAATAGCTCTAAGTATTTTTGTATCCCATTTGCCTCGCTTTACTATAGTATACAATTTTTAATCCATTAAATCTCATTAGACTCTTATTTACTAGTGGATCAGTACGAGATGAAACAGTTATTTCATCATATCTCTTTGAAATAATATCTTGGCAACCTTGAATATTATATACAACTGTTGGAGTCTTAACAAGACTCCTTTTTTTCAGTATTGACATTACCTTTGACTTTCGTTAAGGTTGTATGAGTAATAATTGCATGAGATTATGTTATTGGTTTGATCAATTATTTGCCTTCGCCGGATATTGAATTTTGATGAAAGCTGCACGATTTATTCTATTACAAATAAACGGATTTTTCCCTTTTTTATATCCTGCGAGGCATGTGTTTAGAAATTTTAATTTTTTAAAAGGAGCCTTTTTGTACTATAAAGATTTAAATAAATATATCACACAAGATAGATCACAACATACAAAGTTTCCCTTTACACTTATAAATAGTTATCCAATACTTTTTGATCGTTTTGAAGATGCTGGTGAAGTACCGAAGCATTACTTTCATATGGATTTATGGGCAGCTAGAAAAGTCTACAAATCTGGAGTTAAAAGGCATTATGATATAGGCAGCAGACTGGATAGTTTTATCTCACATTGTTTGGTTTTCTGTGATATTGTTATGCTCGATGTTAGACCATTATCGTATAAAATTAAAGGGCTTAATTTTATACAAACTGATGCAATGCGTATGAAAGATATCCACTCAAATAGTATACAATCATTATCCACACTTCATGCAATTGAACATTTTGGACTTGGCCGATACGGAGATCCAATTGATGTGTTAGGCTATAAAAAAGCTATTGATGAAATAAAAAGGATTATAAAACAAGGAGGAAATCTTTATTTTGCTACGCCGATTGGCAGACAACGTGTAGAGTTTAATGCACATCGGGTATTTAATCCAAAATATATAATTAGTTTGTTCGAAGGATTTACCTTAAAAGAGTTTAGTATAGTCGATGATAATAATGATTATATTGAAAACGCAGACGTTGATAAATTTGTAAAAGCGAATTACTCTTGCGGCCTTTTTCATTTTGTTAAAAAATAATTTATAAATTAAATTATATGATCAGCTTTGAAAAGCAGTTGAGTATAGTAATTGCGACATTTAATTCTTCCCAACTTCTGCCAAAAGTCTTTGCGGCATTAAAAAAACAAACATTTCCAAAGAGTAAAATGGAAGTTCTAGTAATGGATGGAGGATCGACGGATAATACAGTTCAACTTGCAAAAAGTTTTGGTGCAAGAGTTATCAATAATCCACGAACAGAACCTGTTTTTGCCAAATTTCTTGGCTATAATAACGCCAGAGGAAAATTTATTATTTATTTAGATCATGATGAAATTTTTGAAAATACTGAAAGTTTATTATTGAAATATACTATCTTGGAAGAAGAAGCTGTAAAAGCTGTCATCGGAAGCGGCTATAAAAATCCAAAAAATTATTCTTTTATCAATGAGTATATCAACGAATTTGGTGATCCATTTTCTTTTTATATGTATCGGCTTTCGAAAGGAAACGGTTTTTTTCTGAAAGAAATGAAGAGAAGATATAGAATTATCCAAGATACGAAAGATTTTACCATTTTTGATTTATTTAAAACTTCAAGAGTTCCGATTATTGAACTTTGCGCTGGCGGGAGTATGTTCAATGCAAAGTATATGAAAGAAAACTTTCCTGAAACTTTAAAAAGACCAGAGTTAATTCCCCATTTTTTTTATTTAATGAATTCAAAAAAAGTGAATATCGCTATTACTAAAAATGATGCTCTTTACCATTATTCGTCTGATAACGTAACCAAATATATAAATAAAATCAAATGGCGGATTAAAAATAATATTTTTCATGTTAAAGACATGGGAGCTTCAGGAATTACCGGAAGATTACATTATCAACCCAAAAGAGATAAATTCAAACAATATTTTTATCTGCTGTATGTTTTTTTAATTATTCCATCAGTTATTGATTCTTTCTATTTAGTAATTACTCGTAAAAAAATTCTCTATTTTATTCATTTCCCTTTGACCATTTATACTGGAGCTGCAATTGTCTATTATTACTTTTTAAAACTTATTGGTATTAATTTAGCATTAAAGAGTTATGGTGAGGCAAAAGTAATTAATAAATTATGAAAAAACTTGTACGTCTTAAAATACTTATTATGCCAATTCTGGTTTTTATTCTCTATATTTTAATTACTGCATTGATCTTCAATCATCGTTTACCATATTTATTTACCCATTATGCAATGCCTGATGTAGATACGGACGGAGGTCTTTGGTATAAATGGTTTTTGTATTATACTCAAGTACACAAGCTCCCTTATGATGTAATTTATTTGAACGGTTATCCATATGGTTATGATATTTCTCTTTCACCGATTAGCAATATCATATATTCTTTTGAGGTGTTTATCTTAACTATCATAGGGTTCTCTTGGAGCAACCTTATTTTAATAACGAATATTTCATCTTTGGTGACCTACCCGCTTGCTGCTCTTGGCGCTTATTTCCTCGGAAACTACATTATGAAAAATAAAATGATTGCTTTTCTTGTCGGGATAATCTTTTCGTTCTCTTTTTATCATGTGTTTATGGGAAGAGGACAAATGTCAATTAACCATACAGAATTTATTCCTTTTTATGTTCT
>Ga0307373_10008993_pt1 | contig 15044 bp, 13 predicted proteins | sample OX2MG_FD_202534 | JGI IMG/M metagenome (GOLD analysis project Ga0307373, IMG submission 202534) | Soil microbial communities from Risofladan, Vaasa, Finland - OX-2 | ecosystem: Environmental > Terrestrial > Soil > Coastal area > Acid sulfate soil | place: Finland: Risofladan, Vaasa | collected... | reverse complement strand
GAATCGGAGGACAAGGTTCCCGTTCCATCAGTCACCTCGGCGTCGGTGCGCACCCAGGGCCGTTCGTAGGACACGACGGAGACGATCTCCCCACGCACCGTTGTCCGCCGTCGCGGCATCACCGCCGCAATGGCGGTCGTGCTCATGTCTTGAGCTTGGCCAGCGCCTCGTTGAGCTGCAGCACATTCACGTAGGGCGAGCCCAAGAAGCCGAGCTGCATGCCTTGCGTCTGCTGGCTGATCAGGCTCGTGAGCCGGCCTGAGGAGATCCCGGTTGCCCTAGACACCATGGGGATCTCGGCGATGGCATCTTGAGGCGTGATGTCGGGGTCGATCCCGCTGCCCGAGGTGGTGACCAGGTCGGAAGTGGGCTGGACACCCCTGGCCTGCCAATACTTGATGAGAGTCTTCGTGTAGTCGACGAGCTCCTGTGAGCGTGGCCCGAGGTTTGTCGCACCGGACTCGCCGGCCACCCCGTTGGCAACGAGGGGGTCGTCGCCAGGGTGGCCGGCGGGGTTAGGGGTCTTGGAATTGGCATCGGAGTAAGGCCCGAGGGCGTCGGGACGGCCTTGGAACACGCAGCTGCCCGGCAGGTGGCCTGGGCACTTTGTCAGCGCCCAGTTCTGACCGATCAGCGTGGAACCGTTGGCCGTAATGGAACCGTCGGCCTGGTGCTTGAAGAACAGCTGGGACAGGCCGACGCCCAGCAGCGGGAAGACGAGGCCGAACAGAACGAGGCAGATGATGCAGAAGATGGCACTACGGCGAAGTTGGATGAGCATGGTCAGTGTCCTTAGTAGGGGTGCAGCGCCACGATGACGAGGTCGATCAGCTTGATGAAGATAAACGGGGTGATGATCCCGCCCACGCCGTAGATGAAGACGTTGCGGCGCAGGATCGATGCCGCACCCGATGGGCGCCACTTGACACCCCGCAGGGCGAGCGGGATCAGCGCCACGATCACCAGGGCGTTGAAGATGACGGCTGAGAGCACGGCGCTCTGGGCACTGTGGAGGTGCATGATGTTCAACGAATTGAGCTGGGGATAGATCACCACGAAGAGCGCCGGGATGATGGCGAAGTACTTGGCGACGTCATTGGCGATTGAGAAGGTCGTCAACGAGCCCCGGGTGATGAGCAGCTGCTTGCCGATCTCGACGACGTCAATCAGCTTCGTGGGGTTGGAGTCGAGGTCGACCATGTTGCCGGCCTCCTTGGCCGCCATGGTCCCCGTGTTCATGGCCACGCCCACGTCGGCCTGCGCCAATGCGGGCGCGTCGTTGGTGCCGTCGCCCGTCATGGCCACGAGCTTGCCGCCCGCCTGCTCCGCCTTGATCAGCTCCATCTTGTTCTCCGGCGTCGCCTCGGCCAGGAAGTCGTCCACGCCGGCCTCCTGGGCGATGGCCGCCGCTGTCAAGGGGTTGTCGCCGGTGATCATCACGGTGCGGATGCCGGCCGCCCGCAACTCGGCAAAGCGCTCCTTGATGCCCGACTTGACCACGTCCTTGAGCTCGATCACGCCGAGAACGGTGTTGTCCTCGGCCACGACCAACGGTGTAGACCCGGCCCGGGCGATGCGGTCGACGATCTCCTGGAGGCCCTCTGGAGGTTGGCCGCCCTGGTCGATCACCCATTGCCGCACCGCCTCCGCGGCCCCCTTGCGGATCTGTCGACCGTCGACGTTGAGGCCCGACATACGGGTGGTGGCCGAGAACGGCACGAACTCGTGCGGGCCCGAGAGTTCGCGCTCGCGTAGGCCGAAGCGCTCCTTGGCCAGGACCACGATGGACCGTCCTTCGGGCGTCTCGTCGGCCAGGGAAGCAAGCTGAGCCGCGCTGGCCACCTCCTCTTCGGTGTGCCCGCTGGCGGGGAAGAAGTCCGAGGCCATGCGGTTACCCAGGGTGATGGTGCCCGTCTTGTCGAGCAGCAGGGTCTGCACGTCCCCCGCCGCCTCGACGGCCCGGCCGCTCATGGCGAGCACGTTGCGCTGCACCAGGCGGTCCATGCCGGCGATGCCGATGGCGGACAGCAGGGCTCCGATGGTGGTCGGGATGAGGCAGACCAGCAGCGAGACCAGGATGACCACGGAGACGGTCCCTCCGGCGAAGCCCGCGAACGGCTGCAGCACCACCACGACGGGGAGGAAGATGATGGTCAGCACGGCCAGGAGGATCGTCAAGGCGATCTCGTTGGGCGTCTTCTGGCGGTTGGCGCCCTCGACCAGCGCGATCATCCGGTCCAAGAAGGTGTGGCCGGCCTCGGCGGTGATGCGCACGACGATCCGGTCGGAGAGCACCGTTGTACCGCCGGTCACGGCCGAGCGGTCACCACCGGACTCGCGGATGACCGGGGCCGACTCACCGGTGATGGCCGACTCGTCGACCGATGCCACCCCCACGATGATCTCTCCGTCGGAAGGGATGTGGTCGCCGGCTTCGCACACCACAAGATCGCCCTTGGCCAGCGTGGCGGCGGGCACCAGCTCTTCGGTGCCGTCTGGGCGCTGGCGGCGGGCCATGGTCTCCGATCGCATCCTCCGCAGGGCGAGCGCCTGAGCCTTGCCCCGGCCCTCGGCCATGGCCTCGGCGAAGTTGGCGAAGAGGACGGTGAGAAACAGCCACACCGTGATCGACCAGTTGAAGATGCCGCCATGTGCGATGGACTCAATGAGGGTGATGATCGAGCCGATCAGCACGACGAACATGACCGGGTTCTTGACCTGCACCCGGGGATCGAACTTGGTGAACGACCCGGCGAGGGCCTCCTTCAAGATCTCCGGGTCGAAGAGGCCGCGGGACTCCGCCACGCCATGGGCCGACGAGGGAGTAGGAGGTGGGGCGTCGGCTGTGATAACGGTCATTTAGAAGAACTTTCCGTGACTGAACTGCTCGACGATCGGACCGAGGGACACGGCCGGGAAGAAGGTCAGGCCCCCGACGATGATGATGACGCCTATCAGCAGGCCCACGAACATGGGATTGTCGGAGCGGAACGTGCCGGCACCGGCGGACACCACGTTCTTGGCCGCAAGCACCCCGCCCAGCGCGATGGCCGGGATCATGATCCCGAAGCGCCCGATGAGCATGGCGATGCCGCCGAGGATGTTGTAGAAGGGTGTGTTGCCGGTGAGCCCACCGAAGGCGGATCCGTTGTTGTTCCCCTGCGATGTCAGGGCGTAGAGGATCTCGGAGAAGCCGTGCGGACCGCCGTTCTCGGGCGCGATCTGCCCGGGGTGAACCGCGACGGCCAGCCCCGTGATGGCCAGCACGGTGATCGGCATCACAACAGTGCCCAGGCCAGCCAGCTTCACCTCCGTAGCCTGGATCTTCTTCCCGAGATACTCGGGCGTTCGACCCACCATCAGCCCGCCGATGAAGACCGCGATGATGGCGTAGATCAAAATGGTGTACGTCCCGCTGCCCACGCCGCCGGGAGTCACTTCGCCGAGCATCATGCCGGTGAGGTTCATACCGCCGCCGATCGGCGTGAAGGAGTCGTAAGCGGAGTTTGCCGATCCGGTGGACGTCGAGGTCGACGCCACACCGAAGAGCGCGGAACTCGGGACCCCGAATCGGACTTCCTTGCCCGTGGTGTTCCCGGTTGGTTGGTGGACGAGGCCGGCGGCCTGCACGGCTGGGTTGGCCTGGTGCTCCGAGACCGCAGCGATGGCGACCCAGGCACCGAAGATGATGAACATAGCGGCGAGGACGGCCACGCCCTGCCGCAGTGCCCCCACCATCTTGCCGAAGACGTAGGTCAGCGCGACCGGGATGCACAGCAACAGGAACATGGAGAGCAGGTCGGTCAGTCCGGTCGGGTTCTCGAAGGGATGGGCGGAGTTGATGTTGAAGAACCCGCCGCCGTTGGTGCCCAACTGCTTGATGGCTTCCATGAAGCCAACCGGACCGAGGGCGATGGTCTGCGAGACCCCGTTGAGCGAGTTGTGGATGTTGACCGGCCCACCCAGCGTGTCGATGGCGCCCTGGCCCACGAAGATCAGGCCGCCGATGATGGCGATCGGGGTCAGCACGTATAGAAGGGCGCGGGTCACGTCCACCCAGAAGTTGCCGACGGTCGGCGAGCCCTTCCTGGAGAAGCCGCGGATGATGACGAGCGCGGCCCCGATGCCGACGGCGGGCGTGACGAACTGCTGTACCGTCAGCGAGCACATCTGCGACAGGTACGACATGGTCTCTTCGCCGCCGTAGTTCTGCCAGTTGGTATTCGTGACGAACGAGGTGGCCGTGTTCCAGGACAGCGCAGGGCCGACGGCGCCGAAGTGTTGCGGGTTCCACGGCAGCGAGCCTTGGAGGCGGAGGATGGCGTACGTGATCCCGATCGAGAGCCCGGAGAACACGACGACGGAGCCGGCGTAGCGCTTCCAGGTCTGCTCCTTCTCAGGGCTCGTGCCCAAGAGCCGGTAGATCGGGCGCTCGATGAAGCCGAGGAAGTGCACCCGTCCCTCGAACACGGCGACCATGTATGCACCGAGATACCGCCACGCCAGAGCCAACAGGACGAGGAGGACAACGATGGTCCAGAAGAAGCCCATCTAGAACCACTCAGGCTTGAACATGGCGACCCCGAGGTAGAGGAACACCAAGACGGAGATGCCGAGCAAGATTCCTTGGATAACGCTCATACCCGCTCCAGGAGCCAGATGTAGCCCAGGAACGCAGCGATGAACGCTACGACGCTGACCACGACGAGAAGATCTGCCATGGGTTCCATCCTGGTGGCGGCGCCGTGAACCCGACGTCAACGCGACCGGCCCCGACGTGAACAAAGTGTCAATGGCCGCTGGGCGGCGGCCCTGCGTAAGGTGAGATCAGTCGCACAGATCGAAAGTGGGGTGGACGATGGCGTTGGACCTGGGAGGGTGCCGTGCGCTGGTGACCGGGGGGTCGTCGGGCATCGGGGCCGGGCTGGCCGAGGCGTTGGCGGAGCGGGGCGTCGTGGTGGGCATCTGCGCCCGACGCGCCGAACAGCTCTCCGAGGTGCTGGAGCGCTGCATGAAGCATTCGCCCGACAGCCGCATGTGGGTGACCGACCTGGCCGACCCCGACGCGGTGGACCAGCTGGCCGTGGACGTGCTCGACGCCTTCGGCGGGGTGGACCTGCTGGTCAACAACGCCGGCATCCCGAAGCGACGCCACACCACCGCGCTCGACATCGACACCATCACGTCCGTCATGCACATCAACTACCTGTCGCCGATGCGCCTGACCTACGACCTGCTCCCCCAGATGCTGGCCCGCGGCTCGGGCACCATCGTGAACATCTCGTCGATCGCCGCTCCCCTCAGTGCGCCGGGCGAGGCCGCCTACGACGCGTCGAAGGCGGCGCTCACGGCCTTCTCCGAAGCCATGGCCGTGGACCTGTGGGAGACGGGGATCAAGGTGATGGTGGTGTACCCGGGCGTGATCGACACCCCGTTGTTCTCGCTGCCCGACAACGACGTGCCTGACTTGCCGATCCCGGCCGAGCCCGTCTCGGCCATGGCCGACGCCATTCTGGCCGGGCTCGAGTCCGGCGCCGCCCAGGTCTACTTCCCCGAGTACTTCAAGGACCTGGCCGCATCCAAGGCCCAGGACGTGGGCGCGTTCCTGGCGGGCACCGCCGGGTACCTCCGCGAGCAGAAGCTGAAGAAGGGGTAGTCGCCACTCCATGAAGACGGAGCCTGATGCCGCCGGGATGAGTGAGGTGCGCCTCGAGCGCATCACCGAGCACTTCTCCTCCGCCTACGTCGAACCGGGCAAGATCGCCGGCTGCCAGGTCACGGTGGTGCGCGGCGGCCACATCGCCTACCACCGCTCGCTGGGGCTGATGGACCGCGAGGCCCAGACCCCGATGGCGGACGACGTCATCTTCCGCATCTACTCCATGACCAAGCCGATCGCGTCGGTCGCCCTCATGCAGCTCTACGAGCGTGGCCTGTTCCAACTGCTCGACCCGGTGCACCGCTACATACCCGAGTGGCGGACCCTGCAGGTCGGCCTGGTCGGCGACGACGGCGCCATCACATTGGTCAAGCCCGAACGACCGATGAACATGCGTGACGTGCTCATGCACACGACGGGACTCCCCGGCGGGCTGTTCCCGGGTCATCCCATCGACGCCGCCTTCAACGAGGCTCTCGCGGCGCGGGGCAGCGGGCAGACACTCGAGAGCGTCACGGCACTGCTGGCCGAGTACCCGCTCAAATTCCACCCCGGCACGCAGTGGAATTACGGCCTGTCGACCGACATCGTGGGCCGGCTGGTCGAGATCCTCTCGGGGCTGCCCTTCGACGAGTACCTGCGGCGCGAGCTCTTCGAGCCGCTGGGCATGGTCGACACGGGGTTCTACGTCCCCGAGGCCTCGCTGCCCCGCCTGGCCGCCTGCTACCAGTACCGCCCCGCCAACAACCCCCTCCTGATGGAAGGCTCGTTCGTCAACGGGATCCTGCGCCCCCGCTCCTATTTCTCGGGAGCAGGTGGGCTGGTCTCCACCACCGCTGACTATGTCGCCTTCTGCCAGATGCTGGCCAACGGTGGGCATCTCGGCGGCCGGCGGGTGCTCGGGCGCAAGACCCTGGACCTGATGACGGTCAACCACCTCCCCGGTGGCGCCACCCTGCAGGACATGGCCATCGGGGGCTTCGGCGAGGCCGGCTTCGAGGGGGTCGGCTTCGGGCTGGGATTCGCCATCGGCCTCGGCCCGGGCGCCACCACCATGGCGGGCTCGGCCGGCGACTTCTACTGGGGCGGGGCGGCCAGCACGGCGTTCTGGGTCGACCCGGCCGAGGACCTCTTCGTGGTCTTCATGACCCAACTCTTCCCGTCCGTCGCCTACCCGTTCCGGGCTCAGCTGCGGGCGCTCGTCTATCAGGCCATCGACGATTGATGGCTGAGGCCGAAGGGCCCGTCGGTCCCGCCGACGCCAGCGTGGTGCCTCGCTTCTCCGGGCTGGCCACCTTCGCTCGCCTCCCCACGCTGGACCAGGTCGGGCGCTGGGACATCGGAGTAGTCGGCGTCCCGTTCGACGGCGGCACGAGCTACCGGCCCGGCGCCCGCTTCGGGCCCGCTGCCGTCCGCCAGGGCTCGAGGCTGCTGCGGCCGTACAACCCGGCGCTCGATGCCCTGCCCTTCGAGCTGGCCCAGGTGGTGGACGCGGGCGACATCGCCTGCACGCCCTTCAGCGCGGAAGAAGCCGTGAGCCAGATCGAAGCCGCAGCGGACACCCTCCTCCGTGACGGCGGCCGGCTGGTCGCCGTGGGGGGTGACCACACCATCGCCCTGCCGCTGCTGCGGGCCACTGCGCGTCGCCACGGGCCGCTCGCCCTGGTCCATTTCGACGCGCACCTCGACACGTGGGACACGTACTTCGGGCAGCGCTTCACGCACGGGACACCGTTCCGCCGCGCCTGGGAGGAGGGCCTGCTCCTCCATGACCACAGCGCGCATGTCGGCCTCCGGGGTCCGCTCTACTCCGTGGGCGACCTCTCGGACGACGCGTCCATGGGTTTCGCGCAATTCACCACCGACGACGTGGCGGAGCACGGGACGGCCGAGGTGGTGCGGCGGCTGTTGGCGCGCGTGGGCGACGCGCCCGTCTACGTGTCGGTCGACATCGACGTCCTCGACCCGGCCCACGCGCCCGGTACCGGCACGCCCGAGGCCGGAGGCCTCACCAGCCGCGAGCTCCTCGCGCTGGTGCGGGGACTGCGACCCACCGCCGTGGTGGGAGGGGACGTGGTGGAGGTCTCCCCCGCCTACGACCATGCGGAGATCACGGCGGTCGCCGCCGCGCACGTCATCTACGACCTGGTGACGATCATGGCGGCGCCGGGCTCGGGCTGACCGGAGGCTCCGCTCCGCCGATTCGGCGCGCGCCCACCTTGTAACAGTGCATTCACGTAGGGGAAACCAACGGCGAACGTTGTCTCCCTAGGGTGAGCGGCACAGCGCAGTACAGAGGTGGGAAACCAGGTACCCGACGTGAAGCGAGATCTTCTGGTTGGTGTGGCCCAGTGGCTGGCCGCACCAGGGGAGCCACGCCAGAACATGAACGTGGCACTCAGCATGATGGACGACGCCGCAGCGCGGGGAGTCGAGCTCCTGCTGCTGCCCGAGCTCTGGTCGTGTGGCTACGACCCCGAGACGCTGGCCAGGGACGCGCGAGAGGACGCCGAGCCGCTGGAGGGGCCGCGCTCGGTCGCGCTGGGCAAGGCGGCGCGAGGGCGCGACATGTGGCTGGCCGCCGGCAGCGTGCCGGAGTTGAGCGACGACGGCCGCATTTACGACACGGCGCTGGTCTTCAATCCCCATGGTGAGTTGGTGGCCTGGCACCGCAAGGCCCATCTCTACCCGCCCACGCTCGAGCCCTCCGTGTTCACTCCGGGTGACCGGTTGACGACCTTCGAGGACCCCGCTCTGGGGCGGGTGGGCCTCTTGGTCAACTTCGACGGCGACTTCCCGGAAGTGGCCCGGACGCTGGCGCTGCGCGGCGCCCGGCTGGTCCTGGCGCCCGCCGCCTACGAAGTCGAGGGAGCGAACGCCTGGGACCTCCTCTACCCCGCCATCGCCCTGACCAACAGCCAATGGTGGGTGCAGGCGAACCAAGCGGGCTCGCACTCCACGTCGACCCTCCTCGGGGCCAGCCGCATTGTGGCGCCGACCGGCACCGTGGTGGCAGAGGCGAGCCGGGCCGTGCCGGGCTCGCTCAGCCGGGCCGAGCTGCTGGTGCACCGCATCGACCTGCACATTGCGTACGAACGAGAAGGGATCTCGGGGCTGCTCGAGGACGAACGCCATCCCGACCTCTACTTCGACCGGGTACCGGCAGAGTCCGCCTGATTCCTTCAGTCTCCCGCGGATCAGTCCCCTTCGGTCTGCGCCCGCAGCGCCACGTCGACACGGTCCCGGAAGACGAGGTACTGCTCCTGTGCCAGCCACGGCACGTCGGGCAGCCGCGCAATCAGGTGCGGCACCCGCACCACCTCACCGTTCGCGAACTGGCGCCTGGTCAGGTCGATATCGACGCCGGCGAACCGGTTCCAGTAGTGGTATCCCTGATGGGATCCGTCGGCGTGGTCGACCTCCGCCTCGAGCAGCTCGCCGCCGAGCAGGTCGTGCACGACGAGCGCCGTCACGGCGCACTGGCCGCGCGACGGTTCGGCCGGTGTCCACACCGGGGCATCTGTGGGATCGCAGGTCTCGATCGACCACGACGCCCTGATCGCCGACTCCAGCCCGGTGAGCGTCAGTGGTCGCTCCTCACCGAAGCGGACGGGGGATGACATCCCTTCAGTCAACCCGCTGACGGGTCGTTCCCGTGCATCTGGACGGATCGGTTCCGTCAGCGGCGCTTCCGCCGGTCGTGCTGGGATTGGGAGCGCTTGGCCTTTCGGTTCTTGCGGGCCTGGTCGTTGGGGTGGGTCCCGTGCGCGATGTGGGCCGTCTGTCCGCTGGACGCGCCGACGGACATGTCCTCACCCTGCATGGTACGGCGACGACGTGACATGGCGGTGAAGAAGGCGACGATCAGGATGGCGGCCGCCAGACTGAAGATCAGCACGTAGAACATGCGGCGTTCAACCACGGGTGCGGCGGCGGGCGTCGCCGTCGCCTGGCGCCGTGTGAGTACGCTCTCCCCCGCCGGACCAACTCCCAACGAAAGGACGGGACCCATCACCTCCCTGCAGCGGCTTGCCCTCCTGTCGGCGGTGGTCGTCCTGGCGGCGGCCGGCCTGCTCATGCCGACGGCGATGGCAGACGCCTCTCCGGCAACGCTGCCATTCCCCGGGCACGGCTCCATCGGGGAGGCCTACGTCACGGGCGCCCCTCCCGGCGCGCACCTCCACGTCCTGAACGGCGCCGGGACCCGGGTCGGCTCCGGCGTGGTGGACAGGCTGGGCAGTCTGATCGTGAGGAACCTGACGGCCGGGCCCGGTTACCGCTTCGCCGAAGGGTCGGGTTCCGGGGGCCGGCGCACCGCCGCCTTCTCAGTGCTCTCGCCGTCGTCGACACCGGATGCTGCTTTCTTTTCGTCGCAGCACCTGCACAGCGGTCTCAACTACGTGCGCATGCGCGACGGCATCCTGCTCGCGGCCACCGTCCGCCTCCCGCCGGGCAAGACCCTGGCCGACGGGCCCTTTCCCACGGTGATCGAGTATTCCGGGTACGACGTCGCCGGGCCGCACAGCCTCATCGACGCGCTCGAAGGGCACGCCTCATCGAGGGATCCCCTCCTGCCGGACACCTCCACCGTGGTCGGATCCGTCGTCGCCCCGCTGCTCGGCTTCGCCACCGTCAGTGTGCAGATGCGCGGCACCGGGTGCTCGGGTGGTGCCTTCGACCTGTTCGGATTGCCCTCCGACTACGACGGCTACGACATCGTCCAGACCGTGGGCTCCCAACCGTGGGTCCTCAACCACAAGGTCGGGATGGTCGGCATCTCCTACTCGGGGTTCTCGCAGCTGATTGTGGCCGGGACCGACCCGCCGGACCTGGCGGCCATCACGCCGTTGAGTCCCACTGACGACCTCTTCTCGACCGGGTACCCGGGCGGGATCTACAACGACGGCTTCGCCGCCAGTTGGGTAGCCCAGCGCGCCTCGGACGCGCGCCCTGCGCCGGGAGGAGGCCAACCCTGGGCCACGGCCGAAATCGAGACGGGTGATCAAACCTGCTTGGCCAACCAGCGCCTCCATCTTCAGGCGCAGAGCCTGCACTCGCTCGTCAGCCCGAACCTCGGACGCACGCCCGCGCTGTTCAACCCCCGCTCGCCGACGGCCTGGGCCAGCAACATCAGGGTACCCGTGTTCCTGGTCGGTGCCCTGCAGGACGAGCAGGTGGGGCCGCAGTGGCCCGCCGTCATCACCGCCCTGCACGGCGACAACCACGTCTACGTCACCATGATGAACGGCACCCACACCGACTCGCTCGGTCCTGACACGATTTCGCGTTGGCTGGAATTCCTCGACCTCTATGTGGCCGACCGCGTGCCGACCCCCTCGCCGACGCTCGACGCGCTGGCGCCCACCTTGTACTCGTCGCTCACGGGCGGTGCTCCGTCCGCCCCTGTGCCCGCCATCCGCTTCACCAGCGAGCCCTCGGTCGCCGCGGGCAGGGCCGCCTATGCGGGACAGGATCCGCGCCTGCGGGTGCTCTTCGACAACGGCGGCGGGAGCCTCGGGCCCGGCGCCCTGCAGCCCACCTACGAAGCAGGGTTCACGTCGTGGCCACCCGCCGGCACGGTGGTGCGGTTCGGGCTCGGGCCCCACGGCACGCTCCGCCCCGGCGCGATGGGCACCTCGTCCACCGCTTCCTTCCGCCCTGACCCCTCAGCGCGCCCGGCCGACGATCTGGCGGCCTCGGCCAACGCGTGGGCGGCCCAGCCGCCCTACCACTGGACCACGGTCCCGGCCCGTGACGGCATTGCGTTCGAGACTCCCGCCTTCACCGCCGAGACCACAATTGTCGGGCCGGCCAGCCTCGACCTGGAGCTGCAGTCGACCGCGCCCGTCACCGACCTGCAGGTGACCGTCACCGACGTGCAGCCGGGCGAGACGCAGGAGGAGTACGTGACCTCGGGCTTCCTGCGCAGCAGCAACCGCACGCTGGCGGCCGACTCGACGCCGCTCGACCCCGTGCCCACCTATCTGACGGCAGGCCGCCAGCCGCTCCCCAAGGGCCGGTTCGCCCTCGTCCGGATCCCGATCGACCCCATTGCGCACACCTTCCGACCGGGCACCCGGCTGCGCATCGTCGTTTCCGCTCCGGGAGGCGACCGTCCTTCGTGGACCTTCGACACACCCACGACGCGTGGAGCCGTGCTCGACACTGTGTCGCTCGGCGGCACCCACGCGTCATCGCTCGTGGTCAACGAGGTGGGCGGTGTGGTCCCGACCTCCGGCCCGCCTGCCTGCGGCGCGCTGCGAGGCGAGCCGTGCAGGGCCTATGCTTTGTTGGGCAACCAGCGCTGAGCAACGAACAGCCCTCGCCGGCCATTGGGTAGGGTCGCCGCCATGGCAGGAAGGGCGGGCGATGGACGACCCGAAGCGATCTCGCTCTACGAGGGACTGCTCACCACGCGGGCGATCCGGCGCTACACCGACGAGCCTGTACCCGACGAGGCGCTGCGGGACATCCTGTTCGCGGCCACCCGGGCGCCCAGCGGGTCGAACCGTCAGCCCTTCCGTTTCATCGTCCTCACCGACGGGCCGGTGGCGGAGGAGGCCAAGCGGCTGATCGGCGCCGGGGCGCGGAAGTTCTGGGCCGCCAAGCGGGAAGCCGACGGCTACGACACCGGCTCGGGGTCCCAGGCCGACTCGCCCAAGGCGCGCATGGCGCGCACCATGCAGCGCTACGTCGACACCTACGAGTCGGTGCCGGTGCTGGTGCTGGCCTGCTTTCGGCGGTACCGGCACGCGAGCGCGTACACCGACGGTGCATCGGTCTACCCCGCCTGTCAGAACCTCCTGCTGGCCGCCCGGGCGCTCGGGTTCGGCGGCGTCATGACGGGCTGGCAGTTCGCGGCCGACGCCGAATTGCGGGCGCTCCTGCACATTCCCGAGGAGGTCGAGATCATGGCGACCATCACCCTCGGGCGCCCCGTTGGCCACCACGGGCCGGTGCGCCGCCGGCCGCTCCCCGAGCTCGTCTACGGGGATCGGTGGGGCGAGCCCCCCACCTGGGCGGTCGACCCGGCGGGCGCCGCCCACACGGCTGCGGGTCCGCCGACTCGCAGCCAATAGAGTCTGCGGTGTTGCGCTCCCTCGCGGAAGGCTGACCATGCAGGCTGTCGACTCGCCCGTCTTCGACGCGGACAACCACTATTACGAAGCGCTCGACGCGTTCACCCGCCATCTCGATCCGAAGCTGGGACCGCGGGTGATCGAGTGGGTCGAGGTCAACGGGCGGCGCTACCACGCGCTGGGCGGCCGGGTCAGCCGGGCCGTGACCAACCCGACCTTCAACCCGATCACGCCCCCGGGTGCACTGGTCGACTACTTCCGGGGCAACCCCGACGGCCGGCCCATGCACGAGCTGATGGGCAAGCCCGAGCCGATCCGGTCCGAATACCGCGACCGCGACGCCCGCCTCGCCACCATGGACGCCCAGAACCTGGCGAAGATCTGGCTCTTCCCCACGCTCGGCATGCTCTACGAGGAGGCGCTCAAGCACGATCCGGGCGCCGTCGTCCTCCTGTTCCGCGCCTTCAACCGTTGGCTGGCCGAGGACTGGGGCATGGCGTATGCGGACCGCATCTTCGCCGCGCCATACATCACGCTGGCCGACGTCGACGAGGCCGTGCGGGAGCTGGAGTGGGCGCTCGACAAGGATGCGAGGGCCGTGGTGATGCGGGCCGCCGCTCCGATCACCGCTGGTGGCCCGCTCTCCCCCGCCGACGACGTCTTCGACCCGTTCTGGGCCCGTGTCAACGAAGCCGGCATCACGGTGGTGGTCCATGCCGGTGACGCCGGCTTGTCCTCCAACGGCTATGCACCCGACGGATTCTCGGCCTCCTTCCGGGCCGGGCCGACGCGGCCGAGCATCAAGATGTTCGCCATTGAGCGGGCGGCCCACGACTTCTTGGCCACGCTGCTGCTCGAGAAGCTGTTCGACCGCTTCCCGAATGTGCGCGTCGCCTCCGTCGAGAACGGCTCCGAGTTCCTCGCCCCGCTCTTCGCCAAGCTGCGCACCACCACGCGGCGCATGCCGGGCTATTTCTCCGAGGACCCGGTCCTGACCTTCCGCCGCAACGTGTGGATCAACCCGTTCTGGGAGGACGACGTCACCGAGATCGTGGACCTCATGGGCGACGACCGGGTGATCTTCGGATCGGACTGGCCGCACATTGAGGGGCTGCCGGAGCCGACGGACTGGGTGACCGAGCTGCAAAAGCTGCCGGGTGAGTCGGTGCCCAAGATCATGGGGAGCAACGTGTCCGAACTCAACGAGCGGAGGCCGCTGTGACCGAGGTCGTCGACCAGAGCGAGACGGTGGACTCGGCCGCGCCGGGCTACCAGATCGAACCGCACGTCATCGTCCTGTTCGGCGCCACGGGCGACCTGGCGGCGCGCAAGCTGCTCCCCGGCCTGCTGCATCTGGCCATGAGCGGGATGATGCCCGATTACCGCATTGTCGGGAACTCGACCAGCACCTTGACCGACGAGGAGTTCCGGCACCTGGCCCGCCACGCCGTGGACCAGTTCTCGACCGACAAGATCTCGTTGCTGCAGTGGGCCAATTTCGAGAAGCGGCTGAGCTTCTGCTCCACCTCGGCGGGGCCCGAGGCGCTGGCCGACGCCGTGGGCAAAGCCGAGGACGAAATCGGTGGCGAGCCGCGGCGGCTGCACTACCTGAGCGTCCCCCCAGCGGCAGACCGCTCCCTGATTCAGCTGATCTCGGACGCCAAGCTGGTCGAGCGGTCGCGGGTCGTCATGGAGAAGCCGTTCGGCACCGACCTGGCCAGCGCCGTAGCGCTCAACGACATGCTGCACTCGGTCTTCGACGAGGAGCAGATCTTCCGCATCGACCACTTCCTCGGGAAGGAGGGGGTCCAGAACATTCTGGCCTTCCGTTTCGCGAACGGCCTCTTCGAGCCCATCTGGAACCGGGACCACATCGACCACGTGCAGATCGACGTGCCCGAGACGCTCGGGGTCGACGACCGCGTCGCCTTCTACGAGGCGACCGGGGCCTTCAAGGACATGGTGGTCACCCACCTCTTCCAGATTTTGGGCTTCATGGCCATGGAGCCGCCCACGGACCTGTCCGCCGGCCCGATCAACGAGGAGAAGAACAAGGTCTTCCGCTCCATGCGCCTGCTCAACGTGACGGAGGTCGTGCGGGGGCAGTACGACGGCTACCGCGACATCCCTGGCGTGGCCGCGGACTCGGACGCCGAGACCTTCGTGGCACTGAAGGTCGAGCTCGACAATTGGCGTTGGGCGGGCGTGCCCTTCTTCCTCCGCACGGGCAAGAAGCTCGGCGGCGGCGAGCGCATCATTTCGATCGCCTTCCGTGAGCCCCCCAAGTCGATGTTCCCCGACAACTC
>Ga0307373_10008992_pt1 | contig 15044 bp, 14 predicted proteins | sample OX2MG_FD_202534 | JGI IMG/M metagenome (GOLD analysis project Ga0307373, IMG submission 202534) | Soil microbial communities from Risofladan, Vaasa, Finland - OX-2 | ecosystem: Environmental > Terrestrial > Soil > Coastal area > Acid sulfate soil | place: Finland: Risofladan, Vaasa | collected... | reverse complement strand
CGTCGATGACCTTCACCGCCAGCCCGGTGTGAAACAGCACCTCGCCCATCAGCACGAACAGCGGGATCGGGGTCAGCGAAAAGTTGGCCACCGAGTCCACGCAGTTGCGCGCGAGCTGCACCAGGCCGGCGTCGCCGCCGAGGAACAGCCCCGCCCCGACCAGGTTGATGGCAAGGAAGCTGAACGCGACCGGCAGCCCCAGCAACAGCAGCACGGTCGAACCTCCGAGAAGGAGCCACGCCGCGGCTTGCCAGGACATCACGCTCGCGCCCGGCCTAGGACGCCGAAGCCGCGTCGCTGCGCGGTGCCCGCTCGCCCAGCGCCAGCCCGCGCATGCGAAACAGAACCTCGATCGCGAGCAGCAGGAAAGCCACCGGCAGCGGCGCCAGCGACCACCACTCCGGCGTCACGATCGTCTTGATGGTCAGCGCGTGCGAGGCATAGCTGTCGTAGGTCGCCTGCGTGCCGTAGCCGACCATCGCCACGCAGCAGGTGAATGCCACCGCGTCGGCCAGCCACTCGCAGTACCACCCCAGTCGCGCCGGCAGCGCGCGCAACACGATGTCGACGCGGATGTGACGCCCTTCGCGCAGCAGCCACGGCGCGGCGAGCATCGTGACTAGGTACAGCATGTACTCGGACATCTCGTCCGCCCACTGCAGCCCGTGCACGGACGGCAGCAGCGCCACGTTCCTGAGCAGCACGTCGGCGCAGATCATCAGCATCATCACCAACAGCACCGCGCAGGCCGCCAGCGCCAATCCCTCCAGCAGCCTGCCGTAGAGCGCCGACAGCGTTCTCATCGCCCGCCGCTTCCGCTCAGCTCTGCCCGGGCAGCTTGCGGCCCACCCAGATCTGCCCTTCGTCGAGGCGAACGGCAAAGCACCCGAGCGCGGTGCCCTCCGGGTACAACCCGCATCCGGTCAGCGCATCGAACTGCCACAGATGCTCGTTGCAGGTCAGTACTTCGCCGTCGAAGATTCCCTCGGCGAGCGGAACGCTCTGGTGCGGGCATTCGGCCTGGTACGCACGCACACCAGCCTGCGTCCATAGCACGAGAACCTTGGTGTGCTCGTCGATCGCGCGCTCCAGCATCCGGGCCGTCTGCAGCTCGCCGACGGTACACACCCGCACAAACTCTTCCCTGGTTGCTTCACATCCCGAAACGTCGGCAGACAATTGCTCTCCTTTCTTGCTGGCCGCGCCCTACGCCGGCCGGTAGATGCGCGCCGGGCTCTGGCCCTCGAATGCCTGTTGCTCATACTCGACCAGCTCGAGCTGGTTGCCCCACGGATCGAGAAAGTAGTTCACGCGCAGCCCCGCGCAGGGACCTTCGTTCAGTACGATCGGCCCCGCCATCACCCGCAATCCATGTGCCTTGCAATGTGCGATCGCCGCGTCGAGGTCGCTCACCTTGAAGGCGATGTGATGTCCACCGTAGTCGCAGTTCCTGGGCGGCGCGGTTTTGCGATTGAGCGGCCTGTCGTACTGGAAAAGCTCGAGCATCAGGTTCGGGCCCACCTGCAGCATCGCGATGGTCAACGCGGCGCCGGGGACATTGACGTGAGCCGACGTCCAGTCGCGGCCGTCGGGCATCTTGGGCATGTGTGCCGCATCGAACGGGCCGATCCGGTAGAGCTCGGTTCCACCGATCACGTCGCAGTAGAACTTGACCGCATCGTCGAGCGCCGGAACCGTGAGCGCGACGTGATCCACGTGCGAAAGACCTGGCAGGCCGTGCTTGGTCATCACAGTGCTCCTTGTTTGTCCATTCGCGCTCGGCGGACCACTCGTGGCGCTACAGCGGAATCGCCGACGGCGGGGTAAGTGCCCTGGTCTGCAGCCGCGCGACACGCTTCAGCAGCTTCCAGTCCTCGGCCTCCCTGCGCCAACGGTCCTCGTAGCGCCCCACCGCGTAGACCTGCGTCGCGCCGCCGCCATCGGTGTGAAAAACGCAGAATCCCGCCGTGCTGTAGGCGGCATCGCCTTCCACGGCGACTTCCTCGACGCTGATCAGGTGGCTGCGCTGCCCCGTGTTCCACACGTGCTTCGGGGCCGAGGCCAGTAGCGCGCCCAATTCCTGGCGATTCAGCAGGATCCAGGTCATCTGCTGCGCGACCTCCGGCGCCTTGGTCACGAGGCGGTACTCCCCGGCCTCGGCGAACAGGGCCGTGTAGTCCTCGAAGGACTCCTGGTCGAGCAAGCGCCCGGAGAGATGGATCAGACGGCTGAGCCGGTCGTGCTCGTACATCATGGAATCCGCTGCGCGCCCTGCGCGTCGCGGCCCGCATAGTCCGCGGCTCGATAGGGCGCGTCGATGTCGTGGGAGCTCGCGCAGACCAGGCGCCGCCATTCGCCGTAGAAGCTGCGCAGCGGCGCGTCGTCGGTCGCTTGCCGGTCCTCCTCCCGCGCGATGATCGAGAAGCGGCTGGCGCCGGCGGACATGTTCGCCCACTGCGTTTCGATGGCCCAGATGTCTTCCGGAAGGTTGCGGCCGAACGGCCCCCAGACCTGGTTGTGATGGCGCTGTCTCAGCTCGCGTATCTCCGCCAAGTCGTCCGCACGGCCCAGCCCGCGACACTCGAGCAGCGTGAGTCCCGGCGCCAGCGGAGTCAGGGAATCGATGCGTACGACGGTCGCCCTCACGTTGACCATGACGTCGGGAAACAGATCGACGACGACGTGCCCGTTCGGCGCCATGCCGGGCAGCGTTGCGCTGCTGCGCTCTCCCAGCGCGAGCCTACCGTAGGCGATTTGCGCAGGCTCGAAGGTGTGATGCCCGTGCGGGTGCAGGTGCCACTGCCGCTTGCGGTACGCCGGCTGAGACAGGCCGGTGGTCCGGTTGAGCAGGTGCAGGAGCTCGTGGTAGCCCTCGCAATTGGTCTCCACGAACAGCTTCCAATTGGCGCGGATCTCGACCCGGTGGTAGTGCAGCAGCTCGAGCTCCGCCAGAGGCTCGCGCAGGTTCTCGAGCGTCGAGCCGAGGAACTGCGCGAGCGGCCCCGCCTGATCGCCGAGATTTAGGAACACCAGACCGTGGACCGACTCGGCGCGCACCGTGCGCAGGCCGATCCTTTCGGCGCAGACCGAGGAGCCCGCGTAGGCCTCGGGGCGCGGGATATACAGACACTCGCCCTGCGTGGAGAAGCTCCAGTGGTGATAGAAGCACTGCAGGCGCTGGTCGACGAGCGTGCCCGCCGTGTCGCGCACTATTCTGGCGCCGCGGTGCGGACAGGCATTGAAGAAGGCGCGGATCCTCCGGTCAGCGTCGCGCAGGACGATGACCGATACGGCGCCGATCTCGACCACCCGATAATCGCCCGCATTACGCAGCTCGCTTTCGTGGCAGGCGAATTTCCACGTCGCCCGGAAGATCTTTTCCTGCTCGGCGCGAAACAGCGCGTTGTCCGTATAGATCCGGTTGTCCAGGTAATGCGTGGGGGGCAGCCCGGGCGGCGCATCCCACGGCTGCCGCACGGTCTCAGGTCGCATGGCCTGCCGGGCCGACAGAGCGGGCAGGCGTCTTCCGCAAACGAACCATGTTTCTATATCCGTAACAGCGTTTCTTTATTAGAAAACGAAGCAAGAAGCGTTGTCAAGCGCACCTGGGAATCAATCACCGCCCGGGCTGCACGCGGGCGCACGCAAAGCAGAAGGGGGATGCTACGACCTCACGGGGCGCGCCTCAGGCAGGACGCGCGAGATCCGCGGAAATTTCCGTAGCTGTTGCAGTGACCAGATTGACGAAACGTGCGAGCTGTTTCCGGCTGACCCGGATCGTCGGGCCACCCACCGCGACCGCAGCGATCACGCGTCCGGTCGCATCGCGAATCGGAGCACCGGCTACCCGGAGGTGCTCCACGAAGCCCTCGTCATCCGTCGACCATCCCCGCGCGCGGATTTGAGCGAGCTCCTTGCGCAGCTTGGCGTGCTCCACGACCGTGCGGGTAGTGAACTTCTTGAGCGGCCGGGAGAACACCTGGTCCTGCTCGGCCTTCGCGGCATAGGCGAGCAGAACCTTGCCGGCCGCAGTGCAGTGGAGCGGCCGGTACGAGCCGACCCCGAGCGCGACGCGAATCGGCTGGGGGCTCTCCACCACGCCTATGTAGAGCACGCGTAGCTCGTCCATGACCGACAACTGCACCGTCTCCCCGGTTTTCTGCGACAGCCTGGCGAGGTGCGGCTGGGCGATCGACGCCAGAGGCATCTGCCTGAGCTTGCTCCCCGCCAGCTCGACCACCGCAAAGCCGAGCCGGTACTTCCTGGTCGCGCGCTCCTGCTCCACGAAGCGGTAGCGCTCGAGTGCCTTCAGCGCACGGAACACTGATGCCTTGTCCATGCCCGTCAATTGGCTGATGTCCGTGACGCCGAGCTCCGAGGCATCGCGCGCGAACAGCCGCAGCACGGCGAGGGTCTTGTAGCCGCTTCCTTGCGGCAGCTCCTTCCCGTCCCGCTTCGCCAAGTCATCCTCCCTGATACGGCGGTTGCGTTGTCGTTATTGACGCTGTCTTGCACGGGCAGCCCGCGTAGCCAATGAACGCGCACGCCGTTCACCTGTGGCATGCGAGCCGACCCGCATCCTACGCCAGCGGCGTCGCGCCGCCGCCGCAAACCCCAACCTCAAGAATCGCGCAACGCAGCCCTTCCGAGAAGTTTGGCCAGCTCCTCCGGGGGCACCGGCCGCTGGATCAAATACCCCTGCATCTCGTCGCACTCGAGCTCGCCCAGTGCCCTCGCCTGCTCTTCGGTCTCGACGCCCTCGGCCACCACCTTCAGGCCGAGCGAATGCGCCAGCGAGACGATGGTCGAGACTAGCGTCATGGTGTTCGCATCACCCAGCATCGCACCTATGAACGACTGGTCGATCTTCAGCGTCTGCACCGGAAGCTTGGCCAGGTAGCGCAGCGAAGAGTAGCCAGTGCCGAAGTCATCGATGGCGACGCCGATTCCCGCATCGGTCAGGCCCTTGAGCTTGGAGATGCTCTCCTCGACGTCCTCCATGATGAGGCTTTCGGTGATCTCGAGATCGATGCCGGTCGGGCTGGCGCCGGGCTTCACCGCGGCCTGCACCATGGCCACGAACTCCGGCCTGCGCAGCTGGACCGGCGAGACGTTGACCGCGACGCGCGGTGCCTTGAGCCCCTGCTCGAGCCAGCGGCGATGGTCGAGGGCCGCGCGCGGCGCAGCGCCCAGGTCCCTGCCTCCAGGATCAGCCCGGTTTCCTCGAGCAGCGGGATAAAGCGCAGGGGCGGCACGAGGCCGAGCTCCGGGCTGCGCCAACGGATGAGCGCCTCCACGCCGCAGATGCGGCGCGTCCCGACCTCCACCTTGGGCTGGTAGTAGAGAACCATCTCGTCGCGTTCCAGCGCGAGCCGGAGCTTGTTTTCCAGCGAGAGCTTCTCGACGCGCTCCTCGGTCATGCCGTGCTGGTAGAAAAGAAGCCTCTCGGACCCGGCCTTCGCCTTCTTCAGGGCGGCTTCGGCGTTGCTGTACAGCGTCTCGGGATCCGTGCCGTCTTGCGGAAACAGCGCCACACCGGTCCGCGCGGACATGCGCAGCGCGGTGTCGCCGCCGACCTCGAACGGCTCGGCGAAGCAGCGCCGGAATTGCTCCTCGAGCATGCGAACGAGGTGGCTCGCGTGTCCGAACCAGGGCAGTAGCACGGCGAACACGTCGGAGCCCACGCGGGCGACGTCGTCGGGATCCTGGACCGCGTCGACCAGGCGTCGCGCAATCTGCCTGAGCAGCTCGTCTCCCGCCTGCCGCCCATGGGAGTCATTGACGGCCTTGAAGCGCTCGACGTCGAGCAGCACGAGCCCCGCCTGGGCCTGCTCGGTCCCGCTGCGCTTCAGGCGCTGCGCCAGACGCTCGTGGAACAGCGTACGGTTGGCGAGGCCGGTGAGCACGTCGTAGTAGGCGATGTAATCGAGCGCCTCGGACCTGCCGATGTGCTCGAGCGCGAAAGAGATGTCCCCAGCGAGCTCCGCGAGCAGCGCCATCTCTTGTTCGTCGAAGAAATCCTTTACCGGCGCATACAGGGCAAGCACCCCTGCCGCCTCGCCGTCGACCCGCAACGGAATGATGCACAGCGAATGAATGCCGCGCGACTCGAATTCGCGCTGCGCCAAAATTCTCGGGTCGCTGTGCACGTCGTTCACGATGGCCGCCTTCATCTCGCGGATCGCCACCCCCGACAGACTGGGACTGCCGGGCCGCAGGTCGGTCACCGCCTGCGGCGCGGTGGCGAAGAAATCGCCCACCTCCCCATCCCATGCGACCGGATGCACCGTTGCGGCGGCCTCGTCCACGACCCCGATCCACGCCATCCTGAACCCACCGCCTTCCACGGCGATGCGGCACGCCCCGCGGAACAGCTCCTCGCGGCCGCGAACCCGTACGATGAGCGCGTTGATCTGGCTGAGGATCGCGTAAATGCGGTTCAGGTTTCCGATGCGCATCTCCGCCAGCTTGCGCTCGGTGATGTCCTGGGCGACGCCGGCCAAGCGAATCACCTCGCCCGAGGCTCCGCGGACGGGGAAGGCGCGATCCCTGATCCAGCGCACGCTTCCGTCCGGACGCAGGATGCGGTACTCCTCGTCGTAGCTGCCATCGCGCTGCTTGGCGGTGGCCGCATCGAGCACTCGCGCGCGATCCTCCGGGTGCATCGCTTCGAGCCATTGCCGGGGCTGGCGGTACAGGTCTGCCGCGCTGCGCTGCCAGACGCGCTCGTATGCCGGGCTCACGTACAGCATCGTGTTCTTGACCGGATCGCTCAGCCAGAATACTTCGCTCACGTTGGTCGCGATCTGGCGAAAGCGCTCTTCGCTCTCGCGCAGCGCCAGCTCCGCCTCGCGGCGGCGCGCATCGCCCCGAAGCAACTGGATGCCGAAGGCCATGTCGCTCGCCAGTTCCATCAACAGCCGGACCTCTTCCTCGTCGAAACGGGCCGGATCGCCCGAGTAGATATTCAACAGGCCGAAGGCGGGGACCTCGCGGCCGAGCGGCAGTCCGACCGAGCTGCGCAGTCCGAAGCTGCGAGCCCGATCGCGCCAGGGGTCAAAGCGCTCGTCCGATCGGGCATCGCGCAGCACCGCCGGGCGCCCGGTGCGGATGGCCGTTCCCGCCGGCCCGCCGCCCAGCTCGCCCTCGCCCCACGACACCTCGATCTCGTCGAGATAGCCCGTCGCGCCGAACATGGCGACCGGGCGCACGCGCCTACCCTCGTCCTGCTCGGCAATTCCGACCCACGCCAGCGCGTGGTCTCCGCGCTCCACGACGATGCGGCACATCTCGTCCAGCAACTCCTGCTCTCCGGTCGCGCGCACAAGCGCCGCGTTGCAACCGCTCAGCACGGCGAACGTCCGGTTCAGCAGGCGCAGCTGGGCATCGGAGCGCTCGCGCACCTCGAGCATGCCGTTGAACACCTGCGCCACAGTGGCGATCTCGGCGGGCCCGTCCAGCGAGGCGCGCGCCGCAAGGTCGCCTGCGGCGACCTTGTCCGCGGTCGCGGCGAGGCCCCCGATCGGCTTCAGGATGCCTGCGCCGAAGCGCCTGGCGAGCAGAATGGCAGCCAGCAAGGTGATCAGGACCACGGCCAGTGCCTGCTCGATCTCCCGCCGCATCGGCGCCAGCAGCGCGGCCTCGGCAATTCCGGCCGTCACCACCCAACCGGTGCCCGGATCGGTGCGATAGGCGTAGATCCGTGGCGCGCCGTCGACGCTCGTCACGCGAAACATCCCCTCGCCCGCGCGGCGCAGGCGCAGCATGTTCGCGGGGTTGGCGACGCTCTTGCCGATCCACCGTCCGGGTTCGGCCGAACGCACGAGGAAGTGCCCGCGGCGGTCGATCACGGACACTACGACGTCGGGCAGAACCGCGGGCAGAATCTGCGCCTGGAGCCTTTGCAGGTCGAGCGGCAGTCCGAGCGTGCCGACGACCGCACTCCGCGCGTCGATGAGCGGAAGCGTCAATACCGTGACCCAGCGACCGCTGTCGCGGCCGAGATGGGCGTCGCCGGCGGTGAACCGTCTGCTGCGGACGGCTTCGCGGATCCACGGAAAGTCCGCCGCGATGTGCGCCGGCGTGGGGTTCGGCAGGTAGGCGCACACGCTCTCGCCGCGCAGGTTGCGCACCACGAGATTGACGTATTCCGGGTGCAGCTCGAGGAATCCCTGCAGGAAGGGATCGCAACGCTTGGGATCGAGCAATTGCACCAGGGGGCGCTGCGCGAGCACCCCCAGCAGGCGGCGGTTTTCTGCGATTGCCGCGGCCAGATTCATCGCGGTCGTCGCGGCGAGGTTCCGGATCTCGCCTTCGGCCTGGCGCTGGCTGGTCCGGTACGCGTGAACAGCGACGTAAACCAGCGCCCCCGTCAACGGCGCGGCGATCGCGAGCACCAACGCGAACAGCTGTATCCGGATGCTCAAGCGACGGGACATCGCTTTGCGAGGCCTCCACGAAGTTGAAGCACGGGGCGGCAGCCTCTACCCTCGACCCTGATCGAATGGTATCAGGGTCTCTCGGCGCCCTTCCCCATAATAGGTGTAGGGTTGTGAACAAGTCATCGCCGATGCTTGGCGCGCGTCTTCGGGAGCGCGCCGGACCCGGCGTTTATAATTCCACCGCTCCGTTCATGACTAGATCCATGGATCCACTTTGAATACCGATATCCCAAAGTCCAACCGCAAGGCGCAGATCGACACTCTGCTTCTCCAGCTCCCCGGCGTCAGCGCGAGAAAGATCAACGGCCTCGACGCCTACTTCGTCAGCGACCGGATGTTCGCCTGCATCAGCGGCGGCGGCATCGGATTGCGCCTGCCAGCCGCCACCGCGACTGAATTGCAGTTCTCGCGCGACAACGTCGTCCCGTTTCAGCCCGGGGGCATGGCAAGTACCAGGGAATGGATACAGATCGACCGCACCGAGGCGACCGAATACGAGAAGGATCTCGAGCTGTTTCGGGCCTCGCTCGAGTTCGTGAAGGCCGCACGCGGGCGCTAGGCTGAGAGCGATTCGCGCGTTCATCTCCGAGCGCGCGCTAATTGTCGCTGCGGCAGACTAGCGCAATAACTCGTAGGGGCCGCCCCTTTCCAGCGCCCGCCGGTATGCGGGACGGGCGTGGATGCGCTCGAGCCACGCCATCAGCTTCGGCCGGGTCTGGTCCATCCCTCCGCGCGCCGCGGATGCCTCGAGCACGAAGCTCATCTGGATGTCTGCGGCCGAGAACTCTTCGCCCGCGAACCAGAGGCTCTTCGCCAGCTCGCTCTCCATGAACTCCTGGTGCGTCCGGAGCTGCGGCGCGACGTAGGTCTCCAGCACCTTCTTGCACAGCCCGCGCGCGACCGGGCGCACGAAAAACGGCATCGGCTGGCGCGGCAGCCTGCCGAAAATGAGCGATAGCAGCAGCGGGGTCATCGCCGAGCCCTCCGCGAAATGCAGCCAATAGACGTAGCGCAGGCGCTCGGGAGTGCCTGCCGGCGGGATCAGCCTGCCCTTGCCGTAGCGCTCGACCAGGTACTCGACGATCGCGCCTGATTCGGCGATGGTGAGCCCGTCCACGGTGATCACGGGCGATTTGCCCAGCGGATGCACCGCGCGCAGCGCTGGGGGCGCGAGCATGGTCTTCGGGCCGCGCTCGTAGCGCTTGATCTCGTACTCGACGCCGAGCTCCTCCAGCAGCCACAGCACGCGCTGCGAGCGGGAGTTGTTCAGATGGTGGACCGTGAGCATGCGGGACTTCCTCCGGATGGCGAGGAACCATCTTAGCCGACGTCATTCTTTGCCGTGAGGCTCGGCCGCGCGCAACGCCATTCGAAGCTGGGCCGGCTCACCCCACTACCGCCTCGCCCCAGTAGTTGTACGTCAGCAGCCGCGGCCCGGGCAGATACCCTTCCTCCAGGTCCAGGCACTCGAACCCGGCCTGCCTCAATAGTCCCGGGATGTCGCGGTTGAGGTGGCAGCCGCCGGCGATCTTCATCCAGTAGGGCGTCACGCGGTCCTGCCAGCGGCGCACGCCCTCGTCGGGCGAGCGGCCGTGCTCGCAGAAAATGAGCCGGCCGCCCGGGGCGAGCACGCGGCGCATCTCCTTCAGGGCCGCGACGGGGTCGGGGATGCTGCACAGCGACCAGGTGACGAGCACCGAGTCGAAGCTTGCGTCGCGCAGCGGGATCGTCTCGGCGGAGACGCCGACCAGCTCGACCTCGAGCCCCGCGCGCGCGATGCGCTTGCGCGCGAGGCGGTGCATCGACAGCGCGGGGTCGAGGGCCACGATCTTAGCGACCTTCGTCTTGTCGTAATGCGCCATGTTGAGGCCGGTACCGATGCCGACTTCGAGCACGCGGCCCTGCGCGAGGGGCACGACCTTCTCCCGCTGGCGGCGCACCAGCCGGCAGCCGCAGGCGAGATCGACCGCGTAAGGAAGGATATGCCGCTCATACCAGGTCTCGCTCACGCCCACAGTCCCTGCGCGCGCAGCGCACGCTCGATGTCGGAAAAGGCCGCGACCCGGAAAGCACGCATGCCGAGCGAGCGTGCGGCCTCGACGTTCGGCGCCAGGTCATCGAAGTACACCACGGCGTCCGGCCGCACGGCGAGCTCGCGCAGCGCGTACTCGAAGGCCTGGCGATCCGGTTTCATCAATCCGGTCAGGTGCGAGGCGAAGACCGCGTCGAACATCTCCGGCAGGCCCGGCAGGCGCGCCCAGTGCACCGCGTTAATGTTGCTCAGGCAGGCCACGCGGTGGCGGGTGCGCAACGCCCCGACGAGCGCCTCGGCGCCGTCGAAGAATCCCGTCACCCAGGCGGCGAAGTCCTCGAGGAACTCGCGCGGCCCGAGCGCAAGGCCCCACTCCGCGATGAATTCCTCCGCGAATGCTTCGGACGGGATCAGGCCGCGCTCGAAGCGTCCGACGGCCGCGGAGGCTAGCCAGCGCGCCATGATCGCCTCCGGCTCGAGCCTGCGCCCGAGCATGCTCTGGAGCGCGTCCCGGCCACGGGCCTCGACGAGCACGCCGCCGAGATCGAAGAGAATGACACGATCGCTTGCCATGAAATGCCTTCCTGCCGAGCGGTTACTCTATCCGCAAGCACGGCGGCGCTCAACCCGACGGAGTCGCTTCGCGGTGCGCGCAATCGGCCGCGGTTCCTCTAAACTGCGCGCCTCCATGCTCGCTATCTTCACCGTCACCGCGCCGTTCTTTGCGCTGATCCTGTGCGGCTACCTCGCCGAGCGCGTGCGCGTGCTGCCCGAGAGCGCGGTGCCCGCGCTCAACGCCTTCGTGCTGTACTTCGCGCTGCCGTGCCTGCTGTTTCGCTTCAGCGCCGGCACGCCCTTCGAGCAGATCGTCAATCCGCCGGTGTTCTTCGCGTACATGACGACCGGGCTCGCAATGCTCGGCGCAATGGCCGTCTGCGTGGTGCGCGGCGCGGGCGAGAACATCCGCGAGGCGGCCTACGCGGGGCTCGCGGCGGCGTGGTCGAACTGGGGCTACATGGGCTTCGCGCTGCTTCCGGCGATCCTCGGCAAGGCGGCGCTGCCCCCGCTGGTCGCGGCCGGCATGGCCGACCTGCTGGTGGTGGTCTCGGCGGCGCTCGCGCTCGGCTCCCTCGAGGAGCACGGCGGCCGCGGCCTCGGGCCGGCGCTCAGGGGCGCACTCGTGCGTGTAGCGAGGAATCCGCTCATCTGGTCGGTGATCACGGGCGCCGCGTTCTCGGGGCTCGGCTGGCAGCTCCCGCAGCCGGTCGGCCACCTGATCGAGCTGTTCGCCGACGCGGCCGTACCGGTGGCGCTGTTCACCATCGGCGTGTCGCTCTATCGCCCGGGAATCCGCGTCGCGCGCGCCGACGTGTTCGTCATTTCGGGCGCGAAGCTGCTGGTGCACCCGTACCTCGCCGCGCTGGTCGCGGTGTTCCTGTTCCGCCTGCCGCCGCTCGAGGTGCGCACCCTGGTGCTGAGCGCCGCGCTGCCGGTCGCGGGCACGGTGTTCCTGTTCGCCGAGCGCCAGGGCGCCGACGCCGAGCGCATCGCGGCCTCGATCCTGGTCTCGACCGCGCTCGCCTTCTTCAGCTTCTCGGCGCTCGCCTGGGCGTTCGGCCTGCGCCTGGCGCCCTAGGCCGGGATCCGCGCCTGCCTAGTGCAGATGCGGTTTCCTGAGGAAATCGCCGCGGTCGGCCGAGCGCAGCACGACCCGCGAGATGGTCCCGTTGCGCGCGTAGGTGAGCGGCACTTCGACGCCCGCGGAGCCGAGCCGCCAGACGCGGTGATACAGGTCCGCGAGGCCCTTGAAGCGCTCGCCCGCCACTTCGAGCAGCAGGTCGCCGACCTCCAGCCCGGCCCGCTCCGCCGGGCCGCCATCGGCGAGACCCGCCACCACCAGGTGGTTTTCGACCTCGGTGGTGTACAGGCCGAGCCACGGGCGCGCCGGGCCCCGGGAGCGCCCGAGCGTCAGCAGGTCCTCCAGGATCGGCTCGAGCAGGTCGATCGGCACGATCATGTTGCCTTCGATGTTTGCCTCGTCCACCTTCTCCTGCACCAGCAGCGAGCCGACGCCGAGCAGCTTGCCGTCGGCGCCGATCAGCGCGGCGCCACCCCACTGCGGGTGGGCAGGGGTCGTGAAGATCGCCTCGTCGAGCAGGTACTCCCAGTAGCCGGCGAACTCGCGCTTGGCGAACACCGACGCCTTGAGCGCGTGCACGCGGCCCCCGTGCCCGGCCACCACCACGTCGTCGTTGACGCGGCAGGAGGCCGCCGTGCCGCGCGGGAGCACCGGCGCGTCGAGACGCCCGAGCGGCTGCACCAGGCCGAGGCCGGTGGCCTGGTCGTAGGCGAGCGGATAGCCCGCCACCGCGACGCCGCGGTTGGTGGTGAGCCAGATCGAGGAGGCCTCGGTGATCAGGTAGCCGATGGTGAGCACCAGCCCGTCGTCGCGGATCACAACGCCGTTGCCGGCGCGCTCGGTGCCGAGGATGCCCGCCGTGAACGCGTCCTCGGGAACCTCGGCGCGCACCAGCACCAGCGCATCGAGCACTGCGTCGAGGTCGAATCGCAGCCCATCGGTGCTCGGTTGCAGCTCGGCCGGAAACGCCCAGTTCTCGTGTACCGCCATCGTCGCTCCTTGTCGCGGCAACCATGTTGCCTGCAACGCAGTGCGGCAGGCAAGCGCGGCACGGGTATTGCGGCGCGACATTGCGTTTCACTTTGGCGTCCTTTAGTGTGGCGCGCAAACGAGCGGAAGGCTACGGCATGACCAACGATGCGACACTGGGATGGATCGGCACCGGGCGCATGGGCTTCGAGATGGCGCGCCGGCTCGCCCGGGCGGGCTGCGACCTCACGGTGTGGAACCGCACGCGCGCCAAGGCCGAACCGCTGGCCGCCGACGGCGCGCACATCGCCGCGGCGCTGCCGCAGCTCGCCGCCTGCGGGATCGTGTTCTGCATGGTCTCGACCTGGGACGACGTGAAGGAAGTGATCGCCGGCCCGCAGGGCCTGCTCTCGGGCGGCCGCGGCGCGCCGCGCATGGTGGTCGAATGCTCGTCGATCTCGCTCGAGGGCTCGGCCGAGCTGCGCGCGCTGCTCGCGGCGCGCGGCATCGAGCTACTCGCGGCGCCAGTGTCGGGCAACGCCAAGGTGATCAAGGCCGGCAAGCTCACCTTCGTCGCCTCGGGCCCGCGGGCGGCCTACGACGCCGCGGCGCCCTACCTCGCGCTGATGGGCCAGGGATCTTCCTACGTCGGCGAAGGCGAGCTCGCGCGCATCGTCAAGATCTGCCACAACGTGATGCTCGGCGTGGTGACGCAGTGCCTGGCCGAGATCACGGTGCTGGCGCAGAAGGCGGGCGTGCCGCGGCACGCATTTCTCGAGTTCCTCAACCGCAGCGTGATGGGCTCGAGCTTCACCCGCTACAAGACGCCTGCCTTCGTGAACCTCGACTTCCACGTCACCTTCACGCCGCAGCTGCTGCGCAAGGACCTCGACCTGGGACTCGAGGCCGGGCGCCGCTTCGAGGTGCCGATGCCGCTCGCAGCGCTGACGCGCGACCTGGTGCAGGCAATGATCGTCAGCGGCCTGAGCGAGCGGGACTTCGCCACCCTGCTGCTGCTGCAGCAGGCGCGCAACTCCGGACTCGCGCTGCAGCCGGAGAACCGGCCGGTCGGCGACGGGCTGGCCTGAGCCTCAGCGGTAGCGCTCGCGCAGCTTTACCTTCCAGAACTTGCCGGTCGAGGTCTTGGGGATCGCGTCGATGAACTCGAAGCGATCGGGCAGCTGCCACTTGGCGAACCTGGGCGCCAAGTGCGCGCGCAGCTCCTCGGGAGCGGCGCTCCGGCCGGGCTTGAGCACCACGCAGGCGAGCGGCCGCTCGCTCCACTTGGGGTCGGGAATCGCGATCACCGCCGCTTCCTGCACCGCGCCGTGCGCCATCAGCAGATTCTCCATGTCGACCGAGCTAATCCACTCGCCGCCCGACTTGATCAGGTCCTTGGTGCGGTCGGCGATGCGCAGGTAGCCGTGCGCATCGAGCGAGGCGACGTCTCCCGTGCGCAGCCAGCCGTCGGCGGTGAACTTCTCCGGGTCGGCCGGCACCTCGTGGTAGCCCTCCGTGATGAACGGTCCGCGCGCCTGAACCTCGCCGACGCTCTTGCCGTCCCAAGGCTGCTCGCCGCCGTCCTCGCCGACGATGCGCAGATCAACCATTGCCACCGGCACCCCCGCCATCGCGGCGCGCGCAAAACGCTCGTCCTCGTCCGCGTTCTGCAGCTCGGGCTTGAGATAGGAGCCCGTGCCGAGCGGGCTCATCTCGGTCATGCCCCAGCCGTGCGTCACCTGCGCGCCGTGCTTCGCGTAGGTGCGGATCATCGCCTCGGGCATCGCCGCCCCGCCCACCAGCATGCGCATGCCCGGCGGCAGCTTGAAGCGCTCGGGCCGCGACTCGAGCAGCTGCGCCATGCCGATCCAGATCGAGGGCACGCCGAGCGCGTAGGTCGGCTTCTCGGCGGCCATGAGATCGAGCAGGTCCTCCGGATGCAGGTGCGGGCCCGGAAAGACCA
>Ga0307373_10008987_pt1 | contig 15053 bp, 15 predicted proteins | sample OX2MG_FD_202534 | JGI IMG/M metagenome (GOLD analysis project Ga0307373, IMG submission 202534) | Soil microbial communities from Risofladan, Vaasa, Finland - OX-2 | ecosystem: Environmental > Terrestrial > Soil > Coastal area > Acid sulfate soil | place: Finland: Risofladan, Vaasa | collected... | reverse complement strand
TTCAAGGTGACGGACAGTAAGGGAGATGCCACGGTCACCGTCGCAATGCCTGTGACTTTTTCACGAGCGCAGGAGGGTGGGGGCCCTGTGACTTCGACCTCGTCGCTGAACCGATATGTTCCGGGATCTGAGTAAGAGTGTGTGTAGGTGCTTACGTGGTCGGCCGGGGCGGTGTCGCCGCAGTTGACCACTCCGGCATTTGCCCCGAAGTTCCACCGTCGCCGAACCGGACGCCCTCTCCAATGCCGGTTCCCTGGCCTCGGATCTCGACAGTAAAGGTCACGACTGTTTCAGGATCGATGTGATCGGGGCTCACCTTGACACTTATCGTCAACTGTTCCGTCACGGTCGTAGTCGTCGAATCGATCAACGTCGTCGTAGTGATGGGTGGATGAACACCAGGGCCCGTGGTCGCTGCGATGGAGGTACTCGCCGACCGGCCCTCACCGCATGACGCGGCCGCCATTACGGCCACCGCTAGGCACCCAACGACACGCCACCTTCTCATGCGACCAACCTGCCGGGATCTCATCGAGCGGTCATAGAGGCTTTAAACCCTCATTCCCCGAGACGTCGATCATGGCGGCTCGACGCGAGGTTAAGGTCTCTGGCTACTTGAGCAGGTCCGTGTTCGCTGCCATGAAGATCTTGTCGATCTTGCCGGCAGCGTTGACACGCATCGAGATAAAGCTCTTGTCCGAGGTGACACCAAAGTACGTGCCGTCACTCAAGTCGCGCGTGTAGCTCCCGCTCTTGTAGACCTCGAGCGTTGGAACGGGAAGTGCAAAGTCCCAGGGCCCACGTGCATCTTTGAAGTAGGAGGCGATCTTCTTGACCGCATCGGCAGCAGATATGGTCCCGAACGCCCCGGAGGCCGCGATCGCGTAGTCAACTGATGGAGCCATGTAGCCCTGCAGCTGCGCCACATTGCCGGTGTCCAGCGCGTTCTTGATCACGCCCTGAAGGCCAGGGAATTGGACGCGGAGGACGCTTGCTTCGGAGATGTTGCCGTCTTTCGCCGAGAGTGTTTTCAGGACTATCGCACCGCGTTTCGCGGTTGGCTTGGTGAAGCTGACCTCCTTGCGGAATGGGCCCATCTGGCCGTTGGCGCCGCCCATGACGATGTCGCTGGTTAGCGGGGTGAGTGAGTCGTCCTGGCGGATCTCGACGTTGACGGTGGCTTCGAACGCTGTACTAAGGCCTGCCAACGTCACAGGCGTGGCGATCGAGGAGTCCCACACTGGCGACTGCAGTTGCAGGTTGGGCGTGGAAGCTCCCAACACCCACCACGTGTCATCCGGGCTGAGCTTGCGAACCATGACGGTCGTCACCGGTCCCGAGCTGTTGGCCCGGATCGCCACCTCTCCCGAACGGCTGTCGCCCGCCATGAAGGCACCGATAACCGGGGCAACAAAGCCCAAGTACTTCACCGCGAACCCCGTAGCCGCCTGCACCGGATCGCGATAGCGAGTAGAGCTCGTCACGAAGGGCCATACCGCGCTGTCGGTTGCCGCCGCCGGGAGAGCCGAGGTCGACGTCGTGGATGCGGTCGATCGTGGACCCGTCGTGGTGGCACCGGGAGTAGCGGCTTTCGTCCCGCAGCCCATCGCTATTAGCGATATCGCCAACACGGTCGCCGCTATAGCGAGTTTGGGTTGTCTCCTCATGTCACCATCGTGAAGGACGGTTCGTCCGAGAGGGTAGGGCACAAAGTCATGACATCTAGCCTCCGAAACACTCGACCAATGGCGCCCGGTTCCTCAGCGTGGCCTCTGAAGGACCCAGGCAGGTTTCATTCCACAACGGGGGTGCCGGGTTCGAGACCAGATCCTCCTGAACGCCTGATAGCAAGTCGGAGAACAGCGAGAGTTGCTCCCGCTCAGTGGTCAGAAGTCCGCCCGCCTCGCGCACTGAGTGTCGACCAAGCCCGACTCTCAACGAGAAGGTTCAACCGCGTCTGTCCCGACGGCCAACGCTTCGGGGTCGCCGGTCGTACGCAATGGCGCTGCGTTCTTGATCTCTTGACGACCCGGCTTATGAGGGGATCTGCTGACGATATCCGAATTGGAGTTATCCGGGGTCACCTTGGACCGCTCGTAGAGGCTCAGCACAACGGGCGATCGCGCTAGGGCGGCGACACCGGCGATCGCCAGGGTGGCCCCCACCACCTCCAGCAGCGGATCAAATCCGGCGATGGCCAGCCGCTCATTGAGCACCGTGGCCCCGATGACGACGGGGACAAGTGGTTCCACGACGTCGATGATTGGCATCGAACAGGTGATCGGTGCAGCCTGGTAGGCGCTCTGGGAGAAAAGGAATGCAGTGATCCCGAGACAAACGAGTGCGTACAATTCGAAATGCGAAAAGAGAACGCCCGCCCCGTGTCCGGCTAAGTGAGTAACTGATTTCGTCGCCACTGCGAGCACGCCAAAGGCGATACCCGCTCCAGTGGCAAGAAGCGCGGCTCGCCGCGGTGATCCTGGTCCGCTCGCAACCGCGGCAATGAATAGCATCGAGGCGGCCGCCGGCACGAGGAGGGTAACCCACAGCCAGGGACCAGGATCGGCATTCCCAGGACGTGGCGCTGCCACCGTGACGAAGAGGGCCACTCCGCCAACGACACCTGCCGTCGCCAACCACTCAGTCGCGCCGGCACGGAGGTGTCCAACCCTCAGCGCCAGCGGCAGCGCAAACGCGAGCTCGGTGGCGACGAGGGGCGACACGAGCGCCACCGGTCCGTAGGCCAGGGCCGTTGCCTGGTTCCCGAAGCCACACAACATGGCCGCCCCACCAGCGAGCCAGAGCGGTTTGCGAAGGAGCTGGAGAAGGAGGGCCGGCCGGAGTGATTGACCGTCCGGCATTTCGCGGGCTGCGAGCTGTTGCAGGAGGGCAGCAACGGCGAACGTCGCTGCTGCTCCGAGGCCAGCTGGTGCCGAGATGGCTGTTCGCATGACGTCACGCCTTTGTCCAGACCCAGTGTCCGGCGTTGCCAGCGGGTCGTACAGGGTCGGAGGTCCGAGGTTGCCAAATAGGAAGCCCCGCTTTGCGCCTTCACCTTGTCGTCGATGTGCCTGGCTGACGGTTGTGTGGGAGCGGATCGAACGGTCGACGGAGGGTGCGATTTCTTGGATCAGAGCGAAACTGGGCGGTCCGGGCCGGAGCCACGGCCCTTTTGGCTGATCGAATGCTGTCGAATCCCACGCTCCGTCTGCCAGTCTGCGATGGATGTCAGATTGGTGGGCCCACGCGACAGTTGCCGTCCGCCGCGAACGAGTCCTCGGTCGTCTTCAGAGCGCGTTGAGACATTAGCGTTCGGCTAAGGATTATGGGTCTTGAGGACTGCGAGACTGTCAGCGAATGTATTGACGGCGACAACTTTGATCCGGTGTCCTTGTGCGGCCTTGCGGGCCGTGTTCGCCTCGGAGGAGGGCACGAGGAAGAGTGACGCACCGGCGTCGGAGGCGGCGACAACCTTTTCGGCAACGCCCCCGACGAGACCAACATTGCCGTTGCTGTCGATGGTGCCGGTACCGGCCACCGTCCGCCCCCCAGTGAGGTCTTCGCCGGTGGTGATCGCATAGACCGACAGAGCAGTCATCAATCCCGCAGAAGGGCCGCCGATGTCGGAGCGAGACACCCGAACCGAAAACGGCAGGGTGACGTCAGGCAGGGCATCTTCGATCGCAACGTCAAGCACGGGCACGCCCAGCGCGTTCGGGGGACCCGGTCGAATCTCGATCCTGAGGTTCTGCTCTCCTCTGCGGATCTCCAATATAGTTGTGGACCCGGACGGCGTCCGTTGGAGAGCGGCGATCATGTCCGTCACCGTCGTAACGGAGCGGCCAGCGACACCGGTCACGATGTCTCCCGGCTGCAACTTCCCATCCGCGGGTCCTCCAGCGCCCACCACCCGCACGACAACCCCTCCCCCGCCGATTCGCACGTCGTAGCCGGCCGCTCGAAGCGCCACGGCGACAGCAAGGCGGGTGCTGTCCGCGAACACCTGCCGTTGCGACATTTCATAGTCGGTGGGAGTCATGCCGGTCGGAACCAGTGACGCTCGCCCGACCACTTCGCTGTGTGGTTCGATCCACGCGCGTGCAACTCCAAACGCGCTCGGGCTGCTGATGGTCACGGCGGTGAGTAGGATCCTCCCGCTCGGATGGTGATCAGGGCCGCTCGTCTCAAGCAGAGAGGGCACGTCGAGCGCCGGTCCAGGGCGAAGCTCGAACACCGGCATCGGGACAAAGGCGAGGCCAGCGAGAACGATGATTCCCGATGTCACCCACAACCCCCGTCGGAGCACTGCGGGCCTCGCCGCCAATGTGGCGGCAGAACTGACCGGATTGGCGGTACCACGAGCATCAATCACGCGCCGAGGAGTGGACGCTGGCATTCGGTCCGGGTCCGGAGCCTCGAGCCAGCCAATAGCGCTGGTCAGCTGCCTATCGGTCATCACCGACTTGACGAACCCGCCTTCGAGCACCACGAGAGGCTCGGCGCCAAGGAGAGGCAGGACGTCGGCAGCGGGCGCTGAGCCCAGCACCTTTGGCAACGACTCCAGAGGCTTCATAACCTCGTCCACCAGCAGCCTGTGACGCGATCGCCCTCGTAGCTTCTGGGCGTCTTCCAAGGTCACCACACCGACGATCCCACCGTTGTCGACGACCACGACCGTATCCGATCGACCGATCCGGAATGCTGCGTCGACTGCAGCGTCAACCCTGGAGCCGGTCGGCACGGACACCATGGGCACCACCAAATCACGGACGCGGTGGCCAGCCAGTCGTGTGCGCAACGTGGCCAAAGACCGCTCGGTCCCTGCAGCCCGGATGAGGAACCACCCGATGAGCATCAACCACAGACCACCGACGAATCCACCGACGACGAAGAGCACCTCTGCGAGGCCGAGAGACGCGATCATCGCACCGAGGACTTGACCGGCCCGGGTCGAGACCGCGGCTGCCCTCGAACGGTCTCCGGTGAGCCGCCAGACGATGGCATCGAGCACCCGGCCGCCATCGAGCGGCGCTCCCGGCAGCAGATTGAAGCAACCGAGAATGAGATTCAACCATCCCAACTCTCCGACGACCTCGGCCACGGCATGGAGGCCTGCAGTGTCCGCCCCGTAGGCGACGAGGCCGAAACCGCAGCCGAGGACGATGCTCGTCCAAGGTCCAACGATGGTCAGACCAAACTCATCTGCGGCGCGAGATGTCTCGCTTGTGATCCGTGTCGCGCCTCCGAAGATGTAGAGGGTGATGTCCTCAACAGCGAGCCCCCGGCGCCGGGCTTCGAGGGCGTGTGCCAGTTCGTGAGCGAGAATCGACACGAAGAAGAGTGCCGTCGCCGCAGCGGCCATGGCAATGGCGGCACCCCTTGAGGCCGTGGTGCTGAACCGCGACCAGAAGCTCCAGGCCACAAGAGCGGCGACCACCCACATCGATGCGTCCACTCGAACAGGAACGCCTCGGGGGCTGAACACGGGCCGGAGTGGGCGCGCCATCTCTCAGCTCGTCTGCCCGTTGGCCTGGCCGCGCAACCGCGCTATCACTGCCATCGCCTGGTCGATGGGTATGGCGAAGCTGATGCTCTCGACGGAGATGCTGCCATTTGAGCTCGCGGCGGCCGTGTTGATGCCGATAACGTGGCCCTGGGTGTCGATCAATGGACCGCCCGAATTACCCGAGCTGATGGCCGCATCCGTCTGGATCATTCCCGTGAGGGCACCGCCCTGAGTGTTCACGGTTCGACCGAGGGCGGAGATGATCCCGCGCGTGACCGTAGGACCACCTTGAAGATCGAGCGCGTTGCCGATCGCCACCACGTCGCTTCCGATACGCAGAGCTGTCGAGCTTCCTATGGTGGCCGCCAGCAATCCCGAAGCGCCGCTGATCCGCAAGAACGCTATGTCGGAACTCGGGTCGGCACCGACCAAGGTTGCCGGGCGAGTCCCGGCGATCCCGGCAATCGAAACCCGAATGGCCACGGCGTTGGCCACGACATGGGCATTGGTGAGCACCTCACCGTCGGAGGTGAGGATGACGCCAGTGCCGGCTCCGCGCCCCGTCAGGTTGCCCCGCACCACAGATGTCTCGATGCTGACGACCGACGGCTGGACCCGGGCCACGAGATCAGCGAGGTCGACGCTCCCGGCCACGGGTGGAAGCGTGGTCGAAGTCGCGGTCGAGGTGGTGGTCGTAGTGGAACTGTGAGCGCGATCCGAGATGCCGGGATGGATCGCGTAGGTGACGGAGCCGACGACGGCGCCGATCAATGCCGCCAACACGACTATAGCGATACGCGTGTGTCCCGTATCGGAGCGATGCAACTGCCGTGATCGGCATGTGAAAGCAGTGCGTGGGCCGCGGCCGGCGACAACTCGTCGTCGTGTCGTCATCGCCGTTGGTCGACGATCAGGCCGGCTTCAAGGCGGACGATCCGGTCCGCCGCCGCGGCGACGTCGCTATCGTGAGTCACCATAACGATGGTCGCTCCCTCCACCTTGTGCAGGTGGTCGAGCACTTGCATGACGTTGGTGACACTCTTCGGATCGAGGCTGCCGGTGGGTTCATCGGCCAGGATGATCGATGGCTCGTTTGCTAACGCACGGGCGATGGCGACGCGCTGTCGTTCACCACCCGACATCGCCGGTGGCTTGCGATCCGCCTGGTCCGTCAGGTGCACCAGGGAGAGCAGTGCGTCGGCACGCGCCCCACGGGATCGACGGCTACGATATACTCCGAACATCGCAATTTCGACGTTCCGGCGCGCGTCGAGATGAGGTAAGAGGTTGTGGAGTTGAAACACCAATCCCACCTCGGTCCGACGATACCGGTCGAGATGTCGCTGCTCGGCAAGGTCGACGCCGCGGAAATGGACTTTCCCAACAGTCGGCTGATCCAGTGCGGCGAACAACTGCAAAAGCGTGGACTTTCCAGATCCCGACGATCCTTCGATTGCCACCCATTCTCCATTCAGCACGCTGAGAGTAACGCCAGCCAAAGCCTCGACGTCGCCGTAGATCACTTTGACGTCGACAGCCTCGATGAGCGCCGGCGTTGCGACATCGGCAGACGGTGCTGTCGAAAGGCCACGACCGATGACGGGAAGTCGATCCGCGGAGGTCATCTATTCACGCCGCAACGCGATGCCGGGCCGCAACAACGCGGCTCTCATCGACGGGTAGAGGGCGGCTAGGATGCCGATCGAGATGGCCGAGTACAGCGCGGTCCAGAACACTCCGGGACTGAACTGTGCCACCAGGACGCCGCGTAGTGGCGAGAAGCGCTGGAGCGCCGACGTCAGGGCGAACGACAAGCCCACACCGACGCCGGCGCCGAGCAAACTGATTCCAACCGCTTCCCACAAGACTAGCCGGAGCAGTCTTGACCGAGACCATCCGATGGCCCGGAGAACACCGAATTCCCGGATGCGTTCGACGAATGAGAGCAACATGGTGTTCATGACGATGATCACTCCGATGACGAGCGAGATGATCCGTGCTCCGGTCTGGGCGGCATCGAGGAACTGCAAGTTCCGGTCGACGCGGCCGAACTCACTCGCCAGTCGAACGGTGGCGAGGTTGGGGTTGGCCCGCTCGATCGCCGCCCGGACCGTTTCGATCCTCGTGCCCCGAGTAACCTGGACGACCGTCAAGGTCACCGTCGCGGGCTTGCGCTCCAGGGCCTGGAGCCTCGCCAGAGGAAATAGCGAAGCGCTGTCGGCAAAGACCTGACCCGTCGAGTAGAGGCCGACGATCCGGTACCGACTACTGTCGATCACGATCGAGTCGCCGACGTGTTTTCCTAGGTCCTCCGCGGCCTGCCAACCGAGCATGATCTCGTTCTGTGCCGTGGCGCCATAAGCCCTGCCAGCAACGGTCTTCACCCCGAACGGGCCAAGCGACTCCGGAGCGAGACCTATCTCGAGGAAGACCTGGTGGTTAGGGTCGAGCTTCGTGGCCGCCACCAACACGCCCACGGCACTCTTCACTCCTGGGGTCGCACCGATCCGCGCCACCTGGGCCTCGGTGACGACACTGCTCAGCACGTCAGCGACGGATTTTTGAGCCACGGTAAAGTCGGCATTGCCAGTAGCGAGTACCTCGGCCGCCGAGCTCTTGAGACTCTCAGTCACGATTCCGAGTGTCACCACGGCCATGACGCTGATGGCAACAGCCAGCGCCGTGAGGATGGTCCGGACGCGGCGCGTGCTGAGGTTGTGCACGACGAGACCTGCAAAAGACATCCCGCGATGACCGTTGGATGATGTAGCGGCGGTGGCGGTGCCGCCGAGTGAATCGCCCCTCTTCATTATCGCTCCTGGGTCTGTGGGTGGATGGGGCAACTATCTACATCAAGTTCAAGCAGACCGCGTCCAGCGCCACCATGGAAGGGTCCAAAGTCCCTGCCGCCGGACCTGCGACACTCAGCCAAATGGCATGAAGGGACAGGACAGCTGCCGCTCCTACGGCTCAGCCATGTGGATGTACAAATTCGGGACCTTGGCCTCTAGTGCGGAGGGTCCAGAGGGTGCCCAAGATGCAGCGTGGCACGTTTCCACGAAGTCCAACGCTTTCGGCAGCCGCCGGTCGTGTTTCTCGGAGGCCTCCTCACGGTCGCCGCGTGGGCCATGGCCATCGACCGTGTTCTGTACGGCCACACGCACGGAGTGGATCCGGCCCCCACCTGGATCGTCGTGGCGATATGGCTCGTCGTGGGAATAGGCCTTCCCCTCACCCTCCTCACACAGGCTGGGCTCGTCACCGATATCGACGCCCGAGGCATCAGTGTTCGATTCGCTCCGCTCTCCGCTTTCTTCGTTCCCTTCTCCGATATCCGAGCCTGCCAATCCGATATCCGAGCCTGCCAAGTGGTGACGATTCCACCACTCGAAGGCAGCGACCACTGGGGTGTGCGCACACGAAACGACGGGTCTCGAGCCTTTATCATGCGCGGCGGATCTGGGGTGATGGTCGCACTGTTGTCTGGCGGAACACTCACGATCGGATCGCAGCGATCCCAGGAGTTGGCCGAGGCGATCGCCGCTCACCTGAAGCCCTCTTCGTTGAGTCGACAAGATGAGCACCGATGGCCTGAGGCCACCGACCTGACACCGGGCACCGCCTTCACGTAGGCCCGGTGTCGCTTGATGCGGGGCCGGCGTCGGGTGCCGCTCTCCTTGAGGACAAAGAGAGGGACTTTCGACCCTGGCCAAGAGGCTGTCGAGGCGAGGACGATGGCGAGCGTGCTCCCGGACCAAGAGGGCGGCGACCGCAGGACCTGGCGTGACCTTCCCTGAGAGGGGATGCTCCTGACCGCCACCACTGCCGGGTTGGCGGCCGGTGGCCTCCTGTACGCCCTTGGGGTTCACCGCGGGGCGACCGTGACGTGGACGCTCACCACCGTCCTCGGGGCCGCCGTCGCCACGTGGTGGGTGGGAGACGGACTCCGACACGGTCGGTTCGGGGTCGACGTGATAGCCCTGCTGGCGTTGGGCGGCGCCCTCGCCGTCCACGAGGAGCTGGCCGGAGCGGTCATCAGCGTCATGCTTGCCACCGGCCGGACCCTTGAGGCGTGGGCGGCCGGACGCGCCCGGCGTGAGCTGCTACTTGAGCGCGCCCCGAAAGAGGCGCATCGCCATGGAATCGACGGGCTCGAGACCATCGCTCTCGACCAGTTGGCGCGCGGAGACTTGATCCTGGTGCGATCGGGTGAGGTCGTTCCCGTCGACGGCGCCCTTGTGGGAACCACCGCTGGCATCGACGAGTCGGCGCTCACCGGCGAACCCCTACCGGTCGAGCGCTCCCCGGGGGATCCTGTGCGAAGCGGCGTCGTCAACGCCGGTGCCCCTTTCGACCTCCGTGTCACCACGACGGCGGCTGAGAGCACCTACGCCGGTATCCTGCGCCTGGTCAAGGAATCCGAGCAGTCGACGCCTCCGTTCGTCCGGATGGCCGACCGCTATGCGTTCTGGTTCCTGGTCGTCACGTTGGCGGCCGCTGCGCTCGCGTGGGCGCTGTCGGGCACCCTCGTCCGCGCTGTCGCCGTTCTCGTCGTGGCCACACCCTGCCCGCTCATTTTGGCGGCGCCCGTGGCGTTCGTGGCCGGTCTGTCCCGTACCGCTAAACAGGGGGTCATCGTGAAGGGTGGGGGGGCACTCGAACGACTGGCACGTTGCCGGACGTTGTTGTTCGACAAGACCGGGACGCTGACCACAGGACACCCGACGGTGGCGGCGATCGTCGCCTCGGACGGCATGGCGACCGACGACATCCTGCGCTGGGCCGCTTCCCTCGATCAGGTGTCACCGCACGTGCTGGCCACTGCAGTCGTGAAGGCCGCCACCCAGCACGCTATGCCGCTCACCCTGCCGTTGCAGGTGACTGAAGTGCCGGGCCACGGTGTGCGCGGGCTCGTCGACGGGCGCGAGGTGAGGGTGGGGAAGGCCGACTGGGTCGGCGTCGCCGGGAACGCCGCCTGGGTTCGCAGCGCCAGGCGCCGCGCCGAATCCGAGGGCGCGATCACCGTCTTCGTCGGTCTCGACGGCGCGCCGGTCGGCCTTGTCGTGCTCAACGACCCCATACGGGCCGACGCCGCCCGAACTATCAGGGATTTGCGTCGCGGGGTCATCGACCGCATCGTCATGGTCACGGGAGACCGCGCCGTGGTGGCCGACACCGTGGGTTCGATGATCGGCGTGGACGAGGTGCTGTCCGAGCGAACGCCGTCCGAGAAAGTCGACGCCGTGCGGATCGAGCACAGCCGGGCGCCGACGATCATGGTGGGCGACGGTATCAATGACGCGCCGGCCCTGGCGCTGGCCGATGTCGGTGTGGCCATCGGCGCTCGCGGTGCCGCCGCTTCATCGGAGGCGGCGGATATCGTTCTGGCCGTCGATCGACTTGATCGGCTGGGCGAGGCGGCCGTCATCGCCCGGCGTTCACGGCGGATAGCGCTGCAGAGCGTCATCGCAGGAATGGCGATGTCGTTGGTGGCCATGAGCGTCGCCGCCTTCGGCTACCTCCCTCCGGTCTGGGGCGCGGTACTCCAGGAGGTGATCGACGTCACCGTGATCCTGAACGCGCTCCGGGTCCTTCTGCCGACGGAGCGGGCGGTCCGGCTCCGAGACGACGAAGCTGAGCTCGCACACCGATTCAGTGCCGAGCACCTGGCCATTCGGGCTGACGTCGAGCAGATCCGTCAGGCGGCCGACGCGCTGGGCATCGAGAGCGCAGCCGACGCGATCGCACGTGCGCATCGGGTGCACCGGGTTCTGGTGGAGGAGGTGTTGCCCCACGAACAGGCCGAGAACGAGGTCTTGTACCCGGCTCTCACGAGGGTGCTCGGCGGCCACGACCCGCTCGCATCCATGAGTCGGGCTCATGCCGAGATCTCCCACCTGGTCCGCCGGCTCGGCACCCTTCTCGATGACATCGAATCGTCTCCGCCCGACGGTGCGGATGTCGCGGAGCTGCGAGGCCTGCTCTACGGGCTCCATGCGATCCTGCAACTCCACACCGCTCAAGAGGACGAGAGCTATCTATCGCTGGCCGACGAGGAGGTCCCGAGGACGGAGCCCACGCCCGCCGGACGACCGTAACCCGGTGCCGATCGTCCGGAATGGAGCCACCCTCTCCCAGGAGCACTTGGCCTCCGGCGCGACGTGACCTTCGCCTCTATCAGGGTGAACGTGGCCGTGATGCAATCAAAAGGGGGCCAGTGAACGGCGCTCGCGTGCGGGGCGAAGGAGGCGAGGCTATGTCAACCTATCCAGTGCGACTCGACGGCGAGCTCGACCAAGACCTCAGCCGCTGGCTGTGGTTGGTGAAGTGGATCCTCGTCATTCCCCACGTCGTCGTACTTGTCTTCCTGTGGTTCGCCGTCACCGTACTCACGGTCGTGGCCGGCTTCGCCGTCCTCTTCACGGGTCGCTATCCGCGGCCGATCTTCGATTTCAACCTCGGCGTGATGCGCTGGACGTGGCGGGTGTCCTTCTACGCCATGAGCGCCTTCGGCACCGACCGATACCCACCCTTCGGCCTCGAGCCGGACCCCTCCTACCCTGCCAACTTTGACGTCGACTATCCCGAAGGCTTGTCACGAGGACTCGTCCTCGTGAAGTGGTGGCTGCTGGCGTTGCCGCAGTACGTGGTCGTAGGTTTCTTCGCCGGCGGGTGGGGCCTCGGCTCGAACGGCGGCTGGCGCCTTGCTGGCGGCGGCGGGCTCATCGCCGTGCTGGCGCTCGTGGGGATCGTTGTGTTCGCTGTACACGGCGTCTACCCGCGATCGGTCTTCGATTTTGTCATGGGCATGAACCGCTGGTGTTTCCGGGTCCTCGCCTACGCCGCTCTCATGCGCGACGAATACCCCCCGTTCCGCTTCGATGGTGGGGGGACTGACCCGGGCCACCGGCCCTTGAGCCAGCCTCCGGTGTTGCCGCACAGCGGGACAGGTCTCATAGGAGTCTCGCACTAAGCATCGGAGGCACGAAGGAAGGACAAAGGGGAGGGACGAGATGCTGGAGGCGTCTGGTGCAGATCGCCAGGACCGAGGAGGTATGTACAGTACCGATTGAACTCTCCGCCGGGGATCGCATCGTTCTCGTCCGCTCGGGTTGGTTGGGATTGAGGGACGCTCATTCGCTCCCAGTGGCGATGGCGGAACCCGGGCGGGCCCTGGTACTGCGTCAATCACCGCGTGAGCACCCTTGGGATGCCGTATGGTGCGTTCGTGATCGCATCTCGGAGTCCTGGTCGCTGCGGGTTGATCTCGTCCTGGTGCCCTCGGCGCAGCCCTCGGGCTCATGTCCGAGCTCGGCGACGTGATCACGCTTGTCATGACACGCGAGATGTTGCTCGGTATCAAGCGCCGGGCCGAAGAGTCGTGCGAGTGGGATCATGACACTCCACCGTCGATGATCGGCGTCCATAGTGAGTGAGCGCTCGTACTGGGCAAGAAGCGGTGTTCCAATAGATCCACTACGCGTCTGATGGCCCGGGACGCACGCAGAAATTGTAAATGCCGTGCGAAAGGCATATTTCACTTGCCCGGGCGATAGGTGCGCGTGGGGGTCGGCTATGCGTCTTTGCTGATGAGACCGCACTGTATTCGCGCCGGCGGTTCCGATCCAGGAAGACTCGCCTGGTCGAGGCTGAACCTGAGCGGGCGGACAAGGGTTTGTATAAGGAAACGAACCCCTCTGAGCGACCGGGCACGAAAAGTGGCCTCTGAAGAGGGAAACCGTTGTGCTTTCTGCAACGGGGTTGGGTTTTGGGTTAGTGGGCGCAGAGGGACTCGAACCCCCGACCTCAGCCGTGTGAAAGCGCCGAGCTGGTCTTTTTCTGTCCAGCGTGTGGGACCGAGGTTCATCTTGAGCAGGGATTTCACGACCGGACGTGACCGCCGGTGACCGCCGGCATCCGTTGCTACGCGCGAAACTCGCGTCCGAAATGCCCTGATCACCCTCCAATCTCTGCTCGTCAGCCCGAGAAGTCGCCTCTTTTCAAGAACTGCGGTTGTCCTCCGATTTGAGAAGGTCGAGGAACGCTGCAGGGACCAACACCGCAACGCCTTCAAGGCGTGACTGGGTGAGGTCCGAATCACCCGACACGAGAACATCTGCGCCGCTCTCGCGGGCAAGGGCGACGAGGTAATCATCTTCCGGATCCCGTGTTTCGCCGGCAACCACAGCCGGATCGGCCCAGAACTCCGCCTCCCGTCGGAGGCGCTCAAGAAGCAATACCCGGGTCGTCCGATCAACGAGAGCGAACTTTGGTCGAAACAACACCGCTTCCAGTTCGAGCAGGAGGGTGGGACAGACAATGGGCTCGTAGCTCTGTTCAACCAACCAGGCGTCGAGGACGGCAGCGGTCGTTCCGGAAGAGATCAGGGACGACACGATGACATTGACGTCGAGAACGACCCTCACCGACGACGGCGAACCCGAACGGCACGGAGCTCCTGGCCCGCCATCGCAATCGCTTCCTCTTCGCTCAGATCGGACTTCTGGCGGACCTCGGCGATGGCAGAGTTGAGCGCAGCGTTGTACAGCTGCCAGGCCGCTTGTCGGGACACCCCGAGAGCCTGTCCGATGTCAGACCAGGACCTTCCAGCTTGACGGGCCTCGCCGACGGCTTGAACGACCCAGAGCTCCACCTGCTCGTCGGCAGCCTTGAGTGCTCGAATACGGTCAATTGGATCATCCGCTTTGAGGGCAACACGGACGCTCACGTCACGTCCTTCTGCTGCCAGGTTGCTTGTCATCTGCCCATTTTCATTCAAGAGCGCCTGCATGTCAAGATAACTTGACATACGATCGGTCAAGTGTCCCCTGGAGTCACGGCCGTGACGGGTGTTACCGGCCGCGCTATTTGCACATGCGTCGGCAGCGATAAATGAGCACCCTTCGGCGACGCTCGATGATGATGAACGCTCTTGGCGTCGGAATGCCCATCTCGTCGTTTCCGCGCGTCACCGTGCGCGGTCGGTGTCGATATGCGTCGCGAGGGTGCGGCCCGGACGCCTCTGTCCGGCAGCGCTCCACGGCTGCGGTTGAGGCGGGCCGACGCAGCAGGTCAGGGCCCCCGAGACCGTCCGATCGCGGCCGGACGGATCGGCCACGGCAGGTCCACGCGGGTCGACAGCAGCTTGCCGCCGACGAGGACGTTGGCCACCAGCCATGCTCCAGGAAGGCCCCAGTGGGCCCGGCGGCGGCGCGCCTGCCAGGCGGCGCCCATGGCCACGGCAGCCCGGGCCGAGGGGTCCTTCGGGATCACCCAGGGCAGATGGCCGCCCCACTGCGCGCACAGGGCGCTGAAGCGCATGGAGAGGTCGTCGGCCTGGCCGGAGAACCGCTGGCGCCACGAGCGCACGGTGCGCGCCGGAGTGCCGGCGTACAGCAGTGGGGCCTCGGCCGGGAGCTCGACACCGCAGCGCTCGAGCACGGCTGCCCCCACGGCGAAGGCGCTGTCACGCCGGCGCCGAACCACGAAGCTCGGCAGCAGCGCGTCGCCGAAGCCGCAACGACCACAGCGGGCCCGGTGCACGAAG
>Ga0307373_10008985_pt1 | contig 15055 bp, 9 predicted proteins | sample OX2MG_FD_202534 | JGI IMG/M metagenome (GOLD analysis project Ga0307373, IMG submission 202534) | Soil microbial communities from Risofladan, Vaasa, Finland - OX-2 | ecosystem: Environmental > Terrestrial > Soil > Coastal area > Acid sulfate soil | place: Finland: Risofladan, Vaasa | collected... | reverse complement strand
TCGCCCTTCTGCTCACGGAGATTGGCTTGTTGCATTTACCTACGCCCTTACCTACTACAATACCTCGCCATATAAATATTTAGGTAAAGGCATAGGTAAAGTATATTACCGAAACTTACCTATCCTCTTGCCTATGTCATTAAGAATGGGTGAAGTAACGACGCTAACCAAGGCTACTCCAAAGAGCGATTCGTTGCGAACTACTGTCCCAATGTCGATAGTTAGACAGTTTGGACTGAAGGATGGCGGGGGCCTGAATTGGGAGATTCAGGCAAAAGATAACCACTTGGTCATAGTAGTTTCTCCTATCGTAGACTTGCAGGAACCCCGTGCACAGGGTCAAGCGCCCCGTGCACAGACGGCAAAAGTCGGAAAAGTCTAAGGTGAATTTGGTTGGTGAACCAAGCCAAGCAGGAGGTCGAAGCAAAACCAACAGTAGTAAAGAAGCCGATGGGTCGGCCTCCTTCAAACGTTCCGACCTTTCCGCGAGATTCGTTGAAAGAAGCCCTTCGGGTTGCTGAGGCGATTCGTAAGGACGGAGCAGGAGAGTCGCTTGCCGTTCCCCTTCTGGCAAACTCCCTCAATCTAAGTCGAAGAAACAAGGACTTTGACAACCTTCTTAGGTCGTCAGAAAGATACGGCCTTACTGATGGAAGCGTCTATTCAAAGGAAATCATTGTGAAAGATTTGGGGCGTGCAATCGTCGCCCCAACAGACGACGCGATGATTGGCCCGAATCTTAGAACGGCATTGCTGACACCCGATTTGTTTTCGAAGTTCTACAACAGGTATGACCAGAAATCAATTCCGCGAGAACCAGTCGTCAAGAACGTATTGGAGCAGAATTTTGGAGTAAGGAAAACCGATGTTGATGAATGCCATGCCGTCCTAATCAAGAACATTGATGAATACGGCTTGAGACTACAGCAGAAGAATGATACGTTGCTCTGGCTTGACAATCTCGGCAAGGCTCAACCAATCGAAGAGAGCCTTCCAGAAACTCCGGACGAGGGAGAAAAGCCGTCATTCACCATTAACGACCTCGCAAAGAAACCAGAAGCCTTCACACCTCCTGCTAAGACCCAACAGCAAAAGGAATTTCCTAAGCAAATCTTCGTCGCTCATGGTAAGAACCTGAAGCCGCTTGAACAACTCAAGAACATACTGAATGAGTTCAAGGTCCCCTACAAGGTTGCGACCGAGGAAGCGAACAAAGGGAAGGTTATTCCCGAGAAAGTCCTTGGTTTGATGCATGAGTGCTCATCAGGCATCTTCATCTTCACGGCGGACGAAATACTGACGGATTCGGATGGGAAAGAGGTTGTGCGACCGAACGATAACGCTGTGTTTGAGTTGGGTGCGGGCGTAGCCCTTTATGGCAATCAGATTGTCATCATGAAGGAAGAGGGCGTCACCTTCGGGAGCGATTTCGACGCATATGTCCGAATCACATTCGAGAAGGATAAGCTGGACGCGACAGGACTGAAAATCATGAAGGAGATAATCAACATGGGATTCGTGAAATGGAGCACTTCCTAATCCATCAACCGACAGTTAATGCTCTACCCCGTCAACCGAAGAGTTAGGAGAACCATTTTTTTTCAGCGAGCAAGACCTAAATAGTGATATTAACAGAATTGCAGACGCATGACGAAGGTATTAACGAAAAATATAATGAAAGAACTTACGAAAAGTATGAAGAAAACATTAAGCAACACATCGATCCGAGCAATCACAATCAGCCTTCTATTCATCCTCTCAGGGGTAGGCGCGTCGGTCCTCATCAACCCAGCAAGCGCCGCTCCTAACTCGGCAGTGCCCTCGGCTGCGGCTCCCGTCGCGGCTGCGACGCCGCTGACGCAGGCGCAGGCCAACTGGGCGTACCCGAACGGCAACTCTTGGGCCCAGGACTACAACCCCCAGAACCAGATCAACAGCTCCAACGTCCAGTACCTTGGACTGAGCTGGTTATTCCCGTTGCCTGAAATCCCTGCCTCACTGAACCCACTAGCCGGCGGCTTCTTTTACGGCGGCGGGGTGGACATGGCGGTACTCATCGTCAACGGCACGGCCTTCGCGACCACGCAGTTCGACGAGACCATAGCGATGAACGTCGCTAACGGCAACATCCTTTGGACCTTCGTCTCACCTCTCGCCGTCAACCAGACCGCAGGGCAGGCCACAGGGCCGGTCCCGCTCCACTCCCACGACGGAAACGAGTGGTTCACGACAGCGACCTTCGGCGCTGGCGTCTCCGGTCCGACGCTGTGGTTCCAGGGACAGAACAACCACGTCTACGCCATCAGCGCCATCAACGGGAAGGAGGAGCTGAACTTCAGCGACTTCACCGGCCTCAACATGGTGGCAGGTAACAACCCGCAGAGCATCTACAACGGCATCGGGGCATCGAACATCGTCATCAACGAGAAGCTAGGCGTCTTGGTATCGGGCCATGACGCAGAGCTAGACGCCGACAACGGCAGAGGCTTCTTCGCAGGATGGAATCTCAACGCCAACCCGGTGACGATGAAGTGGATCACGTACGACGTTCCTCCCCAACCAGGGAGCGCAACGGCGGCGCTGAACCCCCTGTTCGACCAGCAGCTGATCGCCAACATCTCGCAGAACGCCGGGACATTCTTCCCTGCCAAGGCCGAGAACCCAGCCAACGGTGTCGGTTCGACGCCAGCAGTGGTCCAAGGTGGCCTCCTGAAGAACGTCAACAACAACATGGTTGTCGACTGGAAGAACATGTCGCCATCCGCGCTCAACGCTAGCCTCTACAACGACTGGGGCCAGTCCTTCCAGACAGCGCAGTGCCTCGCCATCGACGGCGGCGGCTCTACGGGCTCCACAGGCTCTGCATGGGGCGGGTCGTGGGTAGTCGGCTCCGGCCAGTCCGCGGGCATGGTCTTCCTAGGTAGCAACAACAAGGACCCGTTCGCAGGGCCGTGCACTCCAGGGCCAGACCTCTGGTCTGCCTCTGTGATCGCCCTCAACATGACGACGGGCCATTGGATATGGGCCTTCCAGACCACCGCGCACGACAACTGGGACTACGACTGCTCCTGGTGGCAAGGCTTGGCCAACGCGACCATCGCGGGCGTGAACACAGAGGTACTGCTGAAGACGTGCAAGGACGGCTACCTCTTCGAGTTCAACGCCCTCACCGGCAACCTCATCTGGGCGTGGGACCCACCGTCGGGCATAGAGACCCCAGGGTCTAGCAGGTGCCCGCTGTGCTTCCCATGGAACCCACAGAACGCGAGCCTGATGCAAGCAGACTTCCCAACAGCAGCAACCAACTGCGCACCCACGTGGACAATCACCTGCATGAGAGGCCCGCAACCTCCTTACCTCCAATGGCCACCAGAACTTGCTGGCTTCGAGTCCGAGCAGGCGATAGACACTGCCACGCACACAGTCTACGCGACTGGGCACATGGTGCCTAGCTACGTGGGCTACTTCGGGCTGAACGCGTCCACCTACTTCTCGTCCACAGGAATGGGAGGAGTCCCATGTCCCAACTGCGGCACCCTCTACAACAACGCCACCACATGGTCAATCAACTACGACACCGGACAACTAAACTGGCACTACCCAACCGCGACCCTGCAGGGATACCGTGGCCAGACCGTGGTCAGCGGTAACGTGGTCTACACAGTAATGTCGTCGGGCGACATCAAGATGATCGACGCCACGACAGGCAAACTACTCAGAGACTACTATGTCGGGGCACCAATGGACCAGGGCGTGACGGTCGGAGCAGCGGTCAACGGCCAAGAGTACCTGCTCGTCCCAGTCGGGACGTGCAGCATCGAGGCTGTATCGACCTGTCCTGGGACAACCGCAGGAGACATCGTGGCTTTGACCTTGCAGAACGTCCCAACTGGAACGACTAGCACGGCAACGGTCACCACCACCAGCACTAGCACAACAACCTCAACAACGACTGCCGTAACCACCACCACTCTTCCCGGACAGACAGTAACGACCACCACAACACTGGCCAACGGACAGGTAATCACGACCACCATCACAGGGACAGCAACCACAATCACCCTATCAGGAGCAGGAGGAGGGACTGTGACAACGACAACAACTACAGGAATCAGCTCAACCGCACTATATGGAGTCGCGGCAGTCGCCGTGATCTTCATCATCGCAACGGGCTATCTTGCCATGAGAGGCAGGAAGCCCGCCTCCTAAGGGGGGCAACCAACTAGCTGGTGCCCCCCGCTGGGGGCACCTCCATCTTTTCTTTTCTTTCCTTTTTCTGAGCAGATGCTTCACCCGGGTTTCGGGATGCCCTCCACCACCGTCATGTTTTAGCTTGAGCGGCCCTAGGCTCGCCGAGGCTCGAGCGGCGAGAAGGAGTGGGGTATCGTTGGCTCCCGCAGAGACCTAGTCGAGCGGCTGCGTTCGCTAGGCCGCTGCAATGAGGATCTACACACCGCTGAGCAGAGAATTCCTCGACCCTGGAACTCTCCCGGCCCTGGTAACCATGGCCGTAGCTCGCGTGACGGGTCGGGCATTCCGGAGCTGCGTGCGCCACGAGTTTGCCCACGGCATCACGGAACACCTGATAGGTCCATCCTCTCACGACCGTTTATACCAGGAGTCGTGCATTCCAAACTTTTGATAGATAACGAGCCTATCTGAATCTGCAATATCTATATACCACGGTTAGAGCGTTCAGCGCGCATGACGAAGGTATTAACGAAAAATATAATGAAAGAACTTACGAAAAGTATGAAGAAAACATTAGGCAACACATCGATCCGAGCAATCACAATTAGTCTACTATTCATCTTCTCAGGGATAGGCGCATCGGTCCTCATAAACCCGGTGAGCGCCCATCCCAACTCGGCAGCGCCTTCCGTGGCGGCTCCCGTCGCGGCTGCGACGCCGCTGACCCAGGCGCAGGCCAACTGGGAGTTCCCGAACGGCAACGCGTTCAATCAGGACTACAACCCCCAGAACCAGATCAACAGCTCCAACGTCCAGTACCTGGGCTTGGCCTGGCTCTTCCCGTTGCCAAGCGTTCCGACGTCGCTGACCTCGCTAGCCGGCGGCTTCTTCAACGGTGACAACGTTGGTATGGACGTCATCATCGTGAACGGCACAGCCTTCGCGACGACCAACTTCGACGAGACCATAGCCTTCAACGTCGCTAACGGCAACGTTCTATGGACCTTCCTGTCGCCTCTCGCGGTCAACCAGACTGCAGGGCAGGCCACAGGCCCAGTGCCGCTCCACGCCCACGACGGCAACGAGTGGTTCTCGACGGCGACCTTCGGTGCCGGCGTCTCCGGTCCGACGCTGTGGTGGCAGGGCATGAACAACCGCGTCTACGCCATCAACGCCATCAACGGCAAGCAGGAGCTGAACTTTACCGACTTCACCGGCCTCAACATGGTGGCAGGTAACAACCCGCAGAGCATCTACAACGGCATCGGATCCTCGAACATCGTCATCGACCAGAAGCTAGGCATCCTGGTCTCTGGCCATGACGCCGAGCTAGACGCCGACAACGGCAGAGGCTTCTTCGCAGGATGGAACCTCAACACCAACCCGGTGACGATGAAGTGGATCACATACGACGTTCCTCCCCAGCCGGCCAGCAACGTCCCTCTGAACCCGAACTTCGACGCGCAGCTGATCGCCAACATCTCGCAGAACGCCGGGACATTCTATCCGGGCAAGAACGGCACTACCAACGGCTACACGACTCCAGCTGAGGTCCAAGGAGGCCTCCTGAAGAACGTCAACAACAACATCGTAGTCGACTGGAAGCACATGTCGCCATCCGAGCTCAACGCGAGCCTCTACAACGACTGGGGCCAGTCGTTCCAGACCGCGCAGTGCCTAGCAATCGACGGCGGGGGCTCTACGGGCTCCACGGGCTCCGCATGGGGCGGTGCCTGGCTCATGGGCTCCGGCCAGAGCGCTGGCATGGTGTTCGTCGCTACCAACAACAAGGACCCGTTCGCAGGTCCGTGCAATCCAGGACCAGACCTCTGGTCTGCATCCACAATGGGGCTCAACGTAACGACGGGCGCTTGGATATGGGCATTCCAGACCACCGCGCACGACATCTGGGACTACGACTGCTCCTGGTACCAGGGCTTGGCCAATGAGACCATCAACGGCGTGAACACGGAGGTAGTATTGAAGACGTGCAAGAACGGCTACCTCTATGAGATCAACGCCTTGACCGGGAACCTCATCTGGGCGTGGGACCCACCGTCGGGCACAGAGACCCCAGGGTCTAGCAGGTGCTCGCTCTGCTTCCCATTCAACCCCGAGAACGCGAGCATGATGGGCACAGACTTCCCAACTGCGCTAACCAACTGCGCACCCACATGGACAATCACCTGCCTGAGAGGTCCACAACCTCCTTACCTCCAGTGGCCACCAGAACTTGCTGGATTCGAGTCCGAGCAGGCGTACAACCCGGTCACGAACATGATCTACGCGACTGGTCACATGGTGCCTAGCTACGTGGGCTACTTCGGGCTGAACGCGTCCACCTACTTCTCGTCCACAGGAATGGGAGGAGTCCCATGTCCCAACTGCGGCACCCTCTACAACAACGCGACAACCTGGGCCATCAACGGCCAGACCGGAGCACTAGCATGGCACTACCCAACCGCCCTTCTGCAGGGATACCGTGGCCAGACCGTCGTGAGCGGTAACGTGGTCTACATGATACTGTCGTCGGGCGACATCGTGATGGTCGACGCCACGACAGGACACCTCTTGAATGACTACTACATCGGCGCGCCAATGGATGTGGGCGTGTCGATTGGAGCAGCCGTCAACGGGCAGGAGTACATCATCACACCCGTCGGGGCGTGCAGCCCAGAGGCAGTAGCGACCTGTCCAGGGACAGTTTCAGGAGACATTGTGGCCCTGACGCTAAAGAACGTCCCATCAACAACGACTAGCATAGCGACGGTCACCACCACTAGCACAACAACAACGACTTCCGTCACCACCACAACTCTCCCCGGACAGACAACCACGACCACCACAACCCTGGCCAACGGACAGGTGGTCACGACCACCATCACAGGTACAGCAACCACAGTTACCCTGTCAGGAGGTGGGACTGTGACAACCACAACGACAACAACGACAACAACCACAGGAGTCAGCTCAACCGCACTGTATGGCGTAGCGGCAGTCGCCGTAATCTTCATCATCGCAACGGGCTATCTTGCCATGAGAGGCAGGAAGCCCGCCTCCTAGCGGAGGCAACCAACTAGCTGGTGCCCCCAGCGGGGGGCACCCTCCACTTTTTCTTTCTTTCCTTTCTGAGCAGATATTTTGCCCGGGTTTTCGGGATGCCCTCCACCATCGTCATGCTTTTGGCTTGAGCGGCCCGAGGCTAGGGCGGCGAGAAGGAGTGGGGTATCGTTGGCTCCCGCAGAGACCTAGTTGAGCGGCTGCGCTCGCTAGGCCATTGCAATGAGGATCTACACACCGCTGAGCAGAGAATTCCTCGACCCTGGAACTCTCCCGGCCCTGGTAACCATGGCCGTAGCTCGCGTGACGGGTCGGGCATTCCGGAGCTGCGTGCGCCACGAGTTTGCCCACGGCGTCACGGAACACTTGATTGATCCGTCCTCGCGCGACCGTATACGCCAGGAGTCGTGCATTCCAAACTTTTGATAGATAACGAGCCTATCTGAATCTGCAATATCTATATACCACGATTAGAGCGTTCAGCACGCATGACGAAGGTATTAACGAAAAATATAATGAAAGAACTTACGAAAAGTATGAAGAAAACATTAGGAAACACATCGATCCGAGCAATCACAATTAGTCTACTATTCATCTTCTCAGGGGTAGGCGCGTCGGTCCTCATAAACCCGGTGAGCGCCCATCCCAACTCGGCAGTGCCCTCGGCTGCGGCTCCCGTCGCGGCTGCGACGCCGCTGACGCAGGCACAGGCCAATTGGGCGTACCCGAACGGCAACTCTTGGGGCCAGGACTATAACCCCCAGAACCAGATCAACAGCTCCAACGTCCAATACTTGGGCTTGGCCTGGATCTTCCCGATACCCACCGCGCCGACCTCGCTGAGCTCACTGGTCAACGGCTTTGCCGGTGTGGGCGTAGGCATGTCGGTAATCATCGTCAACGGCACGGCCTTCGCGACCACCGCGTTCGACACGACCATAGCCTTCAACGTCGCCAACGGCGACGTCCTGTGGACCTTCCTGTCGCCTCTCCAGATCAACCAGACCGCAGGGCAGGCCACAGGCCCGCTCCCGCTCCACTCCCACGACGGCAACGAGTGGTTCTCGACGGCGACCTTCGGCGCTGGCGTCTCCGGTCCGACGCTGTGGTTCCAGGGCATGAACAACCTCGTCTACGCCATCAACGCCATCTCCGGCAAGCAGGAGCTCAACTTCTCCGACTTCACCGGCCTCAACATGGTGGCAGGTAACAACCCGCAGAGCATCTACAACGGCATCGGCGCATCGAACATCGTCATCAACGAGAAGCTGGGCATCCTAGTCTCGGGCCATGACGCCGAGATCGACGCCGACAACGGCAGGGGCTTCTTCGCAGGGTGGAACCTCAACACCAACCCACCCACCATGAAGTGGATCACGTACGACGTTCCTCCCCAACCAGGGAGCTCAACGGCGGCGCTGAACCCCAACTTCGACACACAGCTGATCGCCAACATCTCGCAGAACGCCGGGACATTCTATCCAGGCAAGAACGGCACTACCAACGGCTACACCACACCAGCCGAGGTCCAAGGTGGCCTCCTGAAGAACGTCAACAACAACATCGTAGTCGACTGGAAGAACATGGCGCCATCTGCGCTCAACGCTAGCCTCTACAACGACTGGGGCCAGTCTGGCCAGACAGCGCAGTGCCTCGCAATCGACGGCGGGGGCTCTACGGGCTCCACAGGCTCCGCATGGGGCGGAGCGTGGGTAGTCGGCTCAGGCCAGTCCGCGGGCATGGTCTTCCTCGGCACCAACAACAAGGACCCGTTCGCAGGGCCGTGCAATCCAGGGCCAGACCTCTGGTCTGCCTCTGTGATCGCCCTCAACATGACGACGGGCCATTGGATATGGGCCTTCCAGACCACCGCGCACGATGTATGGGACTACGACTGCTCCTGGTGGCAGGGCCTCGCCAACGCGACCATCGCGGGCGTGAACACAGAGGTACTGCTGAAGACGTGCAAGGACGGCTACCTCTTCGAGTTCAACGCCCTCACCGGCAACCTCATCTGGGCGTGGAACCCACCGTCGGGCATAGAGACCCCAGGGTCTAGCAGGTGCCCGCTCTGCTTCCCATTCAACCCGACCAACGCGAGCATGATGGGCGTAGACTTCCCAACAGCAGTAACCAACTGCGCACCCACATGGACAATCACTTGTGAAAGAGGTGCACAACCACCGTTCCTCCAGTGGCCACCAGAACTTGCTGGATTCGAGTCCGAACAGGCGATAGACACTGCCACGGGCATAATCTATGCGACCGGGCACGTCGTGCCTAGCTACGTGGGCTACTTCGGGCTGAACGCGTCCACCTACTTCTCGTCCACAGGAATGGGAGGAGTCCCGTGTCCAACCTGCGGCACCCTCTACAACAACGCCACCACATGGGCAATCAACTACAACACCGGACAACTAATCTGGCACTACCCAACAGCCACTCTGCAGGGATACCGTGGCCAGACAGTCGTCAGCGGTAACGTAGTCTACACCGTGCTGTCGTCGGGCGACATCAAGATGATCGACGCCACGACAGGCAAACTACTCAGAGACTACTACATCGGCGCGCCGATGGCGCAAGGCATATCGGTCGGAGCATCGGTCAACGGCCAGGAGTACCTCATCTTCCCGGCCGGGTCGTGCAGCCCAGAGGCCGTAGCGACCTGTCCTGGAACAACGCCAGGAGACATCATAGCCCTGACCCTGCTGAACGTGCCGACATCGACCACCACGGCGACTGTCACCACAACTAGCACGACAACAACGACTTCAGTAACCACCACGACTCTCCCCGGACAGACGATCACCACGACCACGACCCTAGCCAACGGACAAGTAGTCACGACCACAATCACAGGGACAGCAACCACAGTCACCGTATCAGGAGCAGGAGGAGGGACTGTGACAACGACAACAACAACGACAACGGGCGGAGGAGGAGTCAGCTCAACCGCACTGTATGGAGTCGCGGCTGTGGCCGTGATCTTCATCATCGCAACGGGCTATCTTGCCATGAGAGGCAGGAAGCCCGCCTCCTAGTTTTTAGGAGCGAGCACAACACCAAACCACCGAATAATCGTGGGCTATCCTGCCACCAGGCAGGAGGCCCGCCTCCTAGTTTTTCATGATCCTTAGCAGCATTCTCTAGTTTCTTCGCCAAGCGACTACGCAATGAATTGGTCCGCCGCTGCCGCATCTCACCCTGACAGGGGTGAACATGAAGTCCTAGAACAGGGAGCCCCGGTGCCTCTTGGTTGTCAATAGAGCGGCTCGGTGAGCAACGGCAGCGCCTCTTCGGGCGGCCGCGGCTTGCGGTCCCCCCTATAGACTAGGGTGAGTCCGAGACAGGCCAAAATCACGCCAAACACCCAAAAGGTGCCGTAATTGGGGGCGAATTGCGCCGTAATGATGAGTGCGAGATATTCTCCGACCATTCCGCCCACCCCGGGCGTGTTCACCGCGACCGAATAGACGATGTTGCCCGTGGCGTTGGAGACAGTTATCATGCCCTGGGCGGACCCCATCAGCCACCCACCCAACAGGGTCAACGCGACGCCTATGAGTCGGCTGGCTAGGGACAACTTCTATCGTTTCGATGCCCTCTTTTATTTAAACGGTGCGAAGGCGAGCCACGGCGACACAAAGTTTAACTTCCGCAGCCAGTCCGCGCGGTAGCACGAAACCAGCATCCCTGCTAACATTGATCATAATAGCGATAGTCATAATCGGAGCGGGCGCGGCCGGATTCTTTCTCAGCATGCCGCATTCCACCCAATCCTCAAACACGAGCAGCAGTTCGGTCGGAACGTCGTTGTCCAACCCCAACGGCACTTTCAAAATCAATTATAACCAGATAATCGTCGGTTACAAAGGAGGGCTTTTCCAACTTAATTTCACGGATATCAAGGGAAAGCCGATAGCGGGGGTGGTCGCGGTCCTCAACACCCCCGTGCAAGCTGCCATGTGCTCGGGTGGTAGCGGTACTTCGCTGGGATTCGGAAACTGCCTCCCCGGGCCTGCTAAATCGTATACCTTCTCACCCGCGAGCGGAGGCTCCTTCCCTGCAAACACCACGTTCACAGGCTTCGACTCAGGGAGAGGCCCGGGCTCTGCGACGGCCGGACAAAGCTACCCTCTCTCAATCACGGCGACCTACGTTGACGGGACGTCCTCAAATGAAACGTTGTCCGTGCAGGCCGTTAGCGGATAAAGGGTCGTCCTGAAACAAACAGGACTGTCTATCTGGTGAGCTTCCTCGCACCATGTGAGCGTCGCGCCGTCTTGGGCCGCGGAGGCTCACTCGGCGGCAGCTGACTCTTTCTTCTATCGAGCCGGCCTAGGCTTCCTATCGCTTGACCGAGATCTCAGAGCCATGACGGCGACGACGCCGAACAGGAAGGCATACACCGACGCGGCGACGTACGGCCCCGCGTGCCACTCGAAGCTCTTCTCCTCGACGAGGTTCGGGTTCCCGCCCTTCATCGCGTAGCCCCACTGTGGGAAGGTCGTGGCGGCGGGCAAGCCTGCGTCGATGTAGGAAGAGTCGAATTTCGCATAAGCCCAATTTTCTTTGGAGATCTGCCACCCCGAATTCCCCCAAACCCACTCCTGGGAGACGTTGATCGTAGCGTGCACTATGCCTGCTGCGGAGCTGTTCTCGAGCATCGTGATCACGAAAGTGGCATTGGCGACCGTGGGGCTGATGGTCTTCTCCGCGTAGTTGCTGACGTTCGCATTCAGCTTTAGCGACTTTCCGACCGTCGTCGCGTAGATGAGCCTGATGTTTCCTGCAGGGCTGTACATCCCGGCAAGGCCGCCCACGTTGCCAGACCAGACGAGGGTCGAGCTCGGGGCGTAGAAGGCCACCACGGCGTCGACGTTCCTGTTGTTGAAATCCTGGATGAATTGGTTCACCTCGTCCTTAAGGGGGATGGTGGGGAGGGTTGTCGAGGAGCTCTGCGTGGAGGTCAGAGGTGGCGAGCCGCGCGGGAGGAAGAAGTACGCGCCGGCGACAGCTACAACTACCACCAACGCAATAGGGATGACAAGCTTCGACAGTCCAGTCCTCCTCCGGCTTCCGTACATGCTAGGATAGGAGTGGGGCCCTCTATTTGAACTGCTCTACCGCAGCCTCGAGAGAATTGTCGCGCCCCGGCTAGGATTTGGAGCTCGCGGTCCCGAGGCTGTAGCCCTTGGCTAGGTATTTCCTTATGGCGAGCATCACTGCTATGGCCGGAATCCAGGCGAGAAAGCCTCCCGCATTGAGGTCGTCGAAGTTGACATTCTTGATGCCATAATCGCCGAGACCGCTCCACACCCCGACCGAGACGCTCTTCACGGCCGGCCCTGTCATGATTTCTGAGATCACGAAATCGTTCCAAATGAGCACCCATGCGAACAGGCCGGTCACGATTATCCCGGGGATCACCATTCGTAGCGCCACTCGCCGGAAGATCTGCCCTTCGGTGGCCCCGAAGACAGCCGCCGCGTCGTAGATTTCTCTTGGTATGTCCGTGAAGAAACCTCGAAGCATCCACACGACGACGGAAAGCACCACAATGTCTTCGGCGAGGCCGACGCCCACATAGGTATCCCACAGGCCGTTCCTTGTGAAGTTGACGTAGAGAGGGACCACCACGGCGAACGGCGAGACGGCTCGCAGAGCCAATAGCAAGTACGAGATTGCGCCCTTCCCCCTAATCGGTGGGCGCGCCAGGGCATACGCAGCGATCACCCCCGCCGCGAGCGCCACCGCGATGGCGACCGCCGCGAACGTCGTGGTGTTGGCAAGAAGCTTCGGGAACTGACCCAAGCGAATCGCGTCCAAGTAGAAGATGGGGGTCGGGAATATCCCGCCGCTGTAGTAAGGGACGCCGCCTACGGATCGAACCGCCTTGCCCGAGAACAAGGGGGAGAGGTCGATGCCATAGCCTTCTAGCGCCATCGTCAAGATGGGCCAGAAGGAGTAGAACGCGGCGACGATGAGGAGGACGTATGTCAGCAGCGTGCCAAGCGGTGGCATTCGCCTCTCTTTTGGTTTCATGCGCTATCTGCCTCCGGAGATTGACAGAGCGCGTCCCATGAGCCGAATCAAGGCAAAAGCCACGACAAGGGTCACCACAAGAAGCGCCACGGCTACCGCCGATATCAAGCCAATAGGGAACGAGTATAATGGGACGAAGAGGAGTTTGTAGAGGAATAGGCTAATGGTGTCGACGGGGCTTCCCAAGGCCTCCTGGTACCCGACCCAGTTTGCCCAGGCGAGGGGCACCTCAAAAGCGCGCATCGCGTCGATCATCCTCAGCACGATGATGAACTGCATGACCGGAGACCTGAGGATCCCAGGGAGGGCAACCATGCTGAATCGTTGCCAGGGCGAAGCCCCATGAAGCTCCGCAGCCTCGAATACCTGCGAGGATTGGGAATTGACGACGCTGAGGGCAACGAGCATGATCAGCGGCGCCCATTCCCAGGCCTCGGAAATGATCATCACAGGAAAGTAAAAGCTGAAGGCCAGCTCGTTGAAGTATGGCTGATGGAGTATGAAGTGGGAGAACGTCTGGATGTCGTCCCAGACGGAGGACGGCGACCAGAGCACGCCTGCTACGATTGGCGACAGCGCGAGTGGGAACATGTAGATTGCCTCGAAGTAGCTTCTCCCGCGCACCTTTTGGGTGACGAGAAAGGTGAGACCGAGGCCGATCGCGATGCATAGGACGGTGCTCCCCGCCGTGTAAGCCAAAGACACTCCGACAGCCGAGAAAAACGCGGGGTCGGTCAACATCTGCGCGTAGTTCGAAAGGGAAAGACCGCCGCTCGAGCCGGTCAGGCTGAGTTTGATTCCTTCGTAGAGGGGATAGAACTCCACCAGCGTCAGTACAGCGAAGAGGGGGACGAACGCGAGATACCAGTAGGCGTAAGATTCGGTTCGGCGAGGGGTCTTCGTCGTCAAGGCTTCACCCGGGTGATTTCCGGAATGAGCACGAGCGACCGTGAGCTAATAAGCCTTGATGTCGTCTCGGCTCCGAGTGCCTTCCGACTCGATCGCTCTCTTCGTTGCACGCCTTCCGGATGGGAACCTCCCGTCGACATCGCAATTGTAACCCGCTTGTGACTGCACCTGAACTCGTGGACTTTATCTAGCACGGCCGTCATTACAAGTCCGATTAGTCATCCATGAAGCACCGCTTAGTGGGCTACCCAATCACGAAAAGAAGGTCGTTCTGAATCGAATCTTCCGACCATTTGGTTCACTCCCCGGCTCGGGTACCAGCTTGTCCCTGACGACATAACGAACTTCATCAGCGTCGTCGTCGTCGCCGTAGCGATATATTACGCGATCAAGATTGTCCGCCTCTCGGACAAGTTCGACTACGTCGCGCTGAAAGGAGGGAGGGCTCCTTACTACATCGTGGCAGGACTGTTATTCCTAGAAATGGAGAGGATAGTCGACCTGCTGACTAACTGGCTAGTTGCGTTAGGATTCAACCTTCAAGTTGCGGCCACGTTCACGACCCGCCCGCGACGCTCGCCGGGTTCTTCATAGCGCTGGGGCTCAGAGAGATGTATGTGGTCTACATCAGGAACTCAAGGGCGAAGGAGCGGATTCCCAGCCACGAAGAAATCTGGGACACGGAAAAGAGCTGACATTGAACCGTCCGAAAGGATTCCCAGGAGTCCTTTCAGGTTCTCAGCGACACGTTCTGGTGCATCGTTTTGAACGAGATTCTCAGAAAACTCGGCTTGACCGTCGAAAGGGTAGCGACGTACCGTGAGAATTGAACATCGCCTCGGACAGCTTG
>Ga0307373_10008982_pt1 | contig 15059 bp, 17 predicted proteins | sample OX2MG_FD_202534 | JGI IMG/M metagenome (GOLD analysis project Ga0307373, IMG submission 202534) | Soil microbial communities from Risofladan, Vaasa, Finland - OX-2 | ecosystem: Environmental > Terrestrial > Soil > Coastal area > Acid sulfate soil | place: Finland: Risofladan, Vaasa | collected... | reverse complement strand
GAACACAACGAGGGCGAAGACCAGGACTCGGACGGCCCCGATGAAGAGCAAGGTGTGGACGGCAATTGAGCTCATCGTAGAACGGAATTCATTCCGTTTCCCGCCTTCTAACGGAATAAATTCCGTTCTACGTGCGGAACGAAATCAGTCTAATGACGATCCCCCCAAAGCCCAAGTTTTTTAGCGGCCCAGGCAAAGCGTAAGCGATGCCCCGGCTAGAGCGACCGGGGCATCGCTTAGGCTCTGCCACCAGCCAGCGTGAATGTCTCATTCTCGACGGCGTGAAGTATACCTTCAACCGCCGTGTTGCAGCCCAAGCAACTCGTAAATGCGGCGGTCGGCCAGACTCTCGACCATCAGCGCGGCGCCGCTGAAATCATGGCCGCGGCTGTGGGCCCCCGGCACGGCGACCGCGAAAGTGCCGGCCGCGACGGCGGCACGGCAGCCATTCGCGCTGTCCTCGAACACGACCAGCTCTCGGGGCGACACTTGGAAACGCTGGGCCGCCTTGCGGTAGATCTCGGGGTGTGGTTTGCCTTCGTCGACGTCCTCGGCCGTGAGCACGAACGCGAAGCGTTCGTCGATCGCGAAGCGGGTCAGCAGATCGAACGTGAACCGCCGGCCGCTGCTGGTGCCGATGGCTTTGGGAATTTCGGCTCGTTCCAGCGCGTCCAGCAGCTCGCTCACGCCGGGCATGAAGGCCAGCCGAAGATCGAGGATCGCGGGGAAAATCTCGTCGGTTTCGGCCGCCAGTTGCTCGACGGTGGCCGCCAGGCGGTGGTACTCAATCATCATCCGCAAGGCCACGCGGCCCGGCCTACCCATCATGAGGTCGAGCAGCTCGCGGTCGAAGGCGCAACCGCGCCGCCGCAACAGCTCGGTCCCCACTTCTTGGTAAAGCTCTTCAGTGTTGAACAACAGGCCGTCGAGATCGAAAACGACGGCGCGCGGGCGGTAGTCGGAGGACATTATGATTCAGGCGGTCGAGTACGAGACATTTTGGCGCGAGAAAGCGATGCTGGCTGGTGGCAGAGCAACAGCGATGCCCCGGCTGTGCTTTGGATGTAGCAGAGGCTGGCCATGCAGCGGTTAAAAGTGCCGCGGCTGGCCGATTCACCAATGTAAACACCGGGGCATCGCCCGGCCGGCATCGCGATTTGGCAATTGCCACCGTTCTCACGGCCGGGCTTTGCCCCAGCCACCATGCGCGCGGCCACTGCGATTCTATGGGTTTGGAGCGCGAAAATCCAGTAATCCGTCTGGCCACAAAACCCAATTTCGTCTTAAATGTCACGCCGTATGCGTGACTTCATGAAGGGGGGCCTGTTCTGCCTGTTCATCGTCGGACTGGGTTTGTGCGCGCTGTCGCTGATGAGCGGCGTCGTGGTGATCCTGGTCGAAGTGCCATTGTTCAGCACGCGGCAATTCGAGGAATTGTTCGGCGTGGGCGTCGCCTTTGGTACCGGGATGGTTACCTGTTTCCTCTCGGCCCTCGGGTCGGCCGCGCTGGACTTTGGCCATCGCCACACGCCGTCGGCGGCCGAGCTCAAGGCCGACTTGGGCGATTGATATCAGAATTGCCCCGTCATCGAAACACATGTTCCCTTATGGTTGAAATGACACCCTCAGCATGGGAAACCGTGGCGCGGCCGGGCGACGGTGCCCAGCCTATGGCAAGCGGGTGCCCCGCGCTTCTCGTTTTGGCGCCGGCGGGCCGGCTGTTGGCCGGACTCGTGCTGCTGTGCCTGGTGCCCAGGGTTTTGATGGCATGGAAGCTGGACGCGGTTTGCCGTGACGGCGTGTTCTACATTCAATTGGCCGAGGCATTCGAGCGCGGCGACGTCGAAGCGGGGCTGAACAAGCTGCGGCTGAACACCTATCCGCCCGTGCTGGCCCTGCTGCACCACGCCGGACTCGATTGGGAATGGGCTGGCAAATACTGGGGGGTCTGCATTTCGTCCTTGGCGGTCTTGCCGCTGTTTGGCTGGGCGAGACGCCAATTCGACGATCGCCTGGCCACGGTCGCCTGCATACTGTACGCCGTCCACCCGAAACTGATCGAATGGGGCCCGGAGTTGGTGCGCGACCCGACGTTCTGGTTCTTCTGGGTGCTGTCGCTCTACTGTTGCTGGCGAGCTGCCGCCGAGACCCGTTGGACATGGTACCTGGCTGGCGGTGTGACCATCGCCCTGGCGTTGCACACGCGGTTTGAGGGGTGGTGTCTTTATGTTCCGCTCGTTTGGTGGTCGGCGTGCCGCTATTGGGCGCGGCGCGAACTTCGTCGCGTCGTCGTGAGCAACCTGGCGCTTTCATTCGCCGTCTGCCCGCTCCTGATCGCCTTGGTGAACGTTACCTGGCTGGCCCACGAACCCCATTGGGAATGGGGGAATTTCGGCCGCCTGGAATACGTCGCGCTTTGGTTTCGCGCGGCGGTCGGAAAGGACGAGCCCCCCTCCCTCGCGGCGGCCATTCCCTCGGCACCCTTGGCCGCGCCGCCGACCGCGGACGACCGTGGTGCGCTCGCTAGCGTAGCGGAATTCGTGAGAATTCCGAACGTCGCGGTTCCTATCGAAACTCTCACGAGTTCCGCTACCAACCATGTTGCCGCGTCGCCGCCGCGACTCTCGAACGGCCGCTTGCTGTGGATGTTCGCCAACGCGCTTCGTCGCGGGGTGGGCGCCCTGTTCGGCGTATTGTGGCTGGTCGGATTTGCCACCTCGCCGCGTACCTGGTTGCGGCGCGATCAGGTGGTGCTGTTCCTGGTGGCGGCGATGATCGTGGGGGGCATTTGGGTTCATCTCTGGTACGCTCAGGCTACCAGCAGCCGTTACTTCCTCGCGTTGGTTTTGATCGGCAGTCCTTGTGCCGCGACGGGTTGGTTGCGTTTGTGCGGCGCGTGGGCGAGTTGGAGCCGCGTAGCGGAATTCGTGAGAATTCCGAAAGTCGCCGTTCCCAACGGAACTCTCACGAGTTCCGCTACGCGGGACCAAAGCGTTGCGGAATTCGTGAGAATTCCGAAAGTCGCCGTTCCCAACGAAACTCTCACGAGTTCCGCTACGCGGGACCAAAGTGTAGCGGAATTCGTGAGAATTCCGAAAGTCGCCGTTCCCAACGGAACTCTCACGAGTTCCGCTACGCGAGACCAAAGCGTAGCGGAATTCGTAAGAAACCCGAGCGTCGCCCTGCCCATCGGAACACTTGCAAGTACCGCTACGAGGGACGGCCGGCGGTTCCGATTGGCGTATGTCGGCATGTTCGTTCTGCTGACCGTCTGCGGGGTGGGTGAGGCCCTGGCCGACAAGCTCGATGCTCGCCGGCGCGAAGCGGCGCTGGGCCGGTGGGTGTTCAGCGAGTTCGGGCCTGGCCGGCGCCTGGCGACTTCATCCGATTCGGACGTCTTGGCGTATTACGCGCGCGGCACGGCCATCTCCATGCCCGGGGGCAACGAAGCCGGCCCGCGATGGTTGGCGGACTTGCGGCCTGATCTGGCAATACTCACCGATCGCGGCACGTCGCCCGCGCGGCTGCGCGAAATCGTGGCCGAAGTGGCCGCTGGCGGCTACAGGCCGCTCGAACCTGCGCGGTTGCCGGCCGATTACGATTGGACCGATACGGTGGTGCTCCAACGATGACATCGCTCATGATCGCCTTTGGCGTCGCTCTGGCCGGCACGTTGCTGCTGACGCCGCTGGCACGCCAATTTGCCTGGTGGCTCGATACGGTCGATTACTCCGACGGCGACCGAAAGATCCATTCCCGACCCGTTGCCACCTTGGGCGGCGTCGCGGTGTTCATCTCGGTGGCCGCCGCGGTTGCCGTGATGTTCGGCGTTGGTTCCCCGCGAGCTCTCACCATGGTGCCTTGGCCGTTGCCGCCGGCGCTGGTGCTCTCGGCCGGCGTGGCTTGCCTGGTGGGGTTTTGCGACGACCAATGGGGATTGCGGGTCCGCTGGAAACTGCTCGGACAATTCCTGGCCGCGCTTCCCTTGGTGCTCACCGGACATCAGCTCGAACGGATCGAGTTGGTTGGCTTCGTGATCGAATTAGGGTGGTGGGGTTTTCCGTTGACAATCTGTTGGTTGGTGGCCGGCGCCAACGCCATGAATTTTCTCGACGGCATGGACGGCCTCGCGTCGACGCTGGGGTTGATCGTCGCCGCGTGCGTGGGAGTCATCGCCCAGCGCCTGGGCCATGGCGACGCTGCGATTCTGTGCGCCGTGTTGGCCGGGGGCCTGGCCGGCTTCCTGTTCTACAACTGGTCGCCCGCCACGATTTACCTGGGCGACGCGGGCAGCATGGTCGTGGGCATCTGGCTGGCGCACCTGGCATTGGCCGGTTCGGCCGCGCCGGAAATCGGTCCGCGCTGGATCGTGCCGTTGGCGCTGTTGGCCGTGCCGATCGCCGACGTCGCCCTGGCGGTCGCGCGTCGGACGCTGAACGGCCTGCCGTTTTGGATCGCCGATCGGGCCCACGTCCACCACCGCTTGCAGGACCGCGGATTCACGAACAACGAGATCGTCGGTTTGCTGGCGGTGATTGGTCTGGTGGACGGTACGATCGCGTACCTGGCGGCGGTCCGCGGACGCGAGCTGCTGGCCACCGGCGCGCTGCTTGCGAGCGTCGTGCCGCTGGTGCGTTTTCGGTTGATCGGGCACCACGAGTGTGCCGCGTTCGCGCAGTTCCTTGGCCGCGGGCTGTTGCACCTCGCCGGCCGGATGTCGTCGGGTCTGTTCACGCCGAGCCTGCCTTCGCCGTGTGAATTGGAACGAATGCCGCCGGCGAGAGTCTGGTCGATGTTCGTCTCCGAGATCGAACGGCACCTGGTCGAGCAGTGCGAATTACTCACCGGCGGCGGCGACGGCCGCGCCTGGAGGCATCATTGGGGCGCGTCGCCCGCGTACAGCGCCGATGGGGAACATTGGAGTCTCGAACTGGGTTTCGACGCGCCGGGCGGCAATTGGTGCAAGCTGCGCTTGGTCGCCCAGGAGGGGCAGGCGACGCAGCCGTTGAATTGGCTTTCATTGCTCGATGTGCTACGCTTGTTCGGCAAGTTCTGGGCTTCGCACCCCGACCGACTCTCCGCCGGCACGCTGCGGCCGATCGAGCGGGACGAGCCGACGATGGTCCCGCCGGGGCGAGGCGACCACCTGCCAGCGGCGGCGTGAGGTCGGAGCAATCCAAAATCCGAAATCAAATATCCAAAATCGTCTCCACGGCCTTCCCGCGGGACCAGGGCCGCCGGGCCCATTGGTACCTCGGCGGCTACTGGCTGCTTCTCGTGCTGGCGACGCACTGGCCCAATCCGTGGTCTTCGGGCAGCGGCCCGCGTTATCCCGATAAGCTGGTCCACCTTGCCGCGTACACGGTATTGGCGTTCTTGGTGGTGCCCGTTGTCCGCCGATTAACGACGGGCAACAAAGATCGCGTCCGAGTCGCTCACGTCATTTCCTGGGTCGCGGTCGCCGCGATTGGCCTGCTCGACGAGGCGACCCAACCCCTGACAGGCCGCGACTTCGAGTGGCTCGACTGGTTGGCCGATAGCGCGGGCGCCGCCTGCGGTCTGGCGCTCGGCCGTGCCTGGTTTCGCGATCGGACATCACTCATGGATCGGTCTCCCTGAAACGGTACCACCCGGTTCATTCGCAGTTCGCCGCCGGACCAGCGACATCACGGCCAGCATTAGCCGGCCCAGGTCGTCGCGGCGCTCTGCGTACTTGGCGGCCTCGAACGCGCTGCCGTCGTAGATTTTCGGGTCGAGGTAGGGCAGCGAGATTCGAAGTTTGGCCCCTTTGACCAGCGGACATTCGGCGTCGGCCTCACTGCAAACCATCAAGGCCGCGAATCCGCTTTGGGGGTTCGTTTCGTCGTCGAAGCACTTCGAGAATTCAGTCGCCTCCAAGGCTGGTTCGTCGGTCGTGCCGGGTCGGCCCCAGCGGATGGCATAGACGGGGTTGGCGCCGCCGGCCGGTCCCGAAGGCGCTTTCTCACCTGTGTCTTCGATCCAATCGCGGCCCCTCTACCCCATCCCGCGGCGGGGGTGAAACCGCACGAACTCCCGCGGCAAAAACTCCTGGTGCTCCATCGACAATCGCTCCACCACCCACGTGGCACCGCCTGGCCGTGAGGGAGGGAAAAAGTCTTGAGCGGCAACGACCCGCCCCGCCGGGCGCAGTCGTCGCGGTTTCGAATGGATGGTCAATGGCTGCTTCCTCTGGGGGTCGTGGAGACGCAGGAGTTTTTGCCGCGTGCGTGGCTGGAGACACGTTTTGTCGGCTTTTTCTTCGCCTTCTCGTTGCTGCGCAACGTGAAGGCATGGCTGTTTCACCGCCGCGGAGCGGCCAGCGCGCCTCAACCATCCGCGCCCCGCCGGCGCGAGGCGACGACATAGCTCGCCACCAGGGCCAGCGCCGCGAGATCGACCACGGCGTCGATCCACCCGGAGAGCACGAACCGCGGACTGGGGGTCAGGGCGCCGACGAACCGGAAGGTGGCGGCACTCGCCGCGACGACCAGTGCCGCGAACAATGGCAAGTGCCGGCTGAAGAGGTGCTCCTGGAAAATGTACCCGTGGTGCTGGATCAGAAAGCTCGCCAGCAGTAACCAGAACAGCATCGCGGCCAATTCCCACGCCGGACCCGCGCCGGTCCAGACGATCAAGGGATACAACATCAGCGTGCCGCCCAGGAGCAGGTTGTCGGTATAGGAAAACGACCCATAAAATGAGAAAAAACGGTATTCCTTCCTCGCCAACGAACCGCCGGCCAACGCGAGAACGACGGCGGTCGGAACCATCAGGGCGGCCATCCGGATGCTTTTCCAGAACGAGTTCAAGTTGGCAAGCCTGACGTCGGCCGCGACCTTCTTGTAAAGTGCCAGCCGCCGCTCGGCCGCCGGAATTTCGCGCAGGTCAGGGAACGATTTCAACCATTCCTCGCTGCTGAGCGTTTCGAATCCCGCATCCGGGTCGTCGGCGCTCGCTCTAATCTGCGCCAATGGCGCCAGCATGACGTCCATTCGATGGTCGGCGAGGAACATGGGTCCCAAGCAAAGCGTCAAGCTGGTCAGGGCCGCGATCAATCCGCCGGCGGCCCCCGAGGCCACGTCGCTGGCGCGGCTCGATGAGCGCGTGAGGATCGGCGGCAAAAATCCACAGCCGATCATGCCCGAGGCGAGCGTTGCGATCAACATCGCGCGCGTCCACGGCCCGGTCGATTCTGCCGCCGCCCGCGCCCACTTCGGCAACAGATATCCCGAGCGCGGCGGCGCCAAGCTCGGAAAGGCCTGGTACGCCTCGTCGACATCGGCCCAGAGCCTTGACCGCGCGGAAACGCCGGCGACCGAAATCATCAGCCCGCAGACGATTCCCACCAAGACCGTCCAACCCAGCGCCGACAGGTGTTGCCGAAGCCAGATGCGCGTCAGGAAAGGGAGTCCGGCAGGCCGCGCCGCAATCGGTTCGCCGGCCAGGAACCGGTGGAGATCGTCGGCCAGTTCGCCGGCCGAGGCATAACGACGCCGGGGGTCCTTTTGCAGGCACTTGAGGCAGACCGTTTCCAGATCGTGGGGCACCTTTGGATTCAACAGGCGCGGCGGGACCGGTTCGGCCTCGCATGCCGCGAGTAACGTGTCGAATACGGTGGGTCCCTGAAACGGCGGCCGGCCGGTGAGCGTTTCGTAGAGCGTCGCGCCGAGCGCATAGACATCAACCCCCGGTCCCAAGGGTCCGCGCCCTCCGGCAATCTGTTCCGGCGGCATGTAGCCGGGCGTTCCCATGGCCTCGCCGGTCGCCGTCAGGCGCGAGTCGTCGTCGACTCGCTTGGCGAGTCCAAAGTCGGTGACGCGCGGCCGGTCGGCCGCGTCGATCAGCACGTTCGACGGTTTCAGGTCGCGGTGCAGCGTTCCTTGTTGGTGCGCGTACTCGATCGCCTCGGCCACCCGTTCGATGTAGCGCGCCGCCTTTTCGGCGGCAAGTGGACGGTCGCGAGCCATCTGCGCCAGGCTCATCCCGGCGATGTAGTCCATCGAAAAATAGTGCTGCCCCTCGCACTCGCCGACCTCGTGAATGGCGACGATCGCCTCATGCCGCAGGTTGGCGGCGGCCTTGGCCTCGACGTGAAACCGCTCGATCTCGGCCGCCGACGCGAGCTTGCCCGACAAAATCATCTTCAGCGCGACCACCCGATCGAGACTGACCTGCCTGGCTTTGTAGACCACGCCCATGCCGCCGCGCGCCACTTCCTCGAGCAGTTCGTAGTCGCCGAATCGCGCCTGCGCGGGGCCTTGCGACGGCACCGCTCCCGGCGATGATGGCGGCGGAGTCGGGGCCTGGGCGAGCTTGACCCACTCGTCGTCGCCTTCCGGAGTCCGAGCGGTTCCAGGCAGGACGCGCGGCGCGTCGTGACTTTCGCTCGAATCGGCGACGTCAATCGGCATGGGATATCGTCTGAGGCACGGAAGTCTCAGCCCGTAGCGACCCGTCGGGCTGCCGCTTCAGAGTTGGAGCGGCCCGGGCCAAGGAATCGAGGAACGCGGCGGCATCCCGCGGCGAAATCACCAGCGAAGAAACGCGCTCACCCTTTCCCTTGCGATGGTCGATTCGGACCATCTCGCGCGACCAGACGAGCCCGCGCGGCAAACCGCCGCGGCTGATCCGCGCCGCCGCGATCGAGTCGAGGGGAAGGCGCCACAGGCTGGGGCCCGATTGGACGATCAGGTGCTGGAAGCTGACTTCGTAGCGCGTCGCGGCCACGCACCAGATCAAGACGGCACCGAACACCGGCAAGAGCGCTCCCAGGATCAACATGAAATCAGTCCTATTCAGGTTCAAGACCATCATCCTGAGCCCCGTTTCGCTGTCGCCGGGCGGCATCGCGACCTCGACCCCCGTATAGACCAGCCAGACGCCGGCCACTACCATCGCGATACCCGCAAAGCCGGCGACGAAATTGACCCACCCATCGTTCTTGGCTCGGAAGAGCATGGCTCGCCACTCGCGACCGCGTTGCGACATTCGACGGCCGCTAGTTTGCCATGCCGCGGCGAGCCCCGCAAACGAAAAGCCGAAATCTCACGGAAGTCTAACAATTCGACCAGGAGTTAGACCATTTGCACTTCCAGAGGGATGCCACCGCCTTCTTTGCGCTGTTTGGGCGAGAGGAAGTTCAGGCGTTCGAAGCCGATCACGCGGCCACGGCGATCCTTGACGAGAATTACGTCGTCGTCCGATTCTTCACAGACGTGCTCCTTCTTCGGGTCATCGAACCAGACGGTCAACGTGTTCCCCTCGCGATCGAAGTAGACCCTCACTTTTTCCAAAGCTCGACCCCTGCTTTGACCCGTTTCGAATATCCGTTCGTGCCTCGCCAGAAAAAGACATCTTCATTTTGCGGCACGGTCAAGGAAATTGGAAGGCTCGGCATTGATGAAACAGTGCGTGCGGGGCCTGAGCTCTGGCGGCGTCCACGGGGAGACGCCTGATCTCCCTTGTCCCCTGTCACCTGTCCCCTGTCCCCTGTCACCTGTCCCCTGTCACCTGTCCCCTGTCCCCTTTAACCTTTCCCCTTTAACCTTTCCCCTGCTCTGTCCGCCGCGCCGGCGCAGGATCCAGCGCAGTCGGAACAATTCTTTCATGGAGTACACGACCTTAGTGAGCGTTACCGAAGAATGGCCGGACATGCGGGCATGGTACGGCGCGGCCAGGCTTTCGACGCGAAATCCGGCCGCCAGCGACTTCAGAATCAGCTCGGTCGTCACGGTGCTCACACCCCGCGATTCGACGGTGATGCTCCGCAGCACGCGGCGGCGGTAGGCTTGGACGAAGTTATGGTCCATGAACGGCGAACCGAACAAGGTTCGCACGAGCCCAACGTTGGCCCACGAAACCAGCTTGCGCACGACGCCGTACGCCCGGCGGTCGGCCCGCTCGACGACAACCACGTCGGCACCGTCGCGGAGCCGCGCCAGCACTTTGCCGGTGTCGCCGGGATCGAAGGGGAGGTCGATGCCGTTGTGCATGACGAATTCTCCGAGCGACTCTTCAATTCCGCGCAAGACCGTCGCCACCTGCCCGAGGTTCCTTTCGTTGCGCAATACTCGCACGGCTGGATGGCCGGCGGCGGCGCGCTCGGCGGCGGCAAAGGTGCCGTCGGCCGAGCCGTCATCGATGACGACGATCTCGAAGCTCGTGGCGCATTCTTCGAGCGCTCGCAGGTACGTCGCGACGGCGCCGGCAACCGCCGATTCCTCGTTATAGGCGGGCAAGACGATGCTCAACTCGATGGAAGGCGGCTCCGGCATTTCCTTGAAGAACTTGCCCGCGACCTAACTGAGGAAAGCACGACCCCAACGCGGGGCCGTCCCACGGCCACGGCTCGGCATGACCATTCGGCAAGCTTACGATCGAGGTCCGCCAAAGTGATCGCCGAAGTTTACCAAATCACCCAACTTCACGCGAATCAAGAATAACTTTGGCCGTTTTTCATCGTCACCATCGTCACGCATCGTCACTCCCCTATGCGGGGGTCGTCAGGCCGCAACCTGTCCCCTGTTCCCACGCTCCGCCGACGCGCCGCGCGGGTGCCCCGAACGGCTCTACGGCCGATCTACGGCCCCGTTTCCGCCGAGCTTGAGCTGCGGCGAGCAAGACTCCATCGGGCCTGCCCGTTTTTTGAGCACGCTTAGGAGATCGAAAGCCTCGTCTTGAACGGTCGATTTGGCGGATAAGCGTCTCGACTGAAAAAGTGTTTTATATCGAAGTTTCTGAATCTTTTAGTACCGTCTGGCACTGCCGGATGGTTCGGCTCTCGCACCCTGCGTGCCCAGTAACCTGGCAGTCACTGCGCGGAAACGATGCACGTTCAATGGCTCGAAATTGGCGTCTCGGGAGTACCTGCGAAGTTTTCCGCCGAATGGGAGTTGTGCAAGATGAGCCCCATCGATAATACTACCAATGTCCAGTTATCCAGGCAAGCCCCCCGCTCTCGCGGCGATTTCGCTTCATCCTTCATCCTTCCGCCTTCATCCTTCCTGTGCCGGGTATCCCCCCCTGGCGAGAAGTTAAGGAAAGCAGCGTCAGCAGCGTCAGCAGCGTCAGCACGATCCTGTCCGCCGCGCGTAACATGCTGCCGCTCATTGGTTTGTGACGTCGCCGCGATCGCGGCGCGATCGAATGGCCAGCGTCAGCGAGCGTCAGCATGGCCGCTGCCCAGCGTCAGCGTCGTAGGTTAGGCTTTCCAGCCTCGTTAGCGTTCAGCTCGAAACGCCGCACGTGCTTGCCCGTCAAGAAAAAAGGGCCTTGAGCTCGTCGGTCGAGGGGCGACACGAAGCGTTATCGTGAAGGCCGTGTTCTGGCAAGCTCCACTGCCGCCCACCATGAGCTACATGGCTCGAAACGACGGCAACCTACTGCCGCGCGGCGACACGACCCGAAAGTGGGGCGCTCGCACCGTCCGACCGATCGGCCTGATACCGGCTCGACGGCGGCACTCGTGGTCGCTCCAAGCGGCGCGGATTTCCGCGCAGCGCTGTCGGATCTCGTCGGGAGTAGGATCGACGCCCTGGACGGTTCGTGGCACCGAACGTTGAACGATCTCCATCGCAGCATCTCCTTTTGACGTCCTTTTCAAGGGCGCGATACTAGCAAACACCTGTGAGAAGGTTGTTAGGCGGGACCAAAAGTCCCGTTAGACTTTCTCGCGCCACCCGTCGTCCAGTGCCGCCACAGGGTATTCACCCAATTTTTCATGGCGCCCTAATGGAAACCTAATAATTCTCGGCTATCGTGACAGCGCAAATCTCAATCGTTAGAAAGGCTCCGATGGCCTCGCGAAATAAGGAGTTAGCTACCTTGATCCTCAAATCGGTTTGCCAGCCATTCGCCCTGGCGGCGGCATTGGCCGCCGTTGGCTGTAGCCCGGCGGCCAACCCAGGCCCGGCCAAGCCCGCTGCGACCTCCTCCTCGACTTCCACCTCGACTGGGGCCGATATCGTAAAGATCGACGGATCAAGCACGGTCTTTCCGATCACCGAGGCCGTGGCGGAGGAGTTTCAAAAGGCCAAGAATGGGAGCGTGAAGGTGACGGTCGGCATCAAGGGAACCGGCGGCGGATTCAAGAGGTTCTGTGTCGGCGAAACCGACGTCTCCGACGCCTCGCGCCCGATTCTCAAAGAGGAGATGGACCTTGCCAGGGAAAACGGCATCGAATACGTTGAGTTGCCGATCTGTTTCGACGCGCTGACGGTCGCGGTCCATCCGTCCAACGATTGGGTCGACGCGATCACCGTCGACGAACTGAAACGAATTTGGGAGCCGTCGGCGCAGGGAACGGTGACCCGCTGGAACCAGATCCGCCCTGACTGGCCCGACGAAGAGCTCACCTTGTTCGGCGCCGGCGCTGATTCGGGGACGTTCGACTATTTCACGGAGGCCGTCGTCGGCAAGGCGAAGATGAGCCGGGGCGATTTCACGGCGAGCGAGGACGATAACGTGCTGGTCCAAGGCATCGCCGGCAACAAGCACGCGCTCGGATACCTTCCGTTCGCGTATTACTCGCAGAACACCGACAAGCTCAAAGCCGTGGCCATCGACTGGGAGAAGGATGAGCTAGGGCCGATCGAGCCGAGCCTCGAAAACGTGCTTGCCGGAAAGTACAATCCGCTTTCGCGCCCCTTGTTCATCTACGTCAGCCTCAAGAGCGCCGAGCGGCCCGCGGTCAAGGAATTCGTCGAGTTTTACCTGAACAACGCCAAGGAACTGTCGACCGAAGTCCATTACCTGCCGCTGCCCGATCGCGGCTATGAAATGGGCCTCGAGCGTTTCGCCGCTCTCAAGGTTGGCAGCGGCTTCGGCGGAGTGCCCGAGGTCGGCCTGGCGGTGGACGAGATCTTCCAGCGGGAACCGAAGTCGAATTAGAAATCCTGTTCGCCGCGCACCCTTCGCATGTCTAGCACGAAAAGCGGGTCGTCGATGGCCGGTCTCGGTAAACCGCTCGGTGGTTCGGAAGGCCGGCCGGCCATGGACGATTTGGCCTGGCATTCCACCGGGGCGATGGCGCGGCGGCGCCTTAGGGCTTGGATCGATCGCGGCATCGCGACGCTCTTGTTCCTGGCCGCCTCGTCTTCGGTGCTGATCACCGCGGGGATCGTGGGCATCCTCCTGGTCGAATCCGCGAGGTTCTTCGCCCACGTGTCGCTCGGCGACTTCCTGACCGACACGCTTTGGACGCCAGGGTTCGCCAACGCGCGGTACGGCATTCTCCCGTTGGTCGCCGGCACGCTCGTGACGACGGGCGTGGCGCTCTTGGTGGCGCTGCCGATTGGGACCATTGTGGCCATCTATCTCAGCGAGTTTGCGCCGCCACGCTTGCGCGAGGGAGTGAAGCCCCTCTTGGAGTTGCTGAGCGCCGTGCCGACCGTCGTTTACGGCTACTTCGCGCTGTTGTTCGTGACGCCGTTGTTGCAGAGGGTCGTGCCCGGCCTGCCGAGCTTCAGCATGCTGAGCGCGGGGCTGGTGATGGGGATCATGATCGTGCCCTACGTGACGTCGCTCAGCGAAGACGCGATGCGGGCCGTGCCCATGATCCTGCGCGAAGGATCGTTCGCGCTGGGGGCCAACCGCGTCGTCACGTCGTTTCGGGTGGTGTACCCGGCGGCATTGTCGGGGATCGCTTCGGCCTATATCCTGGGCATTTCACGGGCCATCGGTGAGACCATGATCGTGGCCATCGCGGCGGGCATGCAACCCAACTTGACCTTCAACCCGCTCGAGCCGGCCGAGACCGTGACCGCCTATATCGTGAAGGTCAGTCTCGGCGACCTGCCGCACGGGACCATCGGTTACCAGTCGATTTTCGCGGCCGGATTGACGCTGTTCCTGATGACGTTGGGATTCAACATCGTCGGGTACTGGCTCCGCAAACGGTTCCGAGAGGCCTACTAGCATGGACCCCGTTCAGCGAGTCGTCTTGCGCCGCCGCCGGCAGGATCTGGCATTCAAGGTGCTGGGGATCGGCTGTACACTGATCGGCCTGGTGACGTTGGCGCTCTTGCTGGCGGACCTGGCATTCGATGGTTTGGCGCGGATCAATTGGCAATTCGTCACCAGCTTTCCGTCGCGCGCCGCGGCACGGGCGGGGGTGCTTTCCGCCTGGGTCGGGACGCTGCTGGTCATGCTGGTCACGGCCCTGGTGGCCGTGCCGCTGGGGGTGGCCGCCGGCGTGTACTTGGAAGAGTACGCGCCGAAAAACCGAATCACGACGATCATCGAGATCAACATCGCCAATCTGGCCGGCGTCCCCTCGATCATCTATGGCTTGATGGCCCTGGGACTGTTCGTTTACGCCCTGGGCTTGGGGCCGAGCGTCGTGGCCGGGGGGCTGACGTTGGCCGTCTTGATCCTGCCGATCGTCATCGTGGCGACACGCGAGTCGTTGCGGGCGGTGCCGCCGAGCATTCGCGAGGCGGCCTACGCCATGGGCGCGACGAAATGGCAAGTCACCTGGCACCATTTGTTGCCCTGCGCCTCGGCCGGAATCGCCACGGGGGTGATCATCGGCCTCTCGCGGGCGATCGGCGAGACGGCGCCTTTGATCACGATCGGCGCCCTGACGTTCATCGCCTTCCTGCCGCCGTCACCGCTGCAAGCCCAACCGCCGTATTTGTCGTTCGACTGGCTCAAGTCGCCGTTCATGGTGCTGCCGATTCAGATGTTCAATTGGCTATCGCGGCCGACGCGCGATTTCCACGCCAACGCCGCCGCGACCGGGATCATCCTGGTGGCCATCACGTTGGCGTTGAATTCCGTGGCCGTGGCGATCAGGTACCGGATGCGAAAGCGGGTCAAGTGGTAGAGGTCGGTGTAGAATCATGTCGACGAAAACCAAGCAGGATACCATGCCGGACAAGAACGAGGGCCACCTGGCCCAGCCCGTCGCCGACGCTTCCAAGGCGCCGTCCCCCCCCGCTGCGTCCCCTCATACTGTGCCGAGCGGACACGACGAGAGGGAAATGAGCACGCAGCACGGCGACCCCTCCCCGCCCCTGAAAGCCGAGGTCAAGGAGCTG
>Ga0307373_10008981_pt1 | contig 15059 bp, 11 predicted proteins | sample OX2MG_FD_202534 | JGI IMG/M metagenome (GOLD analysis project Ga0307373, IMG submission 202534) | Soil microbial communities from Risofladan, Vaasa, Finland - OX-2 | ecosystem: Environmental > Terrestrial > Soil > Coastal area > Acid sulfate soil | place: Finland: Risofladan, Vaasa | collected... | reverse complement strand
TTGTTTTCGACAATATTGAAGACAATAGATTTCCGAGAATGCTGCCATTCGATGCGCTGCGGGAAGGAAACCCAATACCGGATACGCGGTCCGCGCTGGATTTCGATGCCGATCCCGATTCGATTTGCCTGCGGCAATACACGTCGGGAACTTCCGCGAAGCGGAAGCTCGTCGAGCTCTCGCATCGGAATATTCTTTCGCAGCAAGCGGCGCTCGATCAGGTTTGGGATTTAAATGAAAACGACAGGCTGCTAAGCTACCTTCCATGGCATCATAGCTTTGGCGGCATTTTCGAACTGTTCACGGCGCTGTATCGCGGTGTGCCGATGTGGCTCGAACCTTCGTTCGGCAAGGACCCGCGCTCCATCCTGGAACATTGGAAGCGGATTCGTCCGACGGCATTTTTTAGCGTGCCGAGGGTCTATCAATCGCTCGTCGATCTGGTGCGTGGCGATCGAGAAGCGCAGGAAGCATTTTTCCATCCCGATCTGAAATTTGTTTTTACCGCCGCCGCGCCAATGCCCGAGTTCGTGGCGCGCGAGTTCGAGGAGCACGGTGTCCGCATCATTGAAGGATGGGGCCTGACGGAAACGGCGCCATGCTGTACCATTACTGGAGCAGTCTCGAAGCGAATATCGGGTATTGTGGGGCATCCCATCCCCGGAATCGAGTTGCGAATTGCACCTGATGGCGAAATACAAGTGCATGGTCCGAACGTGATGCGCGGCTATTTTGATAATGCAGAAGCCAACGCTTTGTCCTTTACTTCGGATGGCTGGTTTCGAACCGGAGACATTGGCGCGCTCACGCAGGAGGGACTTCATCTTATTGGGAGAAACGATCGGATCTTTAAGCTTTCGAACGGAGAGAAAATTGTATCGGCGGATATTGAGCGAGCATTGCAAAGTGCCTGCCCCTATCTGACGTTCGTCGTCATCGAGGGGCGTGGCGAGGAATTCCCGGTGGCGTTGCTCTTTCCGAACCGCGGGTTGCTCAATGAGCAGACGCATGAGGCGGACCACCCGGCCAGTGAAGGCTGCATCTGCCCCAACTCACTGGAAGATCTTTCGCAGTGTTTGCACGACTGTCTCGTTGACGCGAACGAGACCATCTCTCCTAAGTTCGCGCGCGTACCATACGCGATTCTCGTCGATGATGAGCTTTCGATCGATAGCGGCACGCTGACGCCCTCGATGAAGGTGGTGCCGGACAAGGTCATTGCGGCGTATCACGCGGCAATCGATAAAGTATATCAGCGTGCGGATGCCAATATGGTAATGGATCTAAGCCATTTCATCTTGACACTAAAGTCGAACGAGCCGGCGGCAATTCAATAAGGATAAACGACTATGGCAACGCAGGAACTTCAATCGACGCAACTTCTCAAAGAGGTGATGAAGAAATATTTCGTCACGCTGGGAGAGTGTGAGAATAATGGGAAAAAAGTCGCCTGGTGTACGAGCACCGGGCCAGCGGAACTCTTGCGCGCCTTCGGTTTCGAAGTCTATTTTCCGGAGAACCACGGCGCGCTCCTGGGAACGACGCGCACCGCTGGCGATTATATTCCCGTCGCGGTGATGCAGGGCTATGCCGGGGATATTTGCTCATATCTAACGAGCGACATTGGCGCGTTCTTAGAAGACCGCACGCCGCTGAAGCAGCATTACGGGCTTTCGCACATTCCGCGCCCGGACCTACTTGCATACACGACGAACCAATGCCGCGAGGTGCAGGATTGGTTTTCGTTTTACGCGCGCGAGTTTAAAGTTCCTATGGTGGGAATCAATCCGCCGCGCTTTGTCGATGAGGTGACCTCGGAGCATGTTTCGGATGTTCGCCGGCAGTTCGAATCGCTTATTCCAACTCTCGAGGAAGTAAGCGGCATTCAATTCGATCTCGACCGCTTCCGCGAGACCGTTCGTCTCAGCGCGGAGGCTTCAGCGCTTTGGCGCATGGTGCTGGAAACCGCGAAAACGTCTCCTGCTCCGCTCAGCTTTTTCGATGGCTGCATTCACATGGGGCCGATCGTGGTCCTGCGCGGCACCCCCCAGGCCGTAAATTACTATCAAGCGCTTCTTCTCGAATTAAACAGCCGAGTGGCAAGTGGAACCGGCGTCGTGAAGAACGAGATAGTCCGCATTTATTGGGACGGCATGCCTATCTGGGGTAAGTTGCGCGCGATGTCCAATTTATTTCATTCGAATAATTCGGTGGTTGTTGCATCGACCTATTGCAATAGTTGGATTTTGGATACGATGGATGAACGTCATCCCTTCGAGTCGACCGCGCTGGCCTATACGCAAATATTTATCAATCGTAGCGAGCAGGCGAAGGAAAAAATGCTCGCAGAGTTGATGACCGAGTACCAGGTGGATGGGGTCATCTTCCACGATGCGCGGACGTGCTTCAATAATACGAACTCGCGCTTCGGGATGCCGCAGCGAGTGCAATCGAATACCGGGGTGCCGTCCCTCGTTGTCGAAGGCGATCTTTGCGACCTGCGATTTTTCTCGGAGGGCCAGTCGATTACGAAAATCGAAGCATTCCTGGAACAACTCATCGATGCAAAATTGGGAGTGGAGGCATAATGATCGATCATCCAATGGAACAAACTCGAAAGAAAATAGCCATCATCGGTCTTGGCCCGGTTGGCCAAATCCTTGCCGTGCATTTGCAGGAAGCGGGGCAGGAGGTCTTGCTTTGCGATATGGACAAGGCACGAATGCATCTTATTCAGAAGGACGGAATCGAGCTTGCGGGCGCGATGCAAAAAAAGGCGACCTTCGAACATCTGTTCACGTCGGTTCGTGACCTCTTGCCACTTCAACCGGATGCAATTGTCTTTTCTGTCAAAGCGTATCATCTGGCTGCTCTGGCGAAAGAAATGGTGGATTTCCCGCGTGCTGGTATCCTCTATATCAGCGCGCAAAACGGGATTGATACCGAGCTCGAACTCGCCGAGGCCTTCGGCGAAGCGAATACGTTCCGAATGGTCGTGAACTATGCCGGTAATCATCGTGCGCCAAATGTGATCGGCGTGAATTTCTTTAATCCGCCGAATTACATTGCTTCGATCGACGATTCGCAGCCGGATGCCGCACGCTGGTGGGCGGATACGCTGACGAGCGTGAAGCTCGATACCATGGCGGTCGATTCCTTCGAAATTTTGCGTCGTGTCTGGGAAAAGACAATCCTCAACTCCTCGCTCAGCGCGCTCTGCGGTGTGGCGCAAATGAACATGAAGGAGGTGATGGCGCTGCCCGACATGGTCGATATTATCGAGCAGGTCATCATGGAGTCGATCGCTGTTGCAAAGGCAGAGAATATTCACTTCGAGGTGAACTTCATACGGCATTGTCTGCGATACCTGCGCAAATCGGGAAGCCATTTTCCATCGCTTGCCGTCGATTTGATGCACAAGCGTCCGACCGAAATCGATTATTTCAACGGCAAGTTCGTCGAGTACGGCAAGAAGCACTATCTGCCAACGCCGATGCACCTGACCTTCACGAATATGGTGAAGGCAATCACGCAAAAGTCGATGGCGATTCAAGGTGCGGTGGCGCCGAGGATGGCGAACACCACGCGGGAACAGTTTGCGCTTCCCGCGATGACGAATGGCCGAAGCACGGCCTACTATCTCGGCGTCGATCTCGGTTCGGCCTACACGAAGATCGTCGTCATCAACGAGCAGCGCGATGTGCTTTATCGCGAAGTCGTGAAGACACTCACGCGCGACAAGAAGCCGCTTGCCACTACGTTGGACGAAGTGCGCGACCGATTCCCAATTCAGGCCATTTGCGCTACGGGCTATGGCCGCGAGCAATTTCCGGGCGCCGACGTGACGAAGACGGAAATCCACTGCGCGGCGCGTGGAGTCTATCAGCAAACCGGGACGGGGGCGAACATCATAGACATTGGCGCGGAAGATATTAAGATCATTTCCACCGCGATTAACGGCGCGGTGCAGCACTTTTATATGAATTCGAAGTGCGCTTCGGGAACGGGAGCTTTTCTGACCGAGATGGCGGAGAAAGTGGAGATTCCGATTGAAGAGATGAGCAAGCTTGCCGCGCTTTCTTCCACATCGAAAGAGATCAACAGCTTCTGCACGGTCTTTGCGAAGACCGAAGTGATGAAATGGAGCTTCGATCAAATTCCAATTGAAGACATCGCGCGCGGAATCTATCTCTCGCTGACCAATCGCATTCATAAGTTAAAGTTGGACGCGGACCTCCCGATCGTGTTGGCCGGCGGCGTTATCGCGTATCATCCACTGCTCCGTACGCTGCTTGCGGACCGGTTTCAAAAGCCAGTGAGCATTATCGCGAACCCACAATTCTGCGTGGCGTTTGGCGCAGCAATATTCGCACAGCGTCATGCCCACACTCAGCAAGCGGCAATTATCGAATTACCCAAAGTGACCTCCCCAATCCTACCGATACTATCAGAATCCATTGCATGAAAAGTTACCATAATACAGAACGTGGAATAGGAATTACGTTCGATGACATCGTTCTCTTAGGCGGCGCGCGCACACCGTTCGGCGACTTGGGCGGTTCGCTGGCGCGGCTCTCGCCGACCGATCTCGGCATTGTCGCTTCGCGCGGCGCGCTGGAAAAAACCGGCACCGCTCCCGGGGAAATCGATCAAGCTATCGTTGCCAATATTGGCCAGGCCAGTTACGATGCCTATTTCGTGGCGCGGCATATCGGGCTCTATGCCGGGCTTCCAATGGGCGTGCCGGAATTGCAGGTGCAGCGGATTTGCGCATCGGGAATCGAGACCATCGTGACCGGCGCGGAGCAAATCATGCTCGGCAAGGCGGACACCGTGCTTTGCTGCGGCGCCGAAAGCATGTCGCTCGCGCCGACGGCAAGCTTTGGGAACCGCATGGGTTATCATCTTGGGCAAGTCGTGTTTAAGGACATGCTCTGGGAAGCGCTGGATGATACCGCCGTCGGTTTCTCGATGGGGCAAACCGGCGAGAACGTAGCCGAGAAATATGGCATCACGCGCGCCGAAACGGACGCCTTTGCATTGTCTTCGCAGGATCGCGCAGCCAAAGCGCAGAAGCGCGGATTTTTTGATCCTGAAATCGTGGAAGTCCAATCCGCAACGTTTATCGCTGAAGGACTTCAGCCGCGCACCATCCGCGTGGGTAAGAAGGGTTCGGTCATTTCGAAAGATGAGCATATCCGCCCAACAACTGCGGAAGGTCTTGCCGGATTGCCAACGTCGTTCCGGAAAGATGGCGTTCAAACTGCGGGCAATAGCGCGGGCATTGTCGATGGTGGGAGCGCGGTGATTATTAGTTCCATCTCGAAGGCGAAGGGCAGAACGCCAATCACGCGTATCCTTGCCGCAGCTTCGTGCGGCGTCGATCCAAAATATATGGGCATCGGGCCGGTGCCGTCAATAAAGTTACTGCTGGAACTTACCGGCCTCACCGTCGATGATATTGGCCTCGTGGAAATCAACGAAGCCTTCGCCGCGCAAGTGATCGCGAGCGAGCGGCTGCTGGGTCTCGATCACGAAAAAGTAAATATAAACGGCGGCGCGGTCGCGCTTGGTCATCCGTTGGCGGCCACGGGCACGCGGCTCGTGCTGACGGTTGCACGGTCACTACAAGAACGCGGGCTTCGATACGGCATTGCCTCCGCTTGCATCGGCGGCGGACAGGGAACAGCAATGCTGGTCGAGAATTTGGCAATGTAATGTAATGGTGTAGCCGCGATCTTCAGGTCACGGTAGCTTTGTAGCCGTGACTTTTAAGTCACGGTGGCGAAGCGAATAAATTTGAAATATCATTCGCCGTGACCTGAAGGTCACGGCTACACAATATAGAAGTATGGCAGAACTCATTCACTCCTGGCGCATGACCGCGCAAGACGCGGAACTCGTACAGACCTCCATTCCGATACCGGAACTAAAATCGGGCGAAGCCCTCGTGAAGATCGCCGGATGCGGCGTGTGCCATACCGACTTGGGTTTTTGGCATGATGGTGTGAAGACACGCCACCCGCTTCCCATAACATTAGGGCACGAAATCAGTGGCGTCGTGGAAGATGGGCCGCGAGAACTCGTTGGAAAGAGCGTAATTATCCCCGCCGTGTTGCCCTGCGGCGAGTGCGATCTCTGCAAGTCCGGCCGTAGCAATATCTGCCGTAACCAGAAGATGCCCGGTAACGATTTCGATGGCGGCTTTGCATCCCATATTGTCGTGCCGGCGCGATTTCTCTGCGTGGTGCCGGAGGAATTGCTTCATCATCATGACCTCGCAACGCTGAGCGTGATCGCGGATGCAGTCGCGACGCCGTATCAGGCAGTGAAGAAATCGGGACTCGTTGCGGGTGATCTCGCAATCGTCGTTGGCGTGGGCGGCGTCGGAATTTACGGCGCGCTCATCGCAAAGCTCTTTGGCGGAAAAGTACTCGCGATCGATATTAACGACGAGCGGCTGCAAACTGCCTCTGCGATGGGCATTCCAACGACATTGAATGTCAATGGACTCGATATTAAAGCGATCAAGACGAAAGTGCGCGAGATCGCGGCGAATCTCGGCGCTCCTGCCAACGGCTGGAAGATTTTCGAATTCTCAGGAACGAAAGCTGGGCAGGAATTGGCGTTCAATCTTATGACTTACGCATCGACCGTGTCCATCGTCGGTTTTACGATGGATAAACTCGAAGTGCGCCTGAGTAACCTCATGGCCTTCGACGCCGCGATGATCGGGACGTGGGCCTGCAAGCCGGAACTCTATCCTGAGATTCTCGACCTCTTCGCGGATGGCCGGCTTTCGGTCGAACCATTCGTCGAAGTCTTTCCGCTCGACGACATCAATCAAATTTTTCACAACACGCTCGCGCATAAGTACACGAAGCGTTCGGTACTCATACCGAATGGTCACAATCAATGATAGCATCCATGGAACATCTTATCAATCATAATCTCGTGCGAGCCGAATACTCGCATATCCTCTTCGAGAAACGCCCGTGCCGAGCGAGCACCGGCGAACCGATCGACGGCCTATTCAATGCCTGGATCATCTTGAACAATCCGGAGCAATACAATTCGTACACGACCGAGGCCATCAAAGAGGTGATCCTCGCATTTCGTGAAGCCTCCAACGACCGCAGCGTGGTCGCCGTCGTGTTTACCGCAGTAGGCGATAAAGCCTTTTGCACCGGCGGCAACACAAAAGAGTACGCCGAGTATTATGCGGGGAACCCGCCCGAGTACAAGCAGTACATGCGGCTCTTTAACGATATGGTCTCGGCGATTCTGATGTGCGATAAGCCGGTCATCAATCGCGTGAACGGAATGCGCATTGGCGGCGGGCAGGAGATCGGCATGGCCTGCGATTATTCCATCGCGCAAGACCTCGCACGCTTCGGTCAGGCCGGTCCGAAGCACGGCAGCGCTCCCGATGGCGGCTCGACCGATTTTCTGCACCTCTTCGTAGGGATTGAAAGGGCGATGTATTCTTGCACGGTCTGCGAGCCGTGGTTTGCGCATGAAGCATTTCGTAATGGGCTTATCACCGAGGTTGTGCCAGCGACCCGGTTAGATGGCAAATGGATCCCGAATCCACTCGTAGTTACCGAAAAGTGGGTCGACGATGCGAGTGGGCAGATCGTATATGGCACGATGAAGACGGGCGCCGTGCTCGCCGAAGCGAAAGCGGTGATGAAGCGCGCCACCGTCGATCTTTCGAAGCTCGATGAGGCGGTCGAAAAGCTTTGCTTCAAGCTGCTGAATACGTTCCCAAATTGTCTCACCAAGACGCTCGGCTCGGTGCGAAAGAAGAAGCTTGAGCATTGGGATCGAAACAAGGAAAGCAACCGCGAGTGGCTGGGTCTCAACATGATGACCGAGGCCTACGCTGGCTTCAAGGCATTCAATAATGGCCCCAAAGACCACCGGGAAGTGGATTTTATCCGGCTTCGCCAATTGCTCGCCGAAGGCACGCCGTGGACAGAAGAGCTTGTCCATGAAATTTCTCCGCAGTTCCAGCATGCATGATTATGGAACGAATAGCTGAAATTACAAAGAGCCATCCGACCCATCCGTCCGATCAGTCGGATAGGCACTGCATTGGCGTCAAACGCTCCCTTACGAGCGGTTCTCCGGAAGCCTCCTGCGTACAAATTATCCTTGGTGGCAGCAAGGGAAATATTCTCACACGCGAAGCCATGCACGAATTGCGGAGCGCGCTCGGGGAAGCGAAGCAAGACCCGGATGTCAAGGTCGTTCTTTTCATGGGCGAAGGGAAGCATTTCTCCTTCGGCGCGAGCGTCGAAGAGCACAAGCGGGAACACGCGGCCGGAATGATCCACGATTTCCACGAACTAATTCTGGATGTCGCCAATCTTTCGGTTCCCGCGATTGCGGTCGTCTCTGGCTATTGCCTGGGAGGCGCGATGGAATTGGCGCTCGCCACGAACCTGATTTTCGCGGATGAGACGGCAGTCTTCGGACAGCCCGAAATCAATTTCGGCGTGTTTCCGCCGCCGGCGTCGATCCTGTTGCCGCTCAAGCTTGGATATGCGCGGGCCGAAGAGATACTCATGACCGGCGAAAATATTCCCGCCGCGCATGCCGCCGAAATAGGGCTTGTAAATAAATTGTATCCATCTACAGAGGCGCTTCACGAAGGCACGGACGCATGGATCGCCAAGCATCTTCTGCCCAAGAGTGCAAGTTCGCTCCGCCTTGCGATACGCGCGGAACGCTCGGTCTTTGTCGAGACGCTTTGCATACATCTTCCGCGCCTCGAACGGCTCTATGTGGACGACCTGATGTCAACGCGCGATGCCAACGAGGGCATCGCGGCATTCCTCGAAAAACGAAAACCCGATTGGAGTAACGAATAAATGAAAAGGATTAAAACGGTTGGCGTCATTGGCGCCGGAACAATGGGCGCAGCGATCGCGCAAAAATTCGCGCAGGAAGGATTTACTGTTATCCTGAACGACCGCGCGATATCCCACGTCGAACGCGGTATGACCGCGCTCCGAGCGAGCGTTGCCGAAGGCGTGGAACGTAAGTTATTCACTCAGGAAGCGGCGGAGGAAATCATGAGCCGCATCCAGGGTACGGACGTAGGAGCGGACTTGGCCGCCTGCGATCTCGTCGTCGAAGCGATCTTCGAGGACCTGGAAGTGAAGAAGGCCATGTTCGCGCGCCTGAGCGCCATCGTTCGGCCGGACGCAATTATTGCGACGAATACGTCATCGTTTTCGGTTGCCGAACTGGCACGCTCGGTTTCGAACCGCGAGCGGTTTTGCGGGTTACATTTCTTTTATCATGCGGCGAAAAACCGGTTGGTTGAAATCATTCCTGGCGCATGTACTTCTCCCGAAACGGTACAAGCACTTCAGCGTTTCGCATTTGAAACCGGCAAGGATGCCATTATTTGCGCGGACCACCCCGGCTTTGCCGTCAATCGGTTTTTCGTGCCATGGCTGAACGAAGCGGCGAAACTGCTCGAAGAAGGAATCGCGGGCGAAAACCGCTCTGAAGCAGTCGCGCTCATCGATTCCGTTTGCCGAAGCACCTTCCAGATTGGCATGGGGCCGTTCGCCTTGATGAATGCCACGGGCGTTTCGATTGCCTACCATTCCGAACGGACGCTGGAACCGCTGGGACCGGCGTACACTGTTGCAAAAGTGTTGAGAGATCAAGGTTCGAAAAATGTATCGTGGGGAATTGCGGAAACGCAAGCGTCCGCCGGCCCGAATGTCGAGCAAGCGATCCGCGACCGGATGCTCGGCATCGTCTTTTTCGTCTGTGGAGAAATCCTGACGGAAAGCATCTGCACTCTGACGGAACTTAATCGCGGCGCGCGCATCGGGCTTGCCTGGCGCAAGGGGCCGATCGAGATGATGCAGAGCGCTGGCAAGGAAGAAGTAAGGCGCATGGTTCATGCCATCGCAAATCGTTACCAATGCGCCGCGCCCGCCGAATGGGATCGCGCCTTCGTGCCAATGCAGTTCGTCTCGCTTCGCCGATCCGGTAGTTCCGCTACTATCACCATTGAGCGGCCCGAAGATTTGAATGCGCTGAATGAAGATGTGATTTCGCAGCTTTCGAGTTGCTTCGACAAAGCGGAGCACGATCCGAATTGCGACACCATCGTGATTACCGGCAGCGGCAAAGCGTTTGTTGCCGGCGCCGATATTGGATTTTTTATCAAGAATATTCGTAGTGGCCACATCGAACGCATCGTCGATTTCACCGAGCGTGCCCAGCAGGTGTTTGAGCGTATCGACCACTCCCCGAAGCGCGTCATCGCGCTCTTGAATGGCCTCACGCTCGGCGGCGGACTCGAACTCGCGCTCTGCGCCGATGAAATTTATGCGCTCCCCGATGCGCAGTTCTCGTTTCCGGAGACCGGCATCGGTATTTATCCCGGTTTGGGCGGCACGCAGCGCACGGTGCGCCGCACCGGTAGAGGAATTGCCAAATATCTTATCTACACCGGCGAGATGCTGAGCGCCGTGCAGGCTGCGCAGGTGGGCCTGATCGACAGCGTCATTTCCATCGACGAATATTTCGAAATCCTCGCGGGAGCCATTGTTCGGCATCCAGTAGTGGATGGTTTCGAGAATCATCCGTGGGCCGCCATCAATGGGTTGTTTACCGACATCTCGATCGAGAAGTTGATTGGCGACGAGCCGCTGGCAAGCGGACTTTCCACCCAGGAGATCGACCGGTTCCGCAAGCGGCTTCGACAGAAAGCCCCATTGGCGCTTCGGACGGCCGAACGCCTCGTCGATGAAGCACGCGGATGCGCCTCGGAGCTGGAATTCCTCCCCAATATCTTTCGGACCAACGATGCGCTCTTGGGGCTTAGCTCCATCGGAAAAAAGGTCACATTCAATGGAAACTGAGGTACAAAAACATCGCGCGCGCGTTTGTGCTTCATGAATTATGGCGTTTTTAGCCAATTTTCGCTATTGTGTCTTTTCGAAATCAGTAGAATGGATTTTGGCGGGATACGTTTAATTTTCATTTTTCTCATTCCCCCAGAAAGAAAGTCTTCGGGTTTTCAAAAGAAAATACAGCCTGCCCTGAGCTTCTCGAATGGGTGCTCATCATAGCCCCTTCTAACATACGCAATAAAAATGGCAATGTCAAGAGGTTCCGAAAGATTTTTGAAAATTTATTTTCGCGCTGAGACCCCGTGTGCATGGAAGCGCCTGCTTCCGTGACCCCCTCACCGGGAAGCAGGCGCTTCCCGGCACACAATCCGCTACAGGTTACCTCATCACCACCATCTTCGCAACCATCTCGGCGCCGCCCGTGCTTTGGAGGCGGCACGAATAAAGGCCGGGCGGCAATGAGTGCGTATCGAACGAAGCCTCATGCTCGCCAGCGCTCTCCATCTCGCCCACAAGCGGCCTTGTCACAACGCGCTCAAGCGCATCGTAGATCGTGATGCTGACGGAGGATTGCTCACGCAAGCTCACTCTCAGCATCGATGAATGGTTTCAAGTCAACGAACATGGTTCGAAAAGGCTGACTTGGCGGCAATGACTCATCCGGAATGGCGTATTCGAATCCGAAGCTCGCATAATAAGAGGAAATATCATAGTGCGGATCGGAGTCCGTGTCATACGCGGCATCGACGGTGAGAAAACGAACTCCCAATCTCGGAGCGAGGGTCGTCGCAACATAATCGATCGCCCAATACAGTAACCGTTTTCCAGCGCCGCGAGCGCGCTTATCCGCCGCGAGAAGCCCAATTTTTACAGCGGGAAAAGTGGAATACTCTACGTTCTCACTACGAAGCATTTGCTTTGGCTCGAGGTCTTTCCCAAGTACCGTGAGCCGATCGGCTAAAAGAGTAATGTATCCTGCAATCTTGCCATTATCGAGAATTATCCAGCATTGCCCCAAGTGCGATTCGAAATCCCGTGGCACTCTGCGCTTCAGGTGACTCGCGAATTCCGGCCTCTTACACCGAAAACCCCCGGCACATTCAGCATGGGCGGGGGTCCAATGAGTAACTTCAGCGCCGGAAAAATCAGTCAGCGTGAAGCGGCTTTTGCTTTCCATTCTTGTGTGGATGATCGTTCATTCCCGTCGTCTTCGTGCTTCCGAATTTCGCTTCTAAAATATGCCGAATGGTAGCATCGTACTTAGGATTGGTAATCGAGGTACCAGCCTTCATGGCATTCCGAATGCGCTCCGCTTGTGCGCCGGTAACCGGCGTTGAAACGGTGTGTTCAGGGTATTTCATTCTTCCGTCTCTACATTATGTCTGCATTTTTAGTTCATCTCACTCCGCGTTCCCCATTTCATACTTCATACTTCATACTTCATAATTCATACTTGCCCCTACCTCATCACCACCATCTTCGCAACCATCTCGGCGCCGCCCGCAAGTTGGAGGCGGCACGAATAAAGGCCGGGCGGCAATGAGTTCGTATCGAACAAAGCCTCATGCGCGCCAGCGCTCTCCATCTCGCCAAGAACCGGCCGCGCCACCACACGCCCAAGCGCATCGTAGATCGTGATGCTGACGGTGGATTCCCCATCGAGCGAATAATGCAAGGTTACAGAAGCGGAAGCGGGATTGGGATAAGCGCTTATCGTTTGCTCCGCCGGCGTTGCAAATTCAACCGCGTTCGTGCCGAATATCTCCGAAAGCGGCCTTCTCCATGCGAAGGCGGTAGCGTCACCGAACATATCGATAATGCTGTCCGATTGCGCAAAGAGAGTCGAACCGACGACGCCTATATAACCGAAAGAATTATTCGGGGATAATCCATAACTAACACTTCGCCAAGACGCGCCGCTGTCAGTAGAAAGGAAGATTCCACTATCCGTTCCCGCAAAGAGATTTGTTTTATAGGAGGCCACGCTATAGACTGTGAGATCCGTTAAGCCATTATTTTCTTTCTCCCAGCTTGTCCCTTCGTCCATGGAACGGAACACGCCTGCGCCCCAGGTTCCGACAAAGATGAGGGGTGATGCGGTGTTCGTATCGAGCGCAGCCAATGAGAAAAGTGACCCGGATGGTATGCCGTTGCTTTCGTTTGCCCAATTCCCGCCATTGTCTGTACTTCGGAAGATGCCCGAAGCAGTTCCCTCCGCAAAAAGGCGCGGCGCGGAAGCGTTCGAACTGGCTGACACGAGTGTACCGATGCTAACCGTCAAGCCGGTGTTCATTGCTTTCCAGCTTATGCCATTATCGGTGGAAAGAAAAACACCGGCGGCATTGCCATAGGCGGTCGATACAAAGATGAGCGGCGAAGATGCGGTCCCCGCTTCGGCAAAATCAGCGATGATGACACCCTTAGGCAACCCACTATCCGCTTTAATCCAACTTGCGCCACTATCGGTCGAGCGAAAAATTTCACCTGAGCCTAAGTACGTCCCTGCGAGGAGCAAAGGAGCAGAGGTATTTGCGCCGATCACCGTAAGAGCATCGACGTTGAGATTTTCTAAATCGGAACTTGCCAGCGTCCAGTTCTCGCCGTTATCGGTGGAGCGAATAACTCCGGCAAAATAGTTTTCAGCAAAAATGATCGGGGATGAAGTGTTCGTGCCAATCCCCACAAACGCTGCTGCGCCGTTCTTAATGTTCATGCGTTCCCATTGACTGAACGTCGTACGCGCAACGCCAAATGTTATGAAAAGAATGGGCGCTAAAAAAATGAGTTTGTGTTTTTTCATGGAAATTCGTAAAAGTGGTTTTGGTTTATCGTTACTCGACCACGATTGACGTTCGTGTTATGCGGTCGCCGCTTCGAACGATGCAGAAATATGTTCCATGCGCCGCGCCGCTCGCGTTCCAGGTGAAGGTGTGCGAGCCGGCATTCAACTCGCCATCGTAAATCCGCGCGACCTCCGCGCCCAGCAAATTGACGATTGTTACTTCCGTAGCGCCGGACTCCGCGGAGGAAAACGAAATCGTTGCTTTGCCAAAGCATGGATTTGGGTATGCGCTAATCGACTGCTCCAACGACGGCGCAAGCGCAACCGCATTCGAGCCGAGCATCTCCGAAAGTGGGCGCCGCCAAACGCCACTTGCTGTTCCCGCAAAGAGATTCGAGCCTTTCACTGCAAGCCGACCTGCAAACTGGGAATTGAAAGTAGGATCGTTTGGCAATCCGGTGCTTACCGAAGTCCAGCTTGTGCCGTTGTTTGTCGAGAGAAAAACGCCATCTATACCTGCGGCAAATAGATTCGTACCATTCACGGCAAGGTCAAGGATGGCAGCTTTTGGCAGCCCATTACTTGCCGCGCTCCAACTTGTACCATTGTTGGTGGTAACGAAAACGCCGCTGTCCGTTCCAACGAAAAGATTTGTACCGATTGAAATAAACGCATTAATGTTGCCGTTAGCGACGCCTGTATTCGCTGGCTCCCAGCTTGTGCCATTGTCGCTTGAGCGAAAAATTTCACCACTCACAGCCTCGGTACCTGCAAAAAGCATTGGCGAAGATGTGTTCGCGCCGCTCAGTGCAAAGGTCGAAACAATAGTGCTGCTCGTGAGGCCATTATTCGCCGCTGACCAGCTTGTGCCGTTGTCGGTCGAAAGAAAAACCCCACCCCAAGTACCTGCAAAGAGATTCGAGCCACTTACCACAAGTGCAATGACATAATTATTTGTCAGCCCGATGCTCGCGGAAGTCCAGTTTGTGCCGTTGTCATTCGAGCGAAAAACACCGTTGTTATATGTTCCCACAAAGAGCATCGGCGCTGATACGATTGGATCGCTGGCTACAATAGCATCGATATACTGATAGTCCCCCATCAAGCCACTACTCGCATTCGTCCAACTTGTGCCATCATCCGTCGAACGATAAATGTCGAAATAATCGGTACCCAGACCGTAGAAGTCTGTTCCGGCAAAGAGATAATTTCCGATTACGGCCAGGGTATTTACATCATTGTTAGCAGTAGGCGGGCCGGTATTCGCTACCGTCCAATCCTCGCCGAGGTCGGTCGAGAGATAAACGCCGCCTCCGCTATTAGTCCCTGCAAAAAGCTTCGGCGAGGAGCTATTCGTATCGCTCACGGCTAGCGCATCCACCTGATTATCC
>Ga0307373_10008979_pt1 | contig 15060 bp, 17 predicted proteins | sample OX2MG_FD_202534 | JGI IMG/M metagenome (GOLD analysis project Ga0307373, IMG submission 202534) | Soil microbial communities from Risofladan, Vaasa, Finland - OX-2 | ecosystem: Environmental > Terrestrial > Soil > Coastal area > Acid sulfate soil | place: Finland: Risofladan, Vaasa | collected... | reverse complement strand
CGGCGCGGTAGATCTTCCACAGCCACAGCCACCAAAGTTTCAACCCGCGCCGGCGCGTCATGCCTTTCGGCAATCTGACAACTAATCACACTACACTCAATGTTTCAACCCGCGCCGGCGCGTCATGCCTTTCGGCCATTAGGACTGTGTATATACGTCCTTTTGTTTCAACCCGCGCCGGCGCGTCATGCCTTTCGGCAGGAAGGTTCATGGTTTCAAGAAAGTGAAAGTTTCAACCCGCGCCGGCGCGTCATGCCTTTCGGCACCGGCTCTGGCAATTCTGCACCGCCAAAGGGTTCTCCCGGGCATTCTTTTGGAGTCGACGCGGCCTCGGTCGACAATTGAGGCTTTTTGGCGAGACTCCTAACGGATCCGTCGATCCGCCAAGCCTCAAAGCCAGAATATTGCGGCGGCCTCTCATACGACAAAAGCGGCATCTCCGTCGCACGAAAGGGAGGGCGGGCGATTCCCAAAAGCGCGAGGCTCGCCCGAATCCAGTAGACGATACATGAGGACGAAGCCCGTCCGAATTGCCAGCATTTCTAGCTTCATACTCATCTTTTCGGCCTGACGACGCGTGAGCCGGCACTCGAAAACGCTTTTCTGTACTCGCATTCCAAAACCGCGGAGGAGCTTGTCCACGCGCAAGCGTTCCCTGTCGTCCGCGATGTCGTAGGCTATCGCATAGGGTAGGTTCCGGTTCATAGGCCCTCCGTCGTTGGTTGCCACTGATAAACCTGAAGTCCGCCCCCGTCGCACAGATAATGCTTCATCGACAGGGCCTGGGCGTACAGAGCAGCCGCCGGCGGCATGCCGGTGCCGCCGCGCGGCGAGCGAGCCAACATACGTTCGAAGGCCAGTATAAATGAGCGAGACGCTTCGGTGGTCAAGCGAAGTCCACGCGGAGTTTCTTGGAAATCCTCCGGTCTGATGCTGCGTTGGTTTATTAGGGTCAAGATCAGCCGATCAACGTTAGCGCGAAATGGCTCCTGAAGATCGCATACCAAGGTTTCGTAGCGGTCTCCGGATTCATGTAGGAACCCAAGATACGGATTGAGCCCAAGTCCACGTACGATAGCGTTGAGGCGCCCAAACAGCAAGTGGTACCCGAAGTTCAGCAAAGAGTTAACGCGATCCGGGCGCTCCCGTTTTCGTTTTACAAACTCGAAGTCGGCCGTATCGATCAGGCCTGCCCAATGCGCAAAAGCCTTGCGCGCAGCCAAGCCTTCAAGGCCTCGTAGCGCGGGGAGGTCAGGCGCTTCCCTTACTGCGTCAGACAGTTCGCTGAGCTCAGCGACGGCCGATGCCGTGTGATCGTTATGACGCTGACGAAACAAAGCCTGGGTATTGGAAATCTTAGCTTCTACCAGCATACGCCCTATTTCCAGCCGTTCAGCCTCGGAGAGCTGGTGGTAACGGCGGCCTTGGCGGTAACTAACCTCAAAGAAAAGACGCGAATCCGGAGCTACGGTATTCACGTGATATCCGTCCGCGATACAGAAGCTGATCGGTACGCCAAAGGTAGCACAGCGCCTTAGCAACGCGTTGGATACCGCGCCATAGGAGAGGATGTGAATCCCGCTTACTCGCCGGAGGGGGACGCTGTCGTGCACGACGCCTTTCTTTCGCAGTACGACCGCGTCACCATCGGTGGCTACGAAGACGCCCGGTTCCGTTATATATAGGGGCTTCTTAGCGTGCACGGGTAGCGGCAGTAACGCCTCAGGTCCCTCCCGTGGAAAGCGCATCCCCAAGAACGCGAACCCATCAGCCACCGCAGCCACGCGCGTCTTGGCGGTATTAAGTCGTAACCCCACGATCTGCAGGTTCTCTTCCGCGAGCTGAAGCACCGACTCTGCTTCCGCTCGCGACCGCGTAAGAATCACGAAATCATCCGCGTATCGCACGAGGCGCGCACCTCGATCACCTAGTGCTTCGTCAAATGCATCGAGATACAGGTTGGCCAACAAGGGCGACAAAGGATTGCCTTGCGCGAGACCGCGCTCGCGAAGGTGGGGCTTACCGTCAAGAACGTAACCTGCCCGCACGAGTCGCATAATACAGTCGACAACCTTCTCATCCGACATCGGCAACGCATCACGCAACAGAATCTCGAGGCGATCGTGTTCGACCGACGGGAAGAAGTCCTCGATGTCCGATTCCAGTACGTGCGTGTACCCGCCCGCGACCGCAGCGTCGATTCTTGCCGCAGCATCCTCCCGCGAGCGGCCTTTGCGAAAACCGAGCGAACTAGGCTCAAATAGGGCTTCGATCGGGTGTTCGAGCAGTCTCTTGAGATGATTGGCAACAATTAAGTCGCGGAATGTCGGGAACTCCACAATGCGTTCGCCGCCGTCTTTCTTCTGAATCACGAAAGCCTGATGCGGCGCCGGCACGTACCGATTATTCTCGAGTTCCTCGCCAATGCGACTCGCTACGGCAGTGGCGTCAAACGGAATTGCGCTTTCCGTGGCAAGTTCAACCTGCGCACTATCGTAGCGATCGACGATGTCTTCAGCGATTTGCGTCAGGTCCTTAAGGCGCGCCCAGCGCGCGCTGAGCAGTGGTGGCGCTGGGACGTCCAGGCGAAACTGACCCAATCCGAAACCGAGTTCCTTTCCTAGACCTATCTGTTCGCACAGGCAAAGCCACGGCCATAGGCTCCGATAATCACCGCACAGTAGGATCGGGCCCACGTGCCCGTGCAGCCACATCTCTCCCGGCGAGGACTTTGCCGCGTGGCTGAATCTCATGTACTTCGAAAAATGCGTAAGGACGCGCAACTCGGCCGCCGTTGCCGGTGGCGCTATGGCGACGCCGAATACGGCTTTGACCCGTGCCGCAATTAGATTAGACAAATCCGAAGCGCTCAGACGCAGGTTCCCCTTCTTTGCACGAACAGGCAAGGGCGTCCGGAACCAAAGGCTCGCCTCCTTGCCGGGCTCGAGTTTCCGTGGTTCGAAGATCACGTCGTCAATCTGAATGGCACCGTCGACCGCGAAAGAGAATATCTTCTCACGGAACACGCGAGCGAATTCCCTGACCGCGAGCGAATCGCCACCGGTCACGAGCAGCTCCAACGAAACCTTAGCTCCAGGTCGGACAGGTGTTCCGCCGACATGCTCGGGCGTGCGCAAGATGACGGAGCGCAGCGAATCGCCCCGCCGAGCCTGGCGCACCATCGCGTCGAAGATTGCAAGTGGATGCTCCGTGTGGCCCGGACGAGTCATCGTATTTACAAGGGACATCCGAAGTAACCGCCATCGCAAAGGCGGCAAGAGTGAGCTCGCAGCTTTGGCGTCGACGATTGTCACGTCGCAAGCAAGTTTACGATACGGCCCGAGGCCCGAGGCTCGGGGCATCGCAGGGTCAGCACCCAAGTCTCTCGAGTTCCGATCTCGTAGCGAGATATTCGCGGAATATTCTTGGGCAGACGGTGACGGCTCGATAATGCCTTCGTGCCGTCGGCGTAGTTGATACGCTCCACTGTGTAGTTAACGACGGGATTTCTTGCGTCGAAGAAAATACGGGTGCCGGGCTCAATCTCCCAGACAACCGTCAGTTCGTCGCCAGGGCCGTCGTCTTCAACCGACGCGAGCTCTACAAGGTGCTGCGTCGATTGTTCCGGAGACATCACGTCCAGCGGCAATGAGCTCGCGGCAACTGCTTTCACGATCCAGTGGCGGTCGCGAACAGAGACGAGCTGCCCTTCTTCCGGAGCAGCCGCCGGCGCGGAGGGATTCAATATCATCAGCTACCTAGCACCCAAATCGATCTCCACCCGACTCAAAGGCCAAATCTTACCCGAGAGGCGTTTAGGGTGTCCCCTCGGGGCCTAGCTGTTTCTCCGTAATGGGCCAAGACGCTTGTCCCAAGGCCCGGGGACCCCTAACCCGGGCCAACAGGGCGGCGGTAGAAACCCGGGAATCGCCTAACCGGCCTGACAATGAACCTGACTTACCTCCGGGCGGTCTCAATAGCCCCGGATCGGTAGCACCGCAAGTCCGGGAGAAATCGCGTGTCAAATACGCTTTTCAACAAGGTCGACTACGTGCTGTCCTCCCTTATGAGCGACATCGCGAATGGCGAGCTCGCGTTGCCCGACATACAGCGACCGTTCGTTTGGAAAAACGTAAAGGTCCGCGACCTCCTCGACTCGATGTACCGCGGCTACCCCATCGGCTATCTGCTCTTCTGGGATACGGGTGCACGTGCCGGAACGCGTCAGATCGGCACTGACCATAAGCAACTGGTACCGAGGCGCGTCATCGTGGACGGCCAGCAGCGACTCACATCGCTCTATGCGGTCATCATGGGAATTCCCGTACTACGGGAAGACTTTTCGACTGAACGAATCGAGATTGCATTTAATCCGCTAGATGGGCGGTTCGAGGTACCGGACGCGGCGATTCGCCGAGACAAGCGCTTCATCGCAAACATTTCGGCCATCTGGGATAAGAGCACCAATCTAATCCAATTCGCTGGGGAGTATATCGACGGGCTAAAGAGCCAACCAGGCGGGGTTAGTCCGGAAGAAATCGCAAGCGCTCAAAACGCCCTCGGTCGCGTGCACAATTTATTGAACTTTCCGTTTACTGTTCTCGCGCTGTCATCGCAGGCGGAAGCGGAGCAGGTATCGGACGTTTTCGTGCGCATCAACAGCGAGGGGAAGAAGCTTAATCAATCGGACTTTATCTTGACCCTGATGTCCGTTTTTTGGGACGAAGGCCGCAACCAACTCGAAGACTTTAGCCGTCGCGCTCGCATAGTAAGCGACGGGGCGGCCGCCTCGCCTTACAACCACCTCTTTCAGCCCGATCCCGATCAATTGTTGAGGGTAGCCATAGCAGTTGGCTTCCGTCGGGCTCGCCTTTCGGCTGTTTATTCTATCTTGCGAGGGCGCGGCGACCCTAAAGGAAGCGAGCTGACGGAGAGCCGAGACCAGCAATTCGAGCTTCTAAAAATGGGCCAGTCTTCGACTCTGAACATTCAGTGTTGGCAAGATTTTCTCCGATGCGTCGCGCTGGCTGGGTTTCGCTCATCAAGAATCATCAGCAGCGAAAATGCCCTCGTTTTTACGTACGCTCTTTACCTCATAGGGCGCACTCAGTTCCGCGTAGACGAACACACATTGCGTAAAGGAATTGCTCAATGGCTCTTCATGTCGAGCCTCACTGGTCGTTTTACTAGCTCGCCTGAGTCGCAGATGGAGTTTGATTTGGCCCGACTGCGAACGGTTACGACTCCGGGCGAGTTCTTGGACGCATTAAGGACGATCTGTTCATCGACGCTGACGAGCGATTTTTGGACAATCACTTTACCCAGCGACTTGGCCACGTCTGCCGCCAGCAGTCCGTCAATGTTCGCGTTCTTCGCGGCGCTCAATGTTCTTGACGCTCGCGCCCTATACTCAGGTCACACGGCGCGCGAGCTGATGGATCCGGCGCTGAGAGGGACGCGCGCCAGTCTCGAGCGCCACCACCTATTTCCAGTCGCATACCTCAAGCGCATCGGATTCGGTGACCAGCGTGTTTATAACCAAATCGCCAACTACGCCATTGTCGAGTGGGGCGACAACGCAAGTGTCGCAGACGCTGAGCCACGTTCGTACGTACCCGAGCTTGAAAAACGTTTCGATGAACAAACCTTGAATTCGATGTACCGCCATCACGCTTTGCCAAAGGGTTGGCAAAATCTTGATTTCGAAGTGTTCCTAAAAGAACGTAGGATTCTGATGGCGCAAACAATCCGAGAGGCGTACGAGATGCTGGCTGGTGAGGGCGCCGTAGCGGTGGCTCCGCTCCAACTTGTTGACATAATCAGCTCCGGTGAATCCGATGCTGTTGAGTTCAAGAGCACCCTTCGAACCAATCTGCACACTGGCGAAAAAGATGCGCGGATGGAGAGTACGGTGCTGAAGACCATCGCGGGGTTCCTGAACACCGACGGTGGTACGGTCATAATTGGCATTGCCGATGACGGGTCTCCGATCGGGTTGGAAGCGGACGGCTTCCCCAATGAAGACAAGATGGCACTGCACCTGATCAACCTGCTAAAGGAGCATATCGGTGGGCAACATGCGCTAAGCATCCACCCGCACTTTGGCGATTTCGACGGCGCGCGGGTGGTGTCTATCCGATGTGAGCGGTCCAGGACTCCGGTATTCGTGAAGGACGGGACGAACGAGAGGTTTTTCGTTCGGTATGGGCCTTCGACGCAAGAGCTAACGGGGGAGACGGCGCAGGCGTTCATCCGCCAGCGGTTTTCCTAGGAACAACAAATCAGCTGGTTGCTACTCGGAGCCACTTAGCAGCTTGTGTTTCACGGTGCTTCCGCGGGCGGAAACAGGCCGACGACAAGCTGTCCCTCATAGCTGTACTCGACGAGGTCGAGTTGGTCGTAGTCGAGGTAGTCGGCGACGGAAATGTCACCATACGATCGTGCATACCAAGTCTCAAGTATCGCGGACGCCGCGGAAAACCACGTCCGCATTTCACCAAGAAATGGCGCGAGTTCGAACTCGGCTTGCGCAACGGTACCTTCCTCGACGATAAAGAGGAGTTCGAAGCGGTACGGCAGTGCGTCGTTAAGCACACGGAGGCGCACCTCTAGAACGCGGGCCAGCAATGCCTCATCCAGCGTTCCAGCTTCTTGTTTCGCACGAAGGTTCGTGAGGATGGGCTTGACGATGGCGGCGACGACCGGATCTGGAATCGCAGGGCGATTAAAGCGACGAGCGATCCATTGCGCAAGTCGTCGGCGCTCGTCGCTGGTCTTAACTCCGACTTCTGGAGTCAGCTTTGCCAGTAGCGGCTTCTCGACAACGATACAAGTCGACGCGTCGGCGACCAAGTTACGTGCGGCGTCGACAAGAAAGTACCGGACGCTATTGCGAACCGCCACCTCGAGAATCTTCTCGTTGGTGGTTGCGAAAACAGGCATGGCAAACACATTTGGCTCGACCGACAATTGCTTCACGAGGTCGCATGCTTGGGTGATTAGCAGAAGGCGATTAACCTTTGGGCGCGGGCCGTACGCGACGCCATGTGCAATGCCTCCGGAGGCAGTCTTACGCTCTGGGGCCGTCTTTGACGCGGCTTTTGCTAGCTTTGAGACGGGAGCATCTGGGTCGAAGTTAACCGCCTCGGAGAGCGCCGAGAACAAGACGCCTTGATCCCATCCCTTTTCGTAAAGCGCTCGCCCGATGTTTTCGTCCACCTCTCACCTATACAAAGAGCCCAAAGCCCACTGTCGCAGGGTCTATATCTGACTCATGTTCAAGCGGTTCGGTCTCGATTTCGGCGACAGCGCGAGGTGCAAAACGTTCGAGAGCTTCTCGATTTAGTCGGCGTCGGTTGCCCAGCGGACGCACTTGCCGAAGTCCGGTCTTTGCAGACGGCGTTTCCAGAGAAATCGCCGGACCGCCACGCAACGCGAGCCCGACCACCGCTACGTCTTTGCGATCAATGAGTAGTTGCATCGGTGAAACGATCCCTTGCGACGTTTTCAGAAACTCTCGCAGATTTGGCCGAATGTACTGGAGCGTTGGAAGGATATCCGCTAGTTCTTTGAGTCGCTGATGCGAGTCATCGGCAATGCCACCGCCCCTTAGCCACTTATGATACGTCACCTTTGTGACGCCGACGATCGTCGCCAACATATCGATCGGCAATCCGGTACTCCGTTTCAGCACCATCGGTAGCTGGGAAACGTCGATTTCGCCACTGGCTTCAATCACCGTTTGCGGAAACACAGTCCCGGCATCGCCCGTGACCGCGCGCACGCCAAATGCATCGCGAGCAAAGATGATGCGACTGTCAACTGCACCGTCATTCCCTGGCACAATGTAGTCTACGATGCACTGTTTTAGTGTAGGGGCGGCAACTGCACCCCGCGGAATCAGGAGCACTGCTGCCAGTGAACCAGTCGCCAGTGATCGCAATAAAAGGTCAGATGTTGGGTTTGACATTATGTGCTTTGCCGTAAGTAGTGAAACATTTCGCCGTCACCGATGCACCATCGAAAAATCCGATAGAGAAACTCGTTATAGAGAATAATGCGATCGAGCGGACGCGGATTAAAGTCCGTTGGTTGTTCGTCGTAGTAGTCAAGATCAAGTAGGTAGAATAGGCCCTGTTTGGGCGCTGCGGTTAACACCGGCATTACGGTGGTCCCCGTCAGTGCACCATGCCGAATAAGCAATTGGCCATCAGCGCGCTTTGTAACGACCTCATTAACAGTCTGTGTCACCTCACCGCCAAAGACGTTTTGGGCCGCAATTCCCAGCATTGCAGGATTAAGCCCCAGCTCTTTCCACGCTTCAAAGGTCTGCGCTTTGGGATGGCGCAGTTCGTTGATGTAACGCAGGCCAAATCGCAGTTGCACCCGTGGCTTGAGAGTTGATTGCAGCGCCTCTAAAACAGCACAGAACCGCCCCGCAAAATCGCCAACCTCCACATACGCTCCGCTTCGGCATTCCAAGGCAACGGAATCGCTCGTCAAGACGACCGACCAGGTGCGGTCGATGCTCGAAAAGCGGTGGACCTGAACGGTGCTGGTCTGCATCCCTTGGGGTGCAGCGACGAGCGCAACGGCCGCCTCGATGGCCGGCAGAGGGTAGCTTCCAGCAAGAGCCTCCTGAAACGGAGTCAGGTAGCCCGGCTCCGCAAAACGCGGGAATGGCGGAAACTTCACCTGGACTAGTGCTATCTCAAGGTGGGCGGCTTGAAACTGCATGCGGTCATAGGAGGGAAGCGTATCGATCACGCGGGAGGCCATGACCGGAGTCTCCTTTCGGGCGAGAGAGAATGGCGGGGCTTACTGCCTGGTTTACTATTTACTATTGTGTTTACTATACCTACGTACTAGACTGTTGGCAACGGTATTTGTCACCTTAAGTCGACGGTCACTCGAACATATGTTCGCCTTGGCGCCGGTCGAGGCTAAGCCCTTCCCCCCTTCCGGAGCACTTCGATGTCTACCCACTCAAAGATCGACCAGCTGGCCGGCAAGCTGCTCAAGCTAAGCCGGAATCCAGACGTTCGCAGCGTGGCGGCGGCGGCGCTGTCCGACACAAATCCCCCGGCCCACACACAGAATCGGGTCGCCTCGCTCGCGGGTGAGTTGATGCACTCGCCGCGGGCTTCTGAACGCCGCGTTGCCGCGTCGGTTCTGGCTGACCATAAACGGCGGGGCGGCAAATGAATGACATTGAGCTGCGCCAACGTGTGCTCTTGGAGTTGGAGCGAGTATACGATCAATTCCAGCGGCGGCACCATGGGTGCCCAGCACACCGTCTGCTCGCGCAACTAGCGGCCCCGACCCGATCACTGCGCACCTGAAGCCCGCTTGCAAGAGCGGGCTTCTTTCGCTGCCAAGCTTCCCACTAAGGACATGGGATCGGATCTTCGCTTCGCATGCGTGGTGGATTCACAAGATCATCTGGCGAATGCGAGTCTAGAGGCGTCGCTTGACGTACATGTGATGCTGCAACGCCTCAAGCTGCATCCTTTTAATACGCCCGTTGCTCGAGGGTGGCCGCATGCTCGAGTGGGGTGCGAAGACTATTCCCGAGGGCGGCTACTATGCGCTGCGCAGCCGACGATCCGGCGACGGGCTCGTTATCATCGGCGACGCGGCCGGCTTTGTCGAGGTCGCGTCGCTTAAGGGGATCCACTACGCGATGCAGTCGGGAATGTATGCCGCGCGCGCGATTTTCGCCGCATTGAAGGTGGGCGACACCTCGGCGACGTCGCTCGGGGCGTACGACCGCGTTGTGAACGCCAGCTACATCGCGAGCGACCTCCGCAAGCGCCGCAACATGCGCCTCGCTTTCCAAGGCTCGAATCTTTATGCTGGTGGCATCAAGGCGAGTATGATGATGCTAACAAACGGTGCTTTTCCAGGTCGCAAGATCAGTTCACCGCCCGATGCGAATGTGCCGCGCATCGCAGCGCCGACTGAGCCGAGTGCGTTTACTCCAGACGGCACGCTCACATTCAGCAAGCTCGACGCGAACTACAAGTCCAGGAATGCAACACGCGACGACATCCCATCGCACCTCATCGTCGGCGCGGATATCCCGCCGCCCGTCGCGGACCTGTATTCGCACATGTGCCCGGCGGGCGTGTACGAACGAGCGGGCGACAAACTCATCGTGAATCCGTCGAACTGCATCGATTGCAAGGCGACCGATGTCATCGGACCGCGCTGGACACCGCGCGAGGGCGCGAGTGGACCACATTACCGCTTGATGTAACGATGCGCTCGGCTCAACCTAGCATCTCTATATCGGCGTTTTGCTTTTCTTGATCCCAACCGTCGCTTCAATATATCGCGCAAGACGACAGCTTCGTTGTGTTTAATATCCTTCGCACCGTAGATCAGCGTCATCGCACGTGCGTCCTTCGCGGAGTCGACGATCGCGGTAATCGCCTCGAGCGCCTCAGGTTCTTTCAGCTCCGCTTTATAACGCTTCTTAAATTCGTGCCAACGTGCGGGATCATGGCCAAACCACTTCCGCAAAGCGGTGCTTGGCGAAATGGCTTGAACATGCTGCAATGAACCCGAGCGTCCAAGTAGCAGCCGCCGTTGAACAGCCGCTTTCGCCGTAGATGCAATCCCAAAAGGACATGGAGACCTGAGTTGCGTTGTAATGCCGTCCCGCGATAAATGCTATAAAGAGTATCACGCCAAGGGCTGCTATTGTCCAAAAGAGCCCTGGCTGACGCTGTTTGAATCGCTTGATAGCTAGCGGGCGGCTTTCTATGAATGCCCGTGCTGCTTCGAGCGCCTCAACGTCCCATCGGCGCACAAAGAACTAACTATTATCTTACGATGACAGTTTTCAAATCGTGCACGAGCCGCTGAACATCGTGCCTCGGAATCTGGCGCAACCTACGAATGATTCTGCTACGAAGGTCACTATCATTAGTGATTGGCGTAGTGCGGCGGAAAATGGCGCGTTGCTGGGAGCGCTCGCGAGAAACTGAACCTTCGCGCTCGTGAATTGTGAACCCCAGTGCCTCATGGTTTCCGCCCCTTCCCCGAGCTTCCTTGCCGGCTGCGAAGGCGGTGGCTCTCACCGCTAAACTCGAAGATTGAACCATGATGGATGAGTCGATCGATGACCGCGCGAGCTGCCATCGCGTCGGGAAAGATCTGCGTCCATTGTTCGAACGCGAGGTTGGTTGTGATGGCGACGCTTGAGCGCTCGTAGCGTTGTGAGATGGCTTGGAAAAGCAAGTCCGTCGCTTCGCGCTCAAACGGCACGTAACCGAGCTCATCGATGAGCAGCAAAGAAAAGCGGTCGATCCAGCGCAGTTTGCGGGCAAGCGTTCCTTCGTGCTTTGCGTCCAACAGATTTGTCAGCAATCCCGCAGCGGTAGTAAACAAGGTCCGGTAGCCGTTGGTGCATGCTGCGAGGCCGATCGCAATAAGGCAGTGCGTTTTCCCCGTGCCGGGTGGCCCGTAGAAAACTAGCGTGCGCCGATCGTGAATGAACGCTCCGTCGCCCAGCTCGAGAATCTTGAGTTTCGGAACGTTCGGCTGCAACGTGAAATCAAATGCTTCGAGCGTCTTAAGCGTCGGTAGGCGCGCTTCGGCAATACGGCGTTTGATGCTGCGCTCGTGCCGCCCTTCGATCTCCGCGCTGAGCACCTCGGCCAGGTATGCAACCGGATCCCTCGCCTTTTCGACCAGGCGGCGGTAGTGGATGAGCGCTCCAGGAAGTTTCAGTGCGCGTAGGTGCTCCTCGATCAGCGCAGCGTTCATATCGCACCTTCCGTCAAAGTACTGATGCGGTAAGCGTCGAGGTTGACGACCTGTGCTTGCAACGCCGGCGCGCCTTGGTGACATGCAAGGTCGAGGAGAGCGGCGGTGCGGGCGTCGCGCTGGCGCAAGATGAGAGCGATGGCTTCGGGATCGAGCGTTCCGCTCGCCAACGCAATCGACGTCGCTTCGCCCAGTTCCGCCAGCGAGCTCTTCAGCGCAAGTTGCAGCACCTCCATCCACGTCTTGGTCGCCGTTGGGCCGTCGCGTTCGAGTAGGCGCTCTCGTAGCGCGATCAGCGGCTGCGGCAGTCGTTCGCCGGCAAACGCCAGAGCCCGGGTCGCCGAGCGGTGCTTGCGCGCGATCACCTCGATGAAGTGCATCGGATCGAGGATAAACTCGTTCTTTCCGCGACCTCGACGGTGTTCGGCGACGCGCTGGTCACCGACGAGGATCAACACGGAGTTTTCGTAGATCTCCACGATCGCGTGACGGCCAACGTATTTCGACGGCGCCGAGTAGTGATTGGTTTCCACCGTCACTTCTTGGAACTTGTTGACGCGGGCGTACTCCAGCACGCACGAAACCGCTTCCCAAGGCCGGCGTCTTCGCGCATGGGGAGGCTGAGGTCGTTGCACGCAACATTGCCGACTCATGGAGTCGGCGCTCGCCGGCGGCTGCCTTCGAGGGACACGGAGCTTGCTTCGTAGAGATCGGCAACGCGAAGGCAGCGATGGGCACCGGCAATTTTTTTCGCGGAACCGACTCCGAACATCGCTTTGAAATCACCTTCGCTATGGTGGCACTTCGCAAAGGTGATCTTCGAAAAAAGATGGTTAAAGCGATGGTTCTTCTGATAGCGCCGTCTCCTTGAAAAGCCCTGTGACACAGGCGCGGATCTACCTCGACTACGCCGCGACGACGCCGGCGCGGCGGGAGGCTGTCGCGGCAATGCTTCCTTACCTGAGCGAAACGGACCTGAGCGAAACGGCGCACAACCCAAGTTCTCTGCATTGGGAGGGGCGCCGCGCGCGTGCGGCCTTAGAAGAAGCCCGGGAGCAAGCCGCCCGCGCCATTGGTGCGAAGGCGAGGGAGATCGTCTTCGTCGGCAGCGGCTCGGAAGCCGATACGCCGGCGATCCTAGGGGCGGCGCAGCAAAGGCCGGGACGCCATATCATCTCGTGCGCGATCGAGCACCGCGCCGTGCTGCGTGCACTTGACGCCTTGCGCGACCAAGGCTACGAGATCACGCTGCTGCCGGTCGATCACAATGGCCTGGTTGACCCGCAGCGCTTCGAACACGCGCTGCGGCCGCAGACTGCACTGGCGAGCGTCATGTGCGCCAATAACGAGGTATGTACGATCGAGCCGATCTCGCAACTCGCCGAGATCGCGCGCCGTCGCAGCCTGCACTTATAAACCAAACTTTGCGGAAGGTGTCGGGTCGGCCCCAATATCCTAATATGATGCGTCGTAGCGCGCCTCGGGAGCCCAGGGACAGTGCTTTGTTCCTCTGCTCGCGTCATCGATCACTCGCGGAATTCTTGCATGTCGAGGTAGATCCGCTCCTGCCAAGTCTCGGCCTTCTCCGCCAGAAGCGCCCCCACTAGACGCACCGCCGAAGCTTCGTTGGGGAAGACCCGGACCACTCGCTCTCGCCGGCGGATTTCTTCGTTGAGTCGTTCTTGCATATTTGTCGAGCGGAGACGCTTGCGATATTTTTCCGGCAAGCACATCACGGCCGTGGCATCTTCGAATGCGTCTTCGAAGCATGCAAAGTTCGCGATCATTAAGACTTCTAAGTTGGGGAGATCCTAGCAAGTGGCGTGTGCGTTTAAATCGCCGCCTCATTCTCGAACTTAGCTGCGGACAACCAAGAGTCAATAGAAGGAGCGCATGCACGTGACCGCAAAAAATCAGTTTCTTATGCGGACGAAAGTCAATGTCGAGCTACGGATGGAAGTCAATGTAGAGCGAGCGCAAGCCGTGGGTTCGTTTCGCAAATTTGTATTCCGGCGACGACAGTCTATCCGTACTTACATCCCCTCACAGAAGATTATCTGGAGAGTACCATGTTGAGCGTTCGTAAGCTCAACGCCAATCGGAGCAACGCCCAAAACTCAACCGGCCCTCGAACCGCTGCGGGTCTCGCGCGCTCGTCAATGAACGCGCTGACGCACGGCCTTACCTCCGTACGAATAGTAATTCCCGGCCTCGAGGATCCCGGGGAGTATGATCGCCTCCTGCGAGCACTGGTCGACGACTGGGATCCACGCACAGCGATGGAAACGTTTTGTGTCGGACGGCTCGGCCAACAGATATGGCGTCTCATGCGTGCTGCACGATTTGAGAAAGACTTTCTTGCTTATTGCACAGACGAAATCGTGGTGACCCCGCTGGATCTTGACGCATATTATAAAGAAGAGGGTCACCGTCGCGCGACTTTGGACGCTCTGGGGATGCTTTTTTCATCGGAGGATCAACTCCTCAAGAAACAAACGATTGAGATCATTCTCAACGCATGCATCACAGCTGTCGGTGCAAACCTTCGTGGTGTGTTCCTTGGCGGAGAAGCCGAAACGATGAAAGCGTTTGGTGCCTTCGCCAGCAAGCACCGGTATACGGTCGGGCTAGTAAAACGGTTCTTGAACGGTGCTCAAGAGCGCCTCGCGGCATGTGGATCCCTCCCTTCGCATCTTTCATTGGAGCCGAACCTGATTGCAACTGTTTGCCGTTGCCTTGACACCGGCCGTCTTTTTCGTGACACGTCGGAGCAAGCGAAACGGCGCCACGAGGGGCTACGCACCGACGCCTTCCTGATTCGCTTCGAGCGCATGGCACCGATCGATCGCTACGAGACTAAGGTGCGCCGAGATATTTCGCGTACGATGCAGGAGCTCCGGGAACTTCAGGCTGAGCGCCGGTCTTCGGGCTGCGAAATTGACAAATATCGCACGCTGCTGCCCATCAGGCGGCTCCCGGGAAGGGCTGCAAGTCCCCCGAGGCTGCCAGCCGGGTCCTAGGGGTCGAACCGTCTCCCGGTTCGCGAACCGCTTGCGCCCTTTTTCGGGCAGCCCGCGTCTTATTTGGGCAGGCCGCCATTAATGGGCAAAGCCCTAGGTAGCTGCTAGGTAGCTAGGTAGGCTAGGTAGGGGGCTTTGCCCGGATATGGGCACGCTGCCCGAATAAGGGCGCGGTTGCCTAGAAAAGGCAAAAGCAAGCGGCTCCTCGCGCTAGGCGAACCCCGGAAAACGCTCGATCTTAGGACGCGGACCGGCTGCGCCGTGGCGC
>Ga0307373_10008977_pt1 | contig 15063 bp, 7 predicted proteins | sample OX2MG_FD_202534 | JGI IMG/M metagenome (GOLD analysis project Ga0307373, IMG submission 202534) | Soil microbial communities from Risofladan, Vaasa, Finland - OX-2 | ecosystem: Environmental > Terrestrial > Soil > Coastal area > Acid sulfate soil | place: Finland: Risofladan, Vaasa | collected... | reverse complement strand
ATAAAATGTAAACGCCAGCTTGTCCGCAGTTTCATTGATTACCTTCGAAAGCGGTTTGCCGCCGCCGTGGCCGGCTTTCGTTTCGATGGTGATGAGCGTGGGGTTCGGTCCCGCCTGATCGTGCTGCAAGGTTGCGATAAATTTGAAGGAGTGCGCCGGCATGACGCGGTCATCGTGGTCAGCGGTAGAGACGAGCGTGGCCGGATACGATACACCCGGCCGCAGATTTTGTAGCGGCGAATATTTATACAGATTTTCGAAATCCACGGAGTCATCGCTCGTGCCATATTCCGAAGCCCATCCCCAACCGATCGTAAATTTCTGGTAGCGGAGCATGTCCATCACGCCAACTTCGGGCAGCGCGACTTTGCACAGGTCGGGGCGCTGGCACATCACCGCGCCGATAAGCAAGCCGCCATTGGAAGCGCCTTCGATCGCGAGCTTTTGCGGCGAAGTATATTTTTGCGCGAAGAGGTATTCCGCAGCGGCGATAAAATCATCGAAGACGTTTTGCTTATGGAGCTTCATTCCGGCTTCATGCCAGGCTTTGCCATACTCTCCGCCACCGCGGACATTCGGCTGCGCATACAACCCACCCTGCTCCAAAAATGCGATGAGCGATGGGCTGAAGTAGGGAGTAAGGCTGATATTGAATCCGCCGTAGGCATAGAGCTTCGTCGGATTCTCGCCATTCCGCACCAATCCTTTTTTATGGACGAGAAACATGGGAACCTGCGTGCCATCCTTGCTATGATAAAAAACCTGCTCGGTCACGAAGTCGCCGGTATGGAATGGCACTTCGGTCTTGTGAAACAGGCTCGAAGTATTCGTGACGAGATTATATTGGTAAATCGTCGGCGGCGTGGTGAAACCGGCGAAGGTATAGAACACTTCCGTGTCCGCGCGCTTGCCATCGAAACCATAAGCCGTGCCGATGCCCGGTAGCGCAATCTCCTTCTCTAATTTACCGCTCACATCATAAACATAAACGTGATTCGAGGCATCCTTCATGTAGGTCGCAATGATTTTGCCACCTACGTAACTCACATTATCGAGCGTTTCCGGCTTCGCGGGAATTATTGTTTCATACTCATGCGGATCCATCGGATCGACCAGGACCGCGCGGTTCGTCGGCGCATCCTCGTCCGTCACCAGCAGAAATTTATCCCCCACGGCATCGACGACACCCACGTTGTGCCCATACTCGGTGATGAGCGGATGGAACGGCGACGCATCCGGCTCGTCCGCGCGCTTCCAGGAGATGAGGCTGCCGATTTTGCCGCCCTCGCTGATATAAAGAAAAATATATTTCTCGTCCTCCGTGGTGCTGATGCCAAAGACGCGCTCTTTATTCGAAAGATCCTGATACACGAGGGAGTCCACCGATTGTGGGTTCCCAAGCTTGTGATAATAGACTTTCTGGAAATCGGCGGATGCGGTGTATTGCCCGGAGGTGGGCTCATCATAACGCTCGTAGAAGAATCCGTCCTTATACCAGGCGGCCGAGCTATACCGCACCCATTGGAGATGATCGCTTAGTTGCTTGCCAGTCGCGACCTCTTTTACAAACATCTCCTGCCAGTCCGAGCCGGACTTTTGAATGCTGTATGCGAGATACTTATCGTCATGCGAAAAGGCCATATCGCCCATCGAGGCGGTGCCATCGGAAGAAAGCGTATTCGGATCCAAAAATACTTCGGGCGTACCCGTCAAGCCCTTTTGCCGATATAGCACTGCCTGATTTTGCAGCCCATTATTTTTGAAGAAAAAATAGTACGGCCCGACTTTATGCGGCGCGCTGATGCGTGGATAATTCAAAAGCTGTTCGAGCCGCGCGCGCAACTTCGCGCGATAGGGAATGCGCGCGAGATAGGCATTGGTAACTTTATTTTCCGCTTTGACCCACGTATGGACATCCGCCGAATCGACATTTTCCAGCCACCGGTAGGGATCGACCACGCGCGTGCCGAAATAGGTATCGACCTGATCGATTCGCTTCGTCGCAGGATAGACGAGCTTCTGCGCATAAACGGGGCGGATCAATAACCACACGAGAAGGAGTGCGAGAAATTTCATGGGTTTTTCTACGAAAAAAGAAAGCAGTCCGTAGGCGCGAAGGACGTTCGAACTTAGAAAGCACGAACCCCGCCCGCCCGCGGACTGGACGAATTACCTGGTGTCGAGAACGCTTTTACGCCGCCGCCGTTTCCGTCGTCTTCATCTCCTGGACTTCCTTGCGGATTTCCTGCGCCTTGCGCTTCAGTTCATTCATCGCTTTGCGAACGCGCGTCCCAGCCGATTTATTTTGCTTATCGTAGAACTTCTCGAAGTCTTTTTCGAACGTAGCGAGCAGGTCCTGCAATTCTTTATACCGATTCATTATGTGTGCCTCCTATTTGGTCAAGAACGTATGTAATGTGGAATACCAAACCCGGAAATCCGCACCGAATGCAAGAAGAATGTCGATCTTTTAGCACATCGAGGCGGTCTCAACGGACTTAATTGCTCCTAAAATACGAGTTTTTTTAGCTAAAAGCAAGTAATTCACAAAAAAAATTCAAATAACGCAACATTCTCTTAGAAAGACATCAAGCCCAGAAAATGCTCAGAGGTTACTATTTCCATTTTATTTAAGCACGATGTGGGAAAATATGTAGAAAAGTGTTGACTTTTGGAATTTTTCTTCGTATATTCGGTTTCCTGAAGGTATGCAGGGCTTAAAGCGGTTTAACAATTGCTTCTGTTTTATGGCATGTAGCAACGTAAGGGACACCTCTGGATTCCCGCATTCGCGGGAATGACAGGAACGAGTCGTTTTTGCGCTTCGCGCTTAACATACGGACTTATTGTCATTCCCGCGAATGCGGGAATCCATGAGCGATACATCGTTATGGAAGCACATGTTTTCGAATTCACACCGAAATCCGAACTTCGACCTTTTGAACCAACGTTAAGACTTTTGCGTAATCTATTCAGATACATCATTCCATAGGAGAAAACTAACGCATGACCGATCACAATAAAATATTTCACCGAAAATCGAGCCGTTGGGGCATGGCACCATTCATGGCCGCCCTGCTTGCGATCGCCGGCTTCGGCATCGCGGGTTGCGCCAGCGCGCCGAATACGACGCGCACTTCGCGTGCTACCGTAACGCCGAAAACCGATGCTTTCGCCGTGCTCGACCAGGAAGTCAAGGCTGGCAACATCGACCCGCATCTCATTGACGAGAGGGTCGATGCCGCCCGCCAGGAATGGCTTCGCGCGCTCGTAGCTCAGCAAAAGAATCAGAAAACGGAAGTCGTGAAGGATTTCGAAAACTCGATCGATATTCTGAACCGGCTCATTACCTATCCCGGCGTCGATTCGAATAAGGATTTTCAGAACGTGTCGAAAAGCGTAATCTCCGACTATTCGAAATACGTCGCCAATATCGACTCGCTTCCGCCGAACGCTTCCATCTTCGCCTTTCGAGAGAAGTTCAATGACGAATTGGCGAAGATGAGCGCGAAGAACGTTCCGATGCCGCCGGCCAACTTGCTCAATGGCCCGATTCCGCTTACCATGAATACGGAAGTCGAGCAAACAATAAGCTATTTCACCGAAGGCAATGGCCGGTCCTTTATGGAAAAATGGCTGACGCGCACCGGGAAGTATTTCCCGATGATGAAAAAAATTCTGAAGCAAGAAGGCGTACCGGATGAACTGGCCAGCCTCGCGATGATTGAAAGCGGACTCAATCCTGGGGCGGTAAGCTGGGCGCGCGCGGTCGGAATGTGGCAGTTTATCGATGAAACCGGCACGACCTACGGCCTCCGCAATAATTGGTGGTATGACATGCGCCGCGATCCTATTGCGGCCACGCACGCGGCGGCGCAGTACCTCCGCCACCTGCACGATCAATTGGGCGATTGGTATCTCGCGCTTGCGGCCTATAATGCCGGTTTCAATCGGATTCGCGAAGCGATGTCCGAAGCCGGCTCGAGCAATTTCTGGGATATTCGACCCTTTCTTCCCAAAGAGACGCAGAACTATGTGCCGCTCTATATCGCGGCCACACTTATTTCGCTGGATCCGAAGCAATATGGGTTCAATGATATTGCGTACGATCAGCCACTCACATTTGACACGGTACATGTCCGGGAAGCGATCGACCTGAATGCGCTCGCGAAAGCCGCGGGCGTGAGCGAGCTCGAAGTCAAGGAATTGAATCCGGAATTGCTTCAGCCATCGACGCCGCCTATGGAACTTTGCGGGCCAGATGGATACTGCCTGCGCCTGCCGGCGGGGACTTCTTCGAATTTTTATGACCGGCTCGCCGCCATTCCGCAATCGGAGCGCCGGCCGTGGCTCGTGCATACCGTCTCGCGTGGCGAGACGATGCGCTCCATTGCGCACATGTATGGCATTGACCCGGAGCAGCTCGCTTCGTATAACGATATGACAACGCGAGAGCGCGTCCGGCGCGGCGAACAACTGCGCGTACCCATGACCGTTATGGGGCCACAGACGGGGAGTGCCGCAAGCACGGCCCCGGAAGCGACCGCCGTTCGGGAAACGATCCCGCAGCGGACGGAGAGCGTGCTGGTGCGCCATCGTGTTCGCCGGGGCGAAACCCTCGCGAGTATCGCTCGGTCGTCCGGTGTTTCGATGGCCTCGGTTCGGCATTGGAACCATCTTTCACGGCGAGCGGGAGTTCGAAAAGGTGAACTGCTGAAGCTCTACGAAACACGCACGGTTTCCATACCGCAGAACCACACCCGGATGGCTTCTGCGGAAAGTGCAAACACATCCGCTGAAACCGCGCAATATCATACCGTGCGCTCCGGAGAGACCCTCTCGCGTATCGCGCATAATTTTGCGACGACAACCACGCAGATCTCCGAATGGAATGATGGTCTTACGGCAGACAATCTTCAGGCTGGAATGAAGATTCGGGTAACTCCACCGAAGTCCGAAGAGACGACGGATGCCTCGTCGGAGCATGCCACGGCCGCCGCGCCCCGGACCACGCGGAGTTCGCGTATTGCGGAACAAAGCATGAATCGCTCGACGACGTACCGTGTCCATCCAGGCGATACACTTTATGACATTTCCGAGCGGTTCGGAGTTGAGATTGCGGCCTTGAAGCATGCGAACCATCTTCGCGGTTCGTTGCTCACGGCCGGTCAGCGCCTGAGAATTCCGCAATAAAAATATTCCGAATTACCTGACGAAAGCCGAAAAAATTTCGGCTTTCGTTGTTTCAGGGGAACCAGAAAAGCTCCGTGCGCCTTTCGTTGCCGCTCGTTCGCGAAGCAAGGAATGGACTCCGTGGATGGGCGCCGGCCGGCGTAGCTCAGTTGGTAGAGCAGCTGATTTGTAATCAGCAGGTCGTCGGTTCAAGTCCGTCCGCCGGCTCCGTTGGCAATGATGAATTATGAAATTAGGGCGGCTATTTTCACGCAATATTTTCATAATTCATAATTCATCATTGCCCGATAGGGCAGATACTCAAGTGGCCAACGAGGACAGACTGTAAATCTGTTGACGATAGTCTACGAAGGTTCGAATCCTTCTCTGCCCACGATGTAGCGCAAACTTCAGTTTGCGATTTTCCTCGCAAAGTTGCGACTTTTTTACGCAAACTAAAGTTTGCGCTACACGCCGCTCACGTAGCTCAGTTGGTAGAGCACGTCCTTGGTAAGGACGAGGTCACCGGTTCAATCCCGGTCGTGAGCTCGAAACTTCGAATAGTCTGCACCACACAACGGTTGAGTTTGCTGACTCTTTTTTCTCGATTGGAACATCGGCCGGCCCCGTATCGGACGAGGCCGCGTAAAAGTAAAAATGAACGAAGCACATATCATTTCGGCAAAAGATTACGAGGACCTGCTCACCTATATCGAACGCTACTGGAGCGCGATCACGTGCGAGCACCCAAAAGATAAATTCTCGCATTTCGGACTGCCGCATCCGTTCATTTGCCCGAACGATGGGATTTTCAAGGACGATCAATTTTATTGGGATAGCTACTTTACCGTTCTCGGCCTCGTCCGTTCGGACCGCATCGAGCTTGCGAAAGGTATGGTCGATAATTTCATTTTTATGCAAAATCGCTTCCAGCTTATCCCGATGCGCAACCGCTGGTACAATCTTGGGACTTCCCAAATTCCGTTTCTCACTTCGATGATCGCGGAAGTCTTCGCGGTTACGGGAGATCGCCGCTGGCGGCGCAAAGCCATGGCCGCAACGGAAAAGGAGCTCTCGGAATATTGGATGAACAAAAACCTGACGGAGCAGCATATCGTCTATCGCGGGCTTTCCCGGTATTGCGATCATTACATTACGCACCTGGCCGCCGAGCATGAATCGGGCTGGGACATGACCTCGCGCTTCCACGATCATTGCCTCGATTATCTTCCGGTCGATCTGAATTGTGCCTTGTATAAATACGAGACCGATCTCGCCGAATTTTACAAGGCGAACCATAAGCCTCGGCAATCGGATGCCTTTCTCGTGCAAGCGGAGAAGCGGCAACGGGCGATGACCTCGCTAATGTGGAATCACGAGTTCGGATTCTTTTTCGATTACGATTACAAGCACAAAAAGCGCGGTACATTTTATTCTCTTGCAGGATTTTACCCATTGTGGGCAAAGCTGGCGACCCATGCGCAGGCGAAGAAGATGGTCGAGCATCTCGAACGGTTCGAATACCCGGGCGGCCTTGCAAACACCCAGGCGACAGGACTTTCCGAAGAATACAAACAGCATGATTTCCCGAATGGCTGGCCGCCTCAGCAGTGGATTGTGATTCAGGGCCTGCTTAACTATGGATACCATGCCGATGCCTTCCGCATTGCAATGAAATTTTTGAGTCTCAATCAAAAGGTGCTGAAGAAAACGGGCCGTTTGTGGGAAAAATATAACGTCGTCACCGGCGCGCCCGGTGAATCGGAACGATACCCGACCCAATCGGGATTTGCCTGGACGAACGCAATCGTTCTTTGGCTCCTCGATCAATTTTCACCATCGAAAGGACTCTGATGCCTCTTATTATTGTCTCGAATCGTGCTCCGGTAAAAATTGTCCGCGAGGATGGCGCCCAGGACTTTCGCGAGGCAGTAGGAGGGCTTGCCACGGGGCTTCGCAGCTACATCGGGCATCAGAAAGCTGCCGAATCCGGCGAAGAGATTCTTTGGATTGGCTGGCCGGGGGCGGAAGTAGAAGACCAGGAACGCCCCGAGACCACGGCCGAGCTTCGCAGTCGTTTTGGCGTGGAACCCGTCTATGTCTCCGATGAAATGATGGACCGGTTTTATCTCGGCTTTTGCAACAACACGATTTGGCCGCTCTTCCACTACTTCACGAGCCTTGTGAAATATGATGTCATCAACTGGCAGGATTACTTTGCCGTCAACCGCCTATTCGCCGCCACTGTGGTCTCGAATTATCGACCGGGCGATCGAATTTGGATCCACGATTACCATTTGATGCTGGTGCCTGCGATGCTCCGCGGGCGCCTGCCAAATGCAGAGATCGGGTTTTTCCTTCACATCCCATTCCCTTCCCACGAAGTATTCCGACTGCTCCCGCTACAATGGCGTCAGCGAATCCTCGATGGTATCTTAGGCGCGGACCTTATCGGATTTCACACTCCAGAATATACCTCTCATTTTTTGGAAAGCGCGGAGCAAATCCTGCCCCTTACACAAAAAGAAGGGATCATTCATTACCAGAACCGTGAGCTTCGAGCGGCGGCATTCCCGATGGGCATTGAATTTTCCCGATTCCACGAAGCCGCGCTCCTGCCCGAAGTCGCCCGCGAATCCACTTTGCTCCGGCAGCACGTTGGCGAAAGCAAGGTTATTCTTTCTGTGGATCGGCAGGACTACACCAAGGGTATTTTGAACCGGCTCGATGGATATGAATATTTTCTGGAGCATCACCCTGAATGGCGCGGCAAGACGATCATGATGATGGTGGTGGTTCCCAGCCGGATTGGGGTCGAGGATTATCAAGCGGTCAAGGGGCGGATCGACGCATCGGTCGGAAAAATAAATGGCGAGTTCAGCCGCCTCGGGTGGGCGCCGATTGTGTACCAATACCGGGAGCTGGAATTCGAGGAACTCATGGCATTATACACTTGCAGCAACGTGGCGCTTGTGACGCCATTACGGGACGGCATGAACCTGATCGCGAAAGAATATGTCGCTGCGCGCCGCGATCAGACGGGAGTTCTCATCCTGAGCGAAATGGCTGGGGCCGTCGATGAATTGCAGGATTCCATCATTGTCAATCCGAACTTCAAGGAGCAGATCGGCGAAGCCCTGGCGGCGGCGCTCGATATGCCGCTGGAAGAACAGCGGCGAAGAATGAACGTCATGCAAGCTCGCGTCAAGGATTACGATGTCATCCATTGGGCGGCCGATTTTCTCTCTTCGCTCACGGACATCCGGGCGAGACAATCAGATCTCGTTACCCCGGAGCTCAAAGGCTCCGCGTTATCGCGGTTAATTGGCGCCTTTAAGCGGGCACGCTCGCGGCTGTTGCTGCTCGATTACGATGGCACGCTTACCCCCATCGTAAGCGACCCCGCAGCCGCCGTCCCGAGCGAAAAACTACTGGCAACGCTTGCCCGATTGGCAGGAATTCGAGGAACGGAAGTAGCCATCGTTAGCGGCCGGGACCGCGCAACTCTGGAGCGATGGTTCGGACAACTGCCCATTTCACTTATCGCGGAACATGGCGCCTTTATCCGAAGGTGGCCCAACCGAGATCGTTGGTTGCGTGGAATCCGGCGGCTTATTCCTCCCACATGGAAAAAAACACCGTTAGCAAGCAGTCTTTGGAAACCGGCGGTCCGGGATGTAATGGAAGACGCTGCCCAGTCGCTTAACGGAGCGTGGGTTGAGGAAAAAGAGTACTCGATTGCCTTTCATTTTCGCGGCGCGAACGCTTCGGATACACCCGAGCGCGTGCGCGCCTTAATGGAACGATTGAATGCGATTGCCGATGGCCAAAAGCTCCATATTGTCGAAGGAAAGAAAATAGTCGAAGCGCGCGTGGCAGCTATCGATAAGGGGTTTGCCACTCAACCCTGGCTGGGCAAAGGGCTTCGCCCGCCTGGCTTTGTCCTTGCCATTGGAGACGATACGACAGACGAGGATCTTTTTGCCGCCATGCCGAATACAGCCTACACGATCAAGGTAGGGCATCATCCCTCCAAGGCAGCCTTCAGTCTCGATTCTCCTGTAGAAGTTTTGGAACTCCTGCGCGGACTCGCGATGTCCAAGACCCCAGTCCTCGTCCCACATGATTGAAACCCCTCGCCTGCTCCTTCGGGAATACACGTTCGCCGATACTTCCGCGCTCCACCGAATCCTCTCCGATTCCGAGACGATGAAATTTTGGCCTCGGCCCTTCACCGAAGCCGATACCAAAAGCTGGCTCGAACGCGCGATACCATCCTATGCAATCAATGGCTTTGGCCGATGGGCTGTAGTGCTTCGCGAGACAGGAGAACAGATTGGCGATGTGGGACCCATGCGCACGGAAGTCAATGGCAAGCCGGAAGTCGACCTTGGGTACATTATCCATTACGCCTATTGGCACATAGGGTTCGGTCTTGAAGCCGCGCGCGTAGCGTTGCAATTCGGAATCGAAGCCGGTTGCGAGAGGATTATCGCCAATATGGCACACGACCACATTGCTTCGCAACGCGTCGCGGAAAAATTGGGAATGATAAAAGAACGGGAATATACGAACGCGCGAAATCGAGGGATACTTACCTATCTCTACGTCTTCGATTCCGTTCCCGACGTAACGGCCGCTCGGACCGCCTCGTAGAGCTGCTCGCGCTGAAACGGTTTCGAAAGATACCCCGTGCAGCCGGCTTCGATCGCTTTGCGGCTGTCTTCTTCCTCCATGGCATACGCGGTGAGCGCCACGATGGGGAGATGTTCGAGCTGCTTTTTGGTGCGAAGGTAGCGCGTGACGTCCAGGCCCGAAAGTCCATCGCCGAGGTTGATATCCATCAGGATAAGATCGAACGTATTTTCGGTCGCTAACCCGACGGCCGTCATACCGTCCTTCGCCCATGTAATCCTGGCCTCGTTTCGTAAAAAGTACTTGACCAATTCCGCGGACTCGATGGTATCCTCAACCAGCAGAATATCCACGGGCCTTCCCAGGATCGTGGCGGGTTTCGGCTGTACTTTGGTGGGAATGGACGCTGGTTCGGTGGGTTCGGCTATTTGAAGAGAAGGTTGCGGTAATTCCACGACGGTACGATACGGTAACCGTACCAGGAAGGTGCTGCCGTGCCCGCGCTGGGTCGAAACTTCAATGGAGCCGCCCATGGCCTGAACGATCCGGTGCGTGATGGTCAGCCCCAGCCCAGTGCCTTCGAATTCCCGGCCATACCCAGAGGATTCCTGCTTGAACTCATCGAAAATATGGGGAAGAAATTCTTCCGAGATTCCGATGCCGGAATCCTCGACCATGATGATGAAATATTCTCCCTTCGGAAGGTCGGATGTTCGGTGAGAACTACTCACCATCGCCTCTGAACGGGCCGGTTCTGACTTTCGCATGTGAACGCTGACCGTCCCGGCCGCGGTAAACTTCAGCGCATTGCCGACCAAATTGGTGATGATCTGCGCCAGGTAACCGGGATCGGTCACAATATCGAGCCGCTGGACCTCGGTGTGGAATTCGAGGGTAAGACCTTTTGGCGACGCGAGCGGATCGAGCATGCGAACCGCCCGGCGCGCTTCAGCAACGACATCGAAGGACGAAGGCCGCAGCTTGAACGGACTCGCCTCGGAGCGGGCCAGATCGAGAATGCCATTGATCGTCCGAAGCAGCCGAGTTCCGCTCGAAAGTATCATCGAGGCATACTCCGAGCTTTCTTTATCCGCGATACTTTCGGCCAGTACCGAAGCGAAACCGAGGATTGCCGTCATGGGGGTCCGTACCTCATGGCTAATATTGGCAAGGAAGCTCGACTTGAGCCGGTTCATCTCTTCCGCCTGCTCCTTGGCACGGAGCGCGGCAAAACGCTCTTGCTCCAGTTGAGCTTCCATTTGGCGGCGCTCGGTGATATCCTGCGCGCTTCCGACCACGCGAATGGCTTTACCCTTCTCGTCCCGAACCACGAGGCCGCGATCCCATAAATAAATATAGTGCCCGTCCCGATGGCGAATGCGGTATTCCGCGTTAAAATTACTTTGCTGGGTAACGGTCGCGTCCATCATCGTGGCCCGGAGCATGTCCCGGTCTTCGGCATGAACGCGGTCGAACCACCAGTCGAGTGTTTGCGTCTCCGCATCGGCGGGGTCATAGCCGGTGATCGAATTCAGAAGAACGGAGCGAAGTACCGTTCCCGCTTCGATGTTCCATTCATAGATCAGCGAATTAACCGCTTCGGCAGCCAGCCGGAACCGCTCGTTTGCATCGACGAGCGCTTCTTCGGCTTCCAAATGCCGCGTGATGTCCTTGAGTAGAGCAAGGCTGGCGGGCTTGCCTTCGAAGTCGATGGGATTGCTGATCCCTTCCATGAAGATGACCGTTCCATCGCGCTTCGCATGAACCCAGGTTCCATGCGAATACCGCTCGGTCTTCATAAAACGGGAGAACGTGTGCCCCTGCGGCGGACGGATATCGAGCAGGGTCATCTTCGCGAACTCTTCCGCCGAGTATCCATAATATTCCCGCGCGGCCCGGTTGACTTGAACGAAACGAAGCGTATCGGGATCGATGACCCACATCGGAGCGGGACTATCCTCGAATAGCAGCCGGTATTTTGCATTCAATGCCGCGAGCGCTTTGTCTTCCTCGCGGAGCGCGGTGATGTCCCGGCCAATTCCAGAAATGCCAACCACATCCTCGCCCTCGCAGATCGGATTGAGCGTGAACTCGATCGTCCTTCGAACGGATCGAACATCGAACGTCTGTTCGAATCGGGCATGCTCTCCCAGCATGGCGCCTTCAAACGCATTTTGCCAGAGCGTCCGAGCTTCAAACGGCGCGACTCCGGCTTCGACGGAACGTTTTGCATCGCCGAGATCGAAGGAGCGGCCGGACCAAAGCTCGCGAAAGGCCGCGTTACATGCGGTCATTCGGCCGCTACAATCCATCGAGAAAATGGGGGCATCGCTGCTTTCTATCACCGCCTCGGCGGTAACGCCCGTGTGAAGCTCGCCGCGGCGAGTTCCGTTCTGACCGCGCCGAAATGCCTCTATCGCTCGAACCGTCTCGATCGGCATAATACCTTCGGCGGGTCTGGCGGTTGGCGCAGGTAATTTCGCTCGTTTCTCCGGATGGACGGAACGGCCATTTTTCGTGGAAGGGCGCACCTTCGGGGACCAATCCTCTGCGGACTGATCGGGTGATCGCTTCTGCACGGGACGTGCTTTTACAGCGCCAATGAGACTCATAAATGGATGAAACCAAACGGATCCTAAAATTATAGAATCCTAAAAGAAGCAGGGTATCCTAACGATTGGAAATAAACTTCCCTGGAAAACCAAACCAGCAAACCATGGCATCCCTTCGCAGCAAACCCAGACAGCCTCGACTCGCAATTTCCCGAAGCCGCTCTTAAAAATACTTTTCTCCAAGCTTGAATGTATTTTTATAAGGGTCAGTTCCCGGCTCCATGAATTTTTTTCTAATAATGAAACGAATCAAAAAGGATGGAATTGCCCTTGCGGCAAATCCTATCGGGAATCGCTTTTCGTTCTGCGTGTTACATTCACAGCCGCCTCCGCGTAAAATGAATAATGGAACAGGCACGTTTTGTGAGATGCCTTGAGAAAAATCGCTGAATCTTCTCTCGTTTTATGCGATTATAGGTTACGATCATTCGACTTTACGGTTAGGAAATGGAACGAGTTCAAGTTGAGATTTTAGGGATTTCCACCAGCCCCTCGACGAGTGGCGCGTACGCGCTCATCCTTCGCGAGACGGCCGGACAGCGGCGTATTCCCATTATTATCGGCGGCTTCGAAGCGCAGGCCATCGCACTCGAAATGGAGGGCATCAAGCCCCCCCGCCCGCTCACGCATGACCTCATTAAAACGCTTGTCGAAACCCTGGGCGGAGCGATCACCGAAGTCTCCATTCATGAGCTGCGCGACGGCACCTTCTTCGCAAGCCTCCGGCTCTCGGACGACCAGGACATTGATGCCCGCCCCAGCGACGCCATTGCGCTTGCTATCCGCTTCAGCGTACCGATTTGGGTCGCCGAAAGCGTCATGAACGAAGCCGGTTTCCTGCCCGAAGAAGGCGAAGAGGAGTTGGAAGAAGAAGAAGACGAGGACTTAAGTCTCGCCGAACGGCTGAGCGGCAAATCTGAAGAAAAACCCGCGAAGCCCACAAAGCCGCTCACGCATTTGGACCAGCTTAACCAGCAGCTCGCCGAAGCCATAAAAAAAGAAGAATACGAACGCGCCGCCAAACTCCGAGACGACATCCAAAAGCTGCAGATCGAGCGGAAGTGAGCCGTCGCCCTATTGCGGGAATGGTGGAATCTTTACATCCGCGGGCACATCCCACACTTTCACGTAATCGAGAAGATGATGCGCGGCATGTTGGCCATGCACATCCCAGAAGCCATGACCGAGCGTGGTGTCATACTGCTCGAAATATTTGAGTTCCTCAGTCGCAACCCCGCTGGGTTGGCTTACCACGTCATCACCGTCGAACTCAGCGGGGCGAATAAGGGCAGCTCCTCGCGCAAGTGTGCCGACCCAGTCGAAATAGGGGCTGCCCGGGGGCACCAGACGGTCCGGAAACCGGCGAACGACGACACTATCATATAAGATTCGGACTTCGTGCGGAAGCCACTCCATCGCGTAGGTATGATATTGATAAGGCCCTGCGGAATAAGCTGCCAGGGAAACGGAGTCTGTCGCGGTATTCCCATCGACACGGACGGGGGGGACCGGATACCCAAAGCCAGAGCCATACTGGTCCGTCGTCTGATACGAGAACCGTTCCCGCCAATTATGGACCCATGAGGCAGGCATCGTATCGTCGAGCCAAACAAGTCCTTTATTTGTAGGCTCATTCAATGAATCACGCCAATGGCATTTCAATACTGTATCTACAGTATCACCATGACTATTAATAAACGCACGTAATTTAAGTGCCGTTGGCTGATAATTTTTTATAAAAGGGGTCGAATCGCCGATGCTCGGTATTTGATACGGCGCGGAAAAAATTCTCCAGGTGCCGTGGCTATCCTGCGTAATCTTCCAGGTCACGGTATCGGCGGCATGCCAGGGCCACCAGGCATAATAAAAAGAGTAGGTCCCCGTCGAATTCAGGAGCGAGGATGGAAATCCGCCCCCTGCTTCCGTTACCGGGCCAGCTTTCACGGTATCGTTATTATAGAAATTAACATCGTATACAAAATTATCGATCATGATCCAAAGCGGAGTGTGATAGCGCCCCCACCCGGCGTCGTGGCAGATGAAGAAGGTATCACTCCCAGATATATAAAAAAAGCCATTGAAGGGGCCAATGCGAAAGCCATGTCCCCAACCCGGATGGGAGCTTTCCATCCCATCGCCCCACCGCTCGTCTAAGTCCCATTCCAACTGTTGCGGCGCTGTGCCCCAGTTATTCGTATGATGGAGCATCCGTGGAATTTTTTCGCGGACCTCATATTTGCCGTATGGCGCGTGATCATAAGCCGGTCCTCCCAGCCGGCCGGTCGTCGTCGTATAAGGGAACGGGCAGGAACGGAGCTGACCCGTAGACGCTAAACTTCTGAAAATGTAAGGGTGATGAGCTGAATCTGTTGGGATGGAATCCTGACATCGGTCGAGAAGTCTAGACACAGTAATATCGCAGGAGCAGGTATCGGGGGGATTTTCGCGATAGACGATATCGAGCGCATGTCCATCGTGGGCCTGGTAATCGGTGTCTAAATAAACATTACTATCGTAGTTACATTGCGCCCCGAAATAATCGCTGCCGTGACCATTATAGACATACCATTGGTTGCGGAACTTCGCGGTATCGTCGAACTCGTCGCTGAAGACGGCTGTATCCCACTTCGGCTCCTGATACGCA
>Ga0307373_10008976_pt1 | contig 15065 bp, 6 predicted proteins | sample OX2MG_FD_202534 | JGI IMG/M metagenome (GOLD analysis project Ga0307373, IMG submission 202534) | Soil microbial communities from Risofladan, Vaasa, Finland - OX-2 | ecosystem: Environmental > Terrestrial > Soil > Coastal area > Acid sulfate soil | place: Finland: Risofladan, Vaasa | collected... | reverse complement strand
TCGAAGCCCTCAACGAGTTCTTCGGGGAAGACCTCAGAGACCTGGTCGATCATGGAAGGCCCTTTCAGCTGGAACCAGACCCGGACGTCCGAAAGGTCGAGGGAGCCTGGCGCGGTCAGGTGTATCCCTATGTCCCTCGCGGCCCGGTCCCGCTCATACTTGACAGTGACGCCATGTCGCCGGAAGCGGCTGACGAAAAGATCAGTGTATTCGTCTTCGAATAGTAATGCGGGAAATGCTGGCGTGCGGGTCGCTGACGGGGCGGGCGCGTTGCCGGGAAGGCGGGCGACGACGATGTGCCGTGGTTCTTCTTCTCGTTCACGCTGGACTTGCTCGACCCAGATGCTGGAGAACAAGTCGGGTGCTCCGGTGGGAGGGGTGGTCAGGTCGAGTACCAGCAGGATGCCGAGGGCCGCGCTGGTATTGGTGTAGACGGCAGCCTGGCCGAGGTAGGCGCGGAGGCCGTCAGCGCTGGCGTCCTTGAGTTCGCGCTTGCATTCAACCGAGAAGCTCACATTGCCGATGCGGACGAGGATGTCGACTCGGCCGTGGCTCCGGTCGCTTACCTCAGCTGCGACGGCGCCGTACAGCGGTCCTTGGCTGAGCCAGTCATAGTAGTCCTGCTGGAGTTCGCGTTCCAGGACGGATCCGGGCCCGGGGTTTCGGAGGAAGGCGGTTCGCGCCCCGCCCATGGCGGTCCCGATGTCGTACCGGCTGACCAGGTACAGGATGGTCTGCTGGAGAAGGATCGTGAACGGCCCGCCGGCAATCGGCCAGTCGGGTGAAGCCTCTAGCTCTTGGACAAGCCTACGGAGCTGCGGTCGGCCTTGATGCCGCCTGTGGCGGACAGCCTGGGTTCCGCAGATAAACGATCACCTAGTCGGTGTTTTGGGGTGTTGACCTGCGGAAATGGGTGCAGGCCCGGTGACGGGCGTGTCACTAGGCGGCGGGATCGGCGCTGGTCAGGGCGTTGCGGGTGCGGCGGAGATGACTAGCGGGGGCTCGGCCAGGTCCAGGGTCTTGAGGATGTGCTTGTGGCTGGCGGTGAGCTGGGTGCGGTGGGTGAAGGTGCCGTGGTCGCCGGTGAAGGTGCCCAGGTGGATGCGCTGGAGCTCGGCGCGCAGGTGGTTCCAGGTCTGGCCGGTGGTGGTCTCGGTGATGCGGATCAGCAGCAGGGCCAGCCAGCACAAGGTGACGTGCGCGCGGATCCGGTCTTCCAGGTGGTGGTAGGCCGGGCGCAGGTCGATGATCTGCTTCATGTCGCGCCAGCCGCGCTCGACTTCGAGCAGCTGCTTGTAGCCGAGCGCGATGTCCTCGGCGGAGAGTCTGGCGTCGGCGCAGCGGAGCAGGAACTTGCCGTCCAGCCGCTGCTCGGCCTTGATCCGGGCGATATCGATGCGCAGCAGCCCGCCAGGGGTGGTCTTCAGGAACTTCTTCAGGCCGTCTCTGGCCGAGATGACGCCGCTGAGCCGGGCCCGGTCAGTGGCGCTGAGTGCGTCGGTTCCCTCGATCATGCCGGTGAGCTGGGTGATGAGCTGGCCGCGGATGGCGGCGTCCCGGGTGGCGGCGTCGGGGTTGCAGCAGATCACCATCCGGTCACCGGCGCCGTCGATCCTGACCTCTTTGACGTGCATGTTCCCGGCGACCTGCCGGTAGCGGCCCTGGCGGGCCAGCGCGGCCTGGATGTCCGGTGCGGCCGAGCGCAGTTTCTCGCCCGGGATGTAAGCGCCGCCGGCGCGCATCAGGTGCCGCCGGTTCTCCCTGGAGGAGAACCCGCGGTCGCCGACCCAGATGATGCGGGCCAGCGTCCGCTCGCGCATGTCGTCGCGGGCCTGGCGGATCAGTGCCTGATCGCCGGTGTTCCCGGGCCAGCACCAGCAGCGGACCGGGATCCCGTCGCGGGTGACCGCCATCCCGACGATGACCTGCGGCAGGTCCGGCCGGGAGTCCTTGCTCTTGCCGTGGCTGCGGAACCCGGCCTCATCGGCTGCCCGGCCATCGGCGCCGTCAGCGGTGCGGCGGCCGTCCTGATCGCGGGGCAGCGCCTCGTCGGGGTACTCCGTCTCGAAGTAGGTGGAGGTGGTGTCGAAACAGCAGGTCGACTTCGAGGTTGAGCAGGCTGGCCAGGTTGTCATAGACCTTCTTGCCGAAGTCGCCTTCCATGGCGTGCAGCTCGTCCATCGCCCGGTAGCAGGCGTCGTCGCTGACCTGGTCCAGGCCGTCGATGTGCACGTCATCCGTTACCCAGCCGGCGGCGGCCAGCTTGCTGGACGGCGCCAGGGCACGGTTGGCGACCAGCGCGAACAGCGTCCGTTCCAGAGCGGGCCCGTCCAGCCGGCGGCCCGCAGCGCAGCCGCGGATCACCGCGTCGATGCCCAGCCGCCGCCACAGCCCGTCCAGCACGTACGCGCCGCCGAGCGGCACCGAGGAGACGAACTCCCACCCGGTCCGGGCGGTCGCGGCCAGGGCCGCGCCGGGCTCCAGCAGGCGTGACAGCGACGTGACCAGCCGGACGATGGCCTCGCGGTCCAGCTCATCTTCCCGGCCGAAGTTGTACAGCACCCGGGTGCGCGACCGCTGCGTGCCGGCGTCCCACTCGTTGTGGGCCAGCTGCAGGTAGCGGACCACGCCGCTGCGGGTGGTCCGCGACGAGGTCTTCACGCAGGGCACGGGCCAGAAGCTACCGCCTCGCCGCCTCCTAGGGCAAATCAGCTTATTGCCGCTAGGTGATGACCTTCAATCGCCTATCTCACTGTGTATATCCAGATGAACCGTGTCACTAGGCTATTTTCCGTTTTTCCGCTAGGTGGAACGCGCTGACCTGGGGATTCATCGTTGGCGCATCCCAGAACACCCGATTATCTGCGGAACCCAGGCACGCATAGTCCACAGAATCCGGCGGCGGGCGCGGCGTCTCCCTGCGGGGCCGGGATCTCGCGGAGGACTTGCCGAGGTTGCTGTCGCCCGGGGCCGCTGAGGTGATCATCTCTTCGCCGACTGTGCGGCCTGTCGCGCTGCTCCGCGATGCAGTGCCCCAGCCGTGCGGCCCGCGGCGCATCCGCTTGCAGTCGCGCTGAGTCACGGTCTGCACACGTGGACCTTTGATGGACCTGCCGTCGACCTGGGATGTACCTGGCGGGGCTGGCACTGATGGGGCTGGAGGTAAATATGCGCGTCACCTGCGCGTTTCCGTCAATGCTGCATGCGGGTTCGCTGCACTAGAGAATCTGGCACGGTAAGGCAAGCGCGGCGCCCGTGCCGCTGAGGCCATGGGGAGGACGCTCTGATCCTGACACAGAGGGGTACCGCGACGGCTTCGAGCGGTTCTGGCGATGGCGGGCGAGGGGACAGAAGTGCGGGGTTACCGGCCGCCTTGGGCCAGTCCGGCGTAGTGCAGGACGATTGGCTTTCGCTCCAGCTCCAGCTCCGGCTTCGCCAGTGAGGTCGGAGCTTCGGGCATCGGTGGGGTGGTTCATCACCCAGCATCGCGTCGTTGCTGGCCGGCAAGATCAGGCCTGCCCGCCGGATATTGACGCGCCGGTATTGGCCCGGTCCACTGAGTGACCGCATGCCTGGTCCTATACTGCGGACGGCATGTTGATTGAAGTGAACCTGATACCCTTTTTCCGCGAGCACGAGGCGTGACCACGCGCCTGGAGCCCGGTCGTCGAGTCCGGCTGCCTGGGATCGACGGCTGGACGACTGTCACAGATGCCATCGAGACGGCTACGGGCTGGCGGATCTATGCCGATACCGACGATGGCGGCATGGTTCGTCGTGACCTCACGACGGAGCAAGCAGGACTCCTCGAAGTCATCGCGGAGGACGGCTCGGCCGACTCTGTTTGCATCCTCGCCGGCCTGTGGGCTGAATGGATGCGAGCTGCGACCGTCAACGCGTCTGCTAGTGCGCTCGCCACGACGCCGTTGCGGCCGTACGCTCACCAGGACAACGCCGTGTACGGGGCGATGCTGCCCCAGCCACGCCTGCGCTTCCTCCTGGCCGACGAGCCTGGGACCGGCAAGACCATCATGGCCGGCCTGTACCTGCGGGAGATGCAGCGCCTCGGACTGGTGAACCGGGCGCTCGTCGTGTGCCCTGCGCACCTTGTAACCAAGTGGCAGGCCGACTTCGAGCGGTTCTTCGGCGGAGGCCTCAAGCGCATCACGGCCGACACCGCCAAGGACGGCCCGCTCAGGCCCGACCAGGACCTGTGGATCACCAGCCTCGACCTGGCCGCCGTCAACCCGATGGTTCAGGAGGTAATCCGTCCTGATCGCGCCGGCTGGGACGTTGTCGTATTCGACGAGGCTCACCGTCTCACTCCGACCGCGCAAGGCTACTACCAGGTCGGGCGGATGCTCTGCTATGGCTCCCCGCGGGTGCTGTTGATGACCGCGACACCACACCGGGGCAGCGAGTGGCTGTTCCGCTCGCTCATGCACCTTGTGGACCCTGCCGTGTTCCCTCCCTCTGACAGGGACGACGATCTCACTCATCACGTCAAGCCGGGCCGGATCCACTTCATCCGCCGGATGAAAGAAGAACTCGTCGATTACGACGGTGTCACGCCGCTGTTCAAGGGACGCAGTGCGAGCAACGTCGCGGTGCCGCTGAACGCCACGGAGGCCGCGTTTTACCAGCAGGCGCTCGAACTGGTCGACTCTTACTTTCCGGCCGGCTCGGCCGCGCTGGCCCGGATGGTATACGGGAAGCGGGCGGCATCCTCGCTGTTCGCGCTGGCCGAGACCCTCCGCCGTCGTCATGACAAGATGGGCACCGAGACACCCGTAGCGGCCGCCGCTGCCGCGGATCCCGAGGACGAGGACCCGCCGACTCGGGACGAGGCGAAGGTCACCCACGAGGCGTCCAAGTCCGCCAAGGCCGAGCGGATTGCCATCAGGCAGGTTCTCGACCAGCTTGAACCGCTCCTGGCTGGCGGCCCGCACCAGGTGTCCAAGTGGCCGGCGATCGAGAACGAGTGCCTTGGACCTAACGGCATCCGGCCGGGCAACGGCGAGCAGGCCGTCGTGTTCACCGAGTACGCGGACACGGCCGACTGGCTCGTCGGCCGGTTCAGGTCAGCCGGGTACACCGCTCAGAGGTATTCGGGCCGTGACGCCCACAACATCCGCGACGATATCCGGACAGCCTTTGCCCGGCACGACTTCCAGATTCTCGTCTCCACCGACGCCGGCAACGAGGGAATCGACCTTCAGAGCGCCCACGTCCTCGTCAACTGGGACATCCCCTGGTCCCTCGTCCGGCTCGAACAGCGGATGGGCCGCATCCACCGGCTGGGCCAGACATGCGATGTGGAACTCTACAATCTCATCGCCACCGACACACGCGAAGGCGACGTGCTGCAGGTGCTCCTCGACAACCTCGTGGCCGCCGCCAACAGGCTTGACGGCAAGCTGTTCGACAGCCTCAGCCTCGTGGCTGAGAACCTGAACCTGGATATGGAGTCCCTGCTCGCTCGCACATATGATGAGCGGGCCGTGCCCCAGGACGCCATGAAGGCCGCCCTGGCCATGACGGTCGCACGTCTTGAGGCCGAGGCGAGGAAGGCCGCCCGCGAGGAGGACTTCCTGCGGAGTTCGGTTGACGTTGCCAGTGCCCTCGCAGGGCTCCACAAGGATGCTCTCGATCGGGTGAACCCGCACATTGTCGAGACCTTTCTAGCCCGGCTCTCCGCTGCCGGCGCCGTGACGGCCGTGCCGCACGCCTCTGGCAACGGCATTTTCCTCCTCCGCTCCGCGCCCGACGGCCTGCTTCCGTCCGAGCTTGGCGGCGGTAAGGAGGCAGTAGTCGCGACCAGCGCCGCAGCTGTGGCCCGGGCCGCTGATGAAGGCTCGGCTGTGGCGGGCGTGGTTACTCTGGGGCCAAGCGAGCCGGCATTCCGGTCACTCGTCCTTGAGGCACAGCAGCGGCTGCGGTCGCACCTGTTTCAGGGCGGCACGCTCTCGGACCCGACTAGTTCGACTGGCTACGACGTCGCATGTTATGAGGTAGAGGCAAGCGAGGGCCTGCGCCGAACGGTCTGGCAGTCACTCATCAGGGTGGATGACACGGGCGCCCGTGTCATCCGGTGGGAATCCCTCGCCAACCTGGTGTCGTGTGACGAGCCTGGCCGGGCGCTGCATCCTGCGAGGGCGGCCGACGCGGATGCTGCGGCACGTGATGCAGCGGATGCCGAGCGAGCCCGCCGGATGGGCGCGTTGGCAAACTGGCTGGCGGGCGCCCGATATGACCTCGAAAGGCTGCCGGGCTCGCTGACTTCTGACATCGCCGACCCGGCCAGGCGCAGCGCCGAGCGGCGACGGCTGGAGGCGGCTGTTACCGACAACCTTGCCGACCTCGAACGCATGGCGACCGTGCAGGTAGGTGAGGTGCGCCGGGTCGGGTGGTCACATGTGACGCCGGCCGGGCCGCCTCCCGACCCGACCGAAAAGGACAGCGAGGACATTTCCATGCGCCTCGTGACCCGCACCCTCCGATCTGACGGGTGGGGGGTCGCTGACGTGCACCTTGAGGACCGTGGCTACGACCTGCTGGCCATCAAGGGCCGCAACCAGCGGTGCGTCGAGGTCAAGGGCGTCTGGCGCTCGGCGTCTGCCAGCGGTGTGGTGCTCACGGGGAACGAGCTTCTGATCGCCGGCCAGATGGGCCGCGACTACTGGCTCTGGGTGGTTGATAGCTGTTCCGAAGGGGTGGGCAAGACGTTCGGCGTGTACGCCGACCCTGCGGCCGAGTTCGCCGGCCTCACCAAGGACCAGGCACTCGTCCGGGTGCCCGGGAGCGCCCTCCAGGCGGCAAGGCAGGAGGTCGTGCCCGCATGAGGATGATCGAGCGGTGGTTTCCCTGCCAGGAGGTCAGCGAGGCGTCAGCTGCTGGCTGGGGCACAGGCAACGCTGAGGCTAACATTTTCACCTGGTTCGCTAAGCGGCCCCTAGCACAGGCCAAGGCCGCTGTCATCACCAGTCTCCTGCCATGGCCCGCTGACCCGGCTGAGCAGCGCCGGCTCCAGGATCTCGTGCGGCGCTCACTTGTCGGTTCCGGCGACGCCAAGAAGGCCAGCTACGACGAGGCCCACGATGATCTCGTAGCTGAGCTAGCGCGCCACTACCCGCTCGGCGCCCGGTTGCTCGACCCGTTCTCTGGCCGCGCGATGATTCCCCTTGAGGCGGCCCGGCTCGGCGTCGCAGCGCTCGGCGTTGACTACTCACCCCTCGCGACCCTCGCCGGGCAGCTCCTCGCCGAATACCCGCTGAGGAGCTGGGACCAGGAACCGCCGCTGCCGTTCGGCGAGGACAGCGGCCAAATGCTGCGGAGTCCGCTCGCCGACGACGTCGCCTCCGTTCTTGCCGAGGTCGGCCGCCGCCACAAGAAGGCTATGGCCAAGTACTACCCGGCAGTGGGCGGACTCCAGCCCTGGGGCTATCTCTGGGCGATCAGCCTGCCTTGCCGGGAGTGCGGGCGGCGGTTTCCCCTGACGGGTTCGCTACAGCTCCGCTACCCGCTGCCGCGGAAAAACGACCCCGGCCAGTCGTACGACATCCTTGTCGACAAGGGCCATGGCAGCTGGGACATTGACGTTCACGAGGGCGTCCCGTACGGGCAGCCGACACGGGTGGTGGCCCAGGGGAAGAACAAATACGACTCCGATGGGAAGGTCGCAGTCTGCCCGTTCTGCGGGCATGTTCACCCCAAGGACGTGCATACGCGGCTCGCGCGCGAAGGCCTCGGCCAGGACGAGCTGCTTGTAGTTGCCGACACTGAACCGTCGGGACGCAAGGTGTTCCGTGCCCCCACCGACATCGACCTCAAGGCAGTCGGGTACGCAGCGAAGGCGCTGCTGGACGAGCCGGGTTTCGGCACCCTCCCCGCAGTACCGGACGAGCAGATTCCACCGGGTAACACGTGGACCATCCAGCCCACTGTCTATGGAGCCAAGACCTACGGCGACCTCGCTAATCACCGCCAGACACTCGGATTCGTCCGGCTGTGCCGGACCATCAACGAGCTCGCCACGGACCTCGCGTCGGCAGGACTTGGCGTCGACTACGTAGCCGCTCTCACCGGCTATGCGGCGTCGGTTCTGGCCAGGAAGCTGCGCCGGGCAACGAGGGGCTGCACCCTCCAACCCTGCCTGGACAGGCGCTCGGACTCCAACTACGTCAAGGTCAGCGACGTGTTTGGTATGAACGAGTCCAGCATCGGGTTCTCGTACGACTATTTCGAGGTCGGGCTGGGCGAAGGGGCAGGCTCGTGGGCCACAATCGCAGGCGACACGGTCAACGCCCTGCGCCGCCAGGCCAAGCGAGCTGCGGGCAGGCCGGCGGATCTGCAGAGGGGCTCGGCCACCGCCATCCCACGCCGCCCGGAGTCCCTTGATGCCGTAGTCACGGACCCGCCTTACGATTCGATGATCGACTATTCCGACGCATCAGATCTGTTCTATGTCTGGGTCAAGCGGGCACTGTCATCGACCCACCCGGAGCTGCTGGTCACGGCCGAACCCCACGGCCTGCAAGACAAGGACGAGGAGATCATCGTCAAGAAAGGAACCCCTGCCGGGGACCACAGGACCCAGGAGCATTACGACCGGCTAATGGCGAAGGCGCTAAGCGAGGCGGCCCGTGTCGTGCGGCCCGATGGCGTCGTCACGATCGTATTCGGCCACGGCGACCCAGACGTCTGGCGCCGCCTGCTCGATGCCATCACATCAGGCGGCCTGTACCTGACGGGATCGTGGCCCGCACGAACCGAGAAAGGCGGCCAGGCCGGATCGTCCAACATCCAGACGACGCTGACCATGTGCTGCCGCCCCATTGGGCCAGGTCGGCCACTCGGACGGGTCAACGAAGTGCGTATGGAAATTCGCAAGGTCATCAAGGAGCGCGTCCCGCTGTGGGAAACGAGCCGCCTGGCCCTCACCGACCAGCTGATGGCGTCAGCAGGGCCCGCCATGGAGGTGGTCGGCCGCTATTCCGAGGTCGTAGACCCATCGGGCGAACGGGTTGACCCTTACGATTTTCTCGTCCTCGCCAGGCGTGCTGTCCAGGAAGCCGCCGCCATCCGCATTGACAACCTGCCGTTGGAGACGTTCGACGCCAGGACGCAGTTCGGCCTGTTCTGGTCGCGGCTGTTCGGGCGGGGAGTCGCGCCCAAGTCAGAGGCCCGCTGGGAGGCCATGGCCTCCGACCTGTCCATGGATGACCTCCTTGGCGTGCTCACCAATGTAGACAAGGGCACCCGGCTTTGTTTCGGGAAGGAGGCCAAGCGGCTCATCAGCCCGGAGTCAGCTGTCATTGACGTGGCCCTCGCCCTCTCCCGATCCTGGCAGGAAGGCCTCGACGAGGTCGGGCGGGTGATCGCCTCAAGCGGCAGGGACGTCGATGATGACCACCTGTTCGCCGCGCTCACATACCTGTCCGCCCGCATGCCCGAGTCCGACCCGGACAGGGCAGCGTGGACTGCCATCGTCCGCTATCGGAGCACCCTCGGCCCGGCCGTGAAAAATCTTGTGGCCACGGCTCGTCAGGCTGACTCCGATGCGGGAAGACTCACTCTGTTCGACCTCCGAGGGGAAAACTCCGAGTGAAGATTACTGCCACGCCTTGGTGGGAAGCTGTCCGCCTTCGAGCCGAAATCAGCACCGCCTCCGGGGGCCTGGATGATGTCCAGATGTCCCTGTTCAACGCCGTGTATGGCGCTGCTGGCGAGAAGCCGCCGTACGCGAAAACCGGCTACTACGGCGAGATCACGTTCCCCAGTGACAACCTCGTGGACCTGATGGCGAAGGTCGCTGTGCGGCTCGGGGCGGAGGGAGAGCTGTACATCCGCGCACCCGCCTTGTACCGGCTCGACCAGGGCATGGGCGGCGGCAAGTCCCACGGCCTCGTGGGCCTCTGGCACCTCGCTGCCCACCCGCAGGAGCTGGCCGAGACCGACATCGGCCGCGCCGCGCTTGATGACGCCCTGCGCATTGCAGACGGTGAGGTGTCAGCCGACCTGGGCGATCCGCAGGTGGTCGTACTCGCCTGCGACAACATGACGGCCGGCCAGGGCGACGCGGCGTTCGACGGCCCGGCGAAATCCCTCCATGAGCGGTTCCTCTGGAGGCTGTTCGGCGGCGACAATGCCCTCTTCAAGAGGTACCAGCCCCATTACGCCGACAAGAACAAGCTCGCCGAGGCACTCACAGCCGTTGGCCGGCCTGTCCTCATCCTCGTCGATGAGATCCTCGACTACGTCAGGCAACTGTCCGACTCGGCCAACCACGATCTTGCCGTCAAGGACATGGCATTCCTCAAGGCCGTCTTCGACGTGGTTAACGACGTGCCCCATGTCGCCATGGTTGTCGTGATGATCGACTCCGAGAAAGACCCGATGGCACTCGATGCCACCGCCCAGGCCAACCGGGCCGAGATTGAGGCCAACCTCCGCCGCAACGGCACTCCCGCCACCGTCACCTCCAACACTGACTTTGCCGCCATCCTGCGGCGGCGGCTGTTCGAGAACCAGGCGCCCGCAGAGGTCATATCCGCCACCACAGCCATGTTCGAGGCAGCCACCAGTGACGCGTGGCGCCAGAAGGTGTTCGCCGCGCTTCCTCGCACGTCGCAGGCTGACTTCGCCGTCGAGGTCGCACGCTGCTACCCGTTCCACCCATCGCTCATGGCTCTCGCAGAGCAGGAGTGGGCGCCCATCGCGGGATTCCAGAAGGTCCGGTCGACGATCAAGATATTCGCAGCCACCGCTTACGCTCATGCGCAATGCGGCAAGTCCGGGCGGTGGGCCCCTGCGCTCATCGGCCCGGGCGACCTGCCGCTGTGGGCTACCGAAGTCCGCGAGTCCATCATCGGCTCGGGCCTCATCGCAGACGGCCGCACCCAGGCGAACTACCGGGGCATCGCCTCCGCCGACATTGTCGGCGACAACCAGTCCACCGGAGCCGCGCGACTCCTCGACCTCGCCCGGGATGCCGGCGCTGCGGTCCAGTTCGTCACCGTCAACCCCCGAGCCGCCGAGCGCATGGCGACAGCCTTGTTTCTTTACTCAGTGGTCGGCACGCGCGCCCAGGGGCGGCGGGGAGCGACCGAGGCTGAACTCAAGGCTGCCGCGTTCGTCCCTGACACCGGGTTCAGCGTGGCCGAGGCTGAAGGGGTACTCGCCGAGCTGTCCAACCCTGACACCGGCCTCGCAGCTCTTGAGCGGACACCAGGAACCGGAGGCCAGCCCGCCCGGCTGTTCCTGTCGACCAAGCAGACGCTCACCATGTGGTTCCGTTCGATGCGGCAGTCGGCATCCGATTCCGACCGGGACGCCGAGCTACGCCGTGCCGCAGAGTCGCTGACCAGCACTGGCCCGTTCAAGGATAAGAAATTTGTCCCTGAGGACCTGGACGCCGACGAGACCAGGCGGCCGAGCCCGATGGAGGCGATCGCCACCGCCGGCGTGGACGACGCACGTACGACCAGGCTGGTAGTGCTTGACCCGAGGATGTTTAGCCTGGGCAACGGCGCAGACAGCGAGACAAGCCTGGCGGTCACCGCCGCTCTCGGGGCAGGGAACCAGAAGCTGCCAGTGAGCTGGGCGTCCTCGGCTGCGTTTAGTGTCGTCAACGCGCAGGCGCGAAAGGTGGCCCGTCAGGTCGCCGCCGACTACGTCGCCTGGAGCCGTGTCGCTGACCTGGACGCCGTCAAGACCGACGAGGAACTCAAGGCCAAGGCTCTCGACGAGCGGGCAGAGGCAAAGAAAAGCTTGCACAAGGCGGTGAGGCGTGCCTACCAGCACGTCGTCTACCTCGGGCAGGGCGAAGGCGGCGAGGGCCGGGCTGTCCATGAGTTCCGGTTCGAGGCCGAGAACCAGACGGCCCTCGACGGAACGACTGTCTGGGCAAAGCTTCTCGAAGAGGGCAAAGCTGTCGGCGTCGGTGCATTCAGATCAAGGGCGCTCATCGTCAACCTCCGCGACGACGACTACGGGCGGCCGCTAGACGAGCTGCGAGACCTGTTCTGGAGCAGCCCGCGGATGCCTCTGCTTCCTGGCGGGGAGCAGGATCTGAAAGACGCGATCTTCGAGGCCGTGTCCGAGGGCGAACTTCGGGTTGTCGACGCCCAGGGTGGGGAGCGTGCGGTTACCCGTGCCGGTGAGATAGCCGTTGGCTCGTCGTCGCTGCGATTGGCCAGACCGCTGGCAGTGAGTGGCGAAGGCCCGTCGGGCGGCGCCAGCCCGGTACCGACCCGTGGTGGTGCCGGATCCACGCCTACCGTGATACCACCCATTACTCAAGGTGACGGGCCGAGCGCGCGCGCAGAGGTTCAGCTTGCGTTGACCTTGACCACCAGCCTCACCGACCAATCCCAGCGGAACCAGGTCTGGGAGGTTCTGCGCCGCATCACCGACCGTGTGGATGACGGCGATGCCAGCCACCTCCAGCTTGTTGTCAAACTGGTTCTGCACGAGGACGAAGCGAACGGCATCGCAGAAGCCGCCCGTCAGGCGGGCGTCAATCCGACGATCACCCCTCTTGACTAGATGTCGGCCGTGCACCCTTTTGGGCTTTGGTAGAGGCCAACCCGGTGACACCTCGAATGTGCGGCCGTCGCAGCTTGAGGTGGGTGCCCGGCAGTTTCGCTATGCAACAAGTGCCCGGGGCCCGCATGGCACGAAGACCGAAGCTGGAAACGGTCTGGGCCGGCGCGTGCTCCGTGACGCGAACCGTGCGCGTGCGAGGCGTTGACCCTTGGCGGGACCTGCGGTGTATCTGGTCCGCCCCCTGTGCAGAGGATCCACGGGCCGACGGACGGCATGGCTTGCGGTTCTGCTGCGCCTGGCAGCGTTGCGGGGTGGGGGTGGCGCATGGCCAGTTCAGAGGGTGCCCTGTCGTGCGGCCCTGGGAGGTCTGGCGCACCTGGGTCCGGGCGCCTTGAAGGACGATGACGGATCGGCGGACTGGCTCAGCGGGCGCTTAAAATTAAAGGGCTATCCATATCGATGCAGTTAGGTCAAGATCTTGCGCTCAGACGGCGGGCCTGCCACAAGATGTTGACGCCGGCGCCACCCGATCCAGGCTACTGCACTTATATGGAGACCCCCTTATAATTATGCTGCGACGGCGGGGCAGCGCGGTACTCCAGCGATGTTGCGGGGGCAGCAATCGACGCGTTTTCGGAGCTTTGCAGTCTGGGGCACTTGGGTCCTGCGGGACTTGGGCTGGTGCTGGTCCTTGCGCGGCAGGAGTTGCGGCGTTTCCCCGTGCTGGAGCCGGCGTCCGGGTGGACGCCGGATGCGGTGCAGGAGACGGTCCAGTCGTTCTTCGCGGCGAAGGGCAAGGCGGTGACCGCCGCGGTCCTTGCGCAGGCTCGTGACGCCGGCTCGATGGCGAGGACCTTGCGGCGATCGGTGCGCAACTTCCTTATCAGCGAGGCGCGGAAGACGCCTGCTGGCGCGGTCCGCCGGAAGATCGAGGATCTCCTGGCCGGCTGCGGGACTTCGCTCAGGTGCCTGCCGGGCAGGCCGGTGCCGGGTGGTGGCATCTCGCTGGCGGCGGGACCGTGCCAAGGGCTGGCGATCTTCGCCCCCTGGTGGACGCGGCATATAGCGTGCCTGGCGTGCGTGCGATGCGCTGACATGGGCTCACGCCGGATCCTCGGCCATGCGCTGGGAGAGCGCCATGACACGGAGCTGGCGTACGGCGCGCTGGCGATGGCGGCCGCCGTCCGCGGCGGCAGGACGGCCGGCGTGATCTTCCACAGCGACCAGGGCAGCGAGTACACCGCGGCCCGGTTCCGCAGCGCGTGCGGCCGGCTGGGCGTCCGCCAGTCGATGGGCCGGCCCGGCCCGGCGCTGGACAACGCGGTCATCGAGTCCTGGCACTCCACGCTGGAATGGGAGCTGCGGTCCCTGCGGAAGTTCGCGACCAGGGCCGAGGCGCGGGCCGCGATCGCCGCGTGGATCGAGGACTACCACCACGAGCGCGGGCATTCGGCGCTGGGAATGCGCAGCCCGGTGGATTACGAGCGGTCCCTGGCGGGAAAGGACGCCGCGTGAGCGCGGCGGGCCCGCCGCGCGGGCCAGGAAAAGGAGGCGGCTGCGCCGCCGCTGGCCCTCTCGCGCCCGCTAAGGGTACGGGGCCGCCCCTCCGGCCTCAAGGGTGCTCCGCATCGCTCTGCGGGCGACGGCCCTTGCGGGCCGCCCTTGACCCCGGAGACCACTGCGGCCCCCGGGAACAGGAAAAGCGGGCAGGCCGCGAGCCTGCCCCGCCCGGGCACGGGCGCAAGAAGGCCAGCCATGCTAGCCATGATCACCACAACCGAAGTCTCCACGGTTTGAGGGGAATCCCGCAGCCCCCGCAAGGCCCCGCCGACGGGCCGCCGGCGGGGCCTTCCCCATCACCCCGCGCACCACCGCCAGCCATCTTCCGCCGCCCGGGAACCAACCCGGCCATCCTCACCAAGCCAAGCCGACACATAAACGCGCAACGCCGCCGGAACATGCACAAACAACGTGACCGCTAACAGTAGCCTGAGGTGTCGGCCCCCGGTCTCGATGCCCGTCTCGATGGCGGTGAAGGCCAGGGCGCTGCCGAGGGCAGCTGCTGGCCGCTTCCGGTGATCGGCCCTGGCGGGTAGCCGGGGTGATCGCCCGCCTGGGCAGGCACAGCGTCCTACACCGCTTCGACGCCACAGGTCGCCGCCCCCAGCCCGGCCGCGGCCCAAGCGGTCGCATTCGCCCTCGACCAGATCGGCACTCCCTACCGCCGGGGCGGCGAGACCCCCGGCATCGGCTTCGACTGCTCGGGGCTCACCCAGGTCGCCTATGCGGCGGCGGGCATCGCCATCCCGCGCACCTCCGAAGCGCAATGGTCCGCGCTGCCGCACGTGCCCCTCGACGCGCCCGAGCCGGGCGACCTTGTGTTCTTCAACCCCGGCGAGTTCATCGCCGGCCTCCCCGGCGCGCTGGTTGACATGGTCGCCATCGAGGTCAAAGCCGCCCGTTGTCCCGGAGCCAGGTCAACGCTCGGATGGTGACGTTGCCGCGCCAGTCGTTCTTTT